>JAESGM010000150.1_pt1 | contig 155023 bp, 149 predicted proteins | sample 9269721 | NCBI WGS metagenome assembly JAESGM01 (sample SAMN15720920, study PRJNA650825) | algae metagenome | isolation source: Komarekiella atlantica HA4396-MV6 and co-occurring heterotrophs from... | place: USA: Theobald House, Kauai, HI | collected 2009-07-29 | reverse complement strand
GGCGCGTCCCCATGGATCGGAAACCCCACCGCATGCGGCGGCGAAAGCCTCCGTTTTAAGTTTGCATGAGGCTGTCGCCGCCGCATGCCGCGTTCACGAGGGGGAACCGCAAGCCGACGGGGCCGGGGCGGGGATTTGGCATGCGCTCGAACGCGTTCCGCACACTATGCCGCAGCTTCTGCCCAGTCCTGCGCATTGGCAGCGAAGGCGTTCTACTTTAGGATCGCTCTAAACTTCGATGCCGCCCATCCGAAAGACGAACCTGTTTGCCGCGCGGCGAATTGGCCCATCTCGTCGGGGCGGCGGATCGAATAGGGTGCGGCAGCCTTGAAGGAAACGCGGCCGGGCCCCGCGCCGAAAGGGATGTTTCATGGACTATCGCGGCATATTCGAGGATGCGGTCGATTCGCTCCGCCAGGAGAAGCGCTATCGCGTCTTTGCCGATCTCGAGCGCATCGCCGGACGCTTTCCCCGCGCCGTCTATCGCGACGCCTCGGACAATGCCCGCGAGATCACCATCTGGTGCTCCAACGATTATCTGGGCATGGGCCAGCACGAGAAGGTCATCGCCGCCATGCAGGAGACCGCCGGAAAGCTCGGCGTCGGCGCCGGCGGCACCCGCAACATCTCCGGCACCAACCGGCCGCTGGTCGAGCTCGAGCGTTCGCTCGCGGACCTGCACCGCAAGGAAGCCGCGCTCGTCTTCACCTCCGGGTTCGTCTCCAACGAAGCGGCGATCTCGACCATCGCCCGTCTGCTGCCCGATTGCGTGATCTTTTCCGATCAGCTCAACCATGCCTCGATGATCCAGGGCGTGCGCCAGTCGGGCATGCAGAAGCACATCTTCCGCCACAACGACGTGGCGCACCTGCGTGAGCTTCTGGCCGCCACGGACCGCAAGCGTCCCAAGCTCATCGTCTTTGAATCCGTCTATTCGATGGATGGCGACATCGCCCCGATTGCCGAAATCTGCGATCTCGCCGAGGAGTTCGGCGCCCTGACCTATATCGATGAAGTCCACGCCGTCGGCATGTACGGGCCGCGCGGCGGCGGCATCGCCGAGCGCGACGGGCTGATGGAGCGCATCGACATTATCGAGGGCACGCTCGCCAAGGGCTTCGGCGCCATGGGTGGCTACATCGCCGCCAACAAGGCGATCATCGATGCCGTGCGCTCCTACGCGCCCGAGTTCATCTTCACCACCGCCCTGCCGCCGGCTCTGTGCGCGGCTGCCCGCACCTCGATCGAGCATCTGAAGGTCTCGGGCGTCGAACGCGAGATGCAGCAGCGCCAGGCGCGCCTCACCAAGGCGATCCTCGCCGACGCCGGCCTGCCGGTCATGGAGACCCCCACCCATATCGTGCCGCTGATCGTGGGCGATGCGCGCCTCTGCAAGGCCGCCAGCGACATGCTGATGGACAAGCACAACATCTACATCCAGCCGATCAACTACCCGACCGTGCCCAAGGGCACCGAGCGGCTGCGCATCACGCCCACCCCGCTCCACACCGACGAGATGATCTTCGAGCTGCGCCACGCCCTCGTCAGCGTCTGGGCCAGCCTCGAAATCCCGCGCGTCCAGGCCGATCCCGCCATCACCGCGAGCAAGCTCACCTCGGGTGATTTGACCCTGCCGACGGTCGGCGGGTAATGAGGAGCCGGCGGAGAACCGCCGGCCCATTGCGCTCAGCGCGTTGCAGCCGCCCCGAAACCGAGATTGGTCGGCCCCGGCAGAAACGGCTCGTCGCCCGTCACCGGTGCATCCGGGTCGGCGACGTCCACTTCGAAGTTGCGGGCCCAGAGCCTCCCGTCGCCCTGCAAGAAGAATCCGTAGTGAATGCTCGCGGCCTCGCCTGGTACATCGAGCACGATCGTGCGCTTGCGCCAGTCGAACGTGCCTTCGAGCGCCCCGTTTGTAGAACGCATCGTCAGGTTGTCGAAGCGCAGGGCAGGGCCATGCTCCGGATCGATCCGCATCCAGATGGTGCCAAGCCCTGCGTCCTCGCCCTTGAGTTCGGCGGTCAGCCGGACTTTCTGCCCGCGATAGTCGCCGGCCACGATGCTCTGCATCAGCGTCGCGAACTGGTCCGCGGCCGCTTCGCGTTCGACGATGCTTTCGATCAGCATCGCGCCCGGTTCCGCCGGATCAAGAGCGATGCGGTGCACGCCCGCATTCGATTGACCGGACCGTATCCAGCCCGCCGGCAGCCGTGCCTCGTCGGCGCTTGCCGCTGCCATGCGGGCGGCGAGCAGGTTCCAGTCGGCAAGGCCGAACTGGTTCGCCACGATTTCGAGGCAGTCGCTGTGCGTTAGATCGATATGGCGTTCGGCCAGTGACTGGCGAAGCGCCTTGGCCATGAGTTTTGCGTCGAGAAAGCTTCGCATGGTTTGAACCTTTCGAGGGCAAGATCGATGTCAGTGCTCGCATTGCTGACGCTTGCCCTGGGTTCAACCAGCGCGTTCCGAAAATGACACATTCACCATTCCCCTAAGGGAGCGAGCGGCAGGCTGTGTCAGCCCGGCCAAAGCAAAGCCCAAGCCCCACGATCTGTCAATCGCGTGAGTTATCATCGCGCCCTCGATATTGCCTTGAGTTCGTTCGCACCGCTACCGAAGGGCGTGAACGATCCTTCAGCTCGTCAGCACGATCCGCATCAGGTCCGCCGTGTTCTTGGCGCCGAGCTTTTCCATCACGCGGGCCCGGTGCACCTCGATGGTGCGCGGCGAGATGCCGAGCTCGCGCCCGGCCTCCTTGTTGGACTGGCCGTTGGTGATGAGCTGCAGCACTTCGCGTTCGCGCGGGGTGAGTTGGGCGAAGCCGCGCACCTCGATCGGCCGGCGCCCGCCCTGCATGGCGCCGAGATGCACGTCCTGCCGCAAGGCCTCGCGCACGCTCGAAAGCAGGTATTCGCTGTCGATGGGCTTGGCGATGACATCCGAGGCCCCCGCCTTCATGGCCGTCACCGCCTCCCTGATCCGCCCGCTGTCGGTCAGGATGAAGACCGGCGTGCCCGTGCGCATGGTCTTGACCCGGCGCAATACCGTCAGGCCCGTATCGGGTCCGAGGCGCAGGTTCACCACCACGACGTCCGGCCGCCGATGCTCGAGGCTCGCGTAGAATTGGGCGGTATCGAGCGCGAAGGCGGTCTGGAACCCCTCCAGCCGGAAGAGCACGCTCAGCGCCTCGCACGTGCCGGGATCGGGGTCGATGATGTAGACCAGCCGGTCCCGGTTGAAGATCGAGTGATAGTAGAGTTCGTCGCTCATAGGCCGTCTTCCCCAAATGGCTGCCTGGCGATCACCGCATGGAGCCGAGGAGGAAGGCCGTGCCGTCACCGCGCCGCCCGTGGGCGACGCCAGCCTGGCTCCATCGCGTGAATCACCAGTAGTTTGCGCTAAGTGTTCCCGCTCAACGACAAGGCGAACACGTAGGAGCTACTACCTACACTTAGGTATATTTGCCTATTTTTGGACTGTCAATGCCTCCAGTCCTAGCGATCTCGCGCCGCCAGGACCATAGGAAAAGCAGCGGTCAGCCGGGTTTATTTGCTCGCCGGCTTGGTCGCAGGCTTGCGGGTGGTCGAACGGCGAGCCGCAGCCTTGGCCGGCGCGGCGCTCACCGATTCGCTCGGCCCCAGCGCCGGCGCCGCCTTGGCGGGAGCCTGCGCCTTGATGGCGTCGCGGATTTCGGTGAGCAGCACCTCTTCCTTGCTCGGCGCGGCGGGTTCCGGATCCTTGGCCGCCTCGCGCTTCATGGTGTTGATGCCCTTGACCACGAGGAAGAGCACGAAGGCGATGATCAGGAACTTGACCAGCGCGTTGAGGAAAAGGCCGACATTGAGCGTCGCCACCCCTGCCGCGTTGGCGGCCGCGACCGAGGGAACCGGCACGTCGTTGGGGTTGGAGAGCACGATGAAGAGGTTGGAGAAATCGATGCCGCCGATGAGAAGGCCGATGATCGGCATAAAGATGTCGTCGACGATCGAGGAGACGATGGCCCCGAAGGCGGCGCCGATGATGACGCCGATGGCCAGATCGATCATGTTGCCTTTGACGGCGAAGTCGCGAAATTCCTTGAGAAAGCCCTGCATTGTCCTACCTCGCTATGCATCCCCGACCCCCGAGGATGGCGTTGCGCAATGCCACAAAGGTCACCCAGTTTGCCGCGCTTTGCAATCGTCATCGCCGCCGTGACCTTCGTCGGGGTTGCGCGGCCGTGCCGGCGGGCGGATAGTCCCCGCAAAGGCAACCATCTTCATCGCCGGATCTCGCCATGCCGCACAAGTCGGCCGGCGCCGAGCACAGCGTGCGTCAGGCGCTGGATTTCATTCCCCAGGGCATCGCCGTGTTCGACCACGGCCTCAAGCTCATCGCCTGCAACCGGCGTTACGGCGATCTTCTGGCGCTACCCGGCGAACTCATGCGTCCCGGCACGCCCCTCTTCGACATCGCGCTCCACCTTGCCGATCGCGGAGACCTCGGTCCCGGCGATCCGGCGCGTCTCGCCATCGAGCGGATCAACACCATCACCGCCGCACCCTCGACCGTCACCCAGCGCATCGACAGCCGGGGGCAGGCGCTGGAGTTTCATTCGAGCCGCCTGCCGGATGGGGGCCTGGCCGTCAGCTTTGCCGACGTGACCGCCAGGGTCAGCGCCGAGCGCGAGCTTGCAAGGGTAAACCTCAGCCTCGAAGGGCGCGTCGAGGAGCGCACCGCCGCGCTCACCCGCGTCAATGCCGAGCTCGAATCGGCCAGGGCCAAGGCCGATGCCGCCAACCACGACAAGACCCGGTTTCTGGCGGCCGCCAGCCACGATCTGCTCCAGCCGCTCAACGCCGCCCGGCTCTACACTTCGACCCTGATGGAGCGGGCCAAGGATACGGGCCTCGGCGAGCTGGCGACTTCCATCGAAGCATCCCTCACCGCCGTCGAGGACATCATGTCGGCGCTCCTCGATATCTCACGCATCGACAGCGGCGCGGTGCGTCCGGCGCCCGCCCCGTTCGGCGTGCGCGACGCCCTCAAGAAGATCGAGGTCGAGTTCGCGCCCATGGCCCGCGAGCGCGGCGTGCGGCTGCGGATCGTGCCGGCCGCCGCCACAGTCGTCACCGACCGCATGCTGCTTTCGCGCATCGTCCAGAATCTCGTATCCAACGCGGTCAAGTATACGCGCCCCGGCGGCAAGGTGCTGGTGGGCGTGCGCCGACGCGGCGCCCGGTTGCGGCTCGACGTCATCGACACCGGCATCGGCTTCAACAAGGATCAGCACAAGCTGGTCTTCGCCGAATTCTCCCGGCTCGACCACGGCGCGCGCATGGCCCAGGGGCTGGGGCTCGGGCTCTCCATCGTCCAGCGGCTCGTCACGACCCTCGGCCTCTCGCTCGAGCTCGACAGCGTCGAGGGCAGGGGCTCGCGTTTCTCGCTCTATCTGCCGCTCGCCCGCAACGTCCAGGTCACCGAGGCCGAGGAGGCGCCGGCGGGCGAGACCAGCTTTGGCACCCTCGACCTTAAGGTGCTCTGCGTCGACAACGAGCGGGCGATCCTCGAAGCGATGGACGGGCTCCTCGCCCACTGGGGGTGCGATGTGCGCACGGCCCTCTCCTTGAAGCAGATCGACCGCGAGCGGTTGCTCGAGGGCTGGTATCCCGATCTCGTGCTGATGGACTATCACCTCGAGCAGACATCGGGCCTCGATGCCATCGAGTGGTTGCGCCACAACGTCGGCGGGCACCTGCCGGCCGCCCTCGTCACCGCCGACCGCAGCCCCGCCGTCAGGGCGCTCGCCGAGGAGCGCGGCGTCGCGGTCGTCACCAAGCCGGTCAAGCCGGCAACGCTGCGCGCCGTGATCAGCGGCCTCGCCAGCCAGAGCGGGCGGCGGACAAGGCGCTCGGCCTGAGGGGCCTAGGCCTTCTCGTTGCCGATTGAGAACAACGCCTCGAACTGGCCTTCCTCGATGCGGGCGGCCGCAATCACCGCCTGGGTGCGGCTGTCGACGTCGAGCTTCTGCAAGATGGCCGAGACATGCGCCTTGACCGTCGCCTCCGAGATCGAAAGCTCATAGGCGATCTGCTTGTTCATCAGACCGTCGCTCAGCATCATCAGCACGCGCACCTGCTGCGGGGTGAGGGTCGCAAGCCTGCGCATCAGCGCCGATTGCTCGTCCTCGCTCCCCATGCTGAGCCCGGCCGGCACGAAGACCTCGCCCGAAAGCACCGTCTCGATGGCGCGCCGGATTTCCGTCGGCCCCACCGATTTATGGAGATATCCCGCCGCGCCGAGTTCGAACGCGCGCCGCACGATCGTTGCGTCCTCGACGGCCGAGATGATCATCACCGGGATGTCCGGATATTGCGCGCGCAGCAGCAGCAGGCCCGAAAACCCGCGCACGCCCGGCATGTTGAGATCGAGCAGCACGAGGTCGCAATCGCGGTCGGCTTCCAGCGCGGCGCTCAGCCCATTGAGGTCTCCGGCCTCCTCGACGCTCACCGCCGCGTCGCCACCCGCCAGTGTCTGGTGCAGGGCCGAGCGGAACAGCGGATGGTCGTCGACGATTATGATGCGGCGGCGCGTCATGCCGGGCTCCAGTGGTATCTCGCCATTGCCTACGCGCTTGCGGTGCGCTGGTAAAGCATACCGCCGCTAGACTTTAGGCCGATCGTCATGGGCGCGCAGGTTATTTAACCGCTTGTTTACCATGTTTTACCAAGAGTGAAGCGCAGACCTCCGCGCCGAATCGCTGGGGTTTCCGCCATTCGACCGATTGGGACACCCCATGGCCCGCGCCTATTCCCTCTCCGAAACGCCCGAGAACGATCCTGACGCCCAGTCCGGCGAGTGGCAGGCGCTGCGCGGTGAGCTGGTGGCACTGCTGGATCAGGTGGAGGGCCGCTACGCGACGCGCCAGGCGCCCGCCGATCCTCAGGTCGAGGGGCTTGCGCGGCGCGTGCGGGCGCTGCGCAACCAGGTGGTCGAGACGCCCGGCCTCGAACGCCGGCGCGAGGCGCTGCGCTCGGTCAAGCGCGCCGTCGACCGATTCAGCGAGCGGGATGACAACGGCACCGGCGAGCCCGACGAGTTGCGCGCCGCCATCGCCGAGATCCGCAGCCGGCAGACATCGGCCCAGGTTCCGATCGTGGGGCGGAGCGCGCCCGACAACGGCCAACTCACCGAACTGACGGCACTTGTCGGTGGTCTTTCGGGGCGCCTGGAGCGCCTCGAGGCGGAGCTGCGCGGCCTCCACCACGATGCCGGCGGGGTGCGAGAGATCGCCGGTCAGGTGGAACAGTTGAGCCAGGTGGTGGAGCTGCTGGCCGGCGCCGTCGGCGAGACCGGTCAGGTCAAGCGCCTCGAAACACAGTTGGCCGGGCTCGCCAAGCTCGTTGCCGATCGACCCCAGGTCGATGCCGACGCCATCAACACCCGCCTCGACGAGGTCGCGGCAACCGTTGGCAAGCTCGCCGAGCTGCAGGTGCAGCAGATGGAGCGCGAGATCGTCCGCGACGAGCGTCCTGCCGCGCCCGATCCGGCCTTGCGCGCCATCGAGGAAGGCATTCGCAACGTCTACGACCGGATCGATGCCATCGAGAAGAACGTGGGTGCATCGCCCCTCGACCTCGATCGGATGACCGAGGAGATGGCGGCCTTCACCGCCGCCATGCAGCGGCAGGACGCCGTGCCGCAGTCGCTCGTCGCCAAGATCGACGCCATGACCGCGCAGATCGGCGGCTTCGAAGGGCAGGGGGGCGACGTTGCCGAGCTGCGCCGCGACATCGCCGCGCTGCGTGACGCCGTCATCGGCGGCCTCGAACCGCGCTTTGCCCGCATCGAAACGCAGATCGAGGCCTTGAGCGGGGCCGCTCCCATGGCCCCGGACGGGCCATCCGTCGGACAGATCGAGAACCAGTTGCGCAAGCTGATGGAGCGCCTCGACGAGACCGGCGCCAAGATCGACGATCTTGCCGGCCTGCAGCCGGGCGCGGCGCCCGCCTCGCTCGACGCCTTCGAGAAGCGCATGTCGGCGCTGATCAATACGGCCGGTCGCGAAACCGCCGAGCGGCTGACGCGCCTCGAAACGACGCTCTCGCGCCGCGCCGAGACATCAGCTTCCCTCGAGGCTGCAAAGGTCGCAAAACCGCAGGCGGCGCGCGATCTGATGCCGGCCAATCCGGCCGACGAGAAGCCGCTCGTCGATCCCGGCTTTGCCGAAGGACCGGTCCGCGCCGCCCTCGAGGCCAAGAACGGTCCGAGGCTGCCGTCGGGCAAGCCCGCCGCCGGATCGGGTGCACCCGCTGCAAAGCAGGCGTCCGCGGCCCAATCGGATCGGTCCGCTTTCGAGCCCAAGAGCTTTGATCCCACCAGCGTCGAGCGCCCGCCGCGCCCGGTTTCGAGCTTGACCGAGCCCGCGGCCGATCCCTTCGGCGAGACGGCGCGGAAGGCTCCGGCTCCCGAGCCGGCCGCAGCCGCCGCGCCCTTGAGCGCACAGAGCACCTTCATCGCAGCGGCCCGACGTGCGCAGCGCGCCAAGCAGGAGGCAGCGGGCCAGCCGGCGGCCGCCAGTTCGTTGATCGGTCGCGCATTCTCTCGCGTTGCAACCCCGGCCGACGATGGCCGTACGGCTGGCGAACCTGTTGTCGGGGAGGACGAACCCAAGCGCGACAAACGCCGCTGGGGTTTGGGGTCTCGCAAGGACGCGACCACCGCCCAAACCGAGCCGGTGCCTGCCGTCGATCTCCCGGAAGAACCGTTGGAGGAAGAGGCGAAAGGCGGGTTCTGGCGCCGCAATCGCCGCGCCCTATTGCTGGCCGTCGCACTTGTCGCCGTCTCGGCGCTGGCGCTCAACCTCGCCATGCAGCGCCTGGGAGCCAGCCGGGTGACGCCTGCTCCGCAGATCGAGGAGACGGCGCCGGCCGAAACCGGTGAGGCGCCCGATCTTTCCACCATGCTCGATGCCGAGCCGGTGGAATCGGCGGCAACGCTCACCGCGCCGCAGGTCGGCGACGTCATCGATACCTCCGCTACCGCCTCGATCAATTCCGCCGCCACCCGGTTCGCGGTTCCGCTCGAGACGCCGACGATGCCTGCGACCCTGGCGGCCGGAGAGGCGATCTCCTATGCGGCGGCCGAGGCCGATGTCGGGACGACCGCATCCGAGCCCCAAGGCGAGATTCTGGTCGGTTCGATCCCCTCGACTTCGGATGGGCCGGTCACCTTCGCTCCTCCGGCCGAGGACGTGGGGCCGCAGGCCATGCGTGAAGCGGCTGCCAACGGCGACGCGCGCGCCCAGTTCGAGGTCGCCGCCATCCTCACCGAAGGGCGCGTCGTCGAGCAGGACTATGCGGAGGCCGCCGTCTGGTACGAGCGCTCGGCCGCCCAGGGGTTCGCGCCGGCCCAGTACCGGCTCGGCAATCTCTACGAAAGCGGCAACGGCGTCGAGAAGGACCTCGAAGTCGCCCGCCTCTGGTATCAGCGTGCCGCCGAGGCCGGCAATCGCATGGCCATGCATAACCTCGCTGCCATCCATGCCGGCGGGGAGATGGGCGAGCAGGACTTCGAGACCGCCGCCGAATGGTTCGAGCAGGCCGGCGAGCGCGGCATGACCGACAGCCAGTTCAACCTCGGCATGCTCTTCGCGCGCGGGCTCGGCGTCGACCAGAACTTCGAGAACTCCTACAAATGGTTCTCCCTGGCGGCACGCAGCGGCGACACCGACGCCGCCAAGGCGCGCGACGACATCGCCCGCTCGCTCAGCGCCGAGGCGGTTGCCCGCCTCAACGAGGAAGCCGCAGCCTGGAAGGGCACGCCCATCGACCTCGCCGCCAACTTCGCCCCGATCGGCACTTGGGACGAGGAATTCAATCCGGGCGAGGTCATCTCCAACCGGGAAGTGGTGACCAAGGTGCAGCAGGCGCTCGCCAGGCTCGGCTACGACATCGGCGCGGCCGATGGCCTCGTCGGCCCGAAGACGCGCGAAGCGGTCAAGGCGTTCGAGCACGGCACGGGCATGAGCGAGAGCGGCGCCATCAATCCGCGCCTCCTCGCCGTCCTCGGCAGCCAGCCCGTGTGAGGCGGAAACATCACGCCGCCAGGACGTTTTTTCCGTCATGACAAGTTGGTTTGACAGCGCGTCAACGGAACCGTAAGCCCTTTGGTCATAGAAGAAACAGGATGCCTCCAACCGGCGAAAAGCGGGTTGGGGGCGATAATGCTTTTTCCTCACGAACCTCGACGCATGTGTCGCGGTCCTCCGGTTCGTGCCGTCTTCGGATCAGGGCCTTGCAGATCTATCTGCCGATCGCCGAGTTGTCCGTGAACCTCTTCTTCCTCATCGGAATCGGAGGGGCGGTCGGATTCCTTTCGGGGCTCTTCGGTGTCGGCGGCGGCTTCCTGCTGACCCCGCTCCTCATCTTCTCGGGCGTACCGGCTTCCGTTGCGGTCGCCTCGGTCACCGGGCAGGTGGTGGCGGCCTCGACTTCGGGCGCGTTGAGCCACTACCGGCGTGGCGGCATCGACATGCACCTGGCCATGTATCTGGTGCTCTCGGGCATCCTCGGCGCCTTCGGGGGCGTCGCCGCCTTTTCGATCCTGCGCGCGCTCGGCCAGCTCGATCTTTTCATCGCCCTCGGCTTCCTGGTGCTCCTGGGTTCCGTCGGCACGCTGATGATGATCGAGTCGGTCAACTCCATCGTCAAGCAACGGCGCGGCGTCGTCGTGCGTGAGCGCCAGGCGCACCAGCACAACTGGATCCACGGCCTGCCCTGGCGGGTGCGCTTCAAGAAGTCCCGCCTCTATATCAGCGTGCTGCCTGTCCTCGGCATCGGCCTCATCATAGGCTTCCTCGGCTCGCTGCTCGGCGTCGGTGGCGGGTTCATCATGGTGCCGGCGCTGGTCTACCTGCTGCGCGTGCCCGGCGGCGTCGTCATCGGCACCTCGTTGCTGCAGGTCGTCGCCATGATGGGCGCGACGACGATCCTGCACGCGGTCCAGAGCCAGAGCGTCGATATCCTCCTCGCTTTCTGCCTGATGATCGGAGGCGTTGCCGGCGCTCAGTTCGGAGCCTCGGCAAACAAATACCTGCGCGGCGAACAGTTGCGTGCTCTCCTCGCCATCCTCGTCCTCGCCGTCGCCATCCGTTTCGGCCTTTCGCTGGTGCTCACCCCGACGGATGTCTTCAGCATGGCCGTCATCGGCCCGGGGGGCGCGCGATGAAACGCCTCGCCCTCGCCGTCCTCGCCATCCTCTTCTCCATCTCGCCGGTGGCGGCCGAACGGCTGGTCTCGCAGCTTTCGACCGATCTCATTGAGATCACCTCGAGCTATGACGGGGAGCGTATCACCTTCTTCGGCAGCATCGAGCCGGAGGCGGGCGCCGAGCTGCGTTTCGTCGAGGGGCCGTTCCATGTCGTCATCGTGGTCACCGGTCCGGCCCAGGCGCGGGTCGCACGCCAGAAGACGCGCAACTTCGGCATCTGGATCAACACCGACCAAGTCGTGTTCGACCGCTTTCCGAGCTATTTCCAGGTGCTATCGAGCGGCCGTCTCCTCGACATCACCAGCCCGACCACCCTTGCCGTCGAGAACATCCTGCCCGAGGCTCAGCCGACGGTGCAGGACGAGGCCGGCTGGTGGAAGTCCTCCGTCTTCGGGCGGGAGCTCGTGCGCCTCATGACGCAGAAGGGCTTCTTCGGCCTCTCTGAGTCCGGCGTCCAGTTCCTTTCCAACACGACTTATGCTGCGCGCCTGACGCTCCCGAGCGATGCGCCGCCCGGCTCCTATCTCGCCTCGACCTATGTCTTCAAAAATGGCGAGATCGTCGCCAGGCGTTCCGAAGGCTTTGCCGTAAGGAAGACCGGCTTCGAGCGGTTCCTCGCCGTCAGCGCCACTCAGCAACCGTTCGTCTACGGCGTTGCGTGCGTGGCGATCGCGCTCTTTACCGGGTGGCTGGGCGGCGTGATCTTCAGGCGGTAGGCGATCAGCCGCCGACGAGGCGCTTGGGACTGACCGGATAGAGCCGATCCCGCCCCATCATCGTCACCTTGATCTCCGACCAGGCGAAGAGCCCGATGAAGGCGGGCGAGAGGATGTTGAGCGTCCCCGTGGAAACGCCATAGGCGGGCATGATCATCAGCCGGCTGTCATGGACGAAGCAGCCGCGCCGCACGGAACGCCCGTTCATCAGTACGCGCGCTGCCGGATGCAGGTGTCCGGAGATCAACCCATCCACCGACCGCTGCGGCTCGTGGGTGAGCGTCAGCCCGCGATGGGCGAACTGGGCGAGGCACCGACCGCCCAGCTGATGCGGCGTCGGATCGTGGTTGCCCGAGAGCCATATCCATTCGCAGCGCTCCATCAGCCCGTCGAGCCGCGCGCGGTCGAGGTCTTGGAGCGAGGCGGTGCCCTCGTCGCGGTGGAAGCTGTCGCCGAGCGCGATGACGGTCGCGGCGCCCGTTTCGACGAGATCCTGCTCCAGCCGTCGTAGCGTCAGGCCCGTGTCATAAGGCGGCAGCATCTGTCCGCGCCGCGCAAAGGAGCTCATCTTTTCGAGATGCAGGTCGGCGACGAGCAGCATCTTCTCGGCGCGCCAGTAGAGCGCCCCGGAAGCCAGCGGCTCGAACATGTGACCGGCAAAGCGGATGAACACGGTGGTGTCCGCCTCGTTGGTATTGACCGCCTCTTGGAACACTAGACTCTGTCGTATTTTGACGAAAACGATAGTGTCCGGCTCCCCTCAAGGGGGAGGGAGGCGATAGAACCGTCGATTCCGATAAGGTCTGACATACTCTAGCCGCCCAAAGCTTCTCGCATCAACTCGTCGGCCGCTTCCGCCATGGCGGTCTCGCGTGCCTCGCCGAAGATCGGCTCCTTGCCGATCTCGAGCATCACCGGTACCGCGAGCGGGGAGATTCGGTCCAGCGGCTTGTGGACGATGTGGCGACGGATGCGTCTGAGGCACTCGCCCAGCCGCTCGATGTCGAGAAGACCCCGCGCTGCGTCCCGGCGGGTGGCCTGGATGAGGATGTGGTCCGGCTCGTGGGCATAGAGCACGTCATAGATGAGGTCGGCCGACATGGTGATCTGCCGCCCGGTCTTCTCCTTGCCCGGGTGCCGCCGCTCGATGAGTCCGGCGATGATGGCGCAGTTACGGAACGTGCGCTTCATCAGCGCCGATTCGTCGAGCCAGGCCTCGAGGTCGTCGCCGAGCATGTCTTCGGCAAAGAGCTCATCGAGCGAGAGCCGTCCGGTGCGGATCAAGGCCGAAAGATCGCCGAGCCCCCAGATGGCGAGCGCATATTCGGAGGCGACGAACCCTAAAGGCCGCGCCCGCGCCCGCTCCAGCCGCCGCGTCAGCAGCATGCCGAGCGTCTGGTGGGCGAGCCGCCCCTCGAAAGGATAGCAGACGAGGTAGTTGTGCCCCTCGAACGGAAAGGTCTCGACGAGCAGGCTCTCATGCCCCGGCAGCACCGAGGCCTCCTGCTGCAGCCGCAGCCAACCCGAAACCTGGTCGGGCAGCGCCCGCCAATCGTCCGGCGTGGCGAGGATCTTGCGAACGCGCTCGGCGAGATAAGTCGAGAGCGGAAACTTGCCGCCCATGTAGGAAGGGATCTTGGGGTTGGTCGCCTGCGAGCGCGAGACGAAAGCCTCGTTCTCGTGCATTCCCTCGAACGCTACCACTTCGCCGCCGAACATGAAGGTGTCGCCGGGCACGATCGTGGTGAAGAAGTACTCCTCCATTTCGCCCAACACCCGCCCGCCACGGCTGATCGGTCCGCTGGTCGCCCCCTTGCGGAAACCCCGCCCGCGCACCAGCCGCACCCGCACCATCGGCTCCTCGATGATGGTCCCGACATTGAGCCGATACTGTTGGGCGACATAGGGGTTGGCGATGCGCCAGAGCCCTTCCGGCGTCTCCCGCAGCCGCGCATAGCGCTCGTAGGCCCGCAGCGCATAGCCGCCGGTCGCGACGAAATCGAGGATGCGGTCGAACTGGCTGCGCGGCAATTCGCGATAGGGCCAGGCGCGGGTAACTTCGCCGAAAAGCTCGTCGGCATCGAACGCACCGGCGCAGGCGCGCCCGAGGATGTGCTGGGCAAGGACGTCGTAGCCGCCCGTCGTCGGGTCCTCGCTGTCCTGGTGGTTCTCGGCCACGGCTTCGACCGCCGCCTCGCATTCGAGCACTTCGAAGCGGTTGGAGGGCACCAGCACCGCCTTCGAGGGCTCGTCGAGCCGGTGGTTGGCGCGCCCGATCCGCTGCAGCATGCGCGAGGACCCCTTGGGCGCCCCGACCTGCACCACGAGGTCGACATCGCCCCAATCGATGCCGAGATCGAGCGTCGAGGTGCAAACGACGGCCTTGAGGTCCCCGCGCACCATGGCGCTCTCGACCTTCCTGCGCTGCTCGACCGAGAGCGAGCCGTGGTGCAGCGCGATCGCCAGCATGTCCTCGTTGATCGCCCAGAGGTTCTGGAACAGCATCTCGGCCTGCGAGCGCGTGTTGACGAAGAGAAGCGTGGTCTTGTGCCGCTTGATCGTCTCGTAGAGCGCCGGTACCGCCCAGGCGGCCGAGTGACCGGCCCAGGGCAGGCGGTCCTCGGTATCGAGGATGGAAAGCTCCGGCGGCGCCCCGCCCGTCGCATTGAGCAGATGCGCCGGCGCCTGCGGCACGGGCAGCGCGATCCAATCGCGCAGCAGGTCCGGCCGCTTGACCGTTGCCGAGAGTGCGGTGATGCGCATCTGCGGGGCAAGCGCGGCGATGCGCGCAATGGCGAGCGAGAGCAGCTCCCCGCGCTTGGAGGTGACGAGCGCATGCAGTTCGTCGAGCACGATCCGCTTCAACGAACCGAAGAGCTGCGCCGCATCCGGATGGCTGAGGAGCAGTGCGATCTGCTCAGGCGTCGTCAGGAGGATGCTGGGCGGATCGTAGCGCTGGCGCTGCCGGCGGGCGGCGGGCGTATCTCCGGTGCGCGTCTCGACCCGGATCTTGATTCCCATCTCCTCGATGGGCGTCGTCAGGTTGCGCGCCACATCCACCGCCAGGGCCTTCAGCGGCGAGATGTAGAGGGTGTGCAATCCCTCCTGAGGGCTCCCCATGAGGTCCGTCAGCGTCGGAAGGAAGCCCGCCAGCGTCTTGCCGGCACCGGTCGGGGCGATCAGCAGCGCGGAGGCGCCCGCCTGCCAGCTTTCGAGCACGTCGAGCTGGTGCCGGCGCGGCGCCCATCCCTTGCCGGCGAACCAGCCGGCGATGATTGGATGTAGCTTGAGCCCTTGCGACATGGAATCCGGCGGGTAGACGTGCAAATTCTTCATCAGCCTATATGATCGTCATAAAAGGCAGAAGGAGGAGAGGGCAGCCATGCCCACGCGACTTGAGCTCAATGCGCAATCGGCGCTCTCGGTGCTCGTCACCCATGTGCTCGAGATGGAGCGGCACACACGCGGACGCATCGCCATCGGTGTTGCCGGCGGGCCGGGATCGGGCAAGTCGACGCTCGCGGGCGAAGTCGTTGTCGCGCTCAATGCCGTGCAGCCGGGCACTGCCGCGCTCATTCCGATGGACGGGTTCCACATGCGCCACGCCAAGCTCGAAAAGATCGGGCAGGTGGATTACAAAGGCGCCCCGCACACCTTCGAGGGCGCGGCCTTCGTCAATTTCCTCCACCACCTCAAGGCCGCCAAGGCGCCGGTCAAGGGACCGATCTACAGCCGCAAGATCGAGGACGTTGTCGACGATGGGCTGGAGGTCGCTCCGGATGTGCGCGTGCTCGTCGTCGAGGGCAACTACCTGCTTTTGACCGATCCGCCCTGGGCGGGGGTCAAGCCGCTGCTCGACTTCTCGGTCTTCCTCGATGTCCCGCGCGAGACGGTGCGGGCGCGCCTGATGAAGCGGCACGCCGAAGAAGGCCTCTTTACCGAGGAGCGCAACCGGGCTCATATCGAGCGCAACGACCTGCCCAACTACGACCTCGTCGCTGAAACGCAGAATCGCGCCGACCTCGTCATCGCCATCATCTCCGACCGCTGAAATCCGGAAAGCACCGAAATGACCACCGCCGAGGGCGGCAAGCGCGCCCAGTATCCGTTCGACGTGCGCCATGCCGATGTGTGGAAGATCGCGCTGCCGGCCTGTGTTGCGTTCATCACCGAACCGCTTGCCGGCCTCGTCGACATCACCGTCGTCGGCCGGCTGGGCGATGCGGGTTTGCTCGGTGGCCTGGTGCTCGGGGCACTGGTTTTCGATTTCATCTTCTCGATGGCCTATTTCCTGCGTATCGGCACGGCCGGACTGGTTGCACAGGCTGTCGGCTCGCGCGATCCGCGCGACGGGTTGCTGCACGCGGCGCGCGCCATCGGTCTTGCGGTCGCCATCGGCATTCTGATGATCCTGCTTTCCAGCCTGTTGCTTGGGCTCGCCAACTGGCTTCTGGCGCCTGAGCCGGGAGTTGCGGGCGCGCTTGCCACCTACTTCCAGGTGCGCATCTGGTCGGCACCGTTCTCGCTCATCAACTACGCGCTCCTCGGTTGGTTCTATGGCCGCGCGGCCGCCACCACCGGCATGATGCTGCAAATGCTCATCCACGGGGTGAACATCGTCACCAGCATTCTCTTCGTCTACGGCTTCGGCTGGGGCGTCGCCGGCGCAGCCTTCGGCACCGTCCTCGGACACGTTGCCGCCGCTCTCCTCGGCCTCGTGCTGATGGCGCGCCATTTCGGAGGCGTGCGTGCCGTGTTCGCCGCCGTGGTCCCGGCCGAACTCTTCGATGCCGCAGCGCTGAAGCGCATGTTCGGCTTGAGCCGCGACCTGATGATCCGTTCGCTCGCCCTGATGAGCGCCTACGCCTATTTCGCTGCCCAAGGCTCGCGCATGGGCGAGGTGGTGCTTTCGGCCAACGCGATCCTCCTCAACCTGCTGATGATCGTCGGCTTCTTCATGGACGGCATCGCCCAGGCTGCCGAGCAACTGACCGGCAAGGCGGTCGGCGCCAACTGGCGGCCGGCCTTCGACAAGGCCTATGGATTGAGCTTCCAGTGGGGCCTCATCATCTCCGTCTGCCTCGGCCTCGCATGGTATTTCGGCGGCGGCTACGTCATCGGCTTCATGACGACCAACGAGGAGGTACGGGCCTATGCCATGGACTATCTGTGGCTCGCCGCGCTCTGCGCGCTGACCTTCATGCCCGCCTTCGTCTATGACGGCATTCTCATCGGAACGACGCTCAACGTCACCATGCGCAACGGCATGGTCATCTCGCTCTTCGTGTTCCTTGGCGTTGCCTTCCTGCTCCAGCCGGCGCTCGGCAACCTTGGCCTGTGGCTGGCGCTCCACGCCTGGTTCCTGGCGCGCGGCGTCATCTACTGGTGGGCGCTGGAACGGCGGCGCGAGAGCCTCTTTGCGAGCTAAGCGGAAACGCGGCCTTCCGCCCAATCGGCCGTGCGCTTGCCGACGAGCCCGGCAATATTGGTCTTGCCCTCGGCCCGCACTGCCGCAACGAGCCCGCGCTTGATCCTTTCAAGCAGGTCAAGCCCGCCGAAGACGAGCGCGGAATAGAGCTGCACGGCGTTGGCACCCGCCTCGAACTTGGCCAGCGCCGACTGCGGCGAATGGATGCCGCCGACCCCGATGATCGGCAAGTCGCCCACGCGCTGGCGCACCTGCGCGAGCCTTCGGGTCGAGAGCGCAAAGAGCGGCTTGCCCGAAAGACCACCGGTTTGCTCGGCGTTCTCCAGCCCGGCGACAGGTTCGCGTCCGATGGTGGTGTTGGAAACGATCAATCCGTCGAGATCCGTTGCTGAGACCACCTTGGCGATGGCGTCGAGCGCCGCCTCGTCGAGGTCCGGCGCGACCTTGAGGAAAACCGGCACGCGCACCTTGGCCTTGGCGCGGGCGGCGAGGACTTCTCCCAGCAGCCGCCGCAGCGCTTCGTCTGTCTGCAGGTTGCGCAAGCCCGGCGTATTGGGCGAGGAGATGTTGACGGTAAGGTAGTCGGCGACATCGGCGAAGCGCTTCACCCCGGCCACGTAGTCGGCAACGAAATCGGTGCTGTCCTTGTTGGCGCCGATATTGACGCCGAGCGCCGCCGGCACGCGCGTCGCTCTCAGACGCGCAAAGACCGCCTCGTGGCCCTCATTGTTGAACCCCATGCGGTTGATGACGCCTTCGGCCTCGCCGACCCGGAAGAGCCGGGGCTTGGGATTGCCCGTCTGCGGACGCGGCGTCACCGTACCGACCTCGACCATGCCGAAACCCATGCGTGCAAGCGATCGCGGCACTTCGGCATTCTTGTCGAACCCGGCCGCCATGCCGACGGGGTTCGTGAGGTCCAGCCCGCAGAGCTGTGTTCTCAGCTCGGGCGGATCGGCATCGACCTGCTCGGGCGCGAGGCCCAGCCGCAGCGCGGTGATCGTTGCGCCGTGCGCGATCTCCGGATCCATGCGCAGCAAGGCATCGCGGCTGAGATTCTGCATCGCTGGCAGGCGGAGTAGTGGTGAAAGGGCCGACAGGATCATCCGACCGCCTCGGGCAAGTCGCAGCTTCCGTCCGCGGCCACCGCGATCGGTGCCTCCCAGGCGACGGCTGAGAGCGGCAGCGGAGCATAGAGGTGCGGGAAGAGCGCGCCCCCGCGCGACGACTCCCATTTGAGGTCGTCGCCGAGGTCGGCCGTCCGCACGGCGAGCAGCACCAGATCGTTCTGTCCGGCAAAATGCAGTCGCAGCGTCTCGGCAAGCTGCCCGGCAGTGGAAAAATGGATGAAACCGTCCTTCGTATCGATCGGCATGCCGGCAAAAACGCCAGTACCCCGCGCGGGTTCGTAGACGGCTTCGGTCGTAATCTTGTAGATGAGTTCGGGTTCGGCCATGGCGCCGGGACCCTAATCCTACGGACGGTCCGCGGCAAGCGGCGGTAAAACCCTTTACCGAGTCTTTACAGAGCAAACGCCCGGCTGTAGAGATAGGACAAGTTTCCGAATCTAAGATATCATTCCTCTCCTGCGAGGGTCCGGCATTATGCTGTCACACCGCGCCATCTGGGATGGCATCGACGCGATCGCCCGGCGTCATAGCCTCAGCGCCTCGGGTCTGGCGCGGCTGGCCGGTCTCGATGCTACGGCGTTCAACCCATCCAAGCGCGTCAGCAAGGACGGGCGCGAGCGCTGGCCGTCAACGGAAAGCATCGCCAAGATCCTGGAGGCGACGGGAGAGAACTTCGAGCAGTTCCTCAATGGCGCGGGGGCCTTTCTGCAGATGGATGCGCCTCCCCGCATCGCCACGGTTCCGCTCATCGGCCTCGCCCAGGCCGGCGCCGGCGGCTTCTTCGATGCGGCCGGCTTTCCCGCCGGGCAGGGATGGGACGAGATCGCCCTGCCGTCGCCCGGCGATGCCGGCATCTACGCGCTGGAGGTACAGGGTGATTCCATGGAGCCGCTCTATCGCGAGGGCGACCGGATCGTGGTGTCGCCGACCGAGCAGGTGCGGCGCGGTGACCGCGTAGTGGTGCGCACCCATGAGGGTGAGGTCATGGCCAAGATTCTCGCCCGCCAGACCGCCCGCCAGGTCGAGCTGCACTCGCTCAACCCCGCATACGATCCCCGCATCCTCGACATCAAGGACGTCGAATGGATCGCCCGCATCATCTGGGCCAGCCAGTAGCATGTCCGGCGTCCGCGTGTCGCCCGCCCGCAAGCCGGACCATGCCGATTGGCTGGACCTGCGCAACGCACTCTGGCCAGGAGGTCGCGATGGTGAGCATCGCGCCGATATCGAGGCACACGATGAGGCTGCGTCCTCGCCCATCTGCCTCATCGCCCGCGACGAGGCCGGTTTGGCTCTCGGTTTCGCCGAGGCGGCCCTGCGCCACGACTATGTCAATGGCTGCGAGACCTCGCCGGTCGCCTTCCTCGAAGGCATTTACGTGCGGCCCGAGGTGCGAGGCAGGGGCGTCGCACGCAAGCTCGTCGCGGCGGTCGAGGCCTGGGCGGTCGGGCTCGGATGCACCGAGTTCGCCTCCGATGCAGCCGTCGACAATGCTGGGAGCCACGCCATGCACAAGGCGCTGGGTTTCACGGAAACCCAGCGCGTCGTCTACTTCCGCAAGGTGTTGAGCGCCTGATCAGGCCGCAACGCTCGCCAGCTTGCCCGCCAACGCGTCGGCGATGAGCTTGCGCGTTTCGGCGACGCCGTAGAGCGCGATGAACGAGCCGAAACGCGGACCCTGATCGGCGCCGAGCAGCACCTGGTAGATCGCCCCGAACCAGTCGCGCAGCGGTTCGAACTGATGCGCCTTGCCCACCTCGTAGACGAGGTTCTGCAGGTCCTCGGCGCTGGTCGAGCCTTCGAGCGGCGCCAACTGGTCGGCGAGGTCCTGCAGGGCCGCGCGCTCCTTCTCGGTCGGCGCGCGGAAGACCTTGGTCGGCCGCACCCGATCGTTGAAATAGCGCACGGCATAGGTCGCGAGCCTGTTGAGCTCCGGTTCGCTCTGCGGCGTTGCACCCTTCACGTAGCGCGAGATGAACCCCCAGAGCACGTCCGTGTCGTGGGCGTTCGAGGCGGAGACGATGTTGAGGAGCAGCGAGAAGGTGATCGGCATGCTGATCTTCGGCGGATGGCCGAAATGCACATGGAACGCCGGGTTCTCCAGCCGCTGCGCCACGTCCTGGCCCTGATAGGCCTCGGCGAACTGGTAATATTCGTCGACTGCCCGCGGGATGACGTCGAAATAGAGCCTCTTGGCCACCCGCGGCTTCTGGAACATGTAGAGCGCCAGGCTTTCGGTGTTGGCATAGGCCAGCCACTCGTCGATGGTCAGCCCGTTGCCCTTGGATTTCGAGATCTTCTGGCCGTTCTCGTCGAGGAAGAGCTCGAACGTGAAGTGCTCGGGCGGCGTGCCGCCGAGGATCTGGCAGATGCGGTCGTAGATCACCTGGTTGGTCTGGTGGTCCTTGCCGAACATCTCGTAGTCGACGCCGAGCGCGGCCCAGCGCATGCCGAAGTCCGGCTTCCATTGCAGCTTCACATGCCCGCCGGTCACGGGCACGGTCACGTCCTGCCCGTCCTCGTCGGCGAAGGTCACGGTGCCGTTCTTGGCGTTGACCTCCTTCATTGGCACATAGAGCACGCGCCCGCTGATCGGCGAGATCGGCAGGAACGGGCTATAGGTCGCCTGCCGCTCGGCCCCGAGGGTCGGCAGCATCACCTTCATGATATCGTCGTAGCGCTCGGCTGCGCGCAGCAGCACTGCGTCGAACTTGCCGGACTTGTAGTAGTCCGTGGCGCTGGCGAACTCGTAGTCGAACCCGAAGGTGTCGAGAAACCGGCGCAGCATGGCGTTGTTGTGGTCGCCAAAGCTCGTGAACTCGTTGGTCCACGGGTCCGGTACGGCGGTCAGCGGCCGCTGCAGGTATGGCTCGAGGAACGCGCGGCTCGGCACGTTGTCGGGGATCTTGCGCATCCCGTCCATGTCGTCCGAAAAGCAGATAAGCCGCGTCGGGATTTCATCACGGGTGAGCAGGCGGAAGGCGGTGCGCACCATCGTCGTGCGAGCAACTTCCCCGAACGTGCCTATGTGGGGCAGGCCCGAGGGGCCGTATCCGGTCTCGAACAGCGCTTCCTGTTTGCCGCTCTTCTCCAGCCGCTTGACGAGTTTCCGGGCTTCCTCGAACGGCCAGGCGCGGGCGGTCTGGGCGGCGTCGAAGAACGCGGGATCGAGGGGCGGGAGCGGCGACAAGGTTGGCACGCCTTTTCGGGTTGGAAATTGCGACAAGAGCGGTGTGTTGCATTCTGCGCAAGCCCCGTCAATGCTGGGATGCCTGAGCCTCCGGGTGGGCGGCCCCTTGCGGCTTGCCGCAGCCCCGCCTAGGTAGATCGCGCCAGATGCAACCAGGAGACCGCTGCATATGCCGAGCCCCGTTCAAGACGCTCTGATCGAACTGATGATCGTCGCCGCTTCCTCGGATACGACCATGACCGAACGTGAGCTGGCACGCATCGAGGCTCTGGTCGGGCGCCTGCCCGTCTTCGAAGATTTCGACATGCATCGCATCGCCGAGGTGGCCAATGCCTGCGCCGACAAGATCAACGGCAATGGCGGCTTCGAGGAAGTCGTCGAGGCAGCGATTGCGTCGGTGCCCGAGAAGCTCCAGGACACCGCCTATTCGCTTGCCGTCGAGGTCATTGCCTCGGACCTGCACACCAGCCAGGAAGAGTTGCGGTTCCTGGAATTCATGCGCGATCACCTGCGGCTCGACCGGTTGACGACAGCCGCCATCGAGACGGCCGCCCGCGCCCGCCATCGTCGCCTGCCCGACACTTTGACGCAGGTCTGATCCCGCTTTCAGCCGCGGAAATGTTGCCTGGCCTCTGGAAAACGGACTATGACGTTTCCAAGTAGGCTTTGTGACGACTTTCCTCGGTTGATTTCATGGATTTACCGTTCGATTCCCTGTCGCCCATGGAAACGGGCATGCGCTTGCATCTCGATCGCCTGCCAACCGACGCCGCCATAGAGCATCGCCGGATCACCGACAGGGACGAGCTCGGCCAGCTCTATTGCGCCTATCGTGCAACCCCCTGGAAGGTCGAGCGACCGATGTGGGACCCGCTGGCCCGCCCGTTGCGCCTACAGGACGTTGCCGGGCGCATGGAGGAGTTCTCCTCCGATAATCGCCGACACTTCCTCGCCCTCGTTGACCGGTTCAAGGCCATTTCTGGCCCGGTCACCCTGCGTCTGCCGGCATATCGCCTCACTGGGGGCGAGGCATTGCTGCTCGACGGCAACCATCGCGCGACGGCGTTGTGGATGTCGGGCAAGCCCGTCGACGTGACCCTCGCCACGCTCTGCGCTCCGGTCGATCGGCGCCTGCTCATCGACCTCAAATACTGGGATGGCGGCTGGCGGCGGTTCCTCAATAGAATCCGACGGGGAACCATCGCAGATAAAGCTCGTCGAGCGATCCGCCTTCCTTGAGGCGGATGAGCGCCCAGTCGATGGCATGGCGCACCGTGTCGTGCCCGGCGGGCACGGCGATCGCCAGACCCTTGCCGAAGAGCTCCGGCCGGAAATAGGCCTCGCCAGCAAAGCTGCAGCAGGCAAGGTTGTCGTTGAGCCAGAACGAGGCACGCATCGCATCGCCGAAATAGGCGTCGGCTTCGCCGGCCTTGACCGCCTCCAGCGCTGCGATCTCGTCATCCATTGAGGCGAGGGTCGCCTCCGGCAGATAGCGGTGCAGGAACTCCTCATGCGCCGAGCCACGGCGCACGCTGATCCGGGCTCCGCTGAGCGCCGAAGGATCGAAGCGGCGCGCAGCGTCTGTTCTCGTCACGAAACGGCCGGGCAGGGCAAGATAGATCGAGGAGAAATCGAAGCGCTCGCCATTTTCGGCAGTGAGCGCGAGGCCTGCGATCAGCGCGTCGCCCTGGTTGTCGGCCAGTGCATCGGCCGCCTGCTCCCAGGGCCATGCCTGGACGGTGCAGGGCACGTCGACCTCCTCGCAGATGCGCCGGGCAAGATCGATGTTGAAGCCGACCAGCGCGCCCGTTTCGTCGCGGAAGTTGAATGGCGGAAAGTCCGCGCTCGTCAGGAACCGGATCGCGGGCACCGGCGCCGGATTGGGCAGGATTTCGCGCGCGCTGGGATCGGCATGGTTGGGCACCGCCTGCCCGAAGGCGGCGGACGCCCAGCACATCGAGACCGCGGCAAGGACCAGTCGACGCCAGCGCATCGGTCAGATCTGGTCCAGGCCGTAGAGGAGGTCGGCGATCAGGTCGTCGCTTGCCTCGAGCCCGACCGAAAGCCGCAGCAGGCCCGGCGTGATCCCCATGTCGAGCCGCACGTCTTCGGTGAAGCGCTGGTGCGTGGTCGTGGTCGGGTGGGCGATGATCGATTTGGCGTCCCCCAGATTGTTGGAAATGACGATCACAGCCAGGGCGTCCGCCACCTTGAACGCCGCCTCCTGCCCGCCTTCGACTTCGAAGGCGACGAGGGTCGACCCGCTCTTCATCTGACGCTTGGCGAGCTCGTACTGGGGATGGCTCTTGTGGTGGGGATAGAAGACCTTGCGCACCTTTTTGTGCTGGCTCAGCGCCTCGGCGATCCTGGCTGCGCCTTCGCTCTGCGCGCGCACCCGTAGCGGCAGCGTCTCCAGGCCCTTGAGCAGCACCCATGCGTTGAACGGGCTCATCGAAGGACCCGTCTGGCGGATGAAGGTATGAATGTCACCGGCGATCAGTTCCTGGCTGCCGAGGATCGCGCCACCCAGCACCCGGCCCTGCCCATCGATATGCTTGGTGGCCGAATAGACGACGAGGTCGGCGCCGAGTTCGAGCGGCGACTGGTTGATGGGGGTGGCAAAGACATTGTCGATGACGAGCTTGGCCCCGTGCGCATGGGCGATCTCCGCGACGGCGGCGATGTCGACGATTTCGAGCGTCGGATTGGTCGGGGTTTCGAGAAACACCGCCTTGGTGTTGGGCCTCATCGCGGCGGCGAAGTTCGTCGGATCGCGCCCGTCGACCAATGTCGATGCGACGCCCCAGCGGGGCAGGAAATCCTCGACGACGAACCGGCAACCGCCGAAGAGCGCGCGTGCCGCCACCACGTGGTCGCCCGCCCGCACCTGGCTCATCAGTGCGGTGGTGACGGCGGCCATGCCGGTCGCAAGGCCCCGCGCCGCCTCCGCGCCTTCGAGCAGCGCCATGCGCTTCTGGAACATCTCGACGGTCGGGTTGGAGAAGCGGCTGTAGATGTGGCCGGGCGTCTTGCTCTGGAAGCGCGTTTCGGCGTCACCCGAGTTCGGATAGACGTATCCGGAATTGAGGAACAACGCCTCGGACGTTTCCCCGTGCTGGCTGCGCTCGGTGCCGCCATGGACGAGCTGGGTCTCGGGCGCGCGGCGCTTGGGATCGGCGAGGGGATTCTTTTCCTTGGACGACATCTTCGAACCTCAAAACAAAAAACCGGCACGCGAAGGCGGCCGGTTCAAACGGTCGTTTAGCATTTGGGCTTTACCGGACATCGGACCTCGTGAGGCCTCTTGCCAGGACGGTGGCTGCAATCTGACCGGCCAAATCACCACCGGGAAAACTTCTATTGCCTTTTCGCCCTTGGCGTCAATTGCGCCTGTTGCTATCGGAGTGGTGCACCTAACGGCGGACCGAGATGACGAGCAACAACGAGTGGCCGATCGGCGTCTATCCGGCGCGCCTCATTGAGAAACTGGCGGACGTCCGCGCGATCATCTCGCAGACACCGTTCGATGCCGATCAAGTGCAGCCGGCCAGCCTCGATCTGCGGCTGGGCCAGACCGCCTTCCGCGTTCGCTCGAGCTTCCTGCCGGGCCCGGAGCGCACCGTCGCCGACCGCATAGAGGCTTTGAAGCTTCACCAGATCGACCTGACATCCGGCGCCGTGCTGGAGCGCGGCTGCGTCTATATCGTGCCGTTGCAGGAGAGCCTGCAACTGCCCGAAACCGTCAGCGCCTCGACCAACCCCAAGAGCTCCACCGGCCGGCTCGACATCTTCACCCGCGTCATCGGCGATCGCGCCCGAGGGTTCGATCAGTTGCCGGCGGGCTATAGGGGCCCGCTCTATCTCGAAATCAGCCCGCGCACGTTTCCCGTGCTGGTGCGTACCGGCTCTCGCCTCAGCCAGATCCGGTTTCGCTCGGGGCAAACGCTCCTCGATCCCGCCGAGCACCAGGCGCTGCATCGCGAGCAGACGCTGGTGTTCAACGCCAATCAGGATGTGGGCAACGGCGTCGCGCTCTCCATCGATCTGATGGGCGAGAACCGTGGGGGCCTCGTCGGTTTCCGCTCCAAGCGTCACACGGCCGTCATCGATGTCGACAGGAAGGGCGCGCTCGATGTCCTCGACTTCTGGGAGCCGCTGAGCAGCCGCGGTTCGGGCGAACTGATCCTCGATCCCGACGAGTTTTATATTCTCGTCAGCCATGAGGCGGTGCACGTGCCGCCCGACCATGCCGCCGAAATGGTGCCGTTCGATCCTCTCGTCGGCGAGTTCCGCGTGCACTATGCCGGCTTCTTCGATCCGGGCTTCGGCCATTCGGCCGCCGGCGGCACCGGCAGCCGTGCCGTGCTGGAAGTGAGGAGCCGCGAGGTCCCGTTCCTCTTGAACCATGGCCAGACCATCGGCCGGCTGATCTACGAGCGCTTGGCCGAGCGCCCGGACCGACTCTACGGCACCGCGCTCGGTTCCAACTACCAGGCGCAGAGCCTCAAGCTCTCCAAGCATTTCAAGCCGTATCCGGCCTGAGTTGGCTAAGCGAACCCGCTTGACGGGTCTGCCGATTTCGCGCAGAAAGTTTCCCGTCGCGGGTGTAGCTCAATGGTAGAGCAGAAGCTTCCCAAGCTTACGACGAGGGTTCGATTCCCTTCACCCGCTCCAGTTTCCCGATAGTGGTCTGAAGCCCGTCACCGCGCCCCGCAGGCCTGCAGGCACGCCTGCATATGGCCGCGCGCCTCTGCGGCGATGACGGCGCATTGCTCGACCGAATAGTCCTTGGCGCCGATCACCTCGAGATCGAGCGGGCCGGTGTAGCCCGCGTCGTGCAGCGTGCGGATGTAGCCGACGAGGTCGATATTGCCGCGCCCGTTCGCTTGCTCTTCCGGCTTGCCGGGGCCGGTCAGGCCCTTGAGGCAGTCGCGGATGTGGACATGCTTGACGCGCGAGACAACCGCCGCGATGGCTTCGACCGGGTTCTCGCCTGAGCGGAAGATGTGCGAAGGGTCCATGTCGATGCCGAAGGCGGGCGAGGAGATCGCCTCCATGACCTTGAGCGTCGTCGGCGTGTCATGCACCGAATGGCCGATATGCGCCTTGACGCAGAGCGTCACGCCGTAGCGTTCGGCCATCTGCGCCAGCTTGCCGAGCGCATCGATCGATTCGTTGAGGCTGGCTTCGTCTCCGGTCTTGCCGCCCGGCCCGCAGTTGATGATCGGAATGCCGATCTCGACCGCTGCCTGCATGGCCTGTTCCATGATCGCCGCATCGCGCGACGGCTGCTCCATGGCCAGCAGTTCGAGATTGTAGGCGCCGGCGAGCCGTTTCACCTCCGGGGCGATCTCGCGCCAGCGATCGATGACGAGATGCTCGCTCATCCCATTTATGGCGGAAACCTCGACCCCATCGTAACCGGCCATCGCCAGGTACTTGAAGGCCGTCTCCATGTCGTGTCCGCCAAAGAGGACAGTGTTCGCACCGAGCTTCATGGGGTTCTCCTTGCGTGTGCGCCTTCAGGCGGCAGGTTCGATGTCGTAGCGATAGGTCTTGAGTGCCGGCTCGAAAAAGTCGAACGATACGTCCTCCTCGGGTCTCTTCCTCCAACGCCCGACCGCGTCGGGGCGCACGATGATGCGGCCGAGATCGAAGCCGAGGAATTTTTCCAGCCGTTCGAGCGTTGCCTCCTGGTGGAGGACGAAGTCCTCGAAGCGCACTTCGAGCCAATGCGCGGGTTTCGGCGTCGCCTGCACCAGGTCGTACTGGTACTTCCAGGAGATCGCCCGCCGGCGGAAGACATCGTCGGTCTGCGGATAGTCGATGCCGAAATCGCGCATGTCGTCGGTCTTGTGGGTGGCGAGGATTCCGTCGCGCGGGTCGCGGATCCAGAAGATGTACTTGGCCTGCGGGAACATGCGCTGGATCCAGGGATAGACGAGGGTGGTCTCCGGGATCTTCCAGCCGCAGTGCTCGGACTTGCTGGCGAGCACGGCCGCCAGGTACGTTTCGATGAGGTCCTTGAACTCCTTGGGGATTTCGGCGTTCATCGCGCGGGAAAAATCCCATTCGAGATCGCCGGTCCGGTCGACGTAGCGCGCAAAGATACGGCACGCCTCGTACATCGCCTCGGGCGGCACGAGGTCGCCGGAGGCGTTGAGGGTCTGGCCCATGTAGACGCCGCTGGCATAGAGCGTATGGGAGATGGCGCGCGTGCCCCCGTGGCCGCGCCCGATGACGGTGATCAGCGACATTTAGAGCGTCACCACCGTATCGGTTTCCCACGACTTGATCGCCGCTTCGATGATGCGCTGCACCTTCAGGCCATCCTCGCCCGAGGCATCGATCGCGTCGGGCTTGGCGCCTTCTACGTTCTGTTCAATCCAGCGGGTGATGCGACTCTTGAACGTCTCCGGGAACTTCTGCATGCCGCCGATACAGGTATAGCGCTCCACCTCAGGCGAACGGCGGGGATAGAACTCCAGCTCCTCGCACGCGTCGCGCAGCACCGCGCGAGCCTTGGAGCCGACGATCTCCAGCGTCTCCAGTCCATAGCCGGGGCCGGCATCGTAGGAGCCGGTCAGATGCCCGATGACGCCGTTTTCAAAGAGCAGATTGACCTGGACGTTCGACCAGATCTGGCGTCCTTCACCTTTTTTGAAAAAGGCCTGAACTTTTGCGACATCTCCGCAGAAATATCGCAAAACGTCGAGCGAATGCGGATGCAAGGCGCGCATGTGGAAATAGGGCGCGCTCTCGTTGGGGTTGTTGATCCACATCGTCATGTTGACGATGTTGAGCGGACCCATCCGCCCGCTGTCCACCCACTCCTTGAGGCGCAGCGCTGCCGGCGTGAAGCGGTGGTTGAGGTTGATGCCGTAGCGCACGCCCTTGGACTTGGCGAGCGCCACCATCTTCTCGGCTTCGTCGATCTTGTTGGAGATCGGCTTCTCGCCGAGCACGGGAATGCCGGCTTCCAGCAGCGCCATGGTCGGTTCGTAGTGGTGCCCGCCGTTCTCCTCGCCGGCGGTCGCGACGCTTGCCGCATCGATCTTCAGTCCCGCGCCGACCATCTCCTGGACCGAGGTGAAGGCGCGGCACTTGTAGCGCTCGCCGCCCTCCCTGGCTTTCTCCTCGATGGCGTCGCACACGGCGACGATGGTGGAATCGGGGTGCTCGTCATAGACCCGGGCATGGGTGTTGCCGATGTTGCCGAGGCCGACGATGGCGACGTTGAGGGACATGGTCCTTCCTCTTCAAATGATCTGGTGCGTGAAAAGCGGGGCGGGCCGGCAGCCCGCCGGCTTACTTGCGGGATTCGGCCTGCAGCTTGGCGGCTTGCGTCGGATCGCCGATGTGGAGGGTATCGTAGGCCTGCTGCGAGGTCTTGAAACTCCCGACCCCGACGTGCCCGTGCCAGTCGCCCTGCTCGTAGATCGGGGCGGGCAGGCCCGTCTCGCGCTCGCGCCTCTCGATCCAGGCCTGCATGCGGGCCTTGAGGTCGGCCACGATATCCGGGCGCTTGTCGGCCAGGTTCGTGAGCTCCTGCGGGTCGTCGTTGAGGTAGTAGAGCTCGACCTCGGGCTTGAAGTGGAAATCGGGCTCGAGCGCCACGATCAGTTTCCACTCCGGGGTGCGCCAGCCGTGCTTGTGCATCCAGGTGCACTCGGTGATGTAGAACTCGCGGTCGTAGTGGGTGACCTCGCCCCGGATCATGGGCAGAAGGCTGCGCCCCTCATGCGGATCCTCGAAGGGGATGCCCGCCAGTTCCAGGATCGTCGGCATCAGGTCCTTGTGCTGGTTGTATCCGCCAAGACGCCGCCCGGCGGGGAGCTTGGCGGGATAGCGGATGACCAGAGGCACGTGCAGCACGTTATCGTAGGTGCCGTGATGGTCGAACCAGCATTCGTGCTCGTAGAGCGTCTCGCCATGGTCCCCGTTGATCACGACGATGGTGTCGTCGAGCACGCCCCGCGCCTCGAGCGCGGTGAAGATCGTGCGCAACGCCGCGTCCATGTAAGCGATCGCGCCGTCGTACTGGGCGATCACGTAGTCCTTGTCGGTGATCCCCGGCGGCATCCAGGAGCGGAAGAAATCGGCGAATGGCTTGAACGCCATCACCGGATCCATCGACTTGTTGGCCGGGTCGAGCTCGTCGCCATGGTAGAACATGCGCTCGAACGGTTCCGGCGGCAGGTAGGGCGCGTGCGGATCCATGTGGCGCAGGAAGAGGAAAAAGGGCTTGTCGTCGTCGACCAGCCGGTCGAGCTCGGGCAGGGTCACCTCGTTGAGGTTCTGCGCCTTGGGACTGCGCCCCTCGTTCCAGCTGCCCCAGCCGGCATAGTCGAGGTATTTCTGGAAGCCGCGCGAGCTCGGGTTGCCGGTAAATCCGACGCAGGTGGTGTTGTAGCCTTCGCCGTCGAGTACCTCGGCAAGCGTGCGCACGTCGGTCCGCAGCCCGCCCTTGTGCCTCAGCGCCACGACCTGAGTGCCGAAGCAATCCCGTCCGGTCAGCATCGAGGCATAGGCGCTCGTCGTCGGGATGTGGGGGCTATAGGTGTTCTCGAAGGTGACGCCGCCACGCGCGAACTGGTCTATATGCGGCGTCGTCAGGCGCGGGTAGCCGTAAAGGCTCATGTGGTCCGCCCGCAGCGAGTCGATGCCGATCAGCAGGACGTTCGGCTTTGCTTTCCGGCTCATCGCGCCGTCCTCCGGGCTGCTTGCCGGTCAGGGGCGGCTTCGATCACGGCAGCCGCGCACCGCATCGTGCAGGCGCGTCCGGATACGATTTGGTAGATACATGTAGGCACTCGTCCCCTCCCTGCCCGCTGCCTCGAGCAGCCGGCCAAGCCAATGCATTCCCTTCGTGAATTTCGCCTTCCCCTCCCAGAGAGTGGCGATAAGACGAGCCGCGCGAACGAGTCGGCGGCACCCTCCCAGGCCCGGACAATCTGGCATCGTCTTTTTGGTGTGTCAATCACAAGCAATCAAAATCGAGCAGGAACCCTACTAAATTGGTCAACTTAAACGCTATCGTTAGCTGAATTGATTGATTTTGATTGACACTGCTCGCAGGCTTTGATTGCATCCATTGCGGCGGTCTGAGGGGACCGCATGGCGAGCGGCCTGTTCTGGCCGAAGGAACGGGAACACGACCAAGCGCTTGGCGGCGTGCTAGGGCACGGATAGCCAGCAGAAATACTCAGGCCGTGCTGACCCAAGGGCGATTCTTTCGACCCGCGACTTGACTGAATGACCACGAAGAGGAGGCCGGGGACCGGTATCACCGAGGACGGCGATTGAAGCGGAATGGAGGCCGCGCGTCCGTCCTGAGTCCGACTACCGATACAACCGCCGGAGGGGCGGTATTTCAGCTTTCAGGGAGGAAAAGCGACGATGTTTTCACGTCTGGTTTCCGCAGGCCTATTGGCCGCGGCCTTCAGCCTGCCGGTCGGCAGTGCGATGGCACAACCGTCGGGCTTGCCGGTCGATGTACCGCGCGAGCAGCTGTTCGTTTCAGATCAGATCCTGCGCTACAACGTGGTCGGCAACTACAATTTCTGGGTGCAGGGGCCGCAGAACCCGACCCGCCACGCCATGTTCCTGGAAACACTCTGGGTGCGCGACCAGGAGACGGGCGAGCTGATCAACGACGTCGCCAGCAGCCCGCCGCAGTATAACGACGACTACACGCAGATGAGCGTCGACCTGCGCGACGACATCTACTGGAGCGACGGCGTCCAGTTTACCGCCGACGACCTCGTCTATACCGTCCAGACGCTCATGGATTCGCCCGAGCTCGGCGCCAACGGCTGGCATACGCAGCTCGTCCAGTTCGTCGAGAGCGTCGAGAAGACCGGCGACCATTCGGTCAGCTTCACCTTGAAGGAGCCGAATGCCCGCTTCCACTCGATGTTCGAGGCGCGCTGGAACGGCGTCTACATGATGCCCAAGCACGTCTTCGAGGAAGTGGAGGATCTTGCGACCTTCACCAACAACCCGCCGGTGGTGCTTGGCACCTATATCCCCGTTCAGGCCGACCCAAACGGGTTCTGGGAGCTTTATGAGCGCCGTGAGGATTGGGAGCGTTCGCCCGCCGGCGTCCAGACGGGCAACCCCGGTCCCGACAACATCCTTTCGATCTTTTATGGCGACAGCACCCGCAAGGCGATCGCCATGTCACGCGGTGAGCTCGACGTCTATTTCGACGCCGATTTCGAGGCGTTCCAGACGACGCTCGACACAGCGCCAACGGCTCGGTCCTGGTACCAGGAGTTTCCCTGGGCGTACCCCAATGAAGTGAGCTCGCGCCAGTTCGTCTTCAACCAGGAAGCCGATCCGATCTATGCCAACAAGGACGTGCGCTGGGCCCTGGCGCTTGCCCTCGACATCGTCGAGCTGCAGACCGAGTACATCGGCGGCGTCGTCAAGATCACGCCGTTCCCCGTCCCGCCGACCACGGAGCTGATGAGGCTCTACCATGACCCGCTCGAAGAGTGGCTGGTGAACCTCGAGATCGATCTGGGCGATGGGCAGATGTATAAGCCCTACGACCCGACCGTGCCGGATCGCATCGCCGAATGGGCCGCGGGCCAGGGCTATGAAGTGCCAGGCACGCCGCGTGAAGTGTTCGGCACCGGCTGGTGGAAGTTCGATCAGGAGGCGGCCGAGGCGCTGCTCGTCAAGAACGGCTTCTCCCGTGACGGCTCGGGCCAGTGGCTGAAGCCCGACGGCCAGCCGTGGGTGCTGAGCCTGCAGTCGCCGCCGGACGAGAACGACGCCTTCCGCATGTCCAACGCGGCGGCCGATATGTGGAGCGACTTCGGCATCCAGGTCGACCTGCAGGGGCCGGAACGCGCCGTCTGGGACCAGAACCACATCGAAGGCCAGTTCCAGGTCTCGACGCCCTGGTACAGCTTCGCGCTCGCATCGGGAGACGCCTGGCCGGAAATCCGTGGTTGGCACCCGGATTTCTACGTGCCGGTCGGCGAGGACTACCGCTCCAAGGGCGGCGGCAACTTCCAGCGCATCAACGATCCCAAGATCGGCGAACTGCTCGATGCGATGCAGGCGGTCGAGCCCAACAGCGAAGAGAACTTCGAGCTGGTGCGCGAATACCTGAAGTACTGGACCGAGGAGATGTATTTCATCACCACGATCAGCTTCAAGAAGTTCGTCACCTGGGATGAGAGGTACTGGACCGGTTTCCCGACTGCCGAGAGCCCGGACTACATGCCGCTCTACTGGTTCCAGGGAGGCAAGTACGCCTTCCAGAGCCTGCGGCCGGCCGAATAGCGCCGAACGGCGGGGGAGGGTGCACGCCACCTTCCCCCAATTCCAGACCCACCAGTCCGCTCACGCATCCGGGGATGACGTCGCCCATGACTCTCTTCAAGGAATACATATTCCCGCGCCTGATCCAGTGGGTCATCGTCATCTTCATCGGCGTATCTCTGACATTCCTGATCCCGCGCCTGTCGCCCATCAATCCGATCGACCAGGCCATGGGGCGCCTCACGGCCTTCCAGACCCTCTCGCCCGAAGCAACGCTGGCGCTGCGCCAGTCGCTGATGGATCTCTACGGGCTCGATGGCAGTATCTTCAGCCAGTACGTCAACTTCTGGGGCCGCGTGCTGCGCGGTGACCTCGGACCGTCGTTCAGCGCCTTTCCCACGACCGTCACCGAAATGATCGGTTCGGCCATCTGGTGGACGATCGGGCTCTTGGGGCTCTCGACCCTCATCGCCTGGTCGCTGGGCCTCATCCTCGGCGCGTTCGCCGGGTATTTCCCCGACCGCTGGTGGTCGAAGGTGCTCGAGAACACGCTGGTCTCGATCTACCCGATCCCCTACTACATCGTCGCCTTCATCCTGTTGATGCTGTTCACCTACTACCTGCCGATTTTTCCGCTGGTCGGCGGCAGCCGGGGGGCGCCGGGATTCAACTGGAGCTATCTGAGCTCGCTCGTCTACTACGGGTTCCTGCCGGCGCTCTCGCTGGTCATCGGCGCGACGGCCTTCCGCTTCATCATGTCGAAGGCGCTCGCCGGCACGGAGCGCACGTCCGACTACGTGCGCTTCGCCGAAATCGCGGCGCTGCCCAAGCGCAAGATCGTTTTCCGCTACGTCATCCGCAACACCATGCTGCCGCAGGTGACGGACCTGGCGCTGTCGCTCGCCGCGATCTTCGAGGGGGCGCTGATTACCGAGGTCGTCTTCGGCTATCCGGGACTCGGCTACCTGCTGCTCAACGCCATCAACGCCAGCGACTACAACATGATCATGGGCATAACGCTGCTCTCGATCGTTGGCATCGCCACCGCATCGCTTCTGATCGATCTCTGCTATCCGCTGATCGATCCGCGCGTGCGCTACCGGTGAGGGCTGCGCCATGCTCCTGACGATCCGCGATCTTTTCCGCTACAGCCCTGCCTTCCGCTACGGCTCGATCATCCTCGTCGTGGTGTTCATCCTCGCCGGGCTCTCGTTCTTCTCGCCCTACGCGGCCGAGGCGCGCCGCGTCGTTCCGCGCAACGCACCGCCGTCCTTCGAGCACTGGTTCGGCACCACGTCGCAGGGCCAGGACGTTTTCTGGATGCTGACCTACGCGGTGCGCAACACGCTGATCGTCGCCGGCCTCGCCGTCATCATCGGGCGTGGCATCGGCGTGATGATCGGCATGATCTCGGGGTATCTCGGCGGGAGGTGGGACCGGTTTCTCTCCGGCCTCGTCGATTCCTTCATCGTCATCCCGCGCCTGCCGCTGCTCATTCTGGTTGCCGCGATGTTGCGCGGACAGATGACGCTCGTGGCGCTCGGGCTGATGATCGGCCTTCTCGACTGGGCCATCCCCTCCAAACGCTATCGCTCGCAGGTCCTGAGCCTGCGCGAGCGCGAGTTCACCAATACGGCGGTGTTCTCGGGGATGCGCGCGCCCAAGGTCGTGGTGCGCGAGCACCTGCCGTTCCTCATTCCGTTCCTGCTTGCCGACGTCGTCAGCGGCTTCCTCTTCGCCATCGGCCTCGAGGTGACGCTTTCAGTGCTCGGCCTCGGCGACATGAACGCGCAGAGTCTCGGCACGATGATCTACTGGGGCAACTACTACCAGTCGCTGCTGGCCAACCGCGTCTGGGTGCTGGCCGCGCCGATCGCCGCATCGGTGCTGATCGTCGTCGGCTTCTATCTCTCCTCGGTCGGGCTCACCGCCTATCTCGATCCGCGCACCCGATTGGCGCGCCTGCAAGCGAAAGGGTAGCCTCGTGGACCAGCCTCCCATTCTCGAAGCCCGGGACCTCAAGGCCTACTACATCACCGAAGCGTTCGGTGTGCAGCGGACCGTCAAGGCCGTGGACGGCGTCTCGCTCGCCATCCGGCCGGGCGAGATCTACGGCATTGCCGGGGAGTCCGGCTGCGGCAAGTCCACGCTTTTGAAGATGCTGCTCGGCGAGTTCGAGCCGCCGTTGACCCCCGTCGAGGGCTCGGTGACCTACGACTTCGGTCAAGGTCCGCATGATGCGCTCGATATGAGTGAGAAGGAAATCAGCGACACCCGCTGGTCGCGTGTCTCTTACGTGCCGCAGGGCTCGATGCACGTGCTCAATCCCGTGCGCCGGATCGGCGACACCTTTCACGATTTCATCTCGACCCATCAGCCTATGTCGCGGCGGGAGACCGACGAGAGGGTGACGGCCTATCTCGCCGAATTCGGCCTGCGCGAGGGGGTGCTGCGCTCGTTCCCGCACCAGCTGTCGGGCGGCATGCGCCAGCGCGTGACCATTGCGCTCGCCACCATCCTCTCGCCGAAGCTGATCTTTGCCGATGAGCCGACCACCGCCCTCGACGTCGTCGTCCAGCGCGGCGTCATCCAGCTGTTGAAGCGCATTCAGCGCGATCACGGCTCGACGCTGGTCCTCATCACTCACGACATGGGCGTGCAGGCCAACCTCGCCGACCGCATCGCCGTGCTCTATGCCGGCAAGCTGGTCGAGGAAGCCGACACCCGCACCATCTTCAAGGCGCCGCGCCATCCTTATACCCAGCACCTCATCGGCTCACTGCCCACCCTCGAGGACAAGGTGGCGCGCGTCAGCTTGCCGGGGCGCCCGCCCGCACTCGACGATCCACCGAGCGGCTGCCGGTTCCACCCACGTTGCCCCTACGCCATGGAGGTCTGCAAGACCACGGTGCCTCCGCTCGTCACCCTTGAAGGCGGCCATCGCGCCGCCTGCCATCTCATCACCGGCGAGGCCGATCATGCCGCAGCAACCAGCCCAGCCCTTGCTTGAGATCGACCACCTGACGCGGGTGTTCCTCAGCCGCCAGGGCCTGTCGGTCACCCGCCTTGAGGCGGTGGACGATGCCTCGCTGACCCTTGAGGCGGGCAAGCCCGAGATCTACGCCCTTGCCGGCGAGAGCGGCAGCGGCAAGACGACGCTGGCGCGGATGGTCCTCGGGCTGGAGCGGCCGACGCAGGGCACGCTCAACTATAAGGGCCGCCCGGTCGGCGACCTGTCGCCCAAGGACAAGCGGACCTGGTTCTACCGCGAGGTGCAGCCGGTCTTCCAGGATCCGTTCGCGACCTTCAGCCCGATGAAGCGTGTCGACAGCTACCTCTATGAGACGGCGCGCAACTATCAGGTCGCCAAGGGCTCAGAGGTGGACAGGCGTATCGATGAAGCCCTGGGCGTCGTCGGGCTGTCGCTCGCCGAGGTGCGCGGGCGCTATCCGAACGAACTTTCCGGCGGGCAGGCGCAGCGCATTTCCATTGCTCGCGCTCTGGTCACCAGGCCCTCGCTGCTGGTCGCCGACGAGCCGGTTTCGATGCTCGATGCCTCGCTGCGCATGTCGATCCTCAACCTGTTCAAGGATCTGCGCGATACCCAGGGCGTGGCGGTGCTCTACATCACCCACGACCTGGCGACCGCCTACTATACCGCCGACCGCATCGGGGTGATGCTGCGCGGCTGGATTGTCGAGACGGGACCGGTCGAGCGAGTGCTCGGCAATCCGCTTCATCCCTATACGCAGCTTTTGAAGAGCTCCGTGCCGCAGGCCGATCCGGACAAGGCCTGGACGGCCGCGCCTGCCGAGCCGCCGCGCCCGGTCAAGTTCCCCGTCAGTGGCGGTTGCAAGTTCGCGGCCCGCTGTCCGCACGTCATGGACCGTTGCCGCGAGGAGGTTCCGGGATCCTACGAGGCCGAGGGCCGGCACGTGAAGTGCTTCCTCTACGAACCCGGCTTCAGCGGCGCTCGGCCGACGGCAGAGGCGGTGCCCTGAACCCTTAGCCCTTGATGCCGGCGCCGGCGAGGCCCTGCACGTAGTAGCGCTGCAACGGCAGCAGCAGGGCGATGGGGATGAGGGCGGTGATGACCGCGACGGCGAAGAGCTGGTTCCAGATCGTCTGGTACTGCTGCTGGAACGCGGCCATGCCGACCTGGATCACCTTGAACTGCTGGCTGGGCATGGCGAGCAGCGGCCAGAGGAACGCTTCCCACTGGAAAATGAAGAGCAGGAGCGCCGCGCTGATGCAGGTCGGCATCGAGAGCGGCACATAGATGCGCAACAAGATGTTGACCCAGCTCACCCCGTCGAGCCGTGCCGCCTCGGCATAGTCCTTCGGCACCTGCGAGAAGAACTGGTAGAAAAGGAAGACGGCGAGGCCGTTGGCAACGCTGGGCACGATGAGCGCCGCGATATTGTCGAGCCAGCCGAGCTGCTGGGTGACGGTATAGAGCGGCAGCGCGATGGCCTCGAAAGGCAGCATGAAGCTGATGATGATCGCCGTCAGGATGTACTTCTTGCCCTTGAAGTCGAACATGGCGAAGGCAAAGCCCGCCGCGCCGTTGACGACGAGCCCGGCGGCCATGGTGATGAGCGCAACGATCAGCGTGTTGGCGATGATCATGCCGAAGCCGCGCTCGAAGATGCCGGTATAGGCCTCGAGCGAAGCCGGGCTCGGCAGCAGCGCCTTCGCCGTAAAGGGGAATATGTCGGCAAAGACTTCGGCGTTCGGCCGCAGCGACGAGACGATGGCCCACCAGAGCGGCAGCACGAAAACGAAGGCAACGGCGGCGTAGACGAGGTGCTTGGCGCCGAGGCTGAGGCCGTGCCGGACTGGGTTCGAGGACATGGACATCAGCGTGCTCCCTTGCCTGAAAGCAGCCTGAACTGCAGGCCGACGACGACGAGAAGGATGGCGACGACCACGACGATGATGGCCATGGCCCGGCCCATGTCGCCGAAGACGAAGCCGGACTTGTAGGCCTCGTACATCAGGACGTTTGTGGAGTCGGCCGGCCCGCCCTGCGTCAGCATGAAGATCGGCGCAAAGAGCAGGAAGTTGATGGAAACGTCGGCGACCAGCACGAAGAGCAGGGTCGGGCGCAGCAGCGGAATGGTGATGTAGAAAAGCTGCTGCCAGGGCTTCACCCCATCGACCTTGGCCGCGTCGTAGATCTCGGGGGAGATGTTCTGCAGCCCGCCGATGATGAAGATCATCCAGTAGGAGATGCCCTTCCACGTGGCGATGGCGATGATCGAATAAAGTGCCAGCGACCGCGCCGTCAGCCAGGGCTGCGCCGGCACGCCCGCGATGCCGAGGACGCCGTTCACCAGCCCGTCCTGGCTGAGCATGATGCGCCAGATGATGACCGCCGTCGGCAGCGACACTCCGATCGGGATGAGGAAGAGGATGCGATAGAAGGTGACGCCCTTGAACTGCTGCACGTAGAGCAGGGCGAGCCCCAGCGCCAGCGCGATCTGGATCGGGTTGATCAGCAGGTTGAACCACAAGGTCACCTGCAGCGAATTCCAGAAAATCGAGTCGGTGAGGAGCGCGACATAGTTGTCGAGGCCGACGAAGACCCGTTCGCCGCGAAAGACGTTGAAGAAGCTGTCGCCGGCGGCGAGCGCGATCGGGTAGAGCCGAAAGACGACGAGGCCGATGAGCGCCGGAGCCAGCAGCGCCGCGATCAGCAGGAGTGGTGTGCGCGAGTTCGTCATGCGGTTCCCGATTGGCGCGTCTCCGGGCGAGCCGGGGACGCGCCATTTGCTGGCCTAGGGAGCGACGCGGGCAGCCGCGGACTCGAACTTCTGCACGGCGCTCGCCAGAGCATCGGCAACCGGCACGCCATTGGCAATATCGACGAAGGCGGTGCGGAACGCATCCTGAAGCTGGCCGTAAGCCGCCGTCACCGGCCGCGCCTTTGCGGTGTTGAGCGAGTCGTAGACGCCGAGCCGGAAGACGTTCTGCGGGAAGGCGTCGAATGCGGCGTCCGTGCTGATCTCGTCGAGCAGGGGCTTATAGGTCGGCAACTGCTGGAGCGAGTCGAACCAGATCTTGGTGCCTTCGGCGCTGGTGGTGAGATATGTGGCAAAGTCCATGGCTTCGGCCTGGTTGGCCGAAGCGGCGTTGACGCCGACATACCAGGAGCCGGTCGGAGTGAGCACCTTGCCACCCTCGAAATAGGGGTAGGGCGCGACGCCGAAATCGACGTTCGTTTCCGAGAGGATCGGGATGTTCCAGGTGCCGGCGGCGAACATGGCGAGCTGGCCGTTGCCGAAGAGCTGCGCGCCCTCGCCGTAGCCGAGGCTGCGCGGGCTGACGCCCCAGGCATTGTAGAGGTCGCTCCAGAAGGTCGCGGCCTTGGTCCAGGCTTCGCTGTCGAGATGGCCCTTGGCGGTATAGCCGTCCGGTCCGATGACGTCGGTGCCCAGCGATTCGCCGAATGGCTGGAGCTGGTAGAGCTCGCCGAACTGCTCGACGGAAAAGCCGTAGGTCGTGGTGCGGCCGCCGTCCTGAACGGTGAGCTCGCGCGCCGCGTCGGCGACCTGCTCCCAGGTCCAGCGCCCGGTTTCAGCCAGCTCATCGACCTCAGCCTGCGTTGCCGTCGCGCCGGCCGTCAGGCCATCGGGCGGGGCGATGCCCGCCGCTTCGAACAGGGCCCTGTTGTAGAACAGCACCTGCGCCGAATTGTTGATCGGCAGGGCATATTGCGCGCCCTCGTACTTGCCGGCATCGAGCGCGCTCGTCACCAGCGACGAGGTGTCGATCGAGGCATCGATCGGTGAAAGGAACCCGCGCGAGGCATAGCTGGCAAGCAGCGGCGCATCGACATAGACGAGGTCGATGCCGGCATCACCCGAACGCAGCCGCAGCTCGGCCACCTGGAAGAACTGGGCGAACGGGTAGGGCTGCAGATTGATCGTCACACCGGGATTGGCCGCCTGGTAGGCGTCGACGACCGCCTGCATGGCGGTGGTGTCGCCGCCTTCGATGACGATCATGTTGAGCGATTTGTCCTGCGCCAGCGCGGTTCCGGCAAGCATGCCGGCGACGAGCCCGGCAACGATGGCGATCTTGGCAGTCTTCATCATGGCATCCCTCAGGGGTTGGGAGAAGTCCGGCCGGCGGCCCAGATCAAGGCCTCGGTCACCAGCGCGGCGAAGCGCTCGGCATCCGCTTTCATCGCGACGCCGACATTCTTGTTGCGGGTATCGTGGGCAGGGTCCTGCGGCCGCAGGTCGATAAGGGTCTGGCCGTAGGCTTCGTCATTGCCGACGATCACTTCGCCCGGCAACTGCGCGAGCGTGAAGAGCGTCGGATCGATGAGCCAGGCGATGGCGCAGGGGTCGTGCAGCGGCGCGCCCGGCTTGTCGGCGCCGGCGAAGCGATAGTAGGTGCCGCAGTAGAAATCCATGATGTCGGCGACGGCATTGATGTCCGGCCGGGCCGCGCGGACCGCGGCGACGTCCTGCCGGCGCAGCAGCGTCTGGTGCGTCACGTTGAGGCCGAACATGACGAGCCTGGCGCCGGAGCGGAAGACCATCCGCGCCGCCTCGGCATCGGCCCAGATGTTGAATTCGGCTGCCGGCGTGACGTTGCCTTCGCCCGCCGAGCCGCCCATGAAGACGATCTGGCGGACCTTGCCCGCGAGGTCCGGCCGCAGGCCGAACGCCAGTGCGATGTTGGTCATCGGTCCGACGACGACCAGCGTGATCTCGCCGGGATTGGCGTCGACGATATCGATGATGGCCTGAACGGCGTGCTTGGGCTCGGCCTGGCGCGTGGCCGGCGGCAGTTCGACGCCGGCGCTGTCGAGGCCGGAGGGGCCATGGAAGGCGGCGGGGAAATCGTAGCGATGCAGCAGCGGTTGCACCGCGCCGCTATAAACCGGCACATCGAGTCCGAAGGCGGAAACGATCCGCAGGGCATTGTTGGTGGTATTTGCGAGCGAGGCGTTACCGCACACGGTAGTGATCGCCTCGATGGCGATGCCGGGGTGGAACGCGGCGAGAAGAATGGCCGCCATGTCGTCGTGGCCGGGATCGCAATCGATGATGATCCGGTGGGGAGAAGTCGTCACGCGTCGCACTCACTCTGTCTGCTGCAAAAACCTGCGAGTGTCGGAGCCAGGCACATTGATCGTCCCGCCCATGCTCAAAGCCCCGCAGTCCAAGGGAAAGCGTAGGATGGACGACAGTTTTGCAACAGCATATAAAACCGCAGTTCAGTTGACTTTTCCTGAGGCATTCGGTGTTGCATCTGCTCAATGCATTGCGCGCGTTCGAGGTCGCGGCGCGGCTGGGGAGCGTACGCAAGGCAGCCGAGGAGCTGCATGTCTCGAGCGGAGCGATCAGCCGCCACATCAAGAACCTCGAGGATGCGCTGGGCATCGGCCTCTTCGAGCGCGGCAATCGGTCGATGAAGCTGACGCCGGCCGCAGTGGCGTTCGCTGCCACCGTAACTGAGGCTTTCGCCTCGATCACCCGCGGCACCGAGCATTTGCGGGCGACCTACGGCCAGTCGACGATCATGCTGACGGCGCCCGACACGTTCCTCCTGCGCTGGCTGGTGCCGCGCCTGACGAGCCTCGAGGCGGCGCTTGGTGGCATCTCGGTGCGCCTCACCACCTGGACGCGTGAGATCAACCCCGCCGACCGCTCGATCGACGTTTATGTCGGCGTCGGGCCGCTGCTCGATATTGCAGGCATGACGGTGGTGTCCGTGGCGCCGGAAACCTTCGGGCCGGTGGTGAGCCCCATGCTGGTGCGCGAGCGCCAGTTCACTCGCGATCTGCTCTGGAGCCTGCCGCGGCTCGACATCCGCTGGCCGCCCGACATGTGGACCAACTGGGCGCGCGAGGCGGGCATGCCGCTGCCGCCCCGCGAAACCATCTGGTACGACGCGCTCTCCTTCAGCGTACAGGCCGCCGAAGCGGGCCTGGGCGTCGCCATCGGACCTGGTCCCGCTGTCTGGGACGCGCTGGAGCAGGGCCGGCTGGTCGCTCCGCTCGGCATGGTCAAGCGGCAGGGGCACTGGTTCCTCGCCTGGCGCAACGACCGGCCGAGCCAGACAATGCACGTGATCCGCCGCTGGTTCCAGCAGGAGATGGCGAGGGGCCTACGATGGGAACCTGATCCGGGCGGCCGAACGTCGCGCTGACTTGATCGGAATCTTTGCGCTTCGCGGGGCCGGCTTATGCTTGCGAGCAATCCCTACATGCTCAGCCGTCTCGCGTGTCGGCCTGTGGCTGGTCTTGGCCCAGTAGTACGGCTTCACCAGCAGTTCGTGCACGGCCCGGAAGGTCGCCGCCGCCAGCAGCAGCCAGTAAAAGGGCAGGAACAGTTGCAGCGGGATCAGGGCGTGCTTCTTGAGGCGTGCCAGGCCGATCATGTTGACGAGGAACGCGGCTGAGTTTCCGAACGCGAAGAGCGCGAGATAGCCGAGGATCCAGATCTGGCCTCCAGGCTCCGAGAGCGGCTGGCCGGTCGCGAGTCGCAGGCCTGCCGTCAGCATGAAGGTGACATGCAGAACGGGGGCCAGGATCATCGCGAGGATGATGAGCTCGAAGAACGCAAAGCTCTTCCAGCCAAGATCGCGCAGGAGTTGCAGCGGCTGACGATTGTGGACGATGAACGTCTGCATCCAGCCCTTCATCCAACGCGTACGCTGCGCCATCCAGGCGGTCACCGAAACCGGAGCCTCCTCGAGCGTATGGGAGGCGAGGGTATCGACCCGCCGGCCGAGCCGGGCAAGTCGCACGCCGAGATCGGCGTCCTCGGTGACGTTGAAGCTGTCCCACCCGCCAATGGCCCGCAGCGTTTCAGTGCGGAAGTGATTTGAGGTGCCGCCGAGGGGCACGGGCAAACGCCAGCGCGCCTGTGCGGGCAGGACGAGGCCGAAAAGTGCCGCGTACTCACCCGCGAACTGGGCGGCCAGCAGTCCTTCCGCGCCGTTGTCGACCACCAGCTCTGCCTGCAGGCACGCAAGGTTCACATTCTGGCGAAATCGTGCCGCGGCCTGCCAGAGCTGATCTGGCGCCGGACGGTCCTCGGCGTCGAAGACGACGATGAACTCACCACGCGCCAGGGGCAGGGCGTAGTTCATCGCCTTGGGCTTAGTGCGCGGCTGGCTCTTCGGGACGATGACGAGCTCGAAACGGCTGTCGCGCAGGTATGGTCCCACCGCCGCGATGGTCACCGTGCTGTCGGCCTCGACCACGAACTTGATGTCGAGCTTTTCAGGCGGGTAGTCGATGGCCGTCATGGCCCGATAGAGCTGCGGTACCATTGCCGCTTCGTCGCGGAGCGGCAGCAGGACGGTGTAGATCGGCAGATCGACGTGGGCGGGTCGAGACAGCCGGGGAGGCGGGGCATCGCGCATGGTCATGACTGCGGCGATGCGCAGAATGGCGGGGGCGGCGACGATGAGGATCGAGAGGGCGATCAGCAGCGGCTGCCCGCTGAACGGCGCTGCCACGACGCAGACGAGAAGCATCACCAGCAGCGCCGAGAAGACGATCCGCGCCGGCATGGTCAATTCGAGATGCGCGCTCGCCCAGGGCCACCGTCGCGCCAGCCGCTGCCGGGCCGAGGTCGTAAGAGCGGGGGCCGAGCACTGCGCGATGAAGGCGCGCAGCGCTCCCGGAGGCACCACGCAGAGCCGTCCGCGCACATCGGGGTTCGCCCTCACGTGCTCGGCGAGCCTGAGGAACGTGGAAAATTCGGGTGCGCAGAAGAGCACGTCGCGACCGTAGACATTCAGCCGGCAGGAGCGGAGCCCCGCCAGCGCGTCAATCCGCGCCGGCTCGCAGCCTCCTTCGAGGTCACGTGGCACGGTGTCGTGATAGACGAGGCCCGCCCATTGCGCGGCACGCTGGCTCGCTACCGCCTGCGGCACGCCGAGGCGCCGCACGCAATAGTCGAGCGGATCGATCTCCAGCAGCAGGGCATCGCTGAGGATGCGCAACGCCATGTCGTCCGTCAGACGGTCCTCCGCCAGAACCGCCCGGAGCAATTCCAGGCTCGCCGACATATCCTAGTAGAGGCCGGCGGCGGTGATGCGCGGATCGCGTGTATCGAGGTCGATGGCGGGCAGGAGCATCTGCGACATGCCCGTTGCCTGCCGGATGTTGGCGAGCGCAGTCTCCGAGACCTCAATCCACGCTGCCAGCGTCGGCTTCCCATCAATGTTGGCGGGCGCACCTAGGGGAACGATGCGCATGCCCATACTCACTCCGAGTTCGACCATGTAGATGGTCGACACGAAGGTGATGAAGGCGTAGCCCCGCGAAAGGGCATACTCCATCATCGCGCAGAAAAGGGCTGCAGACTCCGGAGCTCGGCGCCTACCCTCGCGACGATCGGGCCGCACGTAAAAGCGCGTCCAATCGGCCCCTAGCGCGGGTGGCGCAGGAAGTGGCTCCGTAACGAGCCCCGGAAATACCGCCTGCAGCAAGGTCGGTCCGTCGTGACAGTTGAAACGGGAGCCGCCGACCAACTCGTCGCCATCTGTCACCAGGATATGCGTGGCATCGGGTCCGTCGAAGGCGTCCACATCACGCTCGTCCGGGCGGCGTATCGCCTCCCAGCCTTGCAGGTCGACGAAAATTCGATGCCGTAACTTGTAATTCGCTTCGAGCAAATCTCCATAGCGAGCGCTATTGTGAGCGCTCAAAAGGTGTACCTTCATAACGCGACCCCCAACTGGTCCGTGCAGCATTAGGCACGTTCCCGTCGGCTTGCGGTATTGGCATAAATTACAATGTGATGAGTTTGTGCCGGATGGCTTCGACGACGGTGTGCGTGCGGTTTTTGGTGCCCAGCTTGGCCTGGGCGTTGACGCAGTGCTGGTTGACGGTGCGCTCCGAAAGCCCGGTGATCACGGCGATCTCGCCGGCCGTCTTGCCGTCGGCTGCCCACTTGAGCACCTCGGCCTCGCGCCTCGTGATCGCCCGGCGTTTCCTGGGCTGGTCGTCGTTGGCGATGTTGAGGAAGCGCAGTCGCCCATGGGCGTAGAGCGCCAGCATGTGCAGTTCCAGTCGGGAATGCTCGTCGAGCGCGTGGGTGCTGCCGACGAGCGAGACGATCCCCTGCATGCCCCCCTCCATGTGGATGGGGATGGAGAAGCCGTCGTTCAGGCCGAAGTCCCGGGCCTCCTCCATGACGCGCCGCGCGGGCAGGTCGGATTCCGGGTCGTACCTGGCCTCCGACCACTCGAAGGGCAGCGTCGTCGAGAAGCAATGCCGGGCGACCGGATCGAGATGTACGTAGCCGAGCTTGGTGTACCGCTCATACCATTCTTCGGGCCAACCGGAGAGCAGCACGAAAGGACGCACGTCCTGCCCACGGTCTGGCAGGCCCGAAACGATGAACCGCTCGAACCCATAACGGCCGATGGCGCCGTACATGATGTCAAGGATATCGGCACCGGACGTCTGGTGCTGGATAGCCTCGATCGTCGTCATCAAGTCCGAATTCAACTGGCCCGCCTCTTGCCCGGCTGAATGAGGAACTATTGTGATGGTTTGTGCGATTTTGTGCAAGTGTTTGAGAAGCAGCGCAAATCCCAATGCGCCGCCGCTTGCGGAAAAACGGTTGTTTGTTCGCGACTTGACTAGAAAAGAGCAGGCGGCCTAAGGCCGCCCGCTGTTTAATTGCTGGTCTCGAACTGATGCGGATTGAAGTGGTAGACGCTCGAGCAGAACTCGCACACCACCTCGATTTCCCCGTCGACGGCCATTTCGGCCCTCTCCTCGCTCGAAAAGCTGTTGCGCAGCATGTCTTCGATACGTTCGAGCGAACAGGTGCAGCGCTCCTCGATCGGGGTCGGCTCGAATACCCGCACCCCGGTCTCGTGGTAGAGGCGATAGAGAAGCTGCTCGGGCGAAACGGCGGGGTCTGCGAGTTCGGCATCCTCGATGGTCGAGAGCAGGGTGCGCGCCCGCGTCCAGCTGTCCGGCTCGACGAAGTCGGGATCGGCCGTATGCGGATTGTCGAAGTCGCCGTCACCCGGCAGGTCCGGCATCACCGCCATGCCATGGTCGGGCAGGTGCTGGATCAGCACGCCCCCGGCGCGCCAATGGGGCACCGGATCGCCCTTGCGGCTGAGCTCGGCCACCGCCAGGCGCACCTGGGTCGGGATCTGCTCGGACTGCATGAAGTAGGTATGCGCCACTTCCTCGAGCGAATTGCCCTCGAGCGCGACAATGCCCTGGTAGCGCTCCATGTGCTCGCCCTGGTCGATGGTCATGGCCATGTGCCCGCGCCCGAGGAGTTCTCCCGGCTGCGTGCGGCCCTCGGCGACCGCCGCCTCGAGCTCGGCTTCCTCGTACCGCGCATAGGCGCGTACTCCGTCCGGAGCGTCGAAGTCGACGACCAGCAGGTTGACCGGGCCGTCGGTCTGGGTCTGCAGGATGAAGCGGCCGTCGAACTTCAGCGAGGAGCCGATGAGCGCGGCGAGCGCAATCGCTTCTCCGAGGAGCCGCGCGACGGGCGCCGGGTAGTCATGGCGCTTGAGGATCGTGTCGAGGGCCTGGCCCAGCCGCACGGAGCGCCCGCGCGTGTCGAGATTTTCGAGGGTGAACGGCACCACGGCGTCATCGCCGGTTTCCGGGCGGTCGAGGCCCAGGGTGGAGAGCAAATTCTCAGTCATAGTTGTTCCCGTGGTCATCGTCTGCCTTTACCTCAGGCTACGCTTTGCAGGGCTAACCCGCCACCCGAGCAAGCAGCAAACCGGCGCCGCCCACTTCATCAAGGATGGCGCCGCCGGAAGATTCTGCAGGATGCAGTCAGTTCGTTTCGACCCCGAAGGCCCAACACAAAATGGCTTTCTGGGCGTGCAGGCGATTTTCGGCCTCGTCCCATACAACCGATTGGGGACCGTCGATCACTTCGTCGGTCACCTCATCTCCGCGATGAGCGGGCAGGTCATGCATGAACAAGGCATTCTTGTCAGCCAAGGCCATCAAATTGGTATTGACCTGGTAGGGTTTCAAGACCCGGCGACGTTCGGCGACATCGACGTCGCCCATCGACACCCAGGTGTCGGTGATGACGAGGTCGGCGCCCTCGACCGCCTCGCGCGGATCCTCGATCAGCTTGACATACTCGCCGGCCCGCCGGATATCCTCCATTAAATCCTTTTCAGGACTATATTCCTCCGGGGTGGCAACGCTCAGGTGGCACTCGAAGAGCTCCGCCGCATTCACCCAGGAATGCAGGACGTTGTTGCTGTCGCCGACCCAGGCTACCTTGGCGCCCCTGATGTTGCCGCGATGCTCTTCAAACGTCATCAGGTCAGCCATGATCTGGCAAGGATGGGCACGGCGGGTAAGGCCGTTGATCACCGGAACCGTCGCCGCCTCGGCCAATTCGAGGAGGTCAGCATGGCTGAGGATGCGGATCATGATCGCATCGACGTAGCGGCTGAGGACGCGGGCGGTATCGCCCAGGGTTTCCTCACGCGAGAGCTGCATTTCCTGGCCGGACAGCATGATGGTTTCGCCACCGAGCTGGCGCATGCCGACATCAAAGGAAACGCGGGTGCGGGTGGATTGGCGCTCGAAGATCATGGCCAGCACCTTGTCCTTGAGGAGCTGTGGCCGGTCGCCCTCCTTGAGGCGCTGCTTGAGCGCTGCCGCCTGGTTGAGCATGCCGCGCAGATCGGCATAGGTGAAATCGTCGATGGAGAGAAAATGCCGTGGATTGCCGGTCGAATTCATAGGCCGGGTTCCTTATGACGTTGGTAAAACGGGCGGCCGCGGCCGCAGTTGATCAATCCAGCCCAATGGGCGGAGGAAACAAACCGCGTCGGCGACACCCGAAGTGATAAAAGGTCAGCATGGCGCTCAGTCGACCGCCGGAGCGGTAGCCGTTTCGTCCTCGATGGCGGTGAAGGCGGCCGAAATGCGCGCTATAGCGTCCTCGATGTCGGCCTCGGTGACGATCAGCGGCGGCAGGAGGCGCAGCACGTTGTCGCCGGCCGCGATGGTCAGGAGCTTGTGATCGTCGCGCAGGCGCGTGACGAAGTCCTTGGCCGGCGGGGTGATCTTGATGCCGGCGAGCAACCCCTTGCCGCGCGTCTCGACGACGAATTGCGGGAAGCGCTGGGCGAGCTGCTGCAGGTGCCAGGCGAGGCGCTGGCCGACCCGGTTGACCTCGTCGACGAAGCCGGGCGCCAGTATACGGTCGAGCACGGCGTTGCCGACCGTGCAGGCGAGCGGATTGCCGCCATAGGTCGATCCGTGCGTGCCCGGCACCATGGCCTTGGCGATCTCGCCCTTGGCAAGGCACGCGCCCAAGGGAAAGCCGCCGCCGATCGCCTTGGCCACAGCGACGATATCGGGCGTGATGCCGGACCATTCATGGGCGAGGAACCGGCCGGTGCGACCGAACCCGCACTGCACCTCGTCGAGGATGAGGAGCATGCCGTTCTCGTCGCAGAGCCTGCGCAGGCCCTGCATGAACTCCGTGGTCATGGCGGTGACGCCGCCTTCGCCCTGCACCGGCTCGATGAGGATGGCGCAGGTTTGCGGGCCGACGAGCGCCTTGACGGAGGCGAGGTCGTTGGGCGTTGCGTGCTTGAAGCCGGGAGCGGCCGGACCGAAGCCTTCGAGGTAGCTGGGGTTGCCGCCCGCCGCGATCGTGCCGAGCGTGCGCCCGTGGAAGGAGCCGTTGAAGGCGATGATCTCGTAGCGGTCCTGCTCGCCCTTGTCCCAGAAGTAGCGCCGCGCCGTCTTGATCGCGCATTCGAGCGCCTCGGCGCCCGAATTGGTGAAGAACACCGAGTCGGCGAAGGTCGCATCGACCAGCCGCTGGCCGAGCCGCTCCTGCTCGGGAATGGTGAAGGTGTTGGCCGTGTGCCAGACCTTCTCGGCCGCCGACTTCAGCGTGGCCACCAGATGCGGATCGCCGTGCCCCAGCGCGTTGACGGCGACGCCGGAATGAAAGTCGAGATACTCGGTGCCGTCCTGCGAGTACAGTCGCACGCCCTCGCCCCGCTCGAAAGCGAGATCGGACCGGGCATACGTGCCGTAGAGCGCAGACATGGGATTCACCGACGGGTTCTAGTGTTGCAGGAATGACTCAGGAGCGGAACGGAATGCACCACGAGCCCCTAAAAAATCAAAAACGCGCTGCCTTTTGGCGGCGCGCGAGGCCCTTGAAATAGGGCAAATCGCCCGGGCAAGTCAATGCGGGAGCAGTCAAGTGCCTGATTTGACTCCGCCTTTCTTAACCCGGTCTTAACCATCGGTTTTTCCGGGGAAAGTCTCGCCCGACTCTTGATCCCGATTCCGCCGCTGGCGTACTATCCATCGCGTGGGGACACGATATCTCGTGTGGCGGACCCTTGTGACATACGAAGTGTAGAGATGCCGGCTGCCTTTTCCGTTCTGGCAGCTCGATGAGGGATTCTGTTTTAAGATGGTTGCAGGAGCGCAGATCATGGGCTGGACCGACGAACGCGTCGAACTGCTCAAGAAGCTTTGGATGGAAGGGCTGAGCGCCAGCCAGATTGCCGGCGAGCTCGGCGACGGGGTGACGCGCAACGCCGTGATCGGCAAGGTGCACCGCCTCAAGCTCTCGGCCCGCGCCAAGCCGACCAACACGGCCCCGCGCGCCCGCGCGCCGCAGCGCACGACGCCCCGCCGCGTCGCATCGCCCTCCGGCGGCATGAGCGCCGGCATCGGCATGGGCAAGCCGCGCGCCAGCGTCATGCGCACCCAGACGATCGGCGCGACGGCCCTGGCTGCAAGCCCGGAGATGGAGGCCGAGGTCTATGTCGCCCCGCAGGTGCAGGAGCTCTATATCCCCGAGGACAAGCGCCTCTCGCTGCTGCAGCTGAACGAGCACACCTGCAAGTGGCCGATCGGCGACCCGCTGACCAAGGACTTCTATTTCTGCGGCCAGGCCTCGAACGAAGGCATTCCTTATTGTGAATTCCATGCGCGCCGGGCCTATCACCAGTTGGACAAGAAGAAGCGCTGAGGCGCTTGCGGATCGACGGTATCGAGAGGGGAGGCGCTGGCCTCCCTTTTCGTTTGGGCGAGCACAAGCGCCCGGCGGGTTCTGCCCCGGGTTGCGGTTAGTCGAGCGGCATGCGGCGAGACGCGCCTCATCCGAACTTTATAAGTAGCGAGACGGGTCTCGCCGCATGCATCCGGGATTTTTGGCTTAATCCGCCCGCCGCCAGGGAAGCCTCCCTTCCGGCTTTCACCGGTACGATGCCGGCAGGCATCCGGTCGGGTGACGGTTTGGACCTCGCCTGGAGCGACCCCCATGCGACCCGGATCCACCACACCGGAAGCTCGTATGCATCCTCGCCCGAGGTGCGGCGGTGAGGTGAGTATGGGGCCAACTCAAGCCGTGGGGATAACTTCCTGGTTCTTGAGCGGGATCAATGGGTTGGGCGCTGGCTCCCCTCCCCCTTGAGGGGAGGGGTTGGGGGTGGGGGGATGTTTCGGTGGCTCACGGGCTCACCCCCACCCCTATCCCCTCCCCTCAAGGGGGAGGGGACGCCTGGTGCGTGTGGCAGCCTCGGTGCCCCACCCACCGGCTGTCATCCCGGCGAAGGCCGGAACCCAGCCCTGACGTTATCCATGCGCACGGGAAGAGCGGCTGTGCTCTCTGCCCGGTTCACACACCTTGCGGCTGTTGCAACATCTCAGGATGGGCCCCGGCCTGCGCCGGGGTGACATCGGGGTGGTGAAGATGGCGGTGGCCCGCACCACCCCAATCACACGCCTTGCGGCTGTGGCTGCATCTCAGGATGGATCCCGGCCTGCGCCGGGGGTGACAGCCGGTGGGTAAGGTGGGACGTTGCCCGCGCTAGGAGTTGAGTGATGGGGGAACAAATGGACGCGATTTCGGTAGAGCGGGCGGGGCCGGATGATGCGGCGCAGTTGCAGGCGCTGCAGCGCGCCGCCTATCGACGGGAGGCCGAGCTCTACAGCGACGAGACGATCCCGCCGCTGACGGAAAGCCTGGCAGCGATAGAGGAGGTCTTCACCCGCGCCGTCATCCTCAAGGCAGTTGCGGACGGACGGATCGTCGGCGCGGTCAGGGGAGAGGCGGCGGGAGAGATCTGTCATATCGGGCGGCTGGCCGTGCATCCCGACTGCCAGGGGCGCGGGCTCGGCGCGCGGCTGATGCAGCAAATCGAAGAGGCCTTTCCCGAGGTGTCCCGCTACGCGCTCTTTACCGGCCACAAGAGCCTGGGGAATCTCAGGCTCTATGCGCGGCTGGGCTATGGGCAGGTGCGGCGCGAGGAGGTGCATGCCGGTCTCGAGCTCGTATATCTCGAGAAGGCCAATCCGCGCCTCGCCTGAGCCGAGCCTTGCCCGCGGCCCGCTTCCACGCTAGTTCCGGCTGAACGAATGAGGGGGACGACCATGCCGCAGTTTGCCAGCTATCCGAGCCTTGCCGGGCGTCCGGTGGTGATTTCCGGGGGCGCGTCGGGGATCGGCGAGGCACTGGTGCGCAACTTCGCGGCGCAGGGGGCCAAGGTCGGTTTCGTCGATATCGCGGCGGAAGCCGGCGCGGCGCTTGCCGCAGAGCTCACGGCCGCCGGAGCGAGCGTGCGCTTCGCCCTCTGCGACGTGACCGATACCGACGCCTACAAGGCCGCCATCGACGGGTTCGCCGCCGCCCATGGCGATGCGCTGGCGCTCGTCAACAACGCCGCGCACGACCAGCGGCACGACTGGAGCGAGGTGACGCCCGGCTACTGGGACGACCGGATCGCCGTCAATCTGAAGCACGCGTTCTTTGCCATCCAGGCGGTGGCGCCGGGCATGATCAAGGCCGGCAAGGGCTCGATCGTCAATTTCGGCTCGATCAGCTGGATGATCATGAGCCCGAAGATCCCGGTCTACGAGACGGCCAAGGCCGCGACCCACGGGCTGACCCGCGCCATGGCGCGCGAACTCGGCAAATCGGGCATCCGCGTCAACACGCTCGCCCCCGGCTGGGTGATGACGCAGCGCCAGCTGACCCATTGGATCGATGCCGATGCCGAGCGGCTGATCGACGAGACGCAGGCGCTGGCCGGGCGGGTGCAACCCGACGACTGCGCGCGCATGGCGCTGTTCCTGGCCAGCGACGACAGCGCCATGATCTCGGCCCAGCAGTTCCTGGTCGACGGCGGCTGGGCCAACAGCTGAGTCATGTCGCTCAGTCCTGCGCGGCTATCGGGTTGCCCCGACCACCATCCTGCCGTATTCGCATTTCAGATGAAGCTCCAAGGGGCGATTCTCTTGTCAGGGGGACTTTCATGAAATCCAGGATCATCGCGGCTTCGATCGCCGCTCTCGCGCTGACCGCGTGCACCACCACCGATCCCTATACGGGCCAGTCGCGGCTTTCGAACACGGCCGGCGGCGCGCTGATCGGCACCGGCGGCGGCGCCTTGGCCGGTGCGCTCGTCGGCGCGGCCGTGGGCGGCGACCCGCGCATCGGGGCGCTGATCGGCGCCGGCGTCGGGGGCCTGACGGGCGCGGCCATCGGCAACTACATGGACCAGCAGGAAGCCGAATTGCGCGCCCAGCTTCAGGGCACGGGCGTTTCGGTCACCCGCGTCGGCGACCAGATCATCCTCAACATGCCGTCCAACATCACCTTCGCCACCGACAGCGCGACGGTGCAGCCGCAGTTCATGCAGACGCTGGTGTCGGTCGGGCTGGTCCTCAAGAAGTTCGACAGGACCATCGTCGACGTCTACGGCCACACCGACTCGACCGGCAGCGCCGAATACAATCTCGGCCTCTCGCAGCGCCGCGCCGTTTCGGTGGCGACGACCCTTGCCAACCAGGGTATCGACCAGCGCCGCTTCTATATCGAGGGCCTGGGCGCCACCCGGCCGATCGCCTCGAACGCCGACGAAGCCGGCCGCGCCCAGAACCGGCGCGTCGAGATCAAGCTCTCCCCGATCCAGGGCTGAAGACTCGTATCAGGAACAAAGAGGCCTGGACGCTCGCCGTCCGGGCCTTTTTCTTTACGCGACGCGCGCGTTCATTCGCGCCGCTCGGCCCGCTGCCGGTATTGCGGATCGGTATGGCGGCCGGCATAGGCCTCGTCGAGCTCGGTGATGATGGCCTCCCCCTCCTTGGGATCGACGCGCTTCAGGATCTCGTCGATCTTGGCTTCGATCCGGTCCTCGCCTTCCTTGGATTGCGGCGAGCCGACGAAGAGGAGGAAGGCGAGCCCGCCGATCTGCCAGAGGAGCTGCAGGAACTCGGACTGCCAGTTCTCCAGCGTGTCGCGCATCATCAGGTTGAGATAGGGCGTCATCTGCGGCACCTGGCCATGCGACACCTGCTCGTCGACGAAGGCGAACCACCCGAACAGCCAATGGCCGATGACCGTGATGAGAAAGAAGCCGAGGGTTATCCAGGCGTAGCTGTATCTCTTCCAAATGGACGATCCGGGCATTTCAACCTCCGTTGAGGTGCAGCGCAAACGGTCAGCCGCCGAGGAAGAAGGGCACGGCGAGGAGCACCGCACCCACGATTGCGACCGCAAGCCCCGGCCAGTTGGCCTTGAGCCCGAGAAAGCCTACTCCGCGCCGTTGCGGCTCGAGCGTCGTGCCGGCCGGGTCGTCGGGCGAGGCGTGCGGATCGGAAAGGCGGCCGCGATGGATCGCCGCCAGCGCCATCAGCACCAGCCCGCAGGCAACCAGAACTGCGCCGATTATGGTGATCGCCGCCATTGCAACCTTCCTTGCGGCAAGGAACGGCAGACGGCGGCTTTCGTTCCCGCCGCGAACGGCGGACGGCGACCGGTGCGCGGATTGCTATTCTTGGGCGAACCGCAGAGAGGTCGGCCCGCAGACGTGCCATTCCATGGTCGCGTTCGGCTCGTCCTCCTTGCCGTAGCACCAGTCCTCGCCGTTGAGCGCGGCTCCGTATATCGAGCGGGCCGCGCAGGAGGCTTCCGTCAGCGCATCGTCGTTCATGGAAAGCCGGCAGTTGGCGTCGGCGTCGGTGTAAAGCCCGATGAGCCTGGCGATGGGTTCGGGAGCGTCGGAAACCCCGCCTTGCGGTTGGGCGGCGGCCAGCCCCGGCAGGAAGAGAACGAGCGGGACGAGAGCCAGGCGCACGAGACGTGTCCTGGGCTTGGCGATGGCTCGGGGTTGGCGGGGGCTAGACATCGGTCCGGCTCCTTCTGCTGTCGGCGAACCTGGAAAGCGCAAAGAGCGCCGCGAAGTAGAGAACGACGCCGCCGATCGGCATCACATAGATGGCCGCCACAAGTTCGCAGGTGCCATCCTGGCAGGTGCCCAGTTGTCCCATCCGGGCAAGAAGGAGCCCGGCCGCGAGCGCCACACCGAGACTGGCCGCGAGCAGGGCGGCAAGCATCAGCACGCGCAGGCCCGAAAGCAGCCCATACCGCAGAACACCGGATTGCATCGCCAACCTCCCCTCTCATGGTCGACGTCGATCAGCCTAGGCCAAAACATGGCCAGAGTTTGAAATCGAGCATCGACAATGAGTTGCGTGAGACGATGTCGCGGCCTAGGCCGCGGATGGGAACTCCGGATCGGGCTCGGACGGATCGGCGACCTCGAGGATGGTCAGCGCGCTCATGCGTCCGTCCCGCGTCGTCCAGGTGATCGACTGGCCGGTTCGCAGGCCGATAAGGGCGGTGCCGATCGGGGTCAGCACCGAGACGGCGCCCTGCGAGATATCGGCTGCGGCGGGATAGACCAGCCGGACCCGGCGCGTCTCGCCTGCCTCGGTGCGATAGCGCACGGTGCTGCCCATGCGCACGGTATCGCGGGGCAGTGCATGGTCGGGCCGGATGCGGGCCCGCTCCAGCTCGTAAAGCAGGTCGTCGGCGGCATCGGCGGTGTGGCCGACGCCGCTGAGGGCGAGGATCAGGAGTTTGCGGTGCTCGTCTTCACCGACGAGGATTTCGGGCTGGAGTTTGAAAGTGCTGAGCTTGCTCACGTGGCGCTCCATGCGTGCGCGACCGGCCGTGGAACGGCGCGGTGCTGGAATGAGGATGTGGGAGTGGCGGCGCGGCCCGAAAGCGCGAGAGAAAAGTCAGAGCTTTGTGGGGAAAACCCTAAGGCCGGCAGCGCCCGTCCACGACCTTAGGGACGCGATCCTGCGACAGGATGTTCGCGCCTCGTGCCGACCAGCGATTGCGGGGCCTCGGTGTGCATGGCCGGCAGACTAGAGCCGACCGGGGAAAAGTCAATGGCAGGCCCTCCGGCGGGCGGCGTCGGCCATCAAGATGACCAAGTTGCCGGGTTGGTGCCAAGCGGCGGAACCTGCCGGGATTTGGGGTGTTCCTGTTTCGTCTTACCGCGGAGAACCAGACCAATGAAAAAGCTTGTCCCAGTGGCGTTCGTCATCATCGGCGCGATGTCACTCACCGCCTGCACCTCGACGCAGCGCTCGATGACTGGCGCTGCCGTGGGCGGCGCGGCGGGCGCTGCCGTGGGCGGCGCAGTTGCGGGCTACCCGGGCGCCATCGTCGGCGCCGCGGGCGGCGGCGCTGCCGGCGTGGCGATCGCCAACCACTAACGGCGGGCTTCGGGCACGTCGCCCCATATCGTGCGCAGGAAGGGCTCGGCTCATGCCGGGCCCTTTCCATCTACGGCCGGCTGAGGAAAAATGCACTGTTCACAACAGGCGACGCGCCTGCGCTCCCCGCGGAAGCTTGAGGGTGAACAAATCCCGGCGTAGCCGTCCTAAAGGGGCCGCACGTGATACTATGCAGTTGAAGCAAACGAGATTCGCCATGTGCCCACCGGGCGCTCGCTATCTGCAGGACTATCTCGATGAAGCGTCCGAAGCTGCGCTCCTAGGTCTTATAGATCATTCGCCTTGGCTGGGAGATCTTAAACGGCGCGTCCAGCACTATGGATTTCGTTATGACTACAAGGCCCGGCGCATAACGAGCGATTCCTATCTTGGTCCCTTGCCTGAATGGTTGGCGCCTCTTGCGGAAAGACTATCGAGCGAAGGCGTTTTCGATGAGCGGCCAGACCAGGTCATCGTCAACGAATATCTGCCGGGTCAGGGCATCGCTCCCCACGTCGATTGCGAGCCCTGCTTTGGCGAGACGATCGCCTCTCTCAGTCTTGGTTCAGCGTGCCTGATGGAGTTTTCTCATCTCCACTCCCTGCAATCCGTCTCCCAGGCACTCGCCCCTCGCAGCCTCCTCGTGCTGAATGGCGAAGCGCGGTCCTACTGGACGCATGGTATTCCCGCACGCAAGTCAGACGTAATCGGCGGCAAGAAAACCGCTCGCGGCCGCCGGGTGTCTCTGACATTTCGGACCGTCATCATGCGATAGGCGCCTTTCGTTCGAAGGCGCCTATCGGCTCGTGGCAAATCGAGAGCCGATTAACTCATTGATACTGATGTGAGGAAAGTGGTGCCCGGGACCGGAATCGAACCAGTGACACGCGGATTTTCAATCCGCTGCTCTACCAACTGAGCTACCCGGGCTTGCTTCCGGAGCGGTGCCCGGCGCGAAGATGGGCGGGTTATAGGGGAAGGATTCGGCCAGTGCAAGCGGGCGCGGGGCGATTTTCAACGCTCTTGCAATGGGGTTGTCAGGGGCGTGCGGAACCCGGATAGTTTTGCGGCAGGGGTCGTACGCAGAGGAGGGTGACGTGCTGGAGGAATTGAAGGGCAAACGGGCGCTCGTCACCGGATCCTCGACGGGAATCGGCGCGGCGGTGGCGCGGGCGCTCGGAGCGCTCGGCGTCCATGTGGCGGTGCACGGAAACGCCAATGCCGATGCGGCGCGCGCGGTCGCGCAAGACGTCAAGGCGGCCGGCGGCAAGGCGGCGGTGGTCATCGGCGACGTCAGCCATTCGATCGAGACGGCGCGCATCGTCGACGAAGCGGTGGCCGCGCTCGGCGGGCTCGATATCCTCATCAACAATGCCGGGGCCATTCTCGAGCGGGTGACCAACGCCGCGTTCGACGACGAGATGTACGAGAAGGTCTACGATCTCAACGTGCGCTCGGTGCTCTCGACGACCAAGGCGGCGTTCCCCTATCTCAAGGCGGGCGGGCACGGCGCGATCGTCAATACCGGGTCGATCGCAGGGCGGTTCGGCGGCTTTGCCGGCTCGACGGTCTATGCCTCGGCCAAGGCCGCGGTGCACTCGATCACCCGCAACGCCGCGCGCGAGTTCGCCCCGCACGGCATCCGCGTCAATACGGTGGCGCCCGGGTTCATCACCACGCCGTTCCACGACGAGACGCCCGAATCGGTGCGGGAAGCCGCTCGCGCGCAGATCCCGATGAACCGGCTGGGGACGGCCGAGGAGTGCGTCGGCGCCTACATCTTCCTCGTCGCGCCCTCGATGAGCGGCTACATCACCGGGCAGATCATCGACGTCAATGGCGGACAGCTGATGCCGTGAGTTCGGCCGTCAGCCGGGGGAAACCGGCTGGAGCGATTTGTGCGATGCGTTCCACCTTCACGGGTCATTCCCGCGAAAGCGGGAACCTCTGTTTCATTGTGCCGGCCTTGCAAACGGAGGTCCCCGCTTTCGCGGGGATGACCTGGTGGAATGAGGGTGATGCCGCCAAAGCCACACGGCCGGTGCGTACTGGATCCCGGCCTGCGCCGGGATGACATCGGTGGAGGGTATGCCTCCCGATGACAGTCGCTAGATATTGTCGTCTTCGGGATCGCGCGAGTGCGTCGGCAGGTCGTCGCCGTCCTCGGGCTCCGGATCGGCAGTGGCGGGGATGACGTAGCCGCCCGAGAGCCAGCGGTTGAGATCGACGTCGGCGCAGCGCTTCGAGCAGAAGGGGCGGTATTTCTCGATCGAGGGCTTGCCGCAGATCGGGCAGGGCTTGGTGGTCTGGGTTTCAGGCATCATGAACCTCGCCTGGCTTAAACCCCGGTGAGCGTCGCCTGGTTCAGCCAGTTGGAATGAACGATATAGCCCTCGCCGGTGAGGAGCGCGGCGGTCTCGTGCAGCGGCAGGCCGACGACGGCCGAATAGGAGCCGACGAGCTTGACGACGAAGGCGCCGGCAATGCCCTGGATGGCGTAGCCGCCGGCCTTGTCCTGCCACTCGGCGCTGGCCAGGTACGCCTCGATCTCCTTGCCCGACAGGCGTTTGAAGCGGATGCGGGTTTCGACGAGGCGCTGCCGTTTGGCTCCGGAAGGCGTGAGGAGGGTGAGCCCGGTATAGACGCGGTGGGCGCGCCCCGAGAGGAGGGCGAGGCAGTCGGCCGCCTCTTCGGTGGTTTCGGCTTTGGGCAGCACGCGCCGGCCGACGGCGACGACCGTGTCGGCGGCGAGCACCAGAGCCTTGTCGGCGAACCCGGCCTGGCGCGCTTTATGCTGCGCGGTCAATGCCTTGAGGTCGGCGAGGCGCTGCGCCAACCGGCGCGGCAGCTCGCCCTTCTCGGGCGTCTCGTCCACATGGGCGGGTACGAGATGCTCGGGCTCGATGCCGATCTGGTTGAGGAGCGCCAGGCGCCGCGGCGAGGCTGAAGCCAGAATCAGGTCCGGGCGGCTAGCCATGCGCAACGCCTTTAAAACGGATCGTCACAGTTCGACGAAAGTTTACACAATCTGGCGCACTTTGCGCGCGGGACCGTACCGTTACTTGAAGCGGTAGGTGATGCGGCCCTTGGTGAGATCATAAGGAGTCATCTCACACAGGACCTTGTCGCCGGCAAGCACGCGGATGCGGTTCTTGCGCATGCGCCCGGCGGTGTGGGCAATGATCTCGTGGTCATTCTCGAGCTTGACCCGGAAGGTCGCGTTAGGAAGCAATTCCATCACCACGCCCGGAAACTCGAGCACTTCTTCTTTCGCCATCGTATCTCCTGAAAAGACCCGCGGCGCGCGATATTTCGCTGCGCCCGGGCCGAGTTGGCGCGCAACCTATAGGAATTCAGGTGGTTTGTGAACCACTCGAAACGAGCGTTTCCAGCCGCGCGCGAACGCGCTGGCGCAGATCGTCCCGCAGCGCGCGGTATGCACTCAATATGGTGTCGCGGTTGCCGTCGACAAGGGTGGGATCGGCGACGGGCCAGTGCTCGATGGCGCCGGTCTCGAGCCCCTGGGCTTCGACAGCCTCGCGCGCATCGTCGGACAGGGTGACGACGAGGTCGAAGGGGGTGGCGGCAAGCTCGTCCATGGTGTGGGGGGTATGCACCGACATGTCGATGCCGATCTCCTCCATGACGTCATGGACGAAGCTGTCGGCCTTGCCGCCATGGACGCCGACCGAGCGCGAGATGAGGCGGCCGGGAAACGCCTGCCGGGCAAGGGCGGCCGCGATTGGTGAGCGCACCGAGTTCATCGAGCAGACGAAAAGGACAGTGGGCAGGGCGCTGGCCCGTTCGTCGATCCGGCTCGCATAGGGCTGCACGGCGCAGATGAGTGTGAAGAGGCGCCGGGCAGTATTGAGATCGATGTGGATCTTGTTGGTGAGGCGCGTGCGCAAAAGCTCGGCCGCCTCGTTGTGGATGCCGCGCCGGGCCATGTCGACGGTCTCGATCTGGTAGGGCTGGGCCGAGCGGATGGCCTCGTAATAGCTCTCGCGGATGCGGAAATAGTCGCGGATCAACCGGCGGAACGGGGTGAGCGAGAGATAGTGCGCGGCGATCGGCTGGAAGGTGTTGGGGTCGCGCACGTCGAGGACGATGGAATTGCCGACGATCGAGACGTGGAGCGCATAGGGGCCGTGCGAGGAGACCCGCGCCGGCGCGAAGCGGTTGGTCTCCAGAAGATCGTAGATGGCGATGCGCCACTCGTGCACCTCGTCGGGATTGATCGAGGTGATGGTATTGGGGTCGAGCGTGACGGTGACGAGGCGATCCGTCTGCTTGAAAGCGTGCCCGGCCATAGCCCTACCGGTTGAGGCGGATGGAGATCGAGCGCCCGTGCCCGTCGAGCGCCTCGACTTCGGCCAGCGTCATGGCCGCCTGCGAGAGCGCGGCGAGCGATGTCGGATCGCAGCCGAGGATCGAGGTGCGCTTGACGAAATCGAGCACGCCGAGGCCCGAGGCGAAGCGGGCCGAGCGGGCCGTCGGCAGCACGTGGTTGGAGCCGCCCACATAGTCGCCGATGGCCTCGGGCGTGTGGTGGCCGAGGAAGATCGCCCCGGCGTTGCGGATGCGCGGCAGCAGGTCCTGCGGATCGTCGAGCGCCAGCTCGATGTGCTCGGAGGCGATGCGGTTGGCGAGCGGGACGGCCTCGTCGAGCGAGGCGACGGTGATGACCGCGCCGAACTCCTCCCAGCCCTCACGGGCGATCTCTTGCTTGGGCAGAAGCGCAAGCTGCCGGTCGACCTCGGCGACGACCGCGTCGGCAAGGCCCTTCTCGGTGGTGACGAGGATCGACTGGGCGCCCATGCCGTGCTCGGCCTGGGCGATGAGATCGGCCGCAACCCACGCCGGGTTGGCCGAACCGTCGGCGATGACGAGGACCTCGGAGGGACCGGCGATCATGTCGATGCCGACCTGGCCGAAGACCTGGCGCTTGGCGGCCGCGACATAGGCGTTGCCGGGGCCGATGACCTTGTCGACTTTCGGGATCGCCTGCGTGCCGTAGGCCAGCGCCGCGACGGCCTGCGCGCCCCCGATGCGGTAGATCTCGGTGACGCCGGCGATCCTGGCGGCAGCGAGGATCGCGGCGGCGTACTGCCCATTGGGCGTCGGCACGACCATGGCGATGCGATCAACGCCCGCGACCTTGGCCGGCACCGCGTTCATCAGCACCGAGGAGGGATAGGAGGCAAGCCCGCCCGGCACGTAGATGCCGACCGCCTCGATCGCCGTCCAGCGGGTGCCCAGCGTGACGCCGAGGGCATCCTGGTAGATGTGGTCTTCCGGCTTCTGCTTTTCGTGGTGCGCCCTGATGCGCTGGTGGGCGGTCTCGAGCGCGGCCATCACCTCGGGCGAGACGCGCGCGACGGCCGCGTCGATCTCATCCTGGCTGAAGGCGAGGGTTTGCGGCGTGACGCCGGCCTTGTCGAATTTGTTGGTGAACTCGGCCACCGCCACGTCGCCGCGCGCCCGCACGTCGGCGATGATCGCGGCGACCGTATCGCCCACCTCCACGGACGTCTCGCGCTTGCTCGCGAGGAGAGCGGCGAAGGCGGTGTCGAAATCGGCCTGCCGGCTGTCGAGGCGGAGCGGCATGAGGTCGGTGGTCCTTTGTGGGCGGTCAGATGTCGATGATGTTTCTAGTGGCTGTCGGGGTTGCGTGTCCACTCCACTCGGTGCGTCTCTGCGACCCGGCGCGCGCGACGCGCTGGACGTATTGCGTGGCACATGCTGATCTGCAACCTCGCAAAAGCCCGCAGGGGCAGTCCGGATCCGCCTCGGAAAACGGAGTCGTCTGTGTTCCGAATCTGCTCCCTAGCGAGGTCGCTGGCGTGCCTGGCGCTTCTCATGCCTGCTCCGGGTCACGCGCAAGCACCCCCGGAGAAGGTCGCCACCTGCTTTGCCCTGGGTGGGCGGGAGGTCTGCATCGCCGAGGAGAGCTACCGGCCCGACGTCTGCGCGGCCATCGCCACCTATGCCCGCCATTGGCGGCTGCCGGAAGGTTTTTTCGCAAGGCTCATCTGGCAGGAGAGCCGCTTCGACCATGCTGCGCTGAGCGGCGCCGGGGCCGAGGGCATCGCGCAGTTCATGCCGAGCACCGGGCGGCTGCGCAGCCTAAAGAATCCCTTCGACCCTGCCGAAGCCCTTGCCCGCTCGGCCGAGTATCTGCGCTTCCTAGAAGAAAAGTTCGGGAACCTCGGGCTGGCCGCTGCCGCCTATAACGGGGGCGAGGGGCGCATGGAGCGCTATGTGGCCAATGGCGGCGGGCCGCTGCCGCTCGAAACGCGCAACTACGTGATGATCATCACGGGCGAAGAGGTCGAGACATGGCTCACCAACCCGCCCGACGGCGTGGACTATACCCTCGACCGCGAGGTGGACTTCCAGACGGCCTGCCTCGACATGGCGCGTTCCGTCCGCACGCCCGACCTTACCATCAGTCCGGCCGACTGGCAGCCCTGGGGCGTGCTCATCGCCCAGAACGCCTCGGCCAATCTCGCCCGCTCGCGATTCGAGCGCACCCAGTCGCAGTTCGGCGGGATTCTCGGAAACGAGCAGTTGATGCTCATCTCCGTCCGCAATCCGAACTTCGGCAACCGCCTGCGCTTTTCCGCCATGGTCGGCCGCCAGAGCCGCGACGAAGCGAATGCGCTGTGCAATCGCCTGCTCGCCGCGGGCGGCAATTGCATCGTGCAGAAGAACGCTCCTTGACATAGCGGTCGTTCGCGATTGGACGGAAGCACGAACCGGTCGGCTCCCCCTTGAGGGATTTTAGGGGAGGGTCTATCGGTGGCACACACAACGACCCCCACCCTCAATCCCTCCCCTCAAGGGGGAGGGAGGCGGTAGAGCCGCTGAGTCTACTCGGTTGCGAATGCTTTAGAGCCCGAGGGTCATCGCGACTTTAGTCCAGCGCGTGCTGGGGCTTCTGCTTGGCGGCCCAGGTGGCGCCGAGATCGGCGAAGCGCGCTTCGAGGCATTCGACGGAAAGGCGCACGGCGCCGCCGCCGGCAAAGCTGAGCTCCACGATTCCCGCCGGCCCGTCGGTCGGCATATAGGTGATGGCGAGGAGCTCCAGCACGCCATCATGGGCATTGGTGTCGAAACCGGTGCTCTTGACCGCCTGCACGCTGTCGAAGTGCAGCGCGGCGCGCTTGCGCAGGCCCTTGGCGCGCGGCTTTTCGCTCTCCCAGTCGAAGCGGTTCATGAGGAGCGCGAAACGCCGGTCGGCGCGTGCAAAGCCCATGTCGCCGACGCGCACCACCGCATCCTGAACATGGGCGGAGATGACCTCCAGGTCCTCGTCGTCGAGCGCGATCAGCTTGAGGTCGGTCATGGAGCTTGCGGGTCCTTCGGCCGGTTTTCGGTGCTGCTTATCTGGTCGCTGTGCATCCGGTCTACAAGGTTCGCCCGAGGGCGGCAATGGCTCGAAGGGGGCTCGTGCTTCTCTGGCGCCCTCTCCAGCTTCCCCTTGCGGGCATGGCAAATTTCAGGCGGCACGGGTTTCCTTCTCCCCTTGTGGGAGAAGGTGGCGCGAAGCGCCGGATGAGGGGTCTGCGATGCCGCCACAAACCTGCGCTTGCGGCAGCATCGCAGACCCTCACCCTGATTTTCCGCTGGACGCGGAAAAATCTGTCCCTCTCCCACAAGGGGAGAGGGGAGGGACCCGGCGGGAACGCGGCGGCGGCGCCAGCCGTTGCCCATCGACAAAGCACGGGGGACGAAGGCAATGACCGAAAGCATCGACCTCGAGCGCGCCCGCGAGCCGGGAAGAGGACGCGACGCGATCCGGCCTGCCGCCATCCCGCTCGAGGGCTGGAAGGACATCGGCTGGCGCCTGTTCTGGTCGGTGCTGGAGAACCGGGTGATGCTGAACGCGGCCGGCGTCACCTACTATTCGCTCCTCGCCATGGTACCAACGCTCAACTGCTTCGTGGTGCTCTATGGCCTCTTCAACAGCCCGGCCCAGGTGGTCGACCAGGTCGATCTGCTGACCGGCATCCTGCCGGAAGGCGGGCTCGAAATCCTGCGCGAGCAGCTCGTGCGCCTGACGAGCGAGGACCACGGAACGCTGAGCCTCACCTTCCTCGTCTCGCTCGTCATTGCGCTGTGGAGCGCCGGGGCGGGGTTCCGCGCGCTCTTCGAGGCGATGAACGCGGCCTACAAGGAGAACGAGAAGCGCAACATCATCGAGGTGAACCTCTTGGCGCTCGGCTTCACCGTCGCCGGAACGGTGGCGGCGATCATCGTCATCACCACGGTCGTCGTCATCCCGCCGGTGCTGAGCGCCTTCGCCTTCGGGGGGAGCGTCGACTGGCTGGTGCGGGCGGCAAGCTATGGGGCGATGCTGGCGGTGCTGGTTATCGGGCTCGCCGCGCTCTACCGGCTGGGCCCCAGCAGGCAGGAGGCGCGCTGGCGCTGGATCGCGCCGGGCAATCTCCTCGCCATCGTCGGCGTCATCGTCGTCTCGCTGGTCTTTTCCTGGTACGCGGCCAACCTTGCCGATTTCGGCGCGACATACGGGTCGCTCGGCGCGCTGGTCGGTTTCCTCACCTGGGTGTGGCTGTCGATGAGCATGGTCATCCTCGGGGCCGCCCTCAACGCCGAAACCGAGCACCAGACCGCGCGCGACACGACGACGGGCCCCGAGCTGCCGATGGGCACGCGCGGGGCCCGCGTCGCCGACACGGTCGCGCCGGCGCGGCCGGGCGCACGGCAGGTCGTGCGGCCGCACCGCCCGATGCTCGGCGGGTGGGTGCTGCTGCTGCCCGTGGTTGCGCTGGCGGCCGCCGTGGCGGAGGTGCGGCACCGGCGGGGAGAGGGGGAGCGGTAGGGGCGCGGTGATCGGGGGGCTGATCCCGGAACCCGTTCCACCCACCCGATGTCATCCCGGCGCAGGCCGGGACCCAGTAAACGCTGGCCCGGGCGGTTCCGCACCGCGCCATGTTTCCACCGGGTCATTCCCGCGAAAGCGGGAACCTCTGTTTCATACGAACGAGCCTGCAAACGGAGGTCCCCGCTTTCGCGGGGATGACCTGGTGAAGTGGCAGACATCGCGTTAAAGCCGCACCTGCGTCGTTTACTGGGTCCCGGCTTTCGCCGGGATGACAGCCGGTGGATGGGGTGCGGGCAGCTCTCGATTGATGCGGGAGCTTGACTGTTCCACCGGCGGGTGGGTGCTGCCGGTGGCGCTCGCCGCCGCCGTGGCGGAGGGTGCGGCATCGGCGAGGAGAGAGGGCGCGGTAGTCGGCTGGTGATCGATCCGGAACCCGTTCCAGCCACCCGATGTCATCCCGGCGCAGGCCGGGACCCAGCCCTGACATCCTCCGCGAGCGCGGGGAGATTGGCGTTCTCCGTCGCGTCCTGTTCATGCACCTTGCGGCTGTGGCTGCATCTCAGGATGGGCCCCGGCCTGCGCCGGGGTGACATGGGGGGAGGGGCTGGCGGCGCTGAAGCTGCGGCGCTGGCGTTTACTGGGTCCCGGCTTTCGCCGGGATGACAGCTGGTGGATGCAGGAGCTTGACTGCTCCATCGGCGGGCCGATGCGCTCCCGCTCCCGCTCCCGCTCCCGCTCCCGCTCCCGCTCCCGCTCCCGCTCCCCCTCCCCCTCCCCCTCCTGCTCCTGCTCCTGCTCCTATTCAGATATTCCTTGCTAATGACTGACCAGTCAGTTATATATTGAACGCAGGATAGGATCGGATGAGGCCGTCATGCCTGAAAAATCCCCGAAATTCCGCCGGCGGGCCGAGGCGCGGCCGGATGAGGTGTTGGATGCGGCGCTGGAGCTGTTTCTCGAGCGCGGGTTCGCGGCGACCAAGGTGGACGATGTCGCCAGGCGCGCCGGGGTCTCGAAAGGGCTGGTCTATCTCTACTTTCCGTCCAAGGAAGCGCTGATCGAGGGGATCGTGCTGCGCGCGGTGACGCCCATCGCCGAGAGGGCCATCGGCGAGATCGCCCAATTCGAGGGAGACCCGCGCATCGCCATCTCGACGGTGATGCGCTTCCTCGTCATGCGCCTCTCCGATCCGCAGGTGATGGCGGTGCCCAGGCTCATCATGCGCGAGGTGGCGCAGTTTCCCCATATCGCGCAGATGTACCGGCGCGAGGTGCTGGACAAGGTGATCCCGGTGCTGCGCGCGCGCCTGCAGCGCGGCATGGACGAAGGATACCTGCGCCCGCACGACCCGGACCTGACGCTGCGCAGCGTCGTCGGCCCTCTCCTGTTGCATGTGCTGCTCGCCGAAGTCTTCGGCATCCAGCCGGAGGGCGGCCTCGCCTTCGACCGGCTGGTCGAGAACCACCTTTCCATCCTGTTCGACGGCCTCAGCGCCCGGGAGGACTTGAAATGAACGAGATCCTGGCGGCCATCATGGCCGCGCTCGCCTTCGTCTTCCCCGGTCTTGCGCAGGGGCCGGGCGACGGATTCTCCGGCTACCTCGAGGCCGACTACGTCTATGCGGCCGCAACCACCGCCGGCACCGTCGCCGCCGTCGAGGTGGAGGAAGGGCAGGCGGTCGCCGTGGGCGACGTGCTCTTCACCCTCTCCAGCGGCCAGCAGCAGGCGCTGGTCGATGCGGCGAGAGCCCGGGTGGCGGCGGCGCAGGCAACGCTCGCCAACCTGATGACCGGCAGCCGCAACGAGGAGATCGAGGTGATCCGCGCCAGCCTCGAAAAGGCGCAGAGCGACCTGGCGCTGGCCCGCTCGACGTTGGAGCGCAGCGAGCGGCTGTTTGCCTCCGGCACCATCCCGCGGGTGCGGCTGGACCAGGACCGGGCCGCGGCGACCGCCGCCGAAGCGCAGGTGATGCAGCTGCAGGCCGAAATGCAGGTGGCCGAGCTTCCCGCCCGCTCCGCCCAGCAGGTCGCCGCCGAGGCCGAACTCGCCGCCGCGCGCGCCGAAGCGGCGAGGGCCGAACTGGACCTGGCGGACCGGCAGGTGCGCGCGAGCGTCGCCGGCATCGTCGACAGGGTCTATTTCAAGCCGGGCGAGATGGCGCAGGCCGGAACGCCCGTGGTCTCGGTGCTGCCCGAGGGCTCGCTCAAGGCCCGTTTCTTCGTCGACCAGAACATGCGTGCGGGACTGGCGCGCGGCGAGGCGGTGGAAATCGCCTGCGACGGGTGCCCGGCGGGCATCACCGGCACCATCACCTACCTTTCCGCCGAGCCGCAGACGACCCCGCCCATCATCTATTCGCGCGAGGAGCGCGCCCGCATGGTGTTCATGGCCGAAGCCGTCGTCGCCGAGCCGGGCAACCTGTTGCCCGGCCAGCCGGTCAACGTGCGGCCGGCACCATGAGCATCCCCGCCGCCAATGGCCAGCCGGTCATCGACGTCCGGGGGCTGACCAAGAGCTTCGGCGACAAGCGGGTGGTCGACCATTTCGACATCCGCGTGCCCAGGGGCGCGATCTACGGGTTCCTCGGGCCCAACGGCTCGGGCAAGACGACGACGATCCGTTTGATCTGCGGGCTGCTGACGCCGGACGAGGGCGAGGGGCAGGTGCTCGGCTTCGACGTGCGGCACGAGGCGCCGCGCATCAAGGAGGAAGTCGGCTACATGACGCAGAAGTTCTCGCTCTACGAGGACCTGACGATCCGCGAAAACCTCGATTTCGTGGCACGCATGTACGAGGTCAAGGACAGGAAGCGCCGGGTGGACGAGGCGCTGGAGGGCCTCGGCCTCGCCAACCGCTCCCACCAGCTGGCCGGTACGCTCTCGGGCGGCTGGAAGCAGCGCCTGGCGCTCGCCGCCTGCCTCATCCACGACCCGCAACTGCTGATGCTCGACGAGCCGACCGCCGGCGTCGACCCGAAGGCCCGCCGCGACTTCTGGGACGAGATACGCCGGCTTTCGGGGCAGGGCGTGACGGTGCTGGTCTCGACCCACTACATGGACGAGGCCATCCAGTGCGATTTCATCACCTACATCGCCTACGGCAAGAAGCTGATCGACGGGCCGTCGGCCGAAATCCCGGCAATGGTCGGGCTTTCGACCTGGCGGGCGGAAGGTCCTGACCTGCCCGCGCTCGAGGAGCGGCTGAAGGACATGCCAGGCGTTGCGCAGGTGGCGCGGTTCGGCGCGTCGCTCCACGTCTCGGGGACGGACAAGGCGGCGCTCGCGGCGACGGTCAAGACGCTCGAGGCCGAGGGCACGCATCGCTGGCGCGAGGAAGTGGCGGGGCTCGAGGAGGCCTTCATCTACCTGATGACGGGCGCGCGCGACAATTTCGCGACCGGTCCGGGGGAGGGCGCCTCGTGACGGCATTCTCCCTGGCGCGGTTCACCGCCGTCCTCGTCAAGGAATTCATCCAGATGCGGCGCGACCGCATCACCTTCGCCATGATGATCGGCCTGCCGATCATCCAGCTCCTGCTCTTCGGCTACGCCATCAACTCGGACCCGCGCCACCTGCCGACGCTGGTCGAGATGAACGACGACGGGCCGCTGGTGCGCTCGGTGCTGGCGGGGTTGGAGACCTCGAGCTATTTCGATTTCCGGGGCACGGTCGAGAGCACGGCGCAAGGCGAGCGGGCGCTGCGCCGGGGCGAGGCGAACTTCGTCGTCGTCATCCCGCACGATTTCGAGCGCGACGTGATACGCGGCCTCAGGCCCGAAATCCTGATCGCTGCCGACGCCACCGACCCGACCGCCATCGGCGGGGCGGTGGCGGCGATGGGCGGCATCGTCGAGGGGGCGGTGCGCCAGACGCTGACCGGGCCGCTTTCGAGCCTTGCCGGCGCCGCCCCGCCGTTCTCGGTCATCGTCCACCGCGAATACAACCCCGAGGGCAGCACCTCGACCAACATCGTGCCGGGGCTCCTGGCCATCATCCTCTCCATGACCATGGTGATGATCACCGCCGTCGCCATCGTCAAGGAGAGCGAGCGCGGCACCATGGAGATGCTGATCTCGACGCCGGTGCGCCCCTTCGAGGTGATGCTGGGCAAGATCCTGCCCTATGTGCTGGTCGGCTACGTGCAGACGCTGGTGTTCGTCACGGCCGCCGCCGCGCTCTTTGCCGTGCCGTTCGACGGCTCGATGCTCGCCTTCTTCATCGGCTTCAATCTCTTCATCCTCGACAACCTGGCGCTGGGCTTCCTCATCTCGACCGCGGCGAGGAACCAGATGCAGGCCATGCAACTGTCGTTCTTCACGATCTTGCCCTCCGTGCTGCTCTCGGGCTTCATGTTCCCGTTCGCCGGCATGCCCGGATGGGCGCAGGCGATCGGCTCGGCCGTGCCCGCGACCCATTTCATCCGGCTGGTGAGGAAGGTGATGCTGAAGGGAGCGGGGGTGCCCGATGTTTCCGGCGAGTTCCTGGCGCTGACGGCGATCCTGGCGGTGATCACGCTGATGGCGATGCTGCGGTACCGGCAGACGCTGGATTAGGCACCTCTTCCCTTCTCCCCTCGTGGGAGAAGGTGGCGCGAAGCGCCGGATGAGGGGGCTAGCGTGAAGCAACTTGCGCTGGCGCCTTGCGTGACATGGCAGACCCCTCACCCTGATTTTCCGCTGAACGCGGAAAATCTGTCCCTCTCCCACAAGGGGAGAGGGGAGGGCGCCAAACCGCCGGCCAGATTGCCACTACGCTTTCTTCCGCCCGTTCAAGAACAGCAGCTCGATGACCCCCGCGCTGTCGTCGGTGCCGAAGCCGTCGGCGACGCGGCGGTGGATGAGGGCGTGCATCGGCCCGATGAGCACGGGATCGACGCCCTCGTCGCGGGCCGCCTCCACCATCTGGTCCATGGCGGCCGCCTGCATGGCGAGGTTCGAGCCACCCTCGGCGCGGTAGTCGCCGGTGTCGATCTGGCGGGCGAGCTCGGGAAGGAGGCTGATCATCGATTCCGCCCAGCGCCGGGCGAGCGGGGTGAAGCCTTGCGCCGTTCCGCCGCTGGCGCGGATGAGGGCGGCTGCGTGCAGGTAGCCGGAAAGAATCCCGTCGAGAATGCCGAGGAGGGCGATGTCGTTGAGGGGCGCCGCTCCCGCGTCCGGGCCGACGAAGACCGCGTCGCCGAACGCCTCGAACGCGGCCTTGTGGCGCTCGAATGCCGGCTGGTTGCCGCTGTAGAAGATGAAGGACGCGGGCGTCCCGATCATCGCCGGGACGGCCATGATGCCGCCGTCGACATAGGCGGCGCCCCGCGCCTCGACGGAGGCGGCAAGGGCGCGCGCCTGTTTGGGCGTGCCGGTGGTCAGGTTGGCGACGACGCGGCCGGAGAGTTCGGCGCCCGCAAGCACCGTCTCGACGCTGGCATAATCGAGGAGGCAGAGGACGGCGAGCTCGCTCGCCGCGATCGCCTCGGCCGGCGTTGCCGCCCGCTTCGCCCCGCGCGAAACGAGCGCCTCGTCCTTGCCTGGCGTGCGGTTCCAGACGGTGATGGCGTGGCCGGCATCGAGCAGGGCGCTGGCGAGCGCGGTGCCCATGGCGCCGAGGCCCAGTAAACTGATGGTGGTCATTCGTGTGGTCCCTTTTTGAAACGCTGGATCAGGCAGTCGGCGCGGTGATCTTCTGGCCGAGGCCGCCGTCGACGGCGAGCTTGGCGCCGGTGGTGAAGGTCGCTTCGAATGCAAGGAAGAGCGCGGCGCGGGCGACCTCCTCGGCGGTGCCGTTGCGGCCCATCGGGGTCGTTGCATCGCCCAACGCCTCGAACTCGGCGCGCTGCACGTCGGTGAGGCCGGCGACGCCATGCGTCGGCGTCCTGATGAAGCCGGGGCTGACGGTGTTGACGCGGATGCCGCGCGGCAAGAGCTCGGCGGCAAAGCTGGAGGCCAGCGAGACGAGCGCCGCCTTGCTCGCGCTGTAGACGCCCATGCCCGGCGTGCCGCCCTCGTCGGCGACCGAGGAGGTGACGACGATGGCGCCGCCCGTGGCGATGAGCGGGGCGAGCTTCTGCATGGCAAAGAACGCGCCGCGCGTGTTGACGGCGAAGTGCCGGTCGAAAATGTCTTCGCTCACCGCCTCGATCGGCGCGAGCTCGGCGACGCCCACGTTGACGAAGACGAAATCGAGGGTGCCGAGCCGCGCCTCGGCATATTTGGCGAGCGTCTCGATATCGGCCATGACTGCGACGTCCGAGACCGTCGCCTCGCCATTGGGCGGCAGGATGCGGTTGGCCTCGGCGACGTTGGCCGAGTTGCGGCCGCTGACCAGCACCCGCCCGCCGCCTTGCGTCAGCATGCGCGCGGCGGCGAGGCCCATGCCATGCGTGCCCCCGACGATCACCGAGCGCGTGCCGGAATAATCCGTTCTCATCGCTTTTTCCCTTCACGTAACGACTGGACGGAAGATGGCGACGTGGACGATGATGGAACAGAGGGCGGAAACGGGATGCAGTGTCCACGTTCGTGGACGATGGAGGCGAAGGTGCTCAACCTCAACGACCTGGCGCTGTTCGTGCGCGTCGTCGACAGCAAGGGTTTTGCCGCGGCTGCGCGGGCGCTGGGCCAGCCCAAGTCGACGCTGAGCAAGCGCATCGCCGAACTGGAAAAGAGCCTCGGCGCGCGGCTGATCCATCGCACCTCGCGGCGCTTCGTCGTCACCGATGTCGGCGAGGCGTTCTACCGGCATGCCGCCGCGATGCTGATCGAGGCGGAGGCGGCCGAGGAGGTGGTGCGCGGCCGGCAGGCCGAGCCCAGCGGGCCCGTCCGCATCACCTGCTCGGTGCCGACCGCGCAGCTGACGCTGGCGCGGGCGCTGCCGGACCTCGCCCGCGCCTATCCCAAGCTCGAGATCCTGCTCGACGCCACCGACCGTTTCGTCGACCTGGTGCAGGAAGGCTACGACATCGCCATCCGCGCCCACTATGCGCCGCTCCCCGATTCCGATCTGGTGCAGCGGCGGCTTTCGGTCGATCCGATGGAGCTCGTCGCCGCGCCCGAATACCTCGACCGGCGCGGGATGCCGCTGGTTCCCGCCGACCTCGACGCCCACGACGCCCTCGACAGCCACCAGCCGGCGAGCGGCTGGACGCTCACCGGGCCTGAGGGCGAGACGGTGTCCGTCCACCCGCGCCCGGTGTTCTACGCCAACGAATCCATGGTGCTGCTGACCGCCGCCCGCCAGGGCCTCGGCATCGTGCCGCTCTCGCGCGGCATCCAGACCAAATATTTCGGCGATGGCCGGCTCGTCCGCGTGCTGCCCGGCTGGACCGCGGGCGCGGTGACGACGACGCTCCTCACCCCGCATCGGCGCGGACAACTGCCCTCGGTGCGCGCCGCGATCGATTTTCTGGTGGAGAGGCTGGCGGGAACCGAAGGCGTGTGAGGTCTGGGCGGGCGTCGGCCAGCCGACCTCGCCGAGAGATGCGTGAACGCAAAACGCGTCGGTCAATTTATGCCTATTTCGGTCTGCCTCCGGAACAAATCCGCGCGCCTGCGATTGACTAGCACTGACTACAGTCAACAAAGGCGCTCGCCATGAACTCGATCATTTATCTCGTCGGCCTCGTCGTCATTGTCCTGGCCATACTGTCGTTCCTCGGGCTCGGTTGAGGAGGTCGAAAATGACAAGCACGACTGTTACTCAAACCCCGACCGACGTCGCCGTCATCGAAACAGCGGGTGACCGCGAGGGATCCTATGTGGACTGGCCAGCCATCATCGCGGGCATCCTGCTGGCATCGGCCATCTCCCTGCTGTTCCTCAACTTCGGCGCGGCCATCGGGCTGAGCTTCGTCGGTTTCGAAGCGCGCGAAGGCGCTCCAGGCTGGCTCGTTGCAGTCGCCGCCGCCAGTTGGCTGCTCTGGACCCAGATCTCCAGCCTCATGGCCGGCGGCTATCTCACCGGCCGGCTGCGCCGCAGGGCGTTCGATGCCACCGAAGAAGAAAGCGATATGCGCGACGGCGCACACGGGCTCCTGGTCTGGGCCGGCGCCGCCATCATCGGCGCCGTGCTGGCGTTTTCCGGGGTGGGCGCGGTGACCGGCGCCGCCATCGGCACGGTCACCCAGGCGGCAGGCAATGCGGCCGAGGGATCGCTCGACCCCAACGCCTACTTCGTGGATACCATGTTCCGCGCTGAGCAACCGGCCGATGCCGCGACCGCGCGCGCCGAGGCGGGCAGGATTTTCACTCAGGCAGCACTCGGGGACGGCGCGCTGCCCGATGCCGATCGCACCTATCTGGCCAATCTGGTCTCCGCCAATACCGGGCTTGCGCCGGAGGAGGCGGCTGCCCGCGTCGATGAAGTCGTCGGCAGCGTCCAGGCCGCGCGCGAGCAGGCGGTCGAAGCGGCACGGATTGCCCGCAACACCGCAGTCATCGGCGCGTTCATCATCGCGGCTGGGCTGCTGGTCTCTGCCATCGGCGCCTTCTGGGCGGCGCAGAAGGGCGGCGACCATCGCGACAAGGCTATCTATTTCGCCGACGTGTTCCGCAGGTTCTAGGGGAAGGATGAAGACATGTTCAAAGGACTGGCCCTATGGCTCCTGGGCGTGCCGATCTGGCTGATCATCATCATCTTCCTGGTGACCTAGCCGCCCCCGTCGCCTGCCGACTCGAATTTGCACCGAACAAGAAGGGCGCCTTGCGGCGCCCTTCTTTCGTAGAGACTTCGCCTCCGGCGGACTTTGTCAAAACTCGTCCGCCTCGCTATTGAGCGCCGTAGCCGGGATAGGGGGCTTTCGTGAGGAGCTGCGCCAGGTGCAGAGTGTTGGCGGCCAGCATCTTGTTGGCGTTGGCGACCGGCTGAGGGACGTCCTTCAGATCCTTGAAATCGGTTTTCTGCATCGCCTCGCCGACCCAGTAGCTTGGCCCACCCGCTGCGATGCTGAAGCCGACATCGGCCAGGGCCTGGAACAGTTCGGCCGAAACATGATGCGCGCCATCCTCGTTGCCGACGACCGCCACCGCCGCGACCTTGCCATAGGCGGGGGTGCGGCCGAGATCGTCGGTTTCCCCGAGAAAGGCATCCATGCGCTCGAGAACCCGCTTGGCCACGCTCGAAGGCTGGCCCATCCAGACCGGAGTGCCGAACAGAAGGATATCCGCCGCCAGAATCTTCTCGCGCAGCGACGGCCACTGATCGCCCTCGCCTTCGTTCGAGGTCACCCCCGGCCTGACGTCGAAAGAGGCTATCCGCAGGGTCGGAGCGCACTGCGCGCCGGACTTTTCCAGCTCCGCGACAATGAGATCGAGCAGCTTGTCCGTCGAGGACGCGCCGGTCGGCTTGAGCGTGCAGTTGATGGGCTGGACCGTGACGGGCATTGCGCACCTTGCGGATGACTACGGACTGCAACGATCCCCTCATCCCTCCAGTTCCTTGCCGGTGCCCGCCCAAAAAAGAAGGGCGCCGTGCGGCGCCCTTCTTTTCTTCGATGGATGCAGGCCCTCAGAACTCCGACCAGTCGTCCTTCAAGGCCGTGTTGCCGTGGCTGAGGTAGGCGCCGGCGGCGGCGCGGACCTTTTGCTGCAGGCCGCGGGCGCTGGGGGCCGGGGCGGGCGTTGCCTGCGGAGCCGGGGCAGGGTGGGCGCGGCTTTCGGTGAGGGTGAAGACGTCCACTACCCGGTCGAGCTCGAAGGCCTGCGTCTCGGTCTGCTCGATCGAGGCGTTGATCTCCTCGACGAGCGCGGCGTTGTGCTGGGTCATCTCGTCCATCTGCCGGACGGCCACGTTCACCTCGTCGATGGCCGAGGCCTGTTCCTGGCTGTCGCGCGCGATGCCGTCCATGAGGACGGTGGTCGCGCGGATGGAATCGAGCATGGCGGTCAGCTTGCCCGAGGCTTCCGCCACGAGCTTGGTGCCGGCGCTGACTTCCGTTGCGCTCTGGTCGATGAGAGCCTTCACTTCGCTCGAGGCTTCGGCCGACGACTGGGCGAGCCGGCGCACTTCCACCGCGACGACCGCAAAGCCCTTGCCGGCTTCCCCGGCGCGCGCTGCCTCGACCGAGGCGTTGAGCGCCAGCAGATTGGTCTGGAAGGCGATGTCGTCGATCATGCCGATGATGTTGGAGATCTTGGCCGAGGAGGTGGTGATCCGCTCCATGGCCTCGTTGGCGTGCGTCATCACCTGCCCGCCTTCCTCGGCCGAACGCGAGACGGCGGTCGCCTTCTGGCGGGCGTCCTCGGCCTTGCGGGCGTTCTCGGCGACGGTCACCGCCAGCTGCTCCATGGCCGCCGAGGTTTCCTCGATGGTCGCCGCCTGCTTGGTGGTGCGCTCGGAAAGATCGTTGGCCCCCGAAAGGATTTCGCTCGTCGCCATCTTGAGCGCGCCCGAGGTGCCGCGCAGCTGTCCGACGATCCCGGCGAGCTTGTCGGCCACCGCGTTGATGTCGGACTTGAGCGTCGCGAACGCGCCCTGGTAGTCGCCCTCCATCCGGCGGGTGAGGTCGGTGTTGGCCAGCGCCCCCAGAACCTGGCTTGTCTCCTCGAGCCCGCCGTCGACCGTCTCGACCAGGGTGTTGACCGAGCCCGCCAGCGCATTGAGCTCGGCATCGGGGAAGCGGGCGGGAACGCGCTTGCTGAAATCGCCGGCGATGGCCGCATCGACGACCTCGCCGAAGGATTGCTGCAGCTCGGCCATCATCTGCGTGCGCGCCTGTTGGTCGCTGATGATGCGGGCCGCTTCCGCTTCGGTCATCTGCGCGACCTTCATCCCATTGTCGCGGAACACCTCGACGGCGCGCGCCATGGTGCCGAGCTCGTCAGGTCGGTCGGTGCCGGAAACGGTGACCTCGAACCGGCCGTTGGCGATCTCGACCATCTGCGCGTTGAGCGCGTCGATCGGCCTGGTGAGGCTGCGCGCGAGCAGCCAGCCCGCGAGCGCCAGGACCGCAATGATCGCCAGCGCGATGCCGCCGCTCCACAGGAGGTTGTTGGAATAGATCGCGTCGATGTCCGTCTGCAGCACGCCCGTGCCGATGGCCCAGGACCAGGGAGCGTAGTTCTGCACGTAGGTCAGCTTCTCGACGGGTTCCTGCGCCCCGTTGCCGCTGAAGAGGAACGTGGTGAAGATCGAGCCCTGCAGGCGCGCGCCATCGGTATATTCCTCGATGAACCGCTTGCCGTTGCCGTCCGTGCGGTCGCGCATGTTGGTGTCGACGACGTCCGGATTGGCGTTGACGATCATGATGTAGTCGTGGGTGACGGCGAAGACGTAGTCGTCCACCGAGTAGTTTATCGCATGGAGCGCGGCTTTCGCCTGCGCCTGCGCCTGCTCCAGGGTGATCTCGCCCGCGTCCACGCGCGCCTGGAAGCTGTCGAGCATGGTGACGGCCGTCTCGACCACGCTCTGGATTTCGGCCTTCTTCAGCTCGATGAGATTCGAGTGGGTGGCGGACAATTGGTAGCTCGCCAGCGCGACGAAGCCGGCGACGAACATTAAAAGCAAAAACGACAGACGGCGCGCGATACTGCCGGTCACGATCTTGAGCATGATCAAACTCTTGAGATGAGCCCTTCTGGACTCGTTGCGATTGAGAATTCGATCGGATCGCGTCGAGGCGCGCCCCGGCATCTCGTGACGCTTGCCCCGAGGACTGGCCGGCCGAACCCAGGGAGTCCTCCCCGCGCGAATACTTGGAGGATTCTGGTTAAATTAGCGACAACATGGCTGACGTAGCGTCGAGAAGCACGCAAAGAAAAAGGCCCCGGAGAGCCGGGGCCTCTAAACGTTCAGCGGTAGCGGCGCCTAGCCGGCCAGGCGTTCGATCTCGGCCCCGCAGCGCGAGAGCTTTTCCTCCAGCCGCTCGAAGCCGCGATCGAGATGGTAGATGCGGTTGACGACCGTCTCGCCCTGGGCGGCAAGGCCGGCGATGACGAGCGAAACCGAGGCGCGCAGGTCCGTCGCCATCACCTGTGCCCCCTTGAGGGTCGGCTTGCCGGTGACGGTCGCCACCTGCCCGTCTACGCTGATGTCGGCGCCGAACCGGCTGAGCTCGGCCACGTGCATGTAGCGGTTCTCGAAGATGGTCTCGCGGATGTGCGAGGTGCCGTTGGCCTTGGTCATCAGCGCCATGAACTGCGCCTGCAGGTCCGTCGGAAAGCCCGGGAAGGGGTTGGTCTCGATGTCGACGGGCAGGATGCCGTTGCCGTTGCGCCGCACGCGCAGGCCGTGCTCTTCGGTCGTGATCTCGACGCCGGACTGGCCGAGGACCTCGAGCGCCGCTTCGAGATGGCTGGGCTGCGCACCGCGCAGCAGCACGTCGCCCCCGGTCATCGCCGTCGCCATGGCGAAGGTACCGGTCTCGATGCGGTCGGGAATGACCTCGACGGTCGCCCCGTGGAGCTTGTCGACGCCCTCGATGGTGAGGGTGCGCGTGCCGATGCCCGAGATGCGCGCGCCCATGGCGTTGAGCGCCTCGGCGACGTTGGTGATCTCGGGCTCCATGGCGACGTTCTCGAGCACCGTGACGCCGCGGGCGAGCGTTGCCGCCATCATCACGGTATGGGTCGCGCCCACCGAAACCTTGGGGAAGGTGATATGGGCGCCGGTAAGGCCCCCCTTGGGCGCGCGCGCCACCACATAGCCTTCGTCGATGTCGATCTCGGCGCCCAGTTCCTTGAGGCCATAAAGGAAGAGGTCGACGGGGCGCGTGCCGATGGCGCAACCGCCCGGCAGCGAGACGCGCGCATTGCGCTCGCGCGCCAGGAGCGGCCCGATCACCCAGAAGCTGGCGCGCATCTTGGAGACGAGGTCGTAGGGCGCGGTGGTGTCGACGATGTCGGCGGCATGGAAGGTCATGCGCTGGCCCACGCCCTCGGCCTCGCCGCGCCGGCGCCCGTGGACGGCGATATCGACGCCGTGGTTCTCGAGGATGCGCTCGAGCTGCTTGACGTCGGCCAGGCGCGGCACGTTGGTCAGAACCAGCGGCTCGTCGGTCAGGAGCGAGGCGATCATCAGCGGCAGCGCCGCGTTCTTGGCCCCCGAGATGACGATCTCGCCGTTGAGCTCGTTGCCGCCGACCAAACGAATGCGATCCATGTCGAAATCCTTGGAAATAGTGAACCGGACGACGTGCCCGGATGCGCGGCCCGCCCGCCGCGAAGGAACCCTCGTAGCCGACTCAGGCAAGGCCGGCAACAAAAGGACGCGTGAACCTGCCCGTCCTTCATGTCGAGATTCGGGCCTAACCGCGCGTGCTCCCAGCACACTCCAAATTGGTTTAGGCTTTCTTTCCGGGGGCGGCGGGAACCTGCCCGCCGGGCGCCTGCGCGTCCGCCTCGGCCCTGGCGCGCGCCTGACCCTTGCGGCGCTTGAGGTTCTCGCGCAGCTTTGCGGCAAGGCGCTGCTCACGGGCGAGCGTTTCGGGCGATTTGGACATCGGGCGGGTGGATGCTGTTGAACATCGGGCGTCTCGCCCTATTAGGCGCTTTTAGCCCTTGCGTCGAGGCGGACCCTATGGCAGTAGAGCCCGCGTCGCCGCGGCCCCCAACGCCGCCGCGCCCTGCTGCCGTAGCTCAGTGGTAGAGCACTCCCTTGGTAAGGGAGAGGCCGTGAGTTCAATCCTCACCGGCAGCACCATATAACCCCATTGTAATTGCTAGAAAATACTTTCCGCGATCACTCGATGCAACGGCAACGGGTTAGCGCAGCGACAGCACGTGGCTGGCAACGAGAGGTCAAAGGCCTGGAATGGCGCTCGGCGTCGGGCAAGGCATAGCGATCGCGCTGGAGCGCTGCTGGGCCGAGGAACGGTGCGTCAGAAACTGAAGGCTTGCCGATCGCCCCCCGAGCGTGCCGACAGGTGAGCCAGTTCGATGACCCGGACCGCCTTGGCGCTGTCCAGCGGCTCGACGGGAGGAGGGGCGCCTTCGGTGATGGCGCGATGGAGCTGCTCGTAGAACGCGTCGCATTCGCGCAGTTGGGGCAGGTCCCGCATCGTTTCCGGCTCCCGGTCCTGGCGGCGGATATGAAGCGTGCGCAGGTCCGGGCCGACGATCGTGCCGCGGTCTCCGGCCACGACCCAACTGGGCAGCTCCTCGACCGCCTCGCGGTAGATTTCGACGCGCGAGAGCGCGCCGCCCGGGAAGGTCATCCTGATATCGGCGTAGTGCTCGACATCGTCGCCCGGAAAGGTGTGCATGACGGCCGATACATCGAGCGGGTCCTGGCCGAACAGCTGGAGCTGGTGGTCGATCAGGTGCGGGGAGATGAGATAGGTCACGCCACCACCCTGTTGGGTCGTGTGCGCCCAGGCAGCGGGCTCCTTGCCGCTATGGGGCGAGTCCGGACCTGATACGGTGTACTTGCCGCGGTGCATGCGGCGCTCCTCGATGCGCCACACATCGCCGATCGCGCCCTGTTGAACGAGCGCGCGGATCGTCTGGTACTGGCGCTCCCAACGCCGGTTCTGGAACACGCTGAGCACGACACCGCTCCCTTTTGCGGTTGCGATCATCTCGCGGGCCTCATCGGCGGTGTTCGACATCGGCTTTTCGACGACGACGTGCTTGCCCGCCGCCGCCGCCGCGACCGCCATGGGATGATGAAGATCGTGCGGGGTGGCCACGACGACGAGCTGTACCTCGGGATCCTCGACGAGCCTGCGCCAGTCGTGGTGCGGACGGGCGCCGAAGGCGCGCGCGGCAGCGTCGGTGCGGGCCTCGGTACGGCCCGACACGGCAACGAGGTCGAACAGGTCCGACTTTTGCAGCGTTCCCTCGGCATGATAATACCAGCCGCTGTTGCCGAGCCCGATCAGGCCGACGCCGATGGGTGTCTTTTGGGCCATGGTGCTGCTCCCTACCCCAGTCTCTGCAACCCGCCGTCCACCTGTAGCGTGGTGGCGGTTATGAAGGACGCATCCTCGCTTGCCAAAAACGTGATGGCGGCAGCGATTTCATGCGGACGCGCCAGACGGCCGAGGAGGCTCGCCGTCTTCTGCTTTTCCATCTCGGCACGCCTTGCCTCGGGATCGGGGGAATCATTGAGATGCATCTCGGTGATCGTGCCGCCCGGCGCCACCGCGTTGACCCGGATGCCGCGGCCCGCCAGCGCCGCCGCCATCGAGCGCGTCATGGAGAGCAGCCCGGCCTTGGTCATGTCGTAGATCCACCGGTCCGAGCGGGCCTTGAAAGCGGCCTCGGAGGAGATGTTGACGATCGAGGCTCGCCCCGCGGTCAGGGCGGGAAGCATGCCATGGACCAGGATGGCGATGGCCTTGAGGTTGACGGTCGTCAGCGGATCCCATCCGGCAAGTCCGCGCTCGACGAAGGGATTGCTCTGCCGGCCATCGACATGCACGAGCCCGGCCGAATTCACCAGCACATGGATGGCGCCCAGTTCGCCGGCCAGCGCTTCTGCAGTCGCCTGCGTGGCGGCGCTGTCCGACAGGTCGAGCGCCACGAAGCGGGCATCCTTTCCCCGGGCCCGGATGTCCGCCAGCACGCGCTCCCCGGCCTCGCGATTGCGGTCGAGGATGACGACCTCGGCGCCCTCGTCGATGAACCGGTCGACGCAGGCGCGGCCGATCCCGGCTGCTCCGCCCGTGACCACGGCCTTGCGGCCAGAGAATCGTCCCGGTATCGCGGTCGGCTGGCCCAGAGTGGTCGCCTCAGTCATTTCTTTCCTCCAATGTTGGTTATTTCATTCCGGTGGTCGCTATTCCCGCCACCAGCAGTTTCTGGAACGACAGGAAGAAGCCGATGACCGGCAGCAGCGACAGCAGCGACATGGCGAACATGGCGCCATAGTTGGACTCGCTCGTTGCATCGAGAAAGAGCGACAGGCCCACGGTGACCGTGTAGTTCTGCGGGCTGTTCAAGTAGATCAGCGGATGCAGGAAGTCGTTCCAGGCCCAGATGAACGAGAACGCCGCGGTGGTCGCCATGGCCGGCAGGGCGAGCGGCACGAAGATCCGCCAGAAGATGCGGAAGTGGCCGCACCCGTCTATGCGCGCCGCATCGGTCAGCTCGCCCGGAATGGTGCGGAAGAACTGCACGAACAGGAAGACGAAGAACGCCTCGGTGGCCAGGAACTTGGGCACGACGAGCGGCAGGAAGGTGTCGAGCCAGCCAAGGGTGCTGAAGAATATGTACTGCGGAATGAGCAGGGCATGCAGCGGCAGCATGATCGTGCCCATCATCAGGGCGAACAGCGTGCGCCGGAAGGGAAAGTCGAGCCGCGCGAAGGCATAGCCGGCCAGCGCACAGGCAAAGACGTTGCCGATCACGCAGAGGCCCGCGACGATCAGTGAATTGGCAAAGAAGGTCGAGAAACCGACGAAACCCAGCCCCTGCCAGCCCGTGACGAAATTATCGAGCGTGAAATGCTCGCCGGGCCACAGGCCGGGCGAGGTGAAGATCGCAGCCGGCTCGCGGAAGGCCGAGGCGGTCAGCCACAACAGCGGATAGATCATCACGAAGCAGGCGCCGATCAGCGCGGTATGGGCCAGGATCGGCCGCACGCCCTCGGGTATCTGGCTCCAGGCGTCGCGGCGCAGGGCTGCAACGGCCGGCCGCGGTGCTGGCGTTCCCGGATTGGTCATCGTCCTTCTCCGTAGTGGACCCAGTACCTGGCGCTGAGAAACAGGACCGCCGTGATCGCGCCGATGAAGAACAGCAGCACCCATGCCATGGCGGAGGCGTAGCCCAGTTGCAGCTGCGTGAAGGCGCGCTGGTAGAGCAGCAGGGTGTAGAACATGGTCGAACCCGCCGGCCCGCCGGAGCCGTCGCTGATCACATAGACCTGCGTGAAGGCCTGGAACCCGCCGATCATGCTGAGGATGCCGTTGAAGAGCACGAGCGGGGACAGCGACGGCAGCGTTATCGACCAGAAGCGCTGCCACGTGTTGGCGCCATCGATGGTGGCCGCCTCGTAGAGCTGGGCCGGAATCTGGCGCAGCCCGGCAAGGAAGATGACCATGGGCGCGCCAAAGGTCCACACGTTCAGCACCATGATGGTCTGAAGCGCCGACCGGGGATCGCCGATGTAGCTGAAACCCTCGATCCCGAACAGGCCGAGAAGCTGGTTGACGAGGCCATACTGGCCGAAGACGTAGCGCCAGAGGACGGCAATGGCGACGCTGGTGCCGAGCAGGGACGGCAGATAGAAGATGGTGCGGTAGATGCCGAGAAACCGCAGCCCCCGGTTCAGCACCACCGCCACCGCCAGCGCGAAGGCCAGCATGATGGGCACCGAAACGAAGACATAGAGCAGCGTCACCCGGACCGAGCCCCAATAGGCCCGATCCGAGGTGAACATGCGTATGTAGTTGTCGAGCCCTACCCACTGCATCCGCTCCAGCGAGCCGCTGAAATTGGTGAAGGAGAGGGCGAGCGAGGCCAGGATCGGGCCCAGCGTTATGAACACGAAGCCAATGAGCCAGGGCAGAAGGAACACGTAGGCGGCGATGCTCTCGCGGGCACGGTCGGAAAACCAGGCCGACCGGGCGAGCTTGTTTGGTCCGGATAAGGACTTCGGTCCGGATAAGGACATGGCAGGAGTTCCCTCGCCTGGTCGGTGGTCAGTTGAGGGCCAGGGACCGGCGCACTTCCTCGGCGAACTGCGACGCGGCGTCTTCGGGCGAGGACTGGCCGAAGCCGACCTGCTGGTAGATGTCGCGGAACTCGTTGACCAGATGCTGGGTATCGTCCGGCCAGACGTCGATCCTCACCCCGTAGGCGTCGGCGAAATCCTGATACATCTCGATGCGGTCGACGAGCGTGGGCGGAGAGTTGGAATCGGCCGCCTGCGCCTCGAGGAGGGAGACGGAAGGCACCAGCCCGACCTGGGATTGCAGCCGCACGGCGGCAGGTTCGTCGTTCAGCCAGAAATCGATGAATGCAGCCGCCGCCTCGACATTGGCGCAATTGGCCGAGATCGCGAGCGTGTGGCTGCCCGACACCAGCGGATTGGCGCCGTTCGGCGACTTGGCCTGGTGCACGACGCTTCCGTCGAGCTGGGTGAGTACGGCCTGCAGTTCGGAAGCGGTGACGTCGCCGCCGGTCCGTGACAGCGTGACCCCCTGCGCCATGTAGCTCTGCGGCGTGGCCGTCGGTTCCTCGGCGCTCATGGCCATGTCGGGCGCCAGGCCCTCCTCGATCGTCGTCTGCCAGAGGCGGAACCAATCGGCCAGCGTCTCCTCGGAAAAGCCCGGCTCGGCTCCATCGAAGAGGTCTTCCCCGCGGGCCTGGGCGTACATCTGGAACTGCGTTATCGAGGTCCCGAGCTGGGAAAGGGGATAGGTCCCGTCATCCAGCTCGGTCCGCGCCTGCCGGGCCCACTCGATGTAGTCCTCATAGGTCCAGTCGTTCTGGGGCTCGCCCACACCGGTGGGTTCGAGCCTGGTCCAGTTGTACTGATAGGTCTCGAACCAGAGACCGATGGGCAGCGTATAGAGGTTGCCGTCGGCGTTGCGATGGCCTTCGATCAACTCCTCCGGGATGGTGGAGACGTCGATCTTGCCCTCGGCGATCAGATCGTCCAGCGGCAGCAGGGCGCCCAGGTTCTCGTAGCGCACCTGATAGCGCGTCTGCATCATGGGGATGCAGGGCACCTGGCCGGCGGCCGCCTGGACCGTCACGCGGTCCCAGTGACGCGCGAATTCCGTCGGCTGGGGCAGAACCTTGACATCCGGGTTCGCCTGCTCGAAGGCGGCGACCACCTCCAGAATGGCGCGGTTGCGCGCCTCGGCTCCCCACCAGGCGAACGAGATCTCGCCGCTGACCTGCGCTGCGTTGGCCGCAGGCGCGATCGCCATGCAGGCGCCGACGGCAACCATGAGCGCGGCCAGGCTCGTGCGTGTTGGCGTGGCTACTCGTATCATTGGTTTCCTCCCGTTGATGGTCTCCGCGCGTGTTTGTTTTTTGCGGATGAACCTGTCTCAGGGAACCCGGGGTGGCCAATGGTGTCAAAAGCCAATTTGCCGATAGTGGTCCATTTCGGGGTATGCGGCGGCGGCTCCGGAACGGCTGTTCGTGCCTCGACGCAATTTTTGTAGCTGCCGGGGCTCAAGCGTGATCTTGTCTGCGCGAAAGTTGTCTCTAGCGCAAAGAGCAGGGATGGGAGAGGTCGTTAACGCACACAGATTGGCGCGCCTGCTTGGCACGTGGAACACCGGCCGAGGCGGCTTGGCCGACAAGCTGGCGGGGGGACTGAAGAACCTGATCAGAACCGGGCGGTTGCCAGCCGGCAGCCGATTGCCGTCGGAGCGCCAGTTCGCCTCCGTGCTCGGGCTGGCGCGAACGACGGTGGGTGCGGCGTTCTCGGCGTTGCGCGACGACGGAACGCTCAGCAGCCGCACCGGCGTCGGCACGTTCGTTTCGTCTTCCGGCATGACCGCGCTCGCTCGCGGGGACGCGCGGCTCCAGTCGTTCCTGGAGCATCGGCTCCACGGACGGCTCGATCTGCGCAGCGCCGCCGTTCATGCGCTGCCCATGGTGCCCGAGGAGCTCGGCAAGCTGAGCCCGGAGGATTTCCTGCCGCTCGCCGACACGCATGGCTACCTGCCCGAGGGTCTGCCCATCCTGCGCCAAGCCATCGCCGCCTACTATTGCGACGACGGCCTGCCGACCGACCCCGAGGAAGTGCTGGTGACCGCCGGCGCCCAGCAGGCGGTTCACATTATGGCGAACAACTCGCTCGAGGCGGGCGATACCGTCCTGATCGAGGAGCCGACTTATCGGGGTGGTATCGAATCGTTGCGCGCCGCGGGAGCGCGGTTGATCGCCGTGCCCAGCGGCGACGACGGCATCGATCTCGACCAGTTCCGCGACGCGATCCTGCGCCATCGCCCCAAGATCGCGCTCATTCTCTCGACCGTTCACAACCCGACCGGCGCAAGCCTGACGAACGACAAGCGCGCGCTCATCGGTTCGCTTGCCGAGGAGAACGGCGTGACACTGATCGATGACGCCTCGACCACTGACACGCTCAAGCATAGGGACCGTCCGTTTCCGCTGGCGTATTATTCGGCGCGCACCATCACCATCGGGTCGGCCAGCAAGCTGTTCTGGGGCGGGCTGCGGATCGGGTGGATCCGCGCGGACCGTCACCTGCTCGCCAGCCTCGTTGCCACCAAGGGCGCCGAGGATCTCGGCACATCGATACCATCGCAGGTGGCCACCAGCCGCCTGCTCAAGCGCACCGCCGAGGCACGCGAGCACCGGCGCCGGCTCCTCGAGCAGGCGCGCGAGGAAGCCCTCTCGGAACTGGCGACTCTTCTGCCCGAATGGCATGTTCATCCGACGCAGGGCGGCGCGTCCCTCTGGATCAGGTTGCCGGCAGGCTTCTCGGCCACCGCCTTTGCCGAGCAGGCCAAGAACGCCGGTGTCGATATCCTCGCCGGGCCGACCTTCAGCACCAACAATGGGTGCGACGACCACCTGCGGATCGCTTTCTCGGCCCCGCGCGACGTGGTGCTGGACGGCCTCACGCGCCTTGCCGGCGTCTGGGCGCACTGGAAGCGTTGAGGCCACTATCGTCAAATTGGTCTTTGACCCTTTTGCGTTTCAGTGGTGAGGTTGCTCCAACGGGCGAAAGATAAACTGCCCTGTGGGAGGACATTCATGCGCGATAATGTTCGCGACACCGCGCTTTCGCGCGCCGGTGAGCCTATTCAGCTGGCCGTTGCAAGTATAGGTGCCGATCATTTCGGCGATGAAGACTTTGTATATGCTCTTGATATCCTGCCTAAACTTGGCGTTCCGAACGCCGAACTGATGTGCTGGCATCCGAGGAACGTCACGCCCGACGGACTGAAGCGGAACCGGCAGCGTTTCCTCGATGCCGGGCTGGAGCCGGTTTCGGTCCACTTCCTGCCGTTCCGCGGCCCCGGGCCGTTTCACCTGACGACCGAAGTGGCCAACTTCCTCTGGATGCTGCACGCGTGCCGGGAGCTCGGGGCGAGCGTCCTCAAGTTCACCGGGGCGAGCCGCAAGGCGGACGGCGGGCTCAAGGCCGCGATCGAGGTGTTCCGCCATGTCGTTCCGGCGGCCGAGGACATGGGAATTTCCCTTGTCGTCGAGAACCATTTCCAGAACGCCTTCGAGTTCCAGGAGGACTACGAGGCGATCTTTTCCGAGATCGACTCGCCCAATATCGGGGTGTGCCTCGACATGGGGCACTTCGCGTCTTCGGGCGTCGACATGGTCGAGCTGATCGAGGCCATGCCCGACAAGATACACCACATCGATGCCAAGGACTGCCGGGCGCAGGGCACGACCGATTTCGTGCGGTTCGGCGACGGCATCGTGCCGTTCGATCCCGTCATCTCACGGGCGGTCGAGCTCGGATTCTCCGGTTACATCATCGTGGAGCTGCCGCGGATCGATAAGTCGACGATGGTCGCAGACCTGCAGGCCGGCGTCGATCTCACACGCAAGTACACATCCGCTCGCTAGCGGATACCTCAGGGAGGGGAACCCATGAACTACAACAACCTGTCGCGGCGCTCGCTGCTCAAACTCGGCGGCGCCAGCCTTGCACTGGCCGCTTTGCCCCGGCCCGCTTTTGCCCAGACCGGCGCCATCTCGGTCTCCTGGTTCGGCGGCAATGCGCGCGCCGATCTCTACAACAAGCTCGTCGACATGTTCGAGGCGGCCCGAGGCGTTTCCGTCGGCCGGCAATATGCGCCCTACAATGACTATTTCCTCAAGCTCGGCACGCAGGCCGTGGGCGGGCAGCTTCCCGATATCGTCAACGTCACGCACCGGGAGCTGCGCGGCCTGAGCGACCGCGGCTGGATGCTGCCGCTCGACGATTTCATTGCCGATGGAACGATCGATCTGTCGAAGTTCCCCCAGTCCGTCGCTGACAGCGGCAAGGTTGGCGGCGTGACCTATACCGTCTCGACCGGCAACTCGGGTCCGGTGACCTTCTACAATGAAGCCCTGTTCGCCGATGCCGGGGTCGAGCCGTTTCCGGCAGCGACGACCTGGGCCGATTTCGAGGCCAAGGTGCTCGAGTTCGTCGGCAAGCTGCCGGACGGTTCCTACGGCGCCACGGACGGCTCGAAGAACGCCAACATGTTCGAGGTCTTCCTGCGTCAGTTCGATACCTCGATGTTCGACGCGGACGGACGCATCGCCTTCAAGCGCGAGCACCTGAAGGAGTGGTACGGCCTCTGGCAGCGCCTGCGTGATGGCGGGGGTATCCCGGATGCCGCGACGGCCGCCCAGGACGAAAGCAATCCGGAGCCGCAGCGCCTTTTCTCGACCGGGCGCAGCGCGATCATGTCGACCAACGCCAACCAGCTACACATCTGGCAGGCCTACCAGGAAGCGCATCGCAACGATCCGCTCAACATCCAGTACCTGCCGCACGCCAGCGAACCGGGAAAGAGCGTGATCGTCGGCGCCTATTTCGGCATCGCCAACAATTCGCGCGATCCCAAGCTCGCGGCCGAACTCATCAATTGGTGGGTCAACGACGTGGAGATGGCGCGCGTCTTTCTCAACGAGCACGGGCGCCTCGGCAACAGCGACCTGCAGGCACTGGTCGAGCCGATGCTGCCGGCAGCAAGCCAGATCGTGTCGCAATTCCTCGACGAGATGGTGCCGAACGCCGTCACCTTCCCCAACTATCCGGCCAACGGGGCGGACATCACCTCGCTCTTCAATGCCAAGTCGGACAGCGTCGTCTTCGGCATGACCTCGCTCGACCAGACGGTCGATGAGTTCTTCAGCGAAGTGGCTTCGATCGCGGAGATCGCAGCGTGACCGACGAGGCCCGCACCATGTCCTTCGGGCGCCACCAGGCTCTCCCCATGCCGCGCAGACGCGCGGCATGGTTCAGCCTGGTGGAGTCGCCCTGGTTTTTCATGTCGCCCTGGCTGGTGGGTATCCTCGCCTTCATGGCGCTGCCCATCGTCTGGTCGTTCGTCATCTCGTTCACCAACTACAGCTTCTCGCCGAACACCCAATTCGTCGGCCTTTCGAACTACCAGACGATGCTCTTCAACGATCCTCGCCTCATCCAGGCCTTGCGGGTCACCGGCGTCTACATCTTCTTCGGCGTGCCCTTGCAGGTTGCCTTCTCTCTCCTCATCGCCATCGCCCTCAACAAGCGGTTCGCGGGCGCCGATTTCTATCGCGCCGCGCTCTTCGTGCCGTCGCTACTGGGCGCGAGCGTTGCCGTCGCGGTGCTCTGGAGCCAGGTGTTCGGCAATCCCGGCATCGTCAACTCGGCCCTCGCGGTCTTCGGCATAAAGGGCGCCAACTGGCTCAACGACCCGCGCTACGCCATCTACACGCTCATTGCGCTGCGGGTGTGGGAGTTCGGCTCTTCCATGGTGATTTTCCTCGCCGCGCTGCGCCAGATCCCCAAGGAGCTGCTCGAAGCCGCCGCCATCGATGGGGCCACGTCCTGGGTGCGGTTCCGCTTCGTCGTGCTGCCCCTCCTCGCGCCGGTCGTGGTCTTCAACCTCATCATGCAGATGATCAGCGCCTCGCAGACCTTCACGCAGGCCTACGTGATCAGCGGCGGCACGGGAGCGCCCGCCAACTCGCTGCTCTTCTATACGCTCTACCTCTACCAGAAGGGCTTCTCCAACTTTCAGATGGGCTACGCCTCGGCCATGGCCTGGTTCCTGCTGGTCGTCATCGGCTGCGCGACCTTCCTCATCCTCAGATTCGGCCGCAGGTGGATGAACAATGACTGATCGCGCCATGACCGGCTCAGGTCCCATGCTGAGGTTCCTTCTCAAGCACGCCATCCTTCTCGTCTGCACTTACGTGATGCTCTACCCGCTGATCTGGATGGTCAGCCGGTCGTTCATGCCGGAAGGGCAGATCTTCGCCAGCCCCTCGCTCATTCCGGCCGAACCGACGCTCGAGAACTTCATCCTCGGCTGGCGCGGCACGCAGGGTCAGTCGTTCGGCGTCTTCTTCCTCAATTCCTTCATCATCGCGGGCCTGGCGGTCATCGGAAACCTCATCGCCTGCACGATCGCCGCCTATGCCTTCGCCCGGATGGAATTTCGCGGCATGAAGCTGATGTTCGCGGTGCTCATCGTGTCGCTGATCCTGCCGCTGCAGGTGCTGATCCTGCCGCAGTACCTGGTGTTCAACCAGATCGGCTGGATCGACACCTTCCTGCCGCTGACCGTGCCCAAGTTCTTCGCGGTCGATGGATTCTTCGTCTACCTGATGACGATCTTCATCCGCGGTCTGCCCAAGGAGCTCGATCAGGCGGCGATCGTCGACGGGTGCGGGCGCTGGCAGGTGCTCTGGTACGTCATCGTGCCGCTCTGCAAGCCGGCGCTGGCGACGGTCGCGATCTTCACCTTCATCTGGACCTGGAGCGACTTCTTCGGCCAGCTCGTCTACCTCAACAGCGCCGAGAAGCTGACCGTCGCGGTGGGGCTCAATCGCTTCCTCGATACCACCGGCTCGTCGTTCTATGGCCAGCTCCTGGCCATGTCGACGCTCTCCATCGTGCCGGTCCTCATCATCTTCATGCTCTTCCAGCGCCTCATCGTCGAGGGCCTCGCCACGACGGGCATGAAACTCTGAACAATCCTCGGGAGGAATGGAAAATTGACTGAAAAGAACGTCGGCATCATCGGAGTCGGCAATGTCGGCGGCCGCATGGCCAAGGACCTGGCCGACGCCGGCTACACGGTCCTGGTGATGGACCAGTCGGACGCCGCGCTCGCGCGCGCCGAAGAGAATGGGGCGAGGCGTGTCGGCAGCTATGCCGACATGGTCGGGCAGACCGGCGTCGTGCTGCTTTCGCTGCCCAACTCGAACATCGTCGAAACGGTGACGCGCGGTCCCGACGGGCTGCTGGCGCGCATGCGTCCGGGACAGGTCCTGGTCGACATGAGCACCAGCCTGCCGGCGCGTACGGCCGAACTCGTCGAACTGTGCGCGCAAAGGAACATCCGCTTCCTCGACGCGCCCATCAGCTTCGGTCCGCACGGCATGGATATCATGGCCGGCGGCGACCAGGCGCTGTTCGACGAGATCCATCCCATCTTCGAGATCGTCGGGCACCGCACGACCCTCGTCGGGCCCAACGGGCACGGTCACTATACCAAGCTCGTCCAGAACATGATCTCGGGCGTCAATATCGCGGTGGTCGCCGAGGGCATGGCGTTCGCGGCCAAGGCCGGGCTCGATATCGACAAGGTCTGGGAAGCCATACGCACGACCGGCGCGGCGGTGAACCAGGTCGAGCGCGGCTATCCGCGCATCGCCAAGCGCGAATTCGGCCAGGGCGGGCAGCTCGCCCTCCACACCAAGGACATGCGCTACGTGCTGGAGACGGCCAAAGAGCTCGGCGCGACGACGCCGTTCTCGGAAGCTCTGCTCGAGGTGTTCGGCGGCGCCCTCGAGAAGGGCGACAAGCTCTGGGGCCAGAGCGCGTGCATCACCTACTACGAAGACCGCATGGGCATCCATGTCGAGAGCCCGACGCGGCGCTAAGGAGGAGACTTTCGTGAACAACCTCAACCCCAAGGACTTTGCAACCCATCTCTTCGACTGGGGCCGGATCAAATGGCGCGTCAGCCCCGACGTGACCGCGGGCGGCGCGAGCATGACCGTTGGCGACGTGGTGGTGTTTCCCAACAAGGGCCACGACCGCCACGATCATCCCGATGCCGACGAGCTGATCTACGTGGTCAGCGGCCACGGGCTGCAGATGATCGATGACAAGGAGCCGTTCCCGATCGCCGCCGGCGACATGTTCTACATTCCGCGCGGCGTCTACCACTCGACGCTGAATACCGGCTGGAGCGATCTGACCCTCCTGGTGGTCTACACGCCCGGAGGGGCCGAGCGCGCGTTGCGCGGCCTGCCCGATTTCCGTGAAGTGCCCGCCGGCGCCGTGCCCGGCATGGGCAATCTCGGCTGAGCCGCATCGCCTTTCGGGGAGGGGAAAAATGGCCAATGTGGTGATGCTCGGAACGCTCGATACCAAGGGAGCCGAATTCGCTTTCGTCAGGGACCGGCTGGTCGATGCCGGACTGACGGTTACGCTCATCGACTGCGGCGTTCTCGGTGAGCCGGCGATCGCCGCCGACATCGGGCGTGAGGCGGTGGCGAGGGCAGCCGGAAGCGAGCTCGGCGACCTCGCGGGCGCGAACGACCGCGGGCGTGCGGTGACGACGATGGCGCGCGGGGCCGAACGCATCGTCGCCGAACTGCACAAGGACGGAAGGCTGGACGGCGCCATCAGCCTCGGCGGAACCGGAGGCACGTCGATTGCAGCCCAGGCGTTTCGCGGGCTGCCGCTCGGCGTGCCGAAGCTGATCGTTTCGACGGCCGCGTCCGCCGATACCAGCGCCTATGTGGGGGAGACCGATCTGGTGCTCTTCCCCAGCGTCGTCGACATCGCCGGCGTCAATCGCATTTCGGCGCGCATCCTGGCCAATGCGGCGGCGGCGCTCGTCGGAATGCTGACGGCTTCGGGAATCGCCTCTGTGGAGGACAGACCCCTGATTGCCGCGAGCATGTTTGGCGTGACGACGCCCTGCGTGACCGAGGGACGCCGGCTTCTGGAGGCGAAGGGGTTCGAGGTCCTGACGTTCCACATGACCGGATCGGGCGGACGCACGCTCGAGTCTCTCGTCGCCAACGGGCTGCTCGCCGGCGTCCTCGACATCACCACGACGGAGTTGGCCGACGAACTCGTCGGCGGCGTTTTCTCGGCCGGGCCCGGACGCCTCACCCACGCCGGCCCGCGAAAAACCCCCCGCGTCGTTTCCGTCGGCGCACTCGACATGGTCAATTTCGGTCCGATGGATACGGTGCCGGCCGCATTCCGGACGCGCAATCTCTTCGTGCACAATTCGAGCGTCACGCTGATGCGCACGACCCCCGACGAATGTGCCGAACTCGGCCGCCGGCTGGCGGCCCGTGTATCTTGCCTCGATTCGGCCTGCGTCGTGATGCTGCCGTTGCGCGGTATCTCCGCCATCGCCGGGGCAGGGGGACCCTTCCACGACCCTGACGCCGACGATGCGCTGTTCAGCGCCATCCGCTCGGGCCTCGGCGGACAGGTCCGGCTGATCGAATTCGACACCGACATCAATGATCCCGCTTTCGCCGCTCGCGCCACCACGGAACTGCGTGGACTGATCGACGAAGCCGGCCCCGAGCTCGCATTGCCTCACTAAAGGACTGAACTGAATGACACGACTTGCCCGCTCCGAAATTCTGAACCGGCTGCGCGCCAAGATGGCTGCCGGCCTCCCGATCGTGGGGGGAGGCGCCGGCACCGGCATCACGGCCAAGCTTCAGGAAGATGGAGCGATAGATCTCCTGATCATCTACAACTCCGGCCGCTACCGCATGGCCGGACGCGGGTCTCTGGCCGGCGTGCTGGCTTACGGCAACGCCAACGAGATCGTCGTCGACATGGCCCGGGAGGTTCTCCCGGTCATCAAGCACACGCCGGTGCTGGCGGGGGTGAACGGAACCGATCCGTTCTACGATCCCGACGTCTTCCTGCCCGAGCTCGCCCGCCTCGGCTTCTCCGGCATCCAGAATTTCCCGACGGTCGGGCTGATCGACGGGATCTTCCGCGCCAACCTCGAGGAGACCGGCATGGGGTACTACAAGGAGGTGGAGATGATCGCCAAGGCGAACGAGCTCGACCTGCTGACCACCCCATACGTGTTCTCGAGCGAGGACGCGATCGCCATGACCGAGGCAGGGGCCGATATCATCGTGTGCCACCTGGGTCTGACGACCGGGGGGCAGATCGGCGCCCACACCGCGATCACCCTCGACGACTGCGTCGACAGGATCACCGAATGGACGGACGCGGCGCGGCGCATCCGGCCGGACGTCATCGTCCTCTGCCACGGCGGTCCGATCGCCGAGCCCTCCGACGCCCAGTACATCCTCGACCGGACCAGGGGGATCAACGGCTTTTACGGCGCGTCCTCCATGGAGCGGCTGCCGGTTGAAGCGGCCGTGACCGGCCGGGCACGCGAATTCCTGAAAATGTCGCTACCCAATGGAGTGGATCACGATGGCATCCGTTGAACTCAAGGACCTCAAGAAATCGTTCGGTGTGGTCGATGTCATCCACGACATCAACCTGAGCATCGAGGATGGGGAGTTCGTCGCACTCGTCGGCCCGTCCGGGTGCGGCAAGTCGACGATCCTGCGCATCATCGCCGGCCTGGAGCATCCCAGCGCCGGAGAAATCCATATCGGCAACACGCTGGTCAACGCGCTCAATCCGCGCGAGCGCAACGTCGCGATGGTTTTCCAGAACTATGCGCTCTACCCGCATATGACGGTGGCCGAAAACATCGGTTTCAACCTGCGCCTTTCGGGCATGTCCAAGGACGAGATCGTGCGGCGAACCGAGGAGGCGGCGCGCATGCTCGACCTGACCAAGCTGCTCGAACGCAAGCCCGCCCACCTCTCGGGCGGGCAGCGTCAGCGGGTCGCCATGGGACGGGCCATCGTGCGCGACCCCACGACGTTCCTCTTCGATGAACCCCTTTCCAACCTCGATGCCAAGCTGCGCGTGCAGATGCGCACCGAGATCAAGGCGCTGCACGGCAAGGTCAAGACGACCTCGATCTACGTCACGCACGACCAGATCGAGGCGATGACGCTGGCGGACCGCATCGTGGTGCTCAACCAGGGACGTATCGAGCAGCAGGGTTCGCCGCTCGAGCTCTACCGGCGTCCGGCCAATACGTTCGTTGCCGGATTCATAGGCTCGCCGGCCATGAACTTCTTCGACGCCCGTGTCGAGACCCGCGACGGCGGGCTCGTGGGGATCCTCGCCGAAGGCGTGAGCGTGGCCTTGCCCGAATGCCAGGTGTCGATCGGCGACCAGATCGTGGTCGGCGTGCGGCCCGAGCACCTGGAAATCAGCACGGAGCCCACATCACTGCGCGGCACGGTGACCCTCATCGAACCGACCGGCGCGCAGACGCATCTCGTGGTGGATGTGGGCGGGGTCGCCGCCACCGCCGTGGTCGACGGAGAAGAGCGGGTTTCGGTGGGGCAGTCCCTCTACCTGCGGGTGGGGGCCGACCTCGTGCACGTCTTCGACCGGAACTCGGGAGAATCGAAGCGGTAGCGGCGGTCGGCCATCTGCGAGCAGTCCGCCCGGCTCAGTTTCCGTCCTGCGGCCAGTGATCGACGTCGGGCGACCACACATATCTCGGTTCGAAGCCGAAGGCCCTGCGCGCCTTGTCGGAGCTGAAGCCGGAGGCAGTTCCGGGGGGCAGGGCGGTGCGATCGGTGCCGGGCGAATGGGCGGCAAAAAGCGCCGAGGTCTCCTCCCCGAAGACGTTGTGCGCGCCCGAGAGATTGTAGACGCCGGATTCGACCTCCGCTTGCTCGACCGCCTGGCGGCAGCCGATGGCGATGTCGCGCGCGTCGACGCGTGTCCACAGCAGGAAGCGCTCGCGCGCCGGCTGCGTGCGGGCGCGGGCGATCTCGGCCTTCATGTCCTGGGGCGCGCGTGCGCCCATGATGCGCAACGACAGCACGCTGAGGCCGCGGCGCGCGAAATAGGCGGCCGCATCCTCTCCGGCGATCTTGGAGAGGGCATAGGAGTTGAGCGGGCGCAGCGGATGGTCCTCGCTGACCGGCGCGAAGGCCGGGGCGTGCTCGGCAAAGCCGTAGACCTGGGCGCTCGAGGCCAGGATCACCCGACGCACCCCGAGCTTTTCGGCGGCGTCCAGAACGTTGAAGGTCGCTCCGACATTGTCGGCATAGGTTTTCGTGTCGGAAACGATGCCGGGGTCCGACCAGGCTGCCAGATGGATCATCGCCTGCGCGCGGGCAAAGCCCAGCGTGCCATAGACGTCCTCGGCGCGGCTGACGTCGCCCAGCATGTAGCGGATATCCGGGTTGCGGCGCGGCATCGGCGCCAGGTCCATGCTGGTGACCTCATGGCCCGCGGCGGCCAGTTCCTCGATCACGAACCTGCCGACGCGGCCGGCTCCCCCCGAAACGACGATGCGCATGGTACTTCGATATTGCCCGCTGAAATTAGTATGATAAGATAGTAGTCATATTAGTTCTGACCCGCAAGAGGGAGCTGGGCCAAGGTGAGCGTCAATCTGGCAGATGCCACTGCCACGCGGCTGCGCGAGTGGATCCTGCAATACGCCCTGGCCGAAGGCGACAAGCTGCCGCCCGAGCATGCGCTCGCCCCGAGCCTGGGCGTCAGCCGAACGGTGCTGCGCGAGGCCGTTGCGCGCCTCAAGGCGCAGGGCGAGCTCACCAGCCGCCGCGGGGCAGGGGTGTTCGTCGCGCGTCCGCACGGGCAGCTGTTGCGGCTCGACATGGGAGACCGCGATGCGGTGCCCGATATCCTGGCCGATCTCGAGATACGCGTCGCCCTGGAGGTGGAGGCGGCGGGGCTGGCGGCGCGCAGGCGGCTGCCCGATCACCTCGAGGCCATGCGCGCCGCCATCGCCACCCAGCAAGCCGCCGCGACCCGCGAGGCGGCGAGCGCGGCCGATTTCGCCTTCCACCGGGCCATCGCCATGGCGACGGCCAACCATAGGTTCGTCCACCTCCTCGACCAGCTCGGCATCGACGCCATCCCGCGCTCGCGCATCCGCCTCAGCGCTGACGATGCGGGAGAGAACACGGCCTACGCCGCGCAATTGCTGGACGAGCACCGCGCCATCCTCGACGCCATCTCCGCGCAGGACACCGCCTATGCGCGGGACGCCATGCGCATGCACCTGTCCAACAGCATCCAGCGCTACCAGCAGGCAGCCCAAGCGACGGACCGCAAATGAAGATCACCAATCTGACGACGATTCCGGCCGTGCGGACGCTGGAGCGTCCCATCGGCAACGCAACCGCCAGCATTTCGCGCATGTCCTACCTCGCCATCCGGCTGGAGAGCGACGAGGGGCTGGTCGGGGAGAACCTGATCTTCACCATCCGCCCCGAGCAGCTCCCGCTGCTCGACGCCATGGTGCATGTCCTGCGCGATGCGGTCATCGGCCGCCGGCCCGAGGATACGGCCGCGTTCTGGGCAGATGCCTGGCGCCGCATCAATTTCATCGGCTTTTCCGGCGTCTCCATCATGGGCATTTCCGCCATCGACGGGGCCATGTGGGATCTGCGCGCCAAGGCGGCCGGGCTCTCGGTCTCGCAACTGGCCGGGCGGGCGCGTGATCGCGTTCCGGCCTATGCCAGCGGCGGGCTCTGGCTCACCCAGACCATCGACGAAATCGCCCGCGAGGCGGCCGATTTCGCCGCCGAAGGCTTTGGCGGGGTAAAGCTGCGGCTCGCCGGAAAGGCGTCCGTCGACCTGCCCCGGATCAAGGCCGTACGCGAGGCCGTCGGGCCGGACATCGCGCTGATGGTCGACGCCAACCAGGCGCTCGACGCCAAGACCGCGATTCGCCTCGGACGGCAGATGGAGGAATACGCCATCGCCTGGTTCGAGGAACCGGTCGCAGCCCATGATCTTTCGCACTCCGCCGAGGTTGCGCAGGCGCTCGACGTCCCGGTTGCTTCCGGCGAGAACGAATACACCCTCCACGGTTTCCGTCGCATGGCCGAAGCGGGTGCGGCCGACATCCTGATGCCTGACCTGCAACGTGTCGGCGGGCCGAGCGAATTCCTGCGCGTCGGCGCGCTGGCGGCAGCCTACGACCTGCCGGTCTCTTCGCATCTCTTTCCCGAGATGAGCCTGCAGATGATGGCGAGCCTGCCCAACGCCACCCTGCTCGAGCACGTGGACTGGTTTGCGCCCTTCTACCGCGAGCCGCTGGAACTGGTTGGCGGCGAGGCGGTGCTGCCCGAGCAGCCTGGCTGGGGGTTCTCCCTCGACGACGACCGGCTGCGCCACCACGCGCCCTGACAATCGAAGTGTGGGTTTGGCAAATGTCGAAACCTACATTGTCAGATATCATACAACATGGTAGGCGAAAGGAACCGGCCTGACATCCGGGTGGCGAGCGAGGAGGGATTATGCGCATCGTTGACGTGAAGACCCGGGTGTTTCTCCATACGACCCGCCGGCACCAGGACTCCGCCGGCCACGGTCACCCCGGGCCTCCGCACAAGGTCAGGCAGGGCCTGCTGACCCTCGTTGCCGACGACGGCAGCGAAGGTCATTGCTTCACGCCGCCCGAAACCATCCGCCCGCACCTGATCGAGACCTTCGTCAGGAAAGTGGTGCTCGGCCAGGACCCGTTCGACCGCGAGCGCCTGTGGCAGGAGCTGGCGCACTGGCAGCGCGGCAGCAGCGCGCAGCTGACCGACCGCACCCTGGGCGCCGTCGACGTGGCGCTCTGGGATCTGGCCGGCCGCGCGCTCGGCGTGCCGGTCCACAAGCTCATCGGCGCCTATCGCGACAAGGTGCCCGCCTATGGCAGCACCATGTGCGGCGACGAGCTGGAGGGCGGGCTCGCAACGCCGCAGGATTATGGGCGCTTTGCCGAAAAGCTGGTGGCGCGCGGCTACAGGGGCATCAAGCTGCATACCTGGATGCCGCCGGTCTCCTGGGCGCCGGACGTTGCGATGGACCTCAAGGCGTGCGCCGCCGTGCGTGAGGCGGTGGGCCCCGACATCGCCCTGATGATCGACGCGTTCCACTGGTATTCGCGCAGCGACGCGCTCGAACTCGGCAGAGGCCTCGAAAAGCTCGGCTTCGCCTGGATCGAGGAGCCGATGGACGAGCAGAGCATGTCCTCCTACGCGTGGCTCGCCGAAAACCTCGACATCGACGTGCTGGGACCGGAAAGCGCGGCCGGCAAGCACTGGTCGCGCGCCGACTGGATCAAGGCGGGCGCCTGCGACATCCTGCGGACCGGCGCCCAAGACGTCGGCGGCATCTCCCCGGCGCTCAAGAGCATCCATCTTGCCGAAAGCTTCGGCATGAACTGCGAGATCCACGGCAACGGCGCGCCCAACCTGGTGCTCGCGGCCGTCTCCAGGAACACCAAGTGGTACGAGCGCGGCCTGCTGCATCCCTTCATCGAGTACGACGACGGGTTCGAGTACCTCAATTCACTGGCCGACCCGATGGACGCCGACGGCTTCGTGCACCTCTCCGACCGCCCCGGCATGGGCGAGGACATCAACTTCGATTTCATCAACGACAACCTGGTCGCCTGACGACGGCCAGCCGCCAGGGAGATTCCCATGACCGCCCACAGCAAGACCGAGCTCGATCCAGAGGCGCTGAAAAGCGCGCTCGAGGAAGGGCTGATGTCCTTCCCGATCACCGATTTCGATGAAAGCGGCGAGTTCGACGAGGCCGGCTATCGCGCCCGCCTCGAATGGCTCATCCCCTATGGGGCCAAGGTGCTGTTCGCCGCCGGCGGCACCGGCGAGGGGTTCTCGCTGACCATCGAGGAGCACAAGCGCGTCATCCGCGCCGCCGTCGAGACCTGCGCCAGCCAGACCCCCATCATCGCCGGCGTCGGCTACAACACCCGCATGGCCGTGGAAATGGCGCGCAACGCCGAGGCCGCGGGCGCCGCCGGCATCATGCTGATGCCGCACTATCTGACCGAGTCCAACCAGGAAGGGCTCTTTGCCCATATCGATGCCGTCTGCGGCGCGGTCGGCATCGGCGTCGTGGTCTATAATCGGGGCGTGTGCAAGCTGACGCCCGCGACGGTCAGGCGGCTGGCCGACAAGCACGCCAACCTCATCGGCTTCAAGGACGGCATCGGCGACATCGAAGCGGTGACGGCCGTGCGCGCCAGCCTCGGCGACAGGCTCTCCTACCTCGGCGGCCTGCCTACGGCCGAACTCTTCGCCGAGGCCTATTACGGCGCGGGCTTTCCCGTCTATTCCTCGGCCGTGTTCAACTTCATCCCGCGCACCGCCATGGAATTCTACCGCGCCGTCCAGTCCGGCGACCGCGCGACCACGGCCCGGCTCCTCAGGGATTTCTTCATTCCCTACAGCGCCATCCGCAACCGCCAGGGCGGCTACCCGGTATCGATCATCAAGGCCGGCGCCAAGGTCGTCGGCCACTCGGCCGGACCCGTGCGCCCGCCGCTCTCGAACTGCACCGACAAGGACATCGCCGACCTCAAGGTCCTCGTCGACGCCCTCGGCCCGCAATAAGCCTAACGTCCGAGCCATATCCTGCGGCCATACAACGGGCCGCGGATATGAAGCCCGCATCCGCCTTTCCCGTTCACAGTCAATCGCACTACATGAGCGATATCCGTACCGGTTTCACAAAAACTTCCGATTCCGAATTAATTCTGCCGACCATAAAATGGCGTCATCGCGATCAAAAATGGGCGAGATTGAGTCAAAAAGCAGACAGGCCGGTTTGGATTTGCTAAGCGGGACGTGGGGGTTGCTTCGAACGTGTGCCGTGGATCGGGCTGATCTCTGTTTTCGATTCACATAGGATTCGACGTCGCCCCATGTCCATTAACCGTCGCGCAATAGCCTTTACGGCTATTCAGAACCTTTGGGCAGCATGTGTCAGAACATTTCGACGCGCCGGAGCGTTGGCCATCCTGCTTCTGGCGCTCGTCTTCCCGCAGCATGCCATGGCGCAATCCGCCGCGTGTTCTGCGCTGAACGCCAGTTTCGGCAACGGCGCCCCCATTACGCTTGCCCCACCTTCCGGCAGCAACGCGGACCGTCAGGCAGAGTTCGGTCCGCTAGCGGGTACCGCGCCGTTCGATATAGGCGAAACGATAAGCTGGTCGGCTCAATCGTTTGGGCCTGGAGATACCACCGGCAACGGAGGCTATACCGCTTCGCTTGGTATTGGTACAAATAACAGAACGCCCGTAGACCTGTACAATGACGGCGGAAATTTCACTCAGTCCGGATCGTTTGACATACAGGCGATCGATGACGGCTATGTCTCCGTCTATGCTGTAGTCGAAAACCTCCATCCTTTGGGCGCCCCCCAGAATCCTCCAAGCTCGCTTACCTTTTCGGTGAGCTGCGCCGCCTCTGCCGCCCCCGCCATCACAGGCCAGCCGGCGAACGCGACGGTTGTGGCTGGCGGCAATACGAGCTTCTCGGTCACCGCAACCAACGCCACCGGCTATCAGTGGCAGGTCGATACCGGGTCGGGTTTCACCAACGTCACCGATGGCGGGGTCCATTCCGGCGCAACGACGGCGACGCTGACGGTCACCGGCGCGACCGCCGCCATGAACGGCTACCTCTACCGGGTGCTTGTCAGCGGCAACGCGCCGCCGGACGCAACCTCGAACGCGGCTTCGCTGACGGTGCGGACGCCACCCGCAATCACAGCGCAGCCGGCGCCCGCGACGGTTGTGGCCGGCGGCAACACGAGCTTCTCGGTCACCGCGACCGACGCCACCAGTTACCAGTGGCAGGTCAATACCGGGTCGGGGTTTTCCATTGTCGCCAATGGCGGGGTCTATTCCGGCGCGATGACGGCGACGCTGACGATCACCGGCGCGACCGCCGCCATGAACGGCTACTCCTACCGAGTGATCGCCTTCGGCGCCACGCCGCCGTCGGCAATCTCGAATGCGGCGACGCTGGTGGTTCAGTCCCCGCCCACGATCACCGGCATCTCGCCGACATCCGGCCCGGTCGGGGGCGGTACGGGCGTCACCATCACCGGCACCGATTTCACCGTCCCGACGTTCGTCACCTTCGGAGGCGTGCCGACGCCTGCCGTCATCCACAGTCCCACGACGATCACGGCGATGACGCAGGGTGGTCCTGCGGGCGCGGTCGACGTCGTCGTCACGACTCCGACCGGAAGCGCCATGATGACCGGGGGCTTCACCTATGAAGCGCCCGTATCCACGGTCACGTCCGTTTCGGTTCCCGCCAACGGGTACTACCGCACGAACCAAATTTTGACCTTCCTGGTCCACTTCAACGAGAACGTTGCCGTCGACACCTCGGGCGGCACGCCTTCCCTGCCCGTGACGATCGGGGCCGTGACGCGCCAGGCCACCTATGTCACAAGCAACGCGAACGTCCTCGTCTTCAGCTACCAGGTCGTTGCAGGCGACGAGGACTTCGACGGCATCCAGGTCGGCTCCTCCATTGCAGCGAACGGCGGAACCATCACCAACATCGGCGGCACTGCAGCCAATCTTGCGCTGGCCAACGTGGGCAGTACCAGCAACGTGTTTGTGTATACGCTCGAGCCTGTGGTGGTCTCCACGCAGGTCGTCGGCACTCCGCCGACCAATGCGACGAGCGTTGTCTTCGAGGTCGTCTTCTCCGAAGCCGTCGTCGGCCTCGTGCTGGACGACCTCCAGCTCACGACGACGGGAACCGCCGCAGCCACGCTCGCCAATCTGCAGACGGTGAACAACATCAGGTACACGGTCGCGGCCAATGGCATAACGGGCGCTGGCACCCTGCGCGTCGATGTCGCGGCAAACGCTGTGACCAACATCGCAGACGCCGGCAATCCCGCATATACCGGCGGCGCCCCGTGGGTCGTGGCGCCTTTGCCCGCCCCGGCCATCACCGGCCACCCGGCGAACGCGACGGTGGCGGCCGGCGGCAACGCGACGTTCTCGGTCACCGCCACCAACGCCACCGGCTACCAGTGGGAGATGGATGACGGCTCGGGCTTGGGCTACTTCATCCTTATCGATGACGGCACCTTTTCCGGCGTGGCGACCGCGACGCTGACGATTACCGGCGTAACGGGCGAAATGGACGGTTATCGCTTCCGGGCCGTGGCAATCGGCGCCACGGAGCCGTCGGCAAATTCGAACGCGGCGACGCTGACCGTGCTGTCCATGCCGGGGTTCATCGGAATCTCGCCGACCAATGGTCCTTCCGCGGGCGGCACGAACGTCACCATCACCGGCACCAGTTTCGTGGTCCCCATATCCGTTAGCCTTGGCGGTACGCCGGCGACGAATGTCGTCGTCCACAGTCCCACGACGCTCACGGCAGTGACGCCGGGCGGCGCTCCGGGCGCGGTCGACGTCGTCGTCGCGACGACAGCCGGAAGTGTCACGAGGCCAGGGGGCTTCACCTATGACGCGCCCGTGCCGCCCGCGGTCACGTCCGTTTCGGTTCCCGCCAACGGGTACTATCGCACGAACGATGTCCTTTCCTTCACGGTCAACTTCAACGAGAACGTCACCGTCGATACATCCGGCGGCACGCCCTCCCTGCCCGTGACGATTGGGGCCATAACGCGCCAAGCCACCTATGTTGCGGGAAGCGGCACGAGCGCCCTTCTCTTCAGCTACGATGTCGTCGCGGGCGACCAGGACCTCAACGGCATCCATATCGGTCCTGCCGTTGAAGCGAACGGCGGGACCGTCGCGAGCAGTGGCGGCACCATGGCCAATCTTACGCTCGTCAACGTGGGCAATACCAACAACGTGCTGGTGTATACGCTCGAGCCAGTGGTGGTCTCCACGCAGGTCGTCGGCACTCCGCCGTCCAATGCGACGAGCGTTGTCTTTGAGGTCGTCTTTTCTGAAGCCGTCACCGGCCTCGCGCTGGGCGACCTCCAACTCACGACGACCGGAACCGCGACAGCCACGCTCGCCGGCCTGCAGACGACGGACAACATCACATATACGGTCACGGCCGACGGCATAACGGGCGCCGGCACCCTGCGCGTCGATGTCGCGGCAAACGCCGCCACTAATATCGCGGGCGCCGGCAATCCCGCCTATACCGGCGGCGCGCCGTGGGTCGTGGCGTCGGCGAATGCGGACCTGTTGCAACTGCAAACGAGCGCCGGCGCTTTGACGCCGGCCTTTGATCCGGCGATATCCGACTATGACGTGACCGTCGACAACGCCACGCAGTCCGTTGCCCTGACGCCGACTTCCGCCGAACCGAATGCGACGATTACCGTCGACGGGCAGGTGGTCGCCTCCGGCGTTGCCAGCCAGGCGATCGCGCTGGCGGTGGGAGCGACGCCGATCCCGGTCGTCGTGACGGCGCAAGACAGCGTTACGACGCGGACCTACACGGTCACCGTGGAACGGACAGGGCCGGTGCCGACCGTCGCCTCGCGCACTGTCGAGATCATTGCCGGACAGACAGCGATCGTCGACCTGACGGAAGGTGCGACGGGCGGTCCGTTCACGGCCGCCTCGGTCGTCGGCATCTCGGACGGTAGCGCCGGCACGACCCGTATCGAGCAGGACGGCCAGGCGTATCATCTGGTCTTCGAGGCAAGTCCGGTCTATTCCGGCGCGTCGAACGTGCGCTACACGCTCTCCAACACGGTCGGCCAGTCGGCGCCCGGCACCATCACCTTCAGCGTTCTGGCAAGGCCCGATCCCTCGCAGGATGCCGAAGTCATCGGCCTGCTGACCGCCCAGGCCGACGCGGCCAAGCGCTTCGCGCATGTCCAGACCCAAAACTTCAACCGGCGCCTCGAGCAGCTGCACGACGAGGGCGAGCGGCGCAGCAACAGCCTCGACGTGCGGCTCGGCTACGTCCCCGAACATCCCGATGGTCGGGCCATGCGCGAGGTGATCGATCAGTCGCACGACGCCATCACCGGCAACCGGGCCGGTGGCGGAACCGCAGACCTTCTCGGGTACGGACCGGACGGGACCGGCGATGGCTCGGGCGCCCTGTCCGCCGCCGAGAGCCTATCTTCGGCGCCACCCGCCGACCAGGGCGGCATGGATCTCGGGGACTACGCGGTCTGGTCGGGCGGCTTCATCAACTTCGGCGAGCGCAACGGCACGATCGATCTCGACTACACCAATGTCGGGGTCAGCGGCGGCATCGATTACCGCTTCTCGAGCCAGTTCATCGGCGGCATCGGCATCGGCTTTGGCCGCGACCGCGCGGATATCGGCGAGAACGGCACGCAAAGCACCGCAAACGCCTATAGCGCCGCCGTATATGGCAGCTACAAGCCGTTCGAGAACGTCTTCGTCGATGGTCTGATCGGTGCAAGCTGGCTCGATTTCGACTCGACCCGCTACATCACGTCGACTGGCGATTTCGCCATCGGCAGCCGGTCCGGACATCAGCTCTTCGGCGCGCTGACCGCCGCCTACGAGTTCCGCGATGAGACCTGGCTGGTCTCGCCCTACGGGCGTGTCGAGTTCTCGCGCTCCTGGCTCGACGGCTTCACCGAGGACGGCGGCGGCATGTTCGCTCTGCGCTACGGCGACCAGAGCATCGACACGCTTTCAGGCGTGATCGGCCTTCGCGCCGAATACACCTACCTGACGGAATGGGGCTCGCTCACCCCCGGCGTTCGGATCGAATACACCCACGACTTTGCCGGTTCGAGCCGAGCAGGTCTGGGCTATGCCGATCTCGACGGGCTGCCTTATGCCTTCGAGGTCGAGCCGACCGGCCAAAGCTACACGACACTCGGCCTGTCGCTCGACGCCGCGTTGCCGCACGACTGGTCACTCGGGCTCGACTACCGCACCGCCTTCGGGCGCGACCAGCAGGACCATGCGGTCGGACTGCAGATCGGCAAGCGGTTCTAGCATGCCGCAAAGGAAGTCCGCCCGCCTAGGCATGCTCCCGGTGGCGTGACACCTTCTCGCGGTTGCCGCAGGTGCGCATGCTGCACCAGCGGCGCTTGCCGCCGCGGGAGGTGTCGAGGAACAGCCAGTCGCAGCGGGGGCAGGAGCGCAGCCTGTCGCGCGGCAGGGTGAAGAAGCCTTCGATCGCGAGCATGGCAAGGACTGCCGTGACGGCTTCGGGGTCCCGCCAGCGGGCGGGGGCGAGGTCGGGTCTCGTGCTCTCCAGGCCGACGGCGCCGCCGGCAAGCCCGCTCGCGGCGCAAGTGAAGAGCAGGCTCAGCGCCTCTGCCGGGGGCGGCCTATGCGCGGCGATCGCCCCGAAGACCTCGGCCGATGCCTCCCTTACCGCGTGGACCCGCTCGACGAACGGCTTGCCCGCTATCCCGGCGACCGCCGCTGCCTCGCGCGCGTCGGCGAGGCCCGATGCCTCGAACCAGTTTGCGATGTCGCGGGCGGATTTGAGCAGTTCGTTGTCGGACTCGGGCGTCCGCCGGTTGAACACGGCGTTCGCCAGGTCGAGGACGGGATGGCCGCCAATGAAATGCTCCTGCACCCATTGCGTATGCGCGTTCGCCACGGAACCTAACCTCTTTTTAGCTGTTATCCGGTTACATGTGCTTGTAACCTGCATAATAGGGTAATTCGGTTTCAATGCCAGGGCGATGTTCGTCCGGTGAAAAAGGAGGACGTAAGGGATGCAGAACCATCGTCACAAGACCCGCCATGAGACCATCACCGTCGAGGGCCTGGATATCTTCTATCGGCACGCGGGAGACCCGGAGCGGCCGGCGATCCTGCTGCTGCACGGCTACCCGACTTCGTCCTACATGTACCGCAACGTCATCGAGCCACTGGCGGAAACCGCCTATGTCGTGGCGCCGGATCTGCCGAGCTTCGGCTACTCCTCCGTGCCACCCGCCGATGACTACGACTATACGTTCGAGAACATCGCCAACACGATCGAGGCGTTCCTCTCAGAGCTGGGGCTCGAAAAGTTCTTTCTCTATCTGCACGATTTCGGCACGCCCGTGGGCTACTACCTCGCGACGCGCCGGCCAGATCGCATCCGCGGCCTCATCGTCCAGAACGGCAACGCCCATGAGGATGGGCTGGGGCCGAGCTGGGGTGCTCCGAGGGCGTATTTTGCCGATCCGAGCGAGGCGAACCGGGCCAAGCTCACCGACTGGATGAATTTCGAGACCACCCGATACCAGTATGTCGGCGAGCAGCCGGAGCGCATCGTGCGTCTCTACGCCCCCGACGGCTGGCATCTCGACTGGGACTGGCTGTCCCGGCCCGGCAATGCCGACATCCAGTTCCGGATCTTCTCCGACTACGGGGCGCATATCGCCCGGTTCCCCGCCATCGCGGCCTATCACCGCGAGCACCAGCCGCCGTGCCTCATGCTTTGGGGGCGGCACGACCCGTTCTTCGACATCAACGAGATCATGGCGTACCACCGCGTTCTCGAGTCTCTCGAAATCCACGTCTTCGAAAGCGGACACCAGCTTCTCGAAACCCACCACCGCGAATGCGCGGCGCTCATGAGCCGTTTCATGCTCGAGGTGGAGGCTGGAGAACTCTAGCCAGGCGCATGAATGTATCGTGGGTCTAGGCCGCCTCCATCTGAGCCGACCGGCGGAATGCACCCGGAGCCGATCCCGTTTCCCGCTTGAACGCTCCGCTGAAAGCGCTTTCGGAGACGTAGCCGGCCTGAGCGGCGGCCTCGGATACGGATGCCCCCGCGCGAAGCACGCGCCTGGCCAACCGCATGCGCCAATCGGTGACATAAGCGAGCGGCGGCACGCCCATGACCTCCCGGAATCGGACGGCAAAGGCGGTGCGCGACATGCCTGCGATGCCGGCCAGCTCCTCCAGGGTCCACGGGTGGGCAAGGTCGCCATGAATGCCCGCGAGCGCAGCGGTCAGGCGACCGTCGCCGAATACCTTCAGCCACCCGGCGTCCTCCGCCGAGGCATGGGCCATATAAGCCCGCAGCGTCTGGACGAAAAGAAGCTGGGTCAGCGCGTTGATGGTCGTCGTTTGTCCCTGCTCTCCACGCGGTCCCATCTCGGCGACCAGCCTTTCCACCAGCCACGCCAAGGGCAACGCTTCGGGCACGTCGCTGCGCACGTGCATGATCGGCGGCAGGCTGCGCTGCAGGAACGTCTGCCGTTCGGCATCGATCTGCACGCCGCCGCTCAGCATGGAGAAGTCCAGCCCAACCCCGTACTGGAAGTGCCCGTTCTCGTCCGGATCGGGGCAGGAGTCCGAGGCCGAGGCGATCAGCGCCGGATCGTTTGCCATCACCAGCGGCGCCGTTCCGTTGACGATCAGCACGTCGCCGGCCGCGATGCGGGCGGGCGCGGCCATACCCTGCGTGAAGAACCAGCACGCACCGTGCGTTGCGGCAACGAACTTGATCGCGTCCGCGCTGGAAAGCGGCGTGGCCCACGTACCACCGGCGTTCAGGCGCCCGAAGGCGCCGCCGCGCACGTGCATGAGGCCGAGCATGTCCGACAGGAGATCCGTTTGCATCTTTGAACTATCGCGCATGTTTCCCGCACGTTCAAGGCTTTATCGTTCAGGTGGCAAGTTCTAGACCTCCGGCCCAACGTCAAGTTTGGAGGTTTTCCATGACCACCCCGCAAGCTCCCATCGGTTCCCCCTTCCGCGCCGGCAGCACCGTCGACGATGTGCTCGAGGGCATCGACCTCACCGGCAAGACCGTTGTCGTGACCGGCGGCTACGCCGGCCTTGGCAGGGAAGCGGTCCGCGCACTCCTTGCTACCGGCGCCAAGGTGATCGTGCCGGCCCGCAACATCCAGAAGGCGCGGCAGAACCTTGCCGATTTTCCCGAAGCGATCATCGAACCCATGGACCTGATGAACCCTGCGTCGATCGACGCGTTCGCGCAGAGGTTCCTGGCGGGCAACCGGAAGCTCGACATCCTCATCAACAACGCCGGCAGCATGGCCTCGCCATTGTCGCGAGACGCCCGCGGAAACGAGAGCCAGTTCTCCACCAACGTCCTTGGCCATTTTCAGCTCACCTGTCGGCTGTGGCCCGCGCTCGTCGCCGCCGGAAACGCCCGTGTGGTGGCGCTGAGTTCGGCAAACCACCGCATCGATGTCGGCGGCCTGCTTCACGATCCGAACTTCGAGACCGCAGCGTACGAGCCCTGGAAGGCGTATGCCAACTCCAAGGCCGCCAACGTCCTTTTCGCCGTCGCCCTCGACAGCATCGGCAAGCGCCACGGCGTGCGTGCCTTCTCGGTGCACCCCGGAGGCATCTTCGAGACCGATCTCGTACGTCACATGGACCTGTCGCTGGCCAAGGCCGCCGGCATGATCGACGACGAGGGCAAGCCGGTCATCGACCCGGAAGCCGGATGGAAGACGCCCTCGCAGGGCGCCTCGACGATGGTATGGGCCGCGACCAGTGCCCTGCTGGACGGCATGGGCGGCGTCTATTGCGCCGACAACGACATCGCCGCGCAGGATACCGATGACGGCGGGTCGCTCACCAACGGCGTCGCGCCGAGCGTGAACGACCCAGTCAACGCCGGGCGGCTATGGCAGTTGTGCGAACAGCTCACCGGGGTTCGGCTGGACTAGGTAGATGACACCGGCATCGCCGCTGTCGTTCGCTAAAGAGAGTGTCACCGTTTCGGGGCGAGGCCGTCGAGCAGGAAATCGAGACCATCCCGGAAGGTCCCGTCCCAGTCGTTGTCCAGCAGCAGGCGCGAGCGTTCGATCGTCGGATAGCGTTCGCTGAGGCCCGCCAGGCGCAGCTGGGCGGCGGCCAGGTCTTCGTCCGAGCGCTCGAAGCTGGCGCGGGTGATGGTCGCGCCCATCACATGGTTCCACAGCGACCATATCGCGACGTTGAGATCGGCGTCCGCTACGCCGGCCCCGGAGAGCGTCCTGCTCAGCAGCTCCAGGCGCGAGAGAATGTTGGGGCCGAGGGCCCGGCGCGGCAGCAGCGCCGCCGACCAGGGATGGCGTAGCATGCTGGCGCGCCAGTCTTCGAGCATATGCCGGATCTCGCCGCGCCAGTCCTGAGCCCCGCGGGTCTCAGGAGGCGCGCGATATGCGAGCACCGAATCGAGCGCCAGATCGAAGACCGCTTCCTTGTTGTCGACATACCAGTAGAGGCTCATCGCACCCGCGCCGACGCGATCGGCGAGCTTGCGCATCGAGAGGCCGTCGACCCCTTCGGCGTCCAGCAGTTCCACGGCGGCCGCGACGATGCGCTCCAGCGAAAGAGCCGGTTCACCGCCCGGCTCGTCCACGGGCTGGCGTGACGCGCCCGGTCGTCGGGAGCGTTTCCCACCGGCGCCGCTACCTTTGGCTGCCATCTGTCTTCCTTGCTGCTCAGAACATCGATTGACTCGTACGCTGTACGATGCGATTAATCGTACAGCGTACGAGTCCGATCATACGGACGGCGGACCAAAGTTCAATCCTCTTGGCCGCGACGAGGCTCGCGGCCATCGGAGCCGAGAGAAAATCATGCAACGCACAATCAAGAACCTGCTTATCGGAGGGCTGATCATCATGACCATGGGCGTTTCCGCGACGACGGCGAATGACCTCAAGCTGACCATCGTCAATCCGCCGAACCTCGGCGACCCGGCGCCGAACGGCTACAGCACGGCGGTGATCGTGCCCGCCGGCGCCCGAATGGCCTACATCTCGGGACAGGGCGGTCAGGATGGCACCGGAGCCCTGTCGCCCGACTTCGCCGTCCAGGTCGAGCAGGCCTACGCAAACCTGGGCGCCGCCCTGGAGGCGCTGGGGGCAAGGCCCGATCAGGTGGCCAAGCTCACTGTCTTCGTGGTCGACCACGATATGAGCAAGCTCGAGGTGCTGACCCGGAACGTCACGGCGATGTTCGGCGAGGCGCTGCCGGCGCAGACCCTGGTGCCGGTTCCCAAGCTTGCCATCGACCCCATGCTCTTCGAGGTGGAAGCCGTCGTCGTGCTGGACTAGCAAAGGCCGGATCGCTGACTACGGGTAGGGGCACGGTTGCCGTGTGGCGCTGCCTTCCTTCTCCCCTTGTGGGAGAAGGTGCCCCGAAGGGGCGGATGAGGGGCGGGGATGTGGCCATGAGAGCCGGGGCATGTGGCAGCATCGCAGACCCCTCACCCTGATTTTCCGCTGAACGCGGAAAATCTGTCCCTCTCCCACAAGGGGAGAGGGGAGGGGGGCACATGCGATGGCCCTTGTGCAGGGCCGGCTACAGCCTGACCAGCGTCTTCACGTCGACCGGCAGGCCGGTGGCGAAGGACTTGTTGGCGGCGATGCCGGTGAGGATGGAGAGCGCGCCGTCGCGGTGGTTGGCGCCGTAGCCCGGGCGCGGTTGGGCGTTGCCGAAGATTTCCTCGAGCATGATCTTGTCGCCGCCGCCATGGCCGCCTTCGCCGTGCTTGACCGGAACGACGCGCGGTTCGCCATGCAGCGGGAAGTGGTAGAGCTTGACGCCCTTGGCGGCGCCTTCGGTTTCCGAACCGGCGCCGGCATTGATGTAGGAATTCTCGTGCACGGTGAGCTCAAGACGCCCGCCGGTGCCGTTGATGGCAACGTTGAAGCCTTCCCATGGGGCATAGGCATAGAGCGAATAGGTCATCACCGCCTTGTTGCGGTAGCGCACCATGACCGACATGGTGTCCTCGATGGAAATGCCGTCCCCGAAGACGTTCTGGTCGCGCTGGTAGCCGTCTTCCTTCTCGGCCTCCCAGTAGAGGCCCTTCTGGATCGGGTTGGCGGTCAGGTCGATGGCGAACTTGTCGCCCTTGGCGGCCTCGACGCCGGTGGTGCGGGTATAAGGCGTGAAGACGCCGCGTTCCTCGGCATTGGCGCGGCCATAGAACTTCAGATCGCCCATGCCGAAGACGATGTCTGGCTGGGAGCCGAGCCAGAAATTGACCAGGTCGAAGTGGTGGGTCGACTTGTGGACCATCAGGCCCCCGCTGTTGCGCTTGTCGCGGTGCCAGCGGCGGAAATAGTCGGCGCCATGGCGCGTATCCAGCAGCCATTCGAAATGCACCGAAGTGACCTGACCGATGGCGCCTTCGGCGATCAATTCGCGCAGGGCCGAATTGTGCGGGGCATAGCGGTAGTTGAAGGTGACGCGAACATTGCGCCCGGTGCGTTCGACGGCGTCGAGAATGGCCTGGCACTTCTCGGGATCGGTGGTCATCGGCTTTTCGGTGATCACGTCGCATCCCGCCTCGAGCGCGGCGATGATGTAGTGGTGGTGCGTGCGGTCGATGGACGTCACGATGACGGTGTCGGGCTTGCGCTCGGCGATCATGGTGGCGAAGGCTTCGGCCTTGTAGGTCGGCAGCTTCTCGCCGGAAAATTCATTCACGATCACCCGGTTGGTAAAGTCCATGCGGGTCTGGTTGGTATCACACAGGGCGACCAGCTTGGCATGGTCGCGGTGCGGCCCGAGAATGCTCTCGTAAAACATCCGCGCGCGGCCACCTGTTCCAACGATCGCATATGCCTTGGGCATCACATTCTTCTCCAGTCTCTTCATCGTCAGGGCGCGGCCATATGGCTCTCGATCCGGCCGCGACGCTCCTGTACCATACAAGTTGGAAAGTACCATACAAGATCGAAGAAAAGTACTACTTCTTCGCGTCGGCGGTGTCGCAGATGCACATTTTTCCGCAGGATCAGCGGTTGTCTGCATTGACCAGTTGTATGATGTCGCATAGCATACCACTCGACCCGCTGTGGTTGGAGGAGTTCCCATGAAGAGTCTTTTGCTTGCGTCGGTGACGGCGCTCGTCCTTGCTTTGCCTTTGCCGTCGGCCATCGCCGCCACCCCGAACGATCAGCTGGTGATCGGGCTCAGCATGAGCAACGTCCTGACCCTCGATCCGGCGGCAACGACCGGGCGAGAGGGCATGGCCGTCGTCAACAACGTCTACGATACCCTGATCCGCCTCGATGCGGTCGAGCGCACAACGGTGCATCCGGCGCTGGCCGAGAGCTGGCAGATCAGCGAGGACGGCTCGCAGATCACCTTCGAGCTGCGCGAGGGCGCCACCTTCGCCTCCGGCAACCCGGTAACCGCCGAGGACGTGCTGTGGTCGTTCCGCCGCGTGCTGTCGCTCGAGCTCTCCGGCGCCGGCCCCTGGGCGGTCGCGGGCTATACCATCGACAATTTCGACGAGCTGGTCACGGCGCAAGGTAATACGATTACTGTGAAGCTTGCGCAGCCGGGCGACCCGCAGTTGCTGCTCTATATGTTCGGTAAGCCTAGTAATACCGCCGTCATCGACAGCAAGACCGCGCTCGAGAACGAAGTCGATGGCGATCTCGCCGCCGCCTGGCTCACCACGAACTCGGCCGGATCGGGCCCGTATGTCGTGCGCACCTGGAACGCGAACGACACCATCATCCTCGACCGATTCGACGGTCACTGGGGTGGCGAGGCGCCCATGCGCCGCGTCCTCATCCGCCACATGCCCGAAAGCCAGACCAAGCGCCTGATGCTGGAGCGCGGCGACCTGGATGTCGGCCTTGGCCTGTCGGTTCCCGACATCTCGGCGCTCAGCACCAACGCCGATGTCGTCGTGCAGTCGACGCCGAGCTCGGGCTTCTACTACCTGGGCGTCAACATGAAGGACGAGCGCTTCGCCAATCGCGACGTGCGCCTGGCGCTGCGCCACCTCATCGACTACGCGGGCATCAACAATACCATCATGCCCAACTACGGCGTGCTGCATCAGCGCCCGCTCTCGCCGGGCGTGGTCGGGAGCCTGCCCGATCCGGGCTACGAGCTCGATGTCGAAAAGGCCAAGGAGTACCTGGCCGAGGCCGGCTACCCCGATGGCTTCACCGTGGAGCTGCTCTCGCTCAACGAGCCGCCCTTCCTCGATGCGGCGACGTCCATCCAGGGGACCCTCGCCCAGGCCGGCATCAAGGCCAACATCGTCACCGGCACCGGCAACCAGGTCTACGGCCCGATGCGCGAGCGCACCTTCCAGATGATCGTGGGCCGTGGCGGCGGCGGCGCCGAGCCGCATCCGCAATCGAACCTCCAGGCCCTGGCGATCAACATCGACAACAGCGATGAAGCCGAGCACCTGGCCGGCGGCATCGTCTGGCGCACCGCCTGGCAGTCCGAGGAGATCAACGCCATGGCCGCGGCCGCCCTCCTCGAGCGCGATCCGCAAGCCCAGCAGAAGATGTACGAAGACATCCAGCTGCTCTACGAAGAGGTCGTGCCGGCCCTGCAGCCGTTCTCGGCCGTGGTCGACACCGTCGTCTTCCGCTCCGACATCGAGGGCTACCAGAACCACTATGGCTGGACGACGCGCTTCGACGGTGTCTCCAAGGACCGCTGACTGACAAAGGGGCGGCGGAATTCCCGCCGCCCCGCCTGATGCCGAGGATCCCCGAACGTGCACGCCAACCAACTGCGAACGCAACTGACCGACGCTTCCAAATTCGTGGGCTCGGTGGTTGTCACCCTGTTCGGCCTCCTGGTCCTCACCTTCTTCATCGGCCGCCTGATGCCGGTGGACCCGGTGCTGGCCATCGTCGGCGACGAGGCCTCCAGCGCCACCTATGAGCGCGTCTATCGCCAGCTGGGGCTCGACCAGCCGCTCTATGTCCAGTTCTTCCGCTACGTGTCGGACATCGCGCGCGGCGATTTCGGCGTGGCGCTGCTGACGGGGCGGCCGGTCATCGAGGATATCGCGCGCGTCTTTCCCGCAACGATCGAGCTCGGCACCATTTCCATCATCATCGGCACCGGCCTCGGCGTGCCGCTCGGGGTGCTGGCGGCCGTGCGGCGCAACAAATGGCCGGACTATACCGTCCGCTTCTTCAGCCTTATCGCCTATTCGACGCCGACTTTCTGGTTCGGCCTCATGGGTTTGCTGGTGTTCTATGCCTTTCTCGGCTGGTCGGGCGGCAGCGGGCGCGTCGAAATCTTCTATACCGGCCTCGTCGAACCCATCACCGGGTTCCTGCTTATCGACAGCATCCTGGTGGGCGAGTGGGACGTCTTCTGGAGCGCGCTGCGCAACATCTGGTTGCCCGCCCTGGTCCTCGGCCTCAACTCCATGGCCTATATCAGCCGCATGACCCGCAGCTTCATGATGGAGCAGCTGAGCCAGGAGTACATCATCACCGCGCGGGTCAAGGGCCTGTCGCAGAACCAGGTGGTCTGGCGCCACGCCTTCCGCAACATCCGGGTGCAGCTCGTCACCATCGTCGCGCTTGCCTATGGCGGCCTGCTTGAGGGCGCGGTGCTGGTCGAGACGGTGTTCTCCTGGCCCGGATTCGGCGGCTACCTCACCAGCAACCTGATGATCGGCGACATGAACGCGGTCATGGCCTGCACGCTGCTGGTCGGCGTGCTGTTCATCGCCCTCAACATCCTCTCCGACATCCTCTACCGGGTGTTCGATCCCAGGACCCGATCCGCATGAGCCAGAATTCGTCTTCCATGAGCCTGCGCGAGTACCTGAGCAGCGACACGGTCACCAGCATGCGCCAGGCCACGGCCCAGCGCGTCTATTGGAGCCTGCGCGCGTTCCTTGGCAATTCGCTGGCCGTGTTCGGGCTCGTCGTGATCCTGGCGATGATCCTCGCGGCGATCTTCGCGCCGTGGATCGCCACCCACGATCCCAACGCTCAGAACCTCTCGCGGGCACTGCAACCGCCGGGTAACGAGAACTGGCTGGGCACCGACGAGCTCGGGCGCGATATCTTCAGCCGCATCGTCCACGGCTCGCGCATCTCCATCTATATCGTGATCCTGGTGTCGGTGATCGTCGCCCCCGTCGGCCTCGTCGTCGGCATGGCGGCCGGCTATTTCGGCGGTTGGGTCGATCGCGTGCTGATGCGCGTCACCGATATCTTCCTGTCGTTCCCGAGCCTCATCCTGGCGCTCGCCTTCGCCGCCGCGCTGGGGCCGGGCATCGAGAACGCCGTCATCGCCATCTCGCTGACTGCCTGGCCCTCGATCGCGCGCCTGGCGCGGGCCGAAACGCTCACCATGCGCGCCTCCGACTTCATCGCCGCCGCAGAGGTTTCCGGCGCCTCGGCCCTGCGGATCCTGCGCCGCCATATCCTTCCCATCTGCGTGCCTTCGGTCATCGTGCGCATCACGCTCAACATGGCGGGCGTGCTGCTGACCGCCGCCGGCCTCGGCTTTCTCGGCCTCGGCGCGCAGCCCCCGACGCCCGAATGGGGCGCCATGACCTCGGCCGGGCGCCGCTTCATGATCGACAGCTGGTGGGTGGTGACCATGCCCGGCATGGCCATCCTCGTCGTCGCCCTTGCCTTCAACCTCTTCGGGGACGGCCTGCGCGACGTGCTCGACCCGCGTCAGTCGAGGTAAGCCATGAGCGATCCCATTCTCTCGGTACGCAACCTCAACGTGCGCTATTTCGGCGCGCGCGGGGCCATGCATGCCGTGCGCAACGTCAGCTTCGAGGTCGGCAAGGAAAAGGTCGCGATCATCGGCGAATCCGGCTCGGGCAAGTCCACCGTCGGCCGCGCCGTCATGCGCCTCTTGCCCGATGCGGCCAGGATCGAGGCCGATGCACTCGATTTCGAGGGACGCAACATGCTCTCCCTCAGCGAGAAGGCCATGCAGGACATCCGCGGGCGGCGGATTTCGATGATCCTGCAGGACCCCAAGTTCTCGCTCAATCCCGTGATGACCGTCGGCGAGCAGGTCAGCGAAGCCTATCTCGCCCATTTCCCGGTCGGCAGGGCCGAGGCGCGCAAGCGCTCCATCGAGCAGCTGGCAGCCGTGCGCATCCGCGACCCCGAACATGTCTACGGCCTTTACCCGCACGAGGTTTCGGGCGGCATGGGCCAACGCATCATGATTGCCATGATGCTCATCCCCGATCCCGCCCTCATCATCGCCGATGAGCCGACCTCGGCGCTGGACGTGACGGTGCGCCTGCAGGTGCTGGCGCTGCTCGACGATCTCGTGCGCCAGCGCGGCATCGGGCTCCTCTTCATCAGCCACGATCTCAACCTGGTGCAGAGCTTCTGCGACCGCGTGCTCATCATGTATGCGGGCCAGGTGGTCGAGGAACTGCGCGCCGACCAGCTGGACAAGGCCCGGCATGAATACAGCCAGGGCCTGCTGGCGTCGCTCCCCCGGATCGGCGCACGGCGCGAGAGGCTGCCGACCCTCAACCGCCGCGCCGAGTGGGCGGCGGACCTCGTGAGGCAGAAATGAGCCTGATCGACATCAACGACCTTTCGCTCTTCCTCGGCCACGGCGCGCGTCGGCGCAAGATCCTCAATTCCATTTCGTTTTCCGTCGAAGCCGGCCAGACCTACGGGCTCGTCGGTGAGAGCGGCTCGGGCAAATCGACGGTGCTGCGGTGCGTGGCCGGTCTTTATCGCCAGTGGACCGGCAGCATTTCGCTCGACGGCCAGACCTTCCGGCAGGCGGACCGGCTGGGCTGGTGCCGGAACGTGCAGATGGTGTTCCAGGACCCCTATGGGTCCCTCCATCCCAAGCACCAGATCGAGGATATCCTGGCCGAGCCGCTGCACATCCACAAGCTCGACAACATCAGCGAGCGCGTGGGCAAGGTGCTCGATCAGGTGGGTCTGCCGGGCAAGTTCCGCTACCGTTTCCCGCACCAGCTTTCCGGCGGCCAGCGCCAGCGCGTCGCCATCGCCCGCGCCATGGTGCTGCGCCCCAGGATCGTGCTGCTCGACGAGCCGACCTCGGCCCTCGACGTTTCCATTCAGGCCGAAATCCTCAACCTCTTCATGGACCTTCGCGAAGAGCTGAAGCTCACCTACCTGCTCGTCAGCCACGACCTCTCGGTCATCGACCACATGTGCAGCGACTTCGCGGTGATGCAGGCCGGAAGGATCGTCGAGGTGCTGACGCGCGATGCGCTGGAAAGCAACGGCGCCAGCCAGCCCTATACGCGCACGCTGATCGAGGCCAGCGAGCGCTACGACCGCGATCTGGCGCTGCGCCAGGCGGAAGCCGAACAGATTTGACAAGGAGATGACCATGCCCACTTCCGGCAGTTTTCTAAAAGGCAGTGACGCCCAATGGCAGGAGATGGGTGAAGGCCGGCGCATGCAGATGCTGTGCTACAACGACCAGCTGATGATGCTGCGCTGGGAATTTCCCGCCGGCTGGGCCGGCGAGCCCCATAGCCATCCCCATGCCCAGGCCGCCTATGTCGAAAGCGGTCTTTTCGAGGTGACGATCGACGGGGTGACGGAACGGCTGGGGCCTGGCTCCAGCTATGTCGTTGCCGGGGGAGTACTGCACGGAGCCGTTTGCATCGAGGCCGGGACTATGGTGGATAGTTTCACGCCCCATAGGCAAGACTATATCTAGGCTTGTCCGGCCACCGGGAGATACTGGGATGGAGCTCCGTCGGGGCAATCTTTCCGAACAGATCGTCGAAGTCATGCGCCGCCGCATTCAGGACGGGGAGTATGCGCTCGGCTCGAAGCTGCCGACCGAGCAGGAGCTGATCGGCGAGTTCGGAGTGAGCCGCACGGTCATCCGCGAGGCCATCGCCAACCTCAAGGCCGGATCGCTGGTCACGACCCGCCAGGGGGTTGGCGTCTTCGTCCAGAGCGCCTCGCTCCCGCAGGGTTTCGTCATCACGCCCAAGGATCTCGACGCCCTTTCCGACAAGATCGCCCTTCTCGACCTGCGCATCGCCCTCGAGGTCGAAGGCGCGGGTCTCGCCGCGGCGCGGCGGAGCGACGAGGCGCTCGCCAATATCGAGAGGAGCTTCGAGGTCATGCGCGAAGCCATCGCGGCGGGCAGCGACGCCATCGAGGCCGACCTCGACTTTCACCGTTCGGTCGCGGCGGCCACCAACAACGTCCACTTCTCCAATCTGTTTGCCTATATCGGCACGCTTTCCGTTCCCCGTGCCCGCTTCAAGACCTATGGCCTCTCCCAGGACGAGCGGATCGCCTACCTCAACAAGGTCAACGAGGAGCATGCCGCAGTGTTTCTCGCCATCCAGGCGCGCGACAGCGAAAACGCGCGCAGCGCCATGCGGCTGCACCTCGTCAACAGCAAGCAGCGTCTGATGCGCGAGCTCGAGAGCGGCAAGACCGGAGACGAGCCCGCGACGGAAACGCGACGCGACAAAGACGTAGAGCGTCCGGTTTGATTCCATCAAACCGGAAAATGCTCTAGCCTCTCCATCGGGTTACCGACGGCGGGAGGCGGACGTGCGGTTTTCGAGCTGGATCGGTTTTTTCCATCGCCATCTGTCGATGCCGGGCCTCGTCGTCGGGGCGCTGCTCTTTTCGATGTCGTTGACGCCCTCGCTGCTGCCGCGCACCTTTCTGGTGCAGGGGCTTCTCTCGGGCTGCACGTTCGCCGCCGGATACGCCATCGGCGTCTTCCTCGAATGGGTCTGGGACTACATGGAGATCAAGTGGCCGGAGGGGCCGCACAACCGCTGGCTGCGGTGGGCGGTAGCGGGCGCCTGCGTGCTGGTGGCGGCGATCAGTCTCTATCAGCTGCCCGCCTGGCAGAATTCGGTGCGCGAGGCGATGGGCGCCGAGCCGGTCGAAGGCGGACACCAACTGTACGTGCTGCTGGTGGCGCTCGTGCCGGCGGCGCTGTTCATCCTGCTCGGGACCCTGCTGGTCCACGGCGTGCGCTTCGTCACGCGCCGGCTCGTCCGCTTCGTGCCGCGGCGCGTGGCGTTCGTGCTGAGCCTTGCGATCGTCGGGTTCGTCACCGTTTCCCTGGTCAACGGCCTGCTGCTGCGCAACGCGCTGCGCGCCGCCGATGCCTTCTTCGAGCGGCTGGACGGGCTGGCCGGACAATATGGCGAGCCGCCGGCCGACCCGCTGCATTCGGGCAGCACGGCCTCGCTCGTCCCCTGGACCACCATCGGCAGGGACGGGCGCATCTATGTGGAATCCGGTCCCTCGCGCGAGGAGATCGAGGCGGCGATCGGCCGGCCGGCCATGGAGCCGTTGCGCGTCTATGTCGGCCTACGGTCCGCCCCGACATTCGCCGAGCGCGCCGACCTTGCTCTGGCCGAGATGCTGCGCGTCGGTGCGTTCGACCGCTCTGTTCTCGTCGTCATCATGCCCGTGGGCACGGGCTGGGTCGATCCGGCCGGCATCGATTCGCTCGAATATCTCCAGGCCGGAGACGTGGCGAGCGTTGCCCTGCAGTATTCCTACCTCACCAGCCCGTTGTCGCTCGTCGTCGAGCCCGACTACGGCATCGAAGCGGCCCAGGTGCTGTTCAACACGGTCTACCGATACTGGACCGCGCTACCTCGTGACAGCCGGCCTCGTCTCTATCTCCATGGCTTGAGCCTGGGCGCACACGGTTCCCAGGCGTCGACCGAGGTGTTCGACGTTCTCGGCGATCCGTTCAACGGCGCACTCTGGGCCGGCCCTCCGTTCACCAGTCCGATCTGGCGCTGGGCGACCGCCAACCGGCAGGCGGGGTCGCCCGAATGGTTGCCCCGCTTCGGCAACGACACCAGCATCCGCTTCGCCAACCGCGGCAGTCAGCTGGGCGAGCCGGACGCTGAGTGGGGGCCGATGCGGCTCGCCTTCCTGCAGTATCCGAGCGATCCGATCGTCTTTTTTGACTGGTCGATCCTCTACAGGGCGCCGGACTGGATGACCGGCGAGCGCGGGGCGGGGGTCTCGCCGGCGCTCAACTGGTATCCGGTCGTCACCTTCCTCCAGCTCGGCATGGACATGGCCCTCGGCCTCACCTCGCCGGTCGGATACGGCCACGTCTATTCGGCCGCGGACTATACCGACGCCTGGCGGGCGCTGGTCGAGCCGCCGGGCTGGGACGACGCCGGCATCGAGCGGCTGAAGGACGTGCTCTCGCAGATGGAAAGTGCGACGACGCTCGGGCCGGAGGTACGCGTGGAAGCCCGCTGACCTCGCGGGAACCGCGTCAAGGCCCCGGCGTTGAAAAGGCAAGGGCGACGGCGGGTTATCCGCATGCGCCCCATGCTCAACCGCTGGTAGAGGCCGCACGTGACCGGTTCAGGCTTGACGCTCTATCTGGCGCTGGTGGCGGCCGCCTTCGTGCTGGTCGTGGCCATGGTCGTGCTGGGCGCCGCCGGTGGCTGAGGCCGGCGCACTCGCGACGGGCGGTTCCCTGCGCCCGCTGCTCGTCGGGTTCGGGCGCGCGTTCGGCGGCGCCCTGGTCTTCGCGCTTCCCATGCTCATGACCATGGAGATGTGGCAGCTCGGCTTCACGGTCGAGCGCTGGCGGCTGCTCATCCTCATGCTGGTGAGCGTTCCGCTCCTCGTCTTCATCTCCCGCTATTCGGGGTTCGAGAAGACCCGGCACTGGGCCGAGGACGTGCGCGATGCGTTCATTGCCCTCGGTATCGGGCTGTTGTCGAGCTCGCTGGTTCTGGCGCTGCTGGCTGTCCTCGAACCGGGCATGCCGGTGTCCGAGATTGTCGGCAAGATCGCGCTCCAGACCGTGCCGGCCGCGCTCGGCGCATTGCTCGGGCGCAGCCAGCTCGGACGCGACGGGCGCGTGGGCGAACAGGAGGAGACCTATGGCGGCGAGCTCGTCGTGATGGCGCTCGGCGCGCTGTTTCTCGGGCTCAACATCGCCCCGACAGAGGAGATGCTGTTCATCTCGCTCAAGATGACGGCGCTGCACTGCCTGCTGCTGGTGCCGGTCTCCATGCTCATCATGCACGCCTTCGTCTATGCCGCCGCGTTCCGAGGCGGCACCGAGATCGCGCCCGACACACCCTGGTGGAGCGCATTCGTGCGTTTCACCGTCGTCGGCTATGTGGTGGCGCTGGCCGTCTCGGCCTATGTGCTCTGGACCTTCGGGCGTTTCGACGGCCTGGAGATCGCCAAGGCGCTGCGCATCGTCGTCGTTCTCGCCTTCCCGGCCGCCGTCGGCGCTGCGGCGGCGCGGCTCATTCTTTGAGGGAGGCGCCGGTGGCGACCGCCAGGACAAAAGCCAAGCGGAGCGCGTCCGCCAAGCCGGCGAACGCGCAGGCCGCCCGTATCGAGTGGATCGCCGGGATCGTCTCGGCGGCGATCGTCCTCGCCGTCATGGGGTTTCTTGCCTTCGAGGCGGTGGTCAAGAGCGGCGGCATCGCCGATCTCGCCGTGATTCCCGTCGAGCGCGGCATGACGCAGGCGGGGCTAGCGGTGACCTTCGAGGTCAGGAACGCCGGCCACGCCGCCGCCGCGGCCGTCGAGGTCGCCGGCGGCGATGGCCAGATCACCATCGACTATGTGCCCGCTGGCGCGAGCCGCATGGCGACGCTGATCTTCCCGCCGGAGACATCCCCCGAAGAGATCGAAGTGCGCGTCGTCGGGTACTCGGATCCCTAGCTCCCGCGAGGGAGGTCGCTTCCTGCCCTGAACCTCAGGCCTTGAGCCGATATCCCGTGCGGAAGATCCAGGCGATGATGGCGAGGCAGATGGCAAGGAACGCCAGCGTCATGGCGAGGCTGATGCCCACGTTGACGTCGGCGATGCCATAGAAGCTCCAGCGGAAGCCGCTGATCAGGTAGACGACGGGGTTGAAGAGCGAGATTGTCTGCCAGATGGGCGGCAGCACGTTGAGGGAATAGAAGGTGCCGCCGAGGAAGGTCAGCGGCGTGATGATGAGCAGGGGCACCGTCTGCAGCTGCTCCATGCCCTTGGCCCATACCCCGATGATGAAGCCGACGAGGCTGAAGGTGATGGCGGTGAGGACGAGGAAGACCAGCATCCAGATGGGATGATCGATCCGCAGCGGCACGAAGAAGCCGGCCGTCAGCAGCACGAGCACCCCGAGGATCAGCGACTTGGTCGCCGCCGCCCCCACATAGCCGACGACGATCTCGAAGGACGAGACCGGCGCCGACAGCAGCTCGTAGATGGTGCCGAGGAATTTCGGGAAATAGATGCCGAACGAGCCGTTGGAAACGCTCTGTTGCAACACCATCAGCATGATCAGCCCCGGCAGGATGAAGGCGCCGTAGGAGACGCCCTCGATCTCGGTGATGCGCGAGCCGATCGCCGCCCCGAAGACGACGAAATAGAGCGAAGTCGAGATCACCGGCGAGATGATGGACTGCAACGGCGTGCGGAAGGTGCGCGCCATCTCGAACCTGTAGATCGCCTTGACGGCCTCGAAATTCATTTCCCGTCCCTCACCAGGTTGACGAAGATGTCCTCGAGCGAGGACTGGTGGGTCTGCAGATCCTTGAAGCGGATGCCGACGCGCGAGAGATCGGCGAGGAGCGCGCTGATGCCCGTGCGCGCACCCTGCGCGTCGTAGGTGTAGGTCAATGTCGCGCCGTCCCCGGAAAGCTCGAGCTGGTGCTCGTCGAGCCCGACGGGAACGGCCTCGATCGGCTCCTGCAGCTCGAGCCGCAGCTGCTTGCTGCCGAGCTTGCGCATCAGCTCGTCCTTGCCCTCGACCAGCTTCAGCTCGCCCTTGTCGATGATGCCGATGCGGTCGGCCATCTCCTCGGCTTCGGCGATGTAGTGGGTGGTCAGGATGATGGTGACGCCCGAGGCGCGAAGCGCGCGCACCAGCGCCCACATTTCCTTCCTCAGCTCCACGTCGACGCCCGCCGTCGGCTCGTCGAGGAAGAGGATGCGCGGCTCGTGCGAGAGCGCCTTGGCGATCATCACCCGCCGCTTCATGCCGCCGGAAAGCTCGAGGATCTTGTTGTCCTTCTTGTCCCAGAGGGCGAGGTCCTTCAGCACCTTCTCGATATGGGCCGTATTGGGCTTCAGCCCGAAAAGCCCGCGGCTGTGGCTGACCGTCGCCCAGACCGTCTCGAAGGCGTCGGTCGTCAGCTCCTGCGGCACGAGGCCGATGAGCGAACGGGCGGCGCGGTAGTCCCTGACGATGTCGTTCCCGTCGACGGTGACCGTCCCGGTCGTCGCATTGACGATGCCGGTGACGATGCTGATGAGCGTCGTCTTGCCGGCCCCGTTCGGCCCGAGGAGCGCCAGGATCTCGCCGCGCGCGACCTCGAGGTCGACGCCCTTCAACGCCGTGAAGCCCGAGGCGTAGGTCTTGGACAGGTTGGAAATGGAGATGATCGGCTGCTGCATGTCGCGCCTCCGTTTTCGGACCGGTTGCTTCCGGTCACGCGGTCGTGAGCGAGACATGTGAGGTTGGATGCCCAAGAAGGCAAGGGCGTGGGCGCAAGAAAACCGGTGCAAAAAAACCGGCGCCGCATGGGCGCCGGTCGGGGCCTCCCTTGTCGAAAGCCCGCCAGTGACCGTCAGACCCAGTACGGCGGCACGCCGTAATAGTCGTAAATGCCGCGGCTGCGCTTCTCGTCGAAGTCGAAATCCTCGCCGCGCGCATAGTGCGGGGCATTTTCGAGCTGGTCCTTGGTGACGTTCACCCGGTAGCCGCCGAGATCGGTGTCGTATTCGAGCATCGACCAGGGCAGGGGATAGTGGTCGTCGCCGATGCCGAGGAACCCGCCGAAGCTGAGCACGGCATAGGAAACGCGTCCCGAGCGCTTCTCGACCATGATGCGTTCGATCGAGCCGATGTGGTCGCCGTTCGGGTCGTAGACCTTGGTGCCTTCGACCTTGTCGGAGGCGATGAGGTCGTGCGTCTCGGTCGCATCGACGCTGCGGTCGGGCATGTCTTGATAAGCCATGACTGTCTCCTCTGGTTGGTACCCGTTGAACGATGCCACGCCCTGCCAGTTCCCATCCCGTCCGATCACAAATTCCTCGCTCCGTGACAGGACGGCGACAGGCTCGCGACCTAGCATTATAGTTCCGGGCGTAACGTCGCCCGCTGTTGTTCATGGGAGGAACTATTGAACAAGCTGCTTCTCGCGGCGCTGGTGACCGGCGCCCTGGCTCAACCCGTCCTGGCCCAGGACTATTCGATCATGGCGCCCGCCGCACCCGGCGGCGGCTGGGACCAGACGGCTCGCACCATCCAGCAGGTGCTGCAGGACGAAGGCATCGCGACCAATGTGCAGGTGACCAACGTCCCCGGCGCCGGCGGCACCATCGGCCTTGCTCAGTTCGTCAACCAGGCGCAGGGCAATCCGAGCCAATTGATCGTCGGCGGCTACGTGATGGTCGGCGCGATCCTGACCAACCAGTCGCCGGTGACGCTCGACAACGTGACGCCCATCGCCCGGCTGACGGGTGAATCGGTCGCCATCGTCGTGCCGGCCAATTCGCCGATCCAGTCGATCGACGACCTGACCGCCGCGTTGAAGGAAAACCCGGGCGCAGTCTCCTGGGCCGGCGGTTCGGCGGGCGGCGCGGACCATATCCTCGCTGGTCTCTATGCGCAGGCCGTCGGCGTCGATCCGACCCAGATCAACTACATCGCCTTCTCGGGCGGCGGCGAGGCGCTGGCCGCGATCCTCGGCGGTCAGGTGACGGTGGGCGTTTCCGGCTATGGCGAATTCGCCTCGCAGGTCGAGGCGGGCGAGCTGCGGCTCCTGGCCATCTCCGGCCAGAACCGGTTGGAGGGCGTCGATGCCCCGACGCTTTCGGAAGCCGGCGTCGACGTGGTGCTCGAGAACTGGCGCATGGTCGCGGCGGCCCCCGGCATCACCCCCGAGCAGGAAGCCGAGATCAACGCCGACATCGCCGCCCTCGTCGAGTCGGAAGGCTGGCAGACGGCTCTCGCCGACCGTGGCTGGGTCAACACCTACCTCGCCGGCGACGCGTTCAAGACCCAGCTCGCCGCCGACATCGAAGCGACCGACGGCATCCTGCGCCAAATCGGCCTGGTGCAATGACCGATCGCGCCAATGCAACGCGCCGCCCCGATGGGGCGGCGCTCGTCATTGCCGCCGTGCTGGCCGCGATCGCCGCGGTGATCTTCTGGCAGACCGCGCAGATGCGCGTCGTCGCCGTCTACGCACGCGTCGGCCCCACGACCTTCCCCTATATCGTTGCGACCGGTCTCGCCGTTCTCTCGGTCCTGACGGCGCTTTCGGCCTTCCGCGGCAGTTTTCCGGCGCGTGAGAGAGACAACTACGGGCCCATGTTCTGGATCGTCGGCGGGCTTCTCGCCCAGATGTTCCTGATGTTCCCCTTGGGCTTTTCGGTCGCCACCGGCATTCTCTTCGCCATGACCGCCGCCGGCTTCGGTCAGCGCAAGTTCTGGTTTTCGCTGCCGGTCGGCATCGTCTTTGCGTTCCTCATCTGGCTGGTCTTTGCGCGTGGGCTCCAGCTCTCGCTGCCCTCGGGACCGCTTGAATCGGCCGCGATGTCGCTCTTTGCCGGCATGAGCGGAGGCGCCTGATGGGAACCTTCGACCTCCTGCTGCAGGGACTGATGACGGCTCTCGAGCCGATGATGCTGGTCTATGCCCTCATCGGCGTGACGCTCGGCACCGCCGTCGGCGTGCTGCCCGGCATCGGCCCGGCCCTGACCGTGGCGCTGCTCTTGCCCGTGACCTACCGGCTCGATCCCGCCGGCTCGCTCATCATGTTCGCCGGCATCTACTATGGCGGCATGTATGGCGGCTCGACGACCTCGATCCTCTTGAACACGCCCGGCGAAAGCGCCTCGATCGTCACCGCGCTCGAGGGCAACAAGATGGCCCGCAAGGGCCGCGGCGGGCCCGCGCTCGCGACCGCCGCAATCGGCTCGTTCATCGCCGGGCTGATCGCCACGCTCCTCCTCGCGTTCATCGCCCCGTGGGTGGTGCGCTTCGCGCTCTCCTTCGGTCCGGCCGACTATTTCGCGCTGATGGTGCTGGCGTTCATCACCGTGTCGGCCGCCTTCGGCGATTCGGCGCTGCGCGGCATCACCGCGCTCTTCATCGGGCTCGGCCTCGGGCTCATCGGCATCGACCTGCAAACGGGCCAGACCCGGCTCGCCTTCGGCATTCCGGACCTCCTCGACGGCATCGAGGTAACGACGCTCGCCGTCGCGCTCTTTGCCATCGGCGAGACCCTGAAGGTCGCCTGCTCGCCCACGCACCTCAAGGAAGAGGTCGAGGCGATCAAGGGCTCGGTATGGATGACGATCGAGGACTGGAAGCGCAGCTGGGGCTCGTGGCTGCGCGGCACCTTCATCGGCTTCCCGATCGGCGCCATGCCGGCCGGCGGAGCGGACGTCGCGAGCTTCCTCTCCTACAGCGCCGAGCGGAATTTCTCCAAGCACCCCGAGGAGTTCGGTGAGGGCGCCATCGAAGGCGTCGCCGGGCCCGAGGCGGCCAATAACGCCTCGGCCGCCGGCACGCTGGTGCCGCTGCTGACGCTCGGCCTGCCGACGACGGCGACGGCCGCGATCATGCTCGCCGGCTTCCAGCAATTCGGCCTGCAACCGGGGCCGCTGCTCTTTGCCAACAACGCGACGCTGGTCTGGGCGCTGATCGCCAGCCTTCTCGTCGCCAACCTGATGCTGCTGGTGCTGAACCTGCCGCTGATCGGGCTGTGGGTCAGGCTCCTGACCATCCCCAAGCCCTGGCTCTATGCCGGCATTCTGAGCTTTGCCACCCTTGGCACCATCGGGGCGAATGCGGCCGTGATGCGCATCTGGGGTGTGTCGTTCTCCTTCGAGCTGCTGCTGCTGCTCGTCTTCGGCATCCTCGGCTATCTGCTCCGCCGGTTCGGCTATCCGATCGCGCCGGTGGTGGTGGGGCTGATCCTCGGCCCCATGGCCGAGCAGCAATTGCGCCGGGCGCTCGCCATCAGCCAGGGCGATCCGGCAGTACTGTTCGCCTCGCCGGTTGCGATCGTGCTCTATGCCATCGCCGCCATCGCGCTCCTCTTGCCTCTCGCCTTGCGTCTGCGGGGTCGGGGGCAGCTATTGGGGCAACTGGCGACCGACGAGGACTAGGCCTTCGACGGCATTGGCGGCTCTTTCGCCTCCCTCCCCTCAAGGGGGAGGGGGCAGGAAAAGTAAAAGCCCGGATGCCATGAGGCATCCGGGCTTTTGACCGCTCGACAGGGGTTCTACGGGTCGCACGCTCAACAGTTGCGGGAGGGAAACGCAACCGGAGCGACGCGCCCCGGGGAGACCATCAGAACTTGCCGATCGAGCGGAACTGGTCGGCGTCGATGCCGAGAACCTTGAGGTCACGGGCCCGAGGGGCGCGTCCGTTCTCGACGGCAGCCGCCGCAGCTGCGGCGCTGCCGATGACGTCGAGGATATCGCCGACGCGGCCAAAAAGCGTGGTCTTGCGATGCGTGGTCATTTTGGGTCTCCTTGCGATGCCCAACAGATGGGTGCGCAAGGCCCGGAGCGGTAGGCCGCAAAGTGCACCCCAGCCATGCACACGGTGCGGGGTCGGAGGCGCTTGGCATCCGCGAGAGCTGCCTAGTCCTCCCTGGCCATTCGATCGGCGTACCGCTGCAGATAAAGCGGCCAGCCCTGTTCGTCAGCCACGCCGTCGCGTACGCCCTGCCAGCCCTCGCCATGACGTTCGAGGTGGCGGTGCTCGATTTCGATCCGCGTGCGTTGCGCGGTTTCGGCGATGAACCGCACTTCCCACTCGCTTGTCCTCGCCGGCTCATCCTCGATCTGCCAGTTCGGGCCGATGTCCCAGCTCAGCACCATGCTGTTGGGCGGATCGTAGGCGAGCACCCGCGCCCAGCGGCAGATGCTCCCGTCGATCCCCCTGTCATAGAGAAATCCCCCGACCCTGCGCTCGAGCACGGTCTCGGCGATCTCGACGCTGAGCAGGTTGTGTTCGGCGGGCTTGAAGCTGCCGAAGTCCTCGGTGAACACCTTGAATGCGCGCGCGATCGGCGCCTCGACGGTGATCGAGGCGCGCACGGTTGTGTCTGCTGCTGCAATAGTCATCGGTTCTCCTCGTGTCCGTTGCTCGACGACCGTCTTGTAGGCCGCGAGCGTCTTCGTCCAGAAGCGGTCGAGCTCGGCCCGAAGCGCTGCGAGCCCCTCGGGATCGACCTGGTAGATGCGCTGTTTGCCCGCTCGCCTGTCGACGACCAGACGGGCGTCCTTGAGCACCTTGAGGTGCTGCGAGACCGCCGGCCGGCTGACGGGCAGGTCATGCGCAAGCTCGCTGACCGCGCTGGGGCGCTCGATCAGCCGCTCGAAGATGAGTCTGCGTGTCGGGTCGGCCAGTGCTGTCCAGCCACTTGTCGCGTAAGTCATCACTTACATGTAAGTATAGGCTTACGCGTTACGAGTCAATTCCCGCGTTAGGGCTTGGGCGAGACGATCTCCTGCCAGGTCTCGAGGAAGCGGGTGCGCCGCTGCCGGTCGAGAGAGACGAGGAGGGCGGGGCCGAGGGGGATCGGCTGGATGACGCCGCGCCCGCGGGCAGCAATGGCTTCGCTGCTCCACGGACCCTCGGCGCCCGCGATCACCGCGCCCAGCGCCGTTTCGCCGGCGGCCACGGCCTGGCCGGCGGGCGAGAGCGAGAAATCGAGGAAAGCCTTGGCGAGCTCCGGGTGCGGCGCGTCGCGCGGAATGACCATGGCGCGGGTGAGCACCAGCACGTAGTCGTCTGGCACGACGATCTCGATGTTGGCCCCCGATTGTTGGCGGGCGAACGCATAGGAGCCGAGGACGTTGTAGCCGAGCGCCAGGCTCCCGTCGGCGACGCCGTTGAGGATCGCCGGGCTCGAGCCCGAGAGCTGAGCCGAGACGCGTCCGAAGGCATTGGCCAGCCGCCAGAAATTGGAGGAGATCAGCTGGTCTTGAGCGGCCAGCAGGTAGCCGACGCCGCTGACGGCGATGTCGTAGGTCGCGATCCTGCCCGAGAAGCGCTCGGTCTGCGTTTCGAGCAGTTCGGCCAGCCGCAGATGCGTGCGCGGCACGTCCTCGGGCGGGACGAGGTCCGGATTGTAGATGATGACCGCCGGCTCGAACGTGAAACCGAACACCTCGTTGCGCCAGCGCGCCCAGCTCGGCAGGTCGTCGAGAAAGGGGCTGTCATAGGCGAGCGCATGCCCGTCATTGGCGAGCTTCAACTGCAGGTCGGCGGCCGACGAGACCATCAGGTCCGGCACCGGCGTCAGCGTGCCTTCGATGAAGCGCTCGTACATCGGCAGCGTGTCGGTTTCCTCGTAGATGATGGAGACCTCGGGGCGCTCAACCTGGAAGGCGGCGATGAAGCGGGCGAAAAGCGGGGTGTCGGTGGTGCCGACGATCGTGAGCGTGGTGCCGGCACCATCCGGACGCGGAGCCGGGTAGGTCGAGGTTGCGGCCTCTACGTCCGGCGCGGATACGAATGCGAGGATCATGCCGGTAAGAAGCCCGAGGGCTGCCGGAGCGCGGCGCTTGCGCCCGGCTGGCCGACGCTTCGTCACGACCGGCAGCACGACCTCGACGGTCAGGCCCCCGCCCTCGCGGTCGAGAAGCGTCAGCGTGCCGCGATGCGCCTCGACCACGCGCTTGACGATGGAAAGGCCGAGCCCCGACCCCGTCTTGCCCGCGCCCGTTCCGCCGCGCCAGAACCGTTCGACGGCCTTGTCCTTTTCCGCATCGGGAATGCCGGGACCACGGTCGGAGACGGCAATCGAGAGGTTCGCGCCGATGAGGCGCGCGCCGATCTCGACGGGTCCGGTCGAATAGAGCAGGGCGTTGTCGACGAGATTGCGCAGCATCTCGCGCAACGCCACGCGGTCGCCGCGCAGCGACGCGGACTGCGCTTCGCCCGGCAGGTCGACGGCGAGCCGCCGGGCGGCATCGGGATCGAGGCGATGGCGCACATCTTCGACCACGGTGCCGAAGGGCAAGGGATCGGTTTCCTTGGATTCCAGCCGGTGCGAGATGGTCGCATCCATCAGGAGCTGGGAGACGAGCTGGCTCGCATGCACCGCGCCCTGATGGATGCGCGAGACGCGCTGGCGCAGCGCCTCGGGGTCGGTTTCGTCCACCGCGATCTCGGCCTGGGCGCGCAGCGACGCGAGCGGGGTGCGCACCTCGTGCGCGGCTTCCGCCACCAGTCCGGAGAGCCGTTCCATGGTGCTGCCGAGCCGCGCCATGAAGGCGTTGAGAGCCGAAACGAGGTGGCTGACCTCGCTCGGCACGGGCACGGCGAGCGGCGACAGGTCGTCGGGCGCGCGTGAGCGCAGCTCCTCCTCCAGCTGCGTCAGCGGCGCGAACATGCGCCCGATGCCGAACCAGACGAGGCCGACAGCCAAGAGCGTCAGCGCGAATACCGGCACGATGGCGTTGCCGAGGATCTCGGCCGAAAGCGCCTCGCGTTCGCTCTGCGTCTCGGCGACGTGGATGGTGACCCAGTCGGCCGCATTCGCCGCCGAGGTCAACCGCCCGACGCTCGCCACCCGCATCAGTTCGCCGCGATAGGTGATGTCGGCGAAATCCGGATCGGTGCCTTGGACGCTGCCGAGCGCGGCGGCGAGGTCGTCATAGCCGGTGACGAGCCGTCCCGCCGAATCCTCGACGGCGTAGAATACCCGGTCTCGGCCCGAGAACATGGCGAACGAGGCAACCGGCAGCTCGACGATGATGCTGCCGTCCTCGATCTGTACCGCGCCGGCGATGGTGAGGGCCGAGGCGGCAAGCAGCCTGTCGAACGCCCGGTCGGAGGCACGCTGCGCATAGTCGTGGATGAAGGCGATGAGCACCGCCGCCGCACCCAGCAGCAGGGCGAGCGCCAGCGCCAGGATGCGCCGGCGGATGGAGAAGGTCCGCGATTGAACCTCAGCGGTCATCGGGAGCCTTGGCGATGTAGCCGACGCCGCGCACGGTGCCGATCTCGATATCGGCGCCCTCGAGCTTGCGCCGCAAACGCGAGACATGCAGTTCCAGCGCGTTGATCGAGACCGCCTCGTCGAAGTTGAAGAGCTGGTTCATCAGCCGTTCCTTGGGCACCACCTTGTTGAGGTGGGTGACGAAGATCTCGAGCAGGCGGAACTCGCGCCGCCCGAGCTCCAGGTGCCGCCCGCCGACGGTGACGGCAAGGCCCGCGAGGTCGACCTCGAGATTGCCGGCGGCAATGGTGCTGGAGGTCTGCCCGCCGGTGCGGCGGATGAGGGCGCGCAGCCGCGCTTCGAGCTCGCGCAGGTCGAATGGCTTGACGAGATAGTCGTCGGCCCCGAGGTCGAGGAGGCTCACCCGGTCGTCGATCTCGGAACGCGCGGTGATGACGAGGATGGGGGCGGCGAACTTCTCGCGGCGCAGTTCGGCCAGAAGCGCGATGCCGTCGCGGCCGGGCAGCGTCAGGTCGAGCGCCACCGCGTCGAACGGCTCGCTCCGCGCCATTGCCATGACCTCGGCTCCGTCGCGCACCCACTCGACCGAATGGCCGGCGGTGCGCAGCCGCTTCTCGATGGCTTCGCCCAGATCCTCGTGGTCCTCGACCAGCAATATGCGCATGCGGCTTGTCGCTTTTCCCATGTCGGCTGCGGTGACACGACAGGATAGGGGTTCGCGGCGGTGCTGTCAGGAGTGGAATTGCTGGCGAGCAACGGGCTGCGCTGCGATACAACCTCCCGTCCCCTTTGCAATTTCTTACCACATGGCCTTCTATTGGAAATGGGGGAGACAGGAGACAAGGTCGGGTGTTTGCCGTCGATTGGATCGTGCTGGGCGTGACCGAGCTGGTGCTGGCGATCGTTGTCGCGAGCGCGGTGGCGGCGTTCCTCGCCTGGCGCATGCCGATGGCGCCGCTCGCGCCGGCAATCGTCGCGGGTGGAAGCGCCGCCGGGCTGGTGCTGCTCTTCGGCGGGGTCTATCCGGCCATCGTGCTGCTCGCCGGCGGCTGGGCGGCCGCCCTTGCCGGGTTTTTGTATGATCGTGCGGTCATCGGCCAGGCGAGGCTGGCGGTTGCCGAGATCGTCATCGCCGGCGCGACCGTGGCGTTCTGCGTGCCGCTGCTGGCGCTGCGCGCCAATGCCGGCATCGATGTGCCGCGCCCGCTGCTGCTCGCCGCCATCGCGATCGTCGTCGCGCTCTTCTCGCTCTGGCTGCGCCGGACCGACCGGCTGCCGGGATTCCCGGCGGCGGTCGGGGCGTTCGTCGCGGCGGTCGGGACGTTCCTCGCCGTCTGGCGCGGCGTGCCGCAGACCCAGTCCATCTGGTGGCTGGGAACGCTCGCCCTGCTGCTCGTCGGCTTCTCGGTGGTGTCGCGCTCGCGGGCGGCGCCGTTCGCCGCCGCCGGCACCAGCTATGTGGCGCTGATGATCACGGTGCTCGTCATGGCCATCGCCGCCCAGGCTGGGCTTGCGGTGCGGTTCTAGAGCGTACCTGTTGTCGCGTTTTCCGAACCGCAATAGCGGTGTCCACTTTTGCTGGAAACGCTCTAAACCATCTGGCCGAGGAACACGGCCGCGACGGCGATGATGGTCGCCGCGGCAAACCCCGCCGCCGTCAGCATGATCTGCGTGCCGTGCATCCGGCGGGTCTCACGCGCCTGTCGGCGGGCCGCCGCGACCGCGCTGCGGATGTCGTCGAAATCGATGTTCGCCATCTCTGCCTCCCTCACGGGCATGAGCACGAGACGAGCTTAGATCGAAGCCGGGGAAGGGGGCGGAAGTTCCTGCCTAGTCAGTTAAAACTTTCATAAAATTCCATCGGCCTCCAATCTTGTATGGTAGATATTGCCTCCTCGCGGCGGACGTGCCACAAAGTCGGCCATGACCGCTTCAGCTCCCCACCTTCACCCCGACCGTCTCCTGCCCGCATCCGAGCCCGCCCGCGGCATCGCCCGCGAGCTCTACGAGGCCGTGCGCGATCTGCCGCTCATCTGCCCGCACGGGCATACGGACCCCGCTTGGTTCGCGGGCAACGAGCGGTTCTCCGATCCGGCGGCGCTGTTCCTGACGCCGGACCACTACGTGCTGCGCCTGCTGCGCAGCCGCGGTATCGACTACGACGCGCTCGGCGTGCCGCGCCGGGACGGTAAGCCGGTGGCCGATGGGCGCAGCGCCTGGCGGCTGCTCGCCAAAAACTACCACCTCTTTGCCGGCACGCCCTCCAAGACCTGGATCGATCACTCGTTCCTCTGGGCTTTCGGCATCGACAAGGAGCTTTCGGCCGAGACCGCCGACGAGATCTACGACATCATCGACAAGCGCCTCGCCGACCCCGACCTCAAGCCGCGTGCCCTGCTCGACAAGGCGAAGGTCGAGGTCATCGCGACGACCGAATTCGCCCTCGACGATCTGCCGCACCACCAGGCGATGGTGGGCGACGGGCTGATCGGGCGGGTGCGCACCACCTACCGGCCCGACGACGTGACCGACGCCAGCCGCCCGGCCATCGCCGAGAATTTGCACAAGTTCGGCCAGTTGACCGGCGAAGACACGACCCGCTGGGCCGGGCTCATCAACGCCCACCGCCGCCGGCGCGAATATTTCCGCCGCTTCGGGGCGGTCGCCACCGACCATGGCGTGCCGACGGCGATGACCGCCGATCTCTCGGGATCCGAAAAGCAGGCGCTGCTCGACAAGGTGCTGGCCGGCAAGCACGACGCCAACGACGCCGAGCTCTTCCGCGCGCAGATGCTGACGGAAATGGCGCTGCTCTCGGTCGAGGACGGCATGGTCATGCAGATCCATGCCGGCTCGCGCCGCAACACCGATCCGACGCTCTTTGCCGAGCGCGGGCCCGACAAGGGCGCCGACATCCCCGGCCCGACCGACTATGTCGGGGGCCTTTCGGCGCTGCTTTCGCGCTGCGGCAACGAGCCGAACCTCAGGCTCATCATGTTCGTTCTCGACGAGACGACCTATGCCCGCGAGCTGGCGCCGATGGCCGGTTACTGGTCGAGCCTGATGATCGGCCCGCCCTGGTGGTTCCACGATTCGCCCCAGGGCATCCGCCGCTATCTCGACCAGGTCGTCGAGACCGCCGGTTTCTACAACCTCGCCGGCTTCAACGACGACACCCGCGCGCTGCTCTCCATCCCGGCGCGGCACGATGTGTGGCGGCGCGAGGTCAGCGGGTTCCTCGCAGGCTGGGTCGCCGAGCATCGGCTGAGCAAGGCGACCGCGACGGACCTCGCGCGGCACTTGAGCTACCAGGCCGCCAAGGACGCCTATAGGATCGCTTAGGGCCCCCCTCATCGTCTCGCGCTTTTCAAGCGCGATCCACCTTCTCCCCTCGTGGGAGAAGGTGCCCGAAGGGCGGATGAGGGGGCGTGTTCTGGCATGCCGCCATCAAATCGGCATGAATCCATGGCGCCAGTGTCGAAGAAACCCGCTTCCTGTGCTCTATTGGCCCCATGGTGAATCAGTCCCCCCTCGAAACGGCGCTGAGCCGCGCCATGATCCGCTGGTCGCTGACCAAATCGACGCCCGTCGCCGATACGCCGCGAAGCTGGATCTTCCGCGTCGAACAGAACGGGCGCAACGTTGCCGCCCTCAAGATCCTGAAACCGGCCGCCTTCGAGGACGAACGGCGCGGTGGCGCGCTGCTCGCCTGGTATGGCGGGGAGGGCGCCGCGACCGTCTTCGACACCCATGGCGACACCGTATTCATGGAATGGCTCGATGGCGCGCCGCTGGGTGACGCCGCGCGGAGCGGGCACGATGACGAGGCGACGATCGCGATCGCCACGGTCGTCTCGCAGCTGCACAAGCCCCGCCCCGACGCGCCGGAAGACCTGACGCCGCTGCGCGAGCGCTTCCGGTCCCTCTTCGATGCCGATGTTCGCGCCTGGCCGCATACGGCGCGGGACCTCTATGCCCGCTCCACCGGCATCGCCATCAGGCTCTTCGACAAGCCTGCCGCGCAGATCCCGCTGCACGGCGACCTGCACCATGACAACATCATCTCCTCGGGGCGCGGGTGGCTTGCCATCGACCCCAAGGGCCTGATCGGCGATCCGGCCTACGAGGTCGCCAATACGTTCCTCAACCCCGAGGGCGCCGACAAGCTCGCCGCCGAGCCCCGGCGCATCGCCGCGCTCGCCGACGCGTTCTCGAGCCGGCTGGGGTTCAACCGAAAGCGCGTCCTCGGCTGGGCTGCCGCCCACGCCGCGCTCTCGGCCTGCTGGGACATAGAGGACGGCAACCCGATCTTCGGCCAGCTTGCCGTGCTGCCGCAACTGCTCGCCGCCTACGACCAGGCATGAGCCCTCCCCATCGGACTTTTTAAGATGCACGCATTGACCCGTCGCGGCTTCCTCGCGCTCTCGGCCACGAGCCTGCTCTCGGCCTGCGCCACGACCATGCCGATCACACCGGCCGGCCCGAGCGATCCGACGCAAATGACGCAGCAGGAGATCACGACCGCCATCAATGCCGTGCGCGGGGCCAACGGCCGGGCGCCCTGGAACTACAGCGTCAGCCTCGAACAGGCCGCGCGCACCCACTCCAACCTCATGGCGGCCAACGACAAGCTCTCCCACGAGCTCGGCGGGACGCTGCGCGAGCGCGTGACGGTCGCTGGCTATCTCGGGGCGGTGGGAGAGAACCTCGCCGGCGGCCACAACGACATCGAGCACGCTATCCAGGGATGGCTCAACTCCCCCGGCCATCGCTCGACGCTGCTCTCCGACAAGTTCACCGAGTTCGGCCTCGCCGCCTCGCGCGCGCCGCGCGGCAAGCTCTACTGGACCCTCATCGCCGGCGGCAGCTTCGATCCGTGGCGGGTGTGGATTTAGCGTTTATCGTCGTTCCGGCGGCTCGGGTGATCACCGCCCTCCTGGCCTCCCCCATCAAGGGGAAGTCTACTTTGGTCTCTTCAGTCATTCATTGAACTATTGGTTTTTCGCCTCCCTCCCCCTTGAGGGGAGGGATTGAGGGTGGGGGTCCATCGGTGGGCCCACATAGCCACCCCCACCCCGGCCCTCCCCTCAAGGGGGAGGGGGCGACAGGCCCAAGGTTTTGCGCAAAGCGTCCGGCTCGCTTATTCCGTCAGCGTCCTGCGCACTGCGCTATCCCAGCCCTTGAGCTTTGCCTTGCGGGTGGCTGCGTCCATCTGCGGGGAAAAGCGCGTGTCGCGCGCCCAGCGCTTGGCGAAATCCTTAGCCTTCGGCCAGACGCCGACCTTCATGCCCGCCAGCCACGCGGCGCCCAGCGCCGTGGTCTCGAGGATTTCCGGCCGGTCGACGGGCGCATCGAGGATGTCGGCGAGGAACTGCATGGTCCAGTCCGAGGCGACCATGCCGCCATCGACCCGCAATACCGTATCGTTGCCTTTGCCCTTCCAGTCCCGGCGCATGGCGTCGAACAGGTCCCGCGTCTGGTAGCACACCGATTCCAGCGCCGCCCGGGCGATCTCGGCAGGCCCCGTATTGCGGGTCAGCCCATAGATGGCGCCGCGCGCCTCTGCGTCCCACCAGGGCGCACCGAGGCCCACGAAGGCGGGGACCATGTAGACGTGTTGGCTGGGGTCGGCGCTCTGCGCCAGCGGCCCGGTCTCGCGCGCGTGCTTGACAAGCTTCAGCCCGTCGCGGATCCACTGCACGGCGGCGCCTGCAACGAAGATCGAGCCTTCGAGCGCATAGGTGGTCTTGCCGTCGAGCCGATAGGCGATGGTGGTCAGCAGCCGGTTCTTCGAGCGCACCATGTCGGCGCCGGTGTTGAGCAGGGCAAAGCACCCGGTGCCGTAGGTGGATTTCAGCATCCCCGGTTCGAAGCACGCCTGACCGATGGTCGCCGCGTGCTGGTCGCCGGCGACGCCCCGGATGGGGATGGCTGCGCCGAACAGCGCCGGGTCGGTCTCGCCGAAATCGTCGGCGCAATCTTTGACCTCAGGCAAAATCGCCGCGGGGATGTCGAGGAGTTTCAAAAGCTCCGCGTCCCATTCATTGGCGCCGATATTGTAGACGAGCGTGCGCGCCGCATTGGTCGCATCGGTCGCGTGAAGCTTGCCGGCCGTCAGCCGCCAGACGAGGAAGGAATCGATGGTGCCGAAGGCGAGTTCGCCTTTCTCTGCCCGTTTCCTCGCTCCCTTCACCTTGTCCAGCAGCCACTTGATCTTGGTGCCGGAAAAATAGGGGTCGAGCAGCAGCCCGGTCTTTCGGGTGAAGAGCTTTTCCTTGCCGGCCTTGCGCAGCGCCGCACAGGTCGCGGCGGTGCGCCGGTCCTGCCAGACGATGGCGTTGTGGATCGGCTTGCCCGTCGCGCGATCCCAGATCACCGTCGTTTCGCGCTGGTTGGTGATGCCGATGGCGGCGATGTCGGCGGCGGTGACGCCAGCCGTCTCCAGCGCTGCCTTGACGGTCGAGACGACGCTTTGCCAGATCTCCTCCGGGTCGTGCTCGACCCATCCGTCCTGTGGAAAGTGCTGGGTGAACTCCTGCTGGCCGACGCCCTTCACCTTCTGGTCCTTGTCGAAGACGATCGCCCGGGTCGACGTCGTCCCCTGGTCGATGGCCAGCACGTATCCGCTCATTCAAGGTCCTCCACTCGTGTTTGGCGCCGGCACCCGCCTCAACCCCAGGGTGTCATTCCGGCGAAAGCCGGAAACCAGTACACACTGAACGTGCGATTCTTGCACGGGAGCAGCAGGGCAAAGCGGTAAAGCCGGCGTTTACTGGTTTCCGGCTTTCGCCGGGATGACATCCGGGGAAGCGGCGAGCGCCTGCCCCACATACTCCTCCAGCCGCAGAGCCTCGGCTGGGCTCATCCGCAGCCCGAGCTTGGTGCGGCGCCAGAGGATGTCCCTGGCCGAGCGCGCCCATTCGTTGGCGATGAGGTGGTCGACCTCGCGCTGGTAGAGATCGGCGCCGAAATGGAGGCCGAGGTCCTCGGGCGAGCGCGCGCCGCCGAGGATGGCGCGTGCCTTGGTGCCATAGAGCCGCATCAGCCGGCGGATGAGGTCGAGGGGGAAGTCCGCGTAGTCCTTGTGCAGACGCCGCACTTCCGCCTCGAACGCCAGCGGCTCGAATTCGCCGCCGGGCAGCTTGCTGTCGGCCGTCCACGTCTCGCCGCGCTTGCCGAGGACCTCTTCGATCTTCTCCAGCACGGATTCGGCCAGCCGCCGATAGGTGGTGAGCTTGCCGCCGAAGACGTTGACCAGCGCACCGGCATCGGCGTCGCCTTCGAGCTTCAGCACATAGTCGCGCGTGGCCTCCTGCGCGGCGCTCGCGCCGTCGTTGAACAGCGGGCGCACGCCCGAATAGGTCCAGACGATCTCTTCGCGCGTCACGGGCTTGGCGAAATACTCGCTGGCGGCGGCGAGGAGGTAGTCGATCTCTCCGTCGCTGATGGCGACGGCGCGAGGGTCCGCGTCGTAGTCCTCGTCGGTCGTGCCGATGAGCGTGTAGTCGCCCTCATAGGGGATGGCGAAGATGATGCGCCCGTCGGCGTTCTGGAAGATGTAGCAGCGGTCGTGCTCGAAGAGCTTGCGCACCACGATGTGGCTGCCCTTGACCAGGCGCACGTTGTGCGCCGCGTTCTGGCCCAGCGCCTCCCGGATCACGTCGTCGACCCAGGGGCCGGCCGCATTGACCAGCATGCGGGCCCTGACGGTCTCGCGCCCGGCGGCGCTCTCCAGTTCGATGACCCAGCCGCCCGCCTCGCGCCGGGCCGAGACGACCTTGGTCCCGACCTTGATCGTCGCGCCCCGGTCGGCGGCGTCGCGGGCATTGAGGACGACGAGGCGCGCATCGTCCACCCAGCAGTCGGAATATTCGAAGCCCGTGCGGTAGCCGTCCTTGAGGGGACGGCCGGTCTCGTGGGTGCGCAGGTTCAGCGTCTTGGTGGGCGGCAGCAGGCGCCGGCCGCCCATGTAGTCGTACATGGCCAGCCCCGCCCGCAGCACGACTGCCGGGCGCAGCCCCTTGTGGTGCGGCAGCACGAATCGCAGCGGCTTGATGATGTGCGGGGCCATGGCCCAGAGCACCTCGCGCTCGGCCAGCGCTTCCTGCACCAGGCGGAACTCGTAGTGCTCGAGATAGCGCAGTCCCCCGTGCACGAGCTTGGTCGCGGTCGACGAGGTGCCCGAGGCAAGGTCGTTCATCTCGGCGAGCATGACCGAATACCCGCGACCGACCGCATCGCGTGCGACGCCCGCGCCGTTGATACCGCCGCCGATGACGAAGATGTCGACGGTTTCCGCTTCGACCATGCCCCGAACCTCTGCTTTCGTTTTGGCGCGGTTGACTTTCGTTTTTCTCTTATCGGGCTTCGTCTGGTCACGCAATTGCCAAGTCAGCCGCGATGGGGCCTAATGCTTCCAGCCGCCATCGATAGCCCGCGCCGGCGGGTCGGGCAGAGACTTCACCGAGGACCAAACCCGCCCATGCTCGCCATCGTCAACGTCATCGCCCCGATCTTCGCGCTGATCGGGCTGGGCTACTGCGCGGTCCGCTTCAAGCTGTTTCCGGCGAGCGGCATCGACAGCCTCATCGCCTTCGTCAACAATTTCGCCACGCCGTGCCTCTTGTTCTATTCGATGGTGACGAGCGACTTTCGCGCCGCGTTCAACCTCGCCATCATCGCGCCGTTCTATCTCGGGGCGTTCGTCTGCTTTGCCGTCGGCATTCTCGTATCCATGCGCTTCTACGGGGGCACGAAAGGGGAGGGCGTATCGTCCGGCTTCTCGGCGACGTTCACCAATACCGTGCTGGTCGGCCTGCCCATCGTCTCGCGCGCCTATGGAGAGGGCGCGATGCCGGTGCTCTTTTCCATCATCGGCCTGCACGGGGCGATCCTCATCACCGCCGGCATGCTGACCATGGAACTGATGCGTCGCGACGGCCGTCCGCTGGGCGAAGCGCTGCTGATCGCGGCGCGGCGCATCGCCGTCAATCCGCTGCTCTGGGGGATCGCGGCCGGTCTCGCCGCCAATTTCATGGGGCTGACGCTTATCGAGCCGGTCGATGCGTTCCTCACCATGATGGCCGCGGCCGTGGTGCCGGCGGCGCTCTTCGGCATCGGCGGGGCGCTCAACGAATACAAGCTCTCCGAGAACTGGTCGCAGGCGCTCGTGCTCTCGCTCATCAAGCTCGTGCTGCACCCGGCCCTTTGCTACGTGCTGATGGTCTGGCTGCTGCGCGTGCCGCTCGATATCGCGCGCTACGGCATCCTGCTTTCGGCCATGCCCGCCGGGATCAACTCCTACGTGTTCGCCACCTACTACAACCGGGGTGTGAGCGTCGCCGCCAACACCATCCTCATCGGCACGGTCGGCTCGGCGCTGACCATCGCCATGTGGCTCTACCTCTTGAGTCTTTAGGCGGGCGCTGCGGGAGAGCAGATGACGGATATCCGGCCGCTCGATCAGACGATGATAGCAGACCTCGGCGGGCTGCTCGCCACCGACAAGGGCTCGGCGGGCTGTTGGTGCATGTGGTTCATCATCCGCGTCAGGGATTATCACGCGGCCGGTAGCGCCGGGAACGAGGCGAGCCTGCGGACGCTGGCCGCCAGGAGCACGCAGCCAATGGGCCTGCTCGCCTATCGTGATGGCGAGCCGGTCGGCTGGTGCGCGGTGGGGCCGCGCTCGCGTTATTCCCGCGCCATCGCCACCCCAACCTTCAAGGGTCGCAACCCGGCCGAGGATGATGCCGTATGGCTGCTGCCGTGCCTCTTCGTGCGCAAGGATGCGCGCAAGCTGGGCCTTAGCGAAAAACTGGTGAGAGCTGCCGTGCGGCTTGCCGGAGAACGTGGCGCGAAGGCCGTCGAGGCCTTTCCGCATCTCGGACATGAACGGCGCAGCAGCGACCTGCAGGTCGGCTTCGAGCCGATCTTCTCGCGCTGCGGGTTCGAGGTCGTGCGCCAGCCGTCGCCGAGTCGCGCGGTGATGCGGCTGGACATCGTCCGCTAGGCCGCCTCGACGCTGATCTCCAGCGTTCTGACGCCTTCGCCATCCGGCACGGCGCGCACCGGCGTCGTCGAGAGCGCGTCGAGCCCGACCGACAGCCGCACGTGCCGTTCCGTCGGGCAGAGCTGCAGCGACGGATCGAACCCGATCCAGCCGAGGCCAGGATCGTAGGCTTCCGCCCAGGCATGGAGCGCGGGTTTTCCGTCCATGCCGAAGAGATAGCCGCTGACATAGCGGGCCGGAATGTCGAGCGCACGTGCCGAGCCGATGAAGCCGTGGGCGAGGAGCGCCGCGTCGCCCCTGGGCGTTGCGGCCGTCTGCGATTGGCTCTGGCCGGCATCGTCCTGATCTTGGCTCTGCCGCTGGTTCGCCTCTTCGCTGCCGCCCAGAACCTCGCCGACCCGCGCCATCAGCGCATGCAGCGTCGCGATGCGGTCGTCCCTGCCGGCGCGGAACTTGCCGTAGAGCGTCACCGGCACTTTCGTCAGCGTCGTTGCGCGGAGGTAGAGGGCCGGCACCGGCTCGCCCGTCGGCTTGCCGAGAACGCCGTTGCGGTCGAACGTCTCGACGATTCCCGAGGCGGCGATGACGATCGGTCCCTCAGGACGCATCTGGTTGACGAAGTGCACCGCATTGCCGAAGGCGTCGGGAAACCGCGCCGCATTGGCTATGCCCGCCGCCTCGAGGCTCCAGCGTTCTATCCTTTGCGTCGCGCCTCCGCCCGGCGTCAGCAGGAGCTGGAACACCAGGTTCCCGGTGTCCGGCGGTGGGGTCAGCGAGAGCGTGTGGCGGATGGCGATGCGCATGATGAGATCATGTCCCTCCTGGAGCTGGCGGTTCTTTCGCCTCCCTCACCCCTGAGGGGAGGGAATGAGGGTGGGGGTGGCTCAGTGGGTCGCCGACGGACCCCCACCCCCGACCCCTCCCCTCAGAGGGGAGGGGAGCGATGGAGCCGATGCCTGGTGCGGGGACAATCATCTCAATGGCTTCAATAGAAGTTGTAGCTTTCCGAGAGACACTCGGTCACGCGGTTGTTGCGGTCGATGAATTCGGTCAGGAACTCGTGGAGGCCGTGGGCGAAGATTTCTTCCATCGAGGTGTTGTCGATCATGGCGCAGAGGTCGTCGACGACGTCGTGGCAGGCGAGCCGCTGCCCGTAGAGATCGGCGAGAGTGCCGAGCGTGTCCTTGAGCATGCCGGCGCAGAAGATCAGCGAGCGCGGCATTTCGGGGCGCAGGATCAGGAAATCGGCGATGTTCCGCGCCTTGTAGCGGTCATGGTAGACATGCCGGTAGCTGCGGTGGGCGGAAGCGGCCCGCAGGATCAGCGTCCACTGCTGGATGTCGAGATCGCCCCCGACGAGGTCGGCGCGCGGCAGGAGCACGAAGTACTTCATGTCGAGGATGCGCGCCGTGTTGTCGGCTCGCTCGACGAAATTGCCGGCCTGGCTGAAGGCGAAGCCGTCGTTGCGCAGGATCGTGCCGAGCAGGGCCCCGCGGAACTCGTGGCTGCGCTGGCGCACCCATTGCAGGAGGCCGAGGAGCCGGGCCCCGCGCACGTCGCGTGGCTTGATCTGGCTGAACTCGAGCCAGGCGGCATTGAGGCTCTGCCACATGTCGCTGGTGATGGCCGTCCGCACCGAACGCGCATTGGTGCGCGCCGCCATCAGGCAGGATTTGACGGATGAGGGGTTCTCCTCGTCGAAGACCATGAAGTGCGCGACGGTATCGACGTCGGCGACCCGTCCGGTCTTTTCGAAGGCCTCGTCGACCTCGGCCGCCTGCATCATCGAGACGAGATGCTCGGCCTCGCCGCCCTCGCGACGCGAGGTGAGGCTCATCTTGTAGCCGACTTCCAGGAGGCGAGCCATGTTCTCGGCCCGCTCCACATAGCGCGACAGCCAGAAGAGGTTCTGCGCGGTGCGTCCAAGCATTCTCAATTGGCAGCCACCTTGCAGGATGGTGCCACGGGCACGATACGCCTCCCTCCCCCTTGAGGGGAGGGAATGAGGGTGGGGGTGGTGCCGTGATCCACCGATGGACCCCCACCCCCGACCCCTCCCCTCAAGGGGGAGGGGAGCCAGCCCCTTGAGGGGAGAGCCAGGGAGGGGGTTTTTCTGTGTGATGCAGGAATGCCGGTTCTCATCCTCAATCCTCCAGCACCCACGTGTCCTTGGTCCCGCCGCCCTGGCTGGAGTTGACCACCAGCGATCCCTTCTTCAGCGCCACGCGCGTGAGGCCTCCGGGCGTGATGCGGATCTCGTCGCCGACGAGGACGTAGGGTCTGAGATCGACATGGCGGGGCGCGATGCCGGCGTTGACGTAGGTCGGGCAGGTGGAAAGGGCCAGCGTCGGCTGGACGATGTAGTTGTCGGGCCGCGCCTCGATCTTCTTTTTGAACTCGGCCTGCTGCGCCTTGGTCGAGGTCGGGCCGACGAGCATGCCGTAGCCGCCCGAGCCGTGCACTTCCTTGACGACGAGGTCGCCGATGTTCTCGAGCACCCAGGCGCGCTGGTCCTCGTCGGTGCAGTTGTAGGTCGGCACGTTCGAGAGGATCGCCTTCTCGCCGAGATAGAACTCGATGATCGCGGGCACGTAGGTATAGACCGCCTTGTCGTCGGCAATGCCCGTGCCCGGCGCATTGACCAGGGTGACGTTGCCCGCCCGGTAGGCGTTGAAGAGGCCGGGCACGCCCAGCATCGAATCGGGCCGGAAGGTCAGGGGATCGAGGAAGTCGTCGTCGATGCGCCGGTAGATGACGTCGACGCGCTCGGGGCCGGTGGTCGTCCTCATATAGACCTTGCCGCCGTCGACAAAGAGGTCCTGCCCCTCGCAGAGCTGCGCGCCCATCTGATCGGCAAGGAACGAGTGCTCGAAATAGGCCGAGTTGTAGATGCCCGGCGTCAAGACGGCGATGCTCGGCGTGCCGGCGACGTTGGCCGGCGCGACGCTTTCCAGTGTGCGCCGCAGATTCTCCGGATAGGTCTCGACCGGCGCCACCTTGATGCGCTGGAAGAGGTCCGGGGCGAGCTGCATCATCGCCTCGCGGTCCTCCAGCATGTAGGAGACGCCCGAGGGAGTGCGCAGGTTGTCCTCCAGCACGTAGAACTCGTCCGGCCCCACCCGGACGATATCGACGCCGATGATGTGGGAATAGACGCCGCGCGCCGGATCGACGCCCATCATGTCCGGGCAGAAGGCGGCGTTGTTGAGGATGAGCTTTGCCGGTACGCGCCCGGCCTTCAGGATCTCCTGGCGGTGGTAGATGTCGTGGAGAAAGGCGTTGAGCGCGCGCACCCGCTGCTCGATGCCCCGCGAGAGCTTGCGCCATTCGGCCGCCGAAATGATGCGCGGGATGACATCGAACGGAATGAGCTTTTCCGTGCCTTCATCCGAACCGTAGACGGCGAAGGTGATGCCGAGCTTACGGAAGATGCCTTCGGCATCCGCCTGCATGAGGCTGAGGCCGTTTTCCGGCTGCGCCTCGATCCACTGGGCAAGGGCACGATAGGGTTCGCGGACTGTCCCGTCCGGATTGTGCATTTCGTCAAACGGCGCTGCGTCGCCCATTCCGCTCCGAGGTTGTTGCGGCTCCCATTCGCACCGTCATTGCTACACATTTGTCGCGCGCCGTCCAGCGGGTCGCTGCGGGGAAGCGATTGGACGGATTTGCTTTTGTTGCCGGGTCGACTTGAATGGAAGACGGCGCTATCACCAAAGTGTCCCCGCCACTCGATCCCCGGAAGCCGCTCATGCCCATCGATTTGCTTCAGACCCACAAGCTCCTCGACAGCTGCGAGGCGGCCATTGCCGAGCGCTTCACCGTCCACAAGCTGCACGAGGCCAAGGACAAGGCGGCGCTCATCGCCGAGGTCGCGCCCAGGGTGCGGGCCATCGCCGGCGGCAACGTCGACGGCAAGTTGATGGATGCGCTCCCCAAGCTCGAAATCATCGCCAATTTCGGCGTCGGCTACGACACCATCGACACCGCCGCCGCCAAGGCCCGCAACGTGCGGGTGACCAACACGCCCAACGTCCTCAACGACGCGGTGGCCGAGATGACCGTCGGCCTGATGATCGCGCTCGCCCGTCGCATCCCGCAGGGCGACCAGTATGTGCGTGAGGGCAAGTGGCCGTCGGGCACCTTCGGGCTCTTTTCCGAATTGACCGGCAAGACCGCCGGCATCCTCGGGCTCGGGCGCATCGGCAAGGAGATCGCGACCCGCCTGCAGGCGATGAAGATGCGTATCGTCTATCACGGCCGGCACAGACAGGAAGGCGTGCCCTATGTCTACTACAGCGATCTCGCCGACATGGCCCGCGACAGCGATTGGCTGGTGATCGTCGCCCCCGGCGGCAAGGACACGCAGGGGATCATATCGCGCAAGGTATTGGAGGGGCTGGGCGAGAAGGGCATGCTGGTCAACATGGCCCGCGGCTCGCTGGTCGACGAGGCGGCGATGCTCGAAATGCTGCAAGCGGGCGCCCTCGGCGGCGCGGCGCTCGACGTCTTCGAGAACGAGCCCAATATCCGCGAGGGTTTCCTGAAGCTCGACAACGTCGTCCTCGCCCCCCACCAGGGCAGCGCCACCCATCAGACCCGCCAGGCGATGGGCGCGCTGGTCGTCGCCAATCTCGACGCCCATTTCGCCGGCGATCCGTTACCGAGCGCTGTGGTCTAGACGCTGGCGAGCGCCGTCCCGTACGGCGCGCTTTCCTCGTCGGTCAGGTTGATCTGGACCATCGTGCCCGTGTCGTGGATGCATAAAATCTCGAGCCGGCCCTCGCCGATGTTCCTGAATCCGTGCGGCACGTTGGGCGGTACGATGGCGATGTCGTTGACGCCGGCCTCGATCACCTGCGTGCCGGCCTGAATGCGGGCGCGCCCCTCTTTGACGATCCAGATCTCGGTATAGGGGTGCGTATGCAGGCCCGGCCCCTGGCCGGGATCGTTGTCGACGGCGAAGAACGAGACGTCGGCCCCGTATTCGCCGCCCTCGAACTTGATGGTGCGGCTCTTGGCTGGTGGCCTGTCGGCGGCGCGCAGCACATGCATCATCGGGTTTCTCCCTCTTGTGTTGCATGGGCGCAGTGTCGGCGGAAATTGCGACCAATTCCAGCACCCGAAGACCCGTTATGCACGCGCACGGGGTTCCATTCCCGCCGGGCGATCCTCTAGGCTCACGCCGCCAAGCAACGAATGCGGAGTGAGGGGTCATGGGCGACTGGTGGCGGGGCGGCGTTATCTATCAGGTCTATCCGCGTTCCTTCATGGATTCGAGCGGCGACGGGGTAGGGGACCTGCCGGGAATCATCTCCAGGCTCGACTACATCGCCAGCCTCGGGGTCGATGCCATCTGGCTCTCGCCGATCTTTCCCTCGCCCATGGACGACATGGGGTACGATGTTTCCAACTATGTCGACATCGATCCGCTCTTCGGTTCGCTCGAGGACTTCGACAGCCTCGTCAGGCGCGCCCACGACCTCGGCCTCAAGGTCATCATCGACCAGGTGCTGAGCCACACCTCCGACCGGCACCCGTGGTTCATGGAGAGCAAGACCAGCCGCGACAACGCCAAGGCCGACTGGTTCGTGTGGGCCGACCCGCTGCCCGACGGCTCGCCGCCCAACAACTGGCCCTCCGTGTTTGGCGGGCGCGCCTGGGAGTGGAACGCCACGCGCCGGCAGTACTACCTGCACAACTTCCTGATCTCGCAGCCGGACCTCAACTTCCACAACCGCAAGGTCCAGGACGCGGTGCTCGACGTCATGCGCTTCTGGCTCGACCGCGGCGTCGACGGCTTCCGTTTCGATACGGTCAACTTCTATTTCCACGACGAGAAGCTGCGCTCCAACCCGGCGCTGAGGAAGCCCGAGCACCTGCCGTACGCGGTCAATCCCTACGACATGCAGCTGCACAAATACTCCAAGAGCCGGCCGGAGAACGTCGCCTTCCTGAAGCGCATCCGCAAGCTGATGGACGAGTTTCCCGGCACCACCACGGTCGGCGAGGTCGGCGACAGCCACCGGCCGGTCGAGATCATGGCCGAGTACACCTCGGGCGGCGACAAGCTGCATATGTGCTATTCCTTCGCCTTCCTCGACAAATATTTCACCGCCAAGCACTTCCGCACGCGCGTCGAGCAGTTCTTCAAGGCGACGAAGGACGGTTGGCCGTGCTGGAGCTTTTCCAACCATGACGTCATCCGCCACATGTCGCGCTGGGCCGAGCACGGCGCGGACCCGATGAGCTTCGGCCGGCAGACGGCGGCGCTGTTGATGACGCTCAAGGGGTCGGTGTGCATCTACCAGGGCGAGGAGCTGGGCCTGCCCGAGGCGGAATTGCTCTTCGAGGAGCTGACCGACCCGCCCGGCATCCGTTTCTGGCCCGACTACAAGGGCCGCGACGGCTGCCGCACGCCGATCCCCTGGGAGCGGGGCAAGGCGCCCAACGGCTTTTCCACCGGCACGCCCTGGCTGCCGGTCAAGCCGCCGCATTCGGACCTCGCGGTCGCGCTACAGGAGAAGGACGCGAACTCGCTCCTCAATTTCTATCGCGCGCTGATCGCCTGGCGAAAGCACCACCCGGCGCTGACCGATGGCGACGCGACATTCCTGCGCCTGCCCGAGCCGCTGCTGGGCTTCCGCCGGACGGGCGCGGACGGGCAAAGCCTGCTCTGCCTCTTCAACCTCGCGCCCGAGGCGAGAGTGCTGAAGGTTTCGGGTGGCAAGGGCGGGCTCGAGCCAATGTCCAATGCGGCAAGCCTCGAGGGCAAGACGCTGGCGCTGGGGCCTAACGGCTATGCGTTCGTTGCCGAGGCCAAGGACAAACCGGTGAAGGTGCGGGTGGCGGAGTAGGTCTGGGCATCCAGGCCGCGACATCCCCGATTGTCACCCCGGCGAAGGCCGGGGCCCATCCTGAGACGCTGCCCCAGCCGCGAGGTGTTCGTGCTGGGCACAATGCCTCGATCACACACCTTGCGGCTGTGGCTGTATTTCAGGATGGGTCCCGGCCTTCGCCGGGATGACAGCCAATTGGTGGTGTAGAGTCGGGACCTCAAAACACCTGCTGATAGTTGTTCGGGTCGTAGAACTCCATGCGCTCTCCGCCGCCCGGCTGGCGCACATAGGCGCGGATGCAGCCGTTCCAGCGGTCGACGCGGCTAGCGTCGACCCCGCGGCGGCGCAGCGCCATCAGGTCGAACAGGTTGCGTTGGTCGGTCGACATCCTGCCGAACTCGAGTCCGAATTCGACCTCGACCCCCGGGGCGCCATACGTGACGCAAAAGGGGGCGGCCTGGGTGGGCGCGGTTGCGAGCAGCACCAGGATGGATACGGCAGCGAAACGTTTGATTGACATGGCTAAAAACCTCCGGCGCGCAACCTTCGCGCGCAATTGTGGCAAAGTGCGGCTCATTCTCCCGGCGCCGTCCGCCGCTCGGACAGGCGGATGAGCATGACGACGGCGGGAATGGCGAAACTGAGGAGCAGAAGGCGGATGACGTGGTGTGCGGCAACGAACGCGGTGTCGTAGCCGAGCGCGATGCCGAGCGCGCCCATGCCTTCGAGCGCGCCCGGCGCCAGCCCCACCCAGATCTGCCCGAAGGGCATGGCGACGAAGAAGCTGACCGAGAAGGCGACGAGCGTGGTGATGCAGACGGTCAGCCCCGTCGCCACCAGCCCGCCCAGGGCGGCCCGCGCGAACTCGCTCCGGCTGATGCCGGTGAAGCGCGAGCCGATGAGCGCGCCGGTCATGACGAAGGTCACGATGACGAGGGGCGGCGGCATGGCGGTATCGAACAGACCGCTGAGCTTGGCCGCCGTCGCCGCCGCCATGGCTCCGAGGACGAACCCGGCCGGGATCTTCAGCCTGTCGAACACCCAGCCGACCGCCGTGCAGCCGGCAGCGAGCAGCAGTAGCGTCGTGACGTCCATGATCTGAGGGGCCGGCGGGGCCGGGAAATGCTCGATCGGCAGGAAGAGCGTGCCGACCGGCACGGCAACGGTCAGGATCAGGATGCGGATGACCTGGATGATGACGATCTGGCGTGCATCCCCGACGCCCGCCGCCGCGATGCCCATGACGAAGGAGAGGTGGCCGGGAAAGGAGGAAAGATAGGCCGTGCCCCGGTCGAGCCCGAAGAAGCGGGCCATCACCCAGCCGGTGATGGCGATGATGAGCACGAGCTCGACGACGAGACCGGCCAGCGTCACCGGCCATTGCCCGATGAGCTGCAGGCTGTCGGCGGCGACCGTCGCCCCCATCGTCATGCCGATGAGCACGAAAGCGACGTCACGCACCCGGTCCGGTATGCCGATTGGCGCGCCGGCCATGGCCGCGACCGTCACCGCCAGCGCTCCGCCCATCAGCCAGCCGGCGGGCAGACCGAGCATATGGCCGGTCAATCCACCTGCCGCCGAGATGGCGAAGGTCAGTGCCGTTTGCGCCGTGGCCGCCGCGAGTGCGTTCATCGGTTCTACGCTGCCGGCAGCGCCCTCTCGACGAGCCGCACCCAGTAGCTGGCGCCGAGCGGAATGGCCTCGTCGTTGAAATCGTAGGTGTCGGTGTGCAGCTCGCTGGTCTCGCCGTTGCCGAGGAAGATGTAGGCGCCGGGGCGCTTTTCCAGCATGTAGGAGAAATCCTCGCCGCCCATCGACGCATCGACCGCGTCATCGATCCGGTCGGGCCCGACGATGTCGGCGGCGACCGTGGCGGCAAAGCGCGTCTCGGCGGCCGTGTTCACGGTTACCGGGTAGCCCGGCATGTAGTTGAAGCGCGCCGTCGCGCCGAAGCTCGCGGCGAACTCGGGCACGAATTTGCCGAGCCTTTCCGGCAGGAATTCGCGCGTCTGCCGGTCGAGGGTGCGCATGGTGCCCCGGAGCCGCGCCGTGCGCGGGATGACGTTGAACGCCTCGCCCGCCTCGATGACCGTGACCGAAAGCACGGCCGGGCGCAGCGGATCGATATTGCGCGAGACGACCGTCTGCATGGCGGTGACGAGCTGGCTGGCGACGATCACGGGATCGACGGTCGCGTGCGGGCGCGCCGCATGGCCGCCCCGGCCTTCGATGTCGATGACGAACTGGTCGGTCGCCGCCATGATGCCACCCTCGCGGATGGCGAAGTGCCCGAGGGGAATCCCCGGCATGTTGTGCATGCCGTAGACCTCCTCGATGCCGAAACGCTCGAGCAACCCGTCCTTGACCATCTCGCGCCCGCCGCCGCCGCCTTCCTCGGCCGGCTGGAAGATCAGCACCGCCTTGCCCGAGAAATTGCGCGTCTCGGCCAGGTATTTGGCGGCGCCCAGCAGCATGGCCGTGTGTCCGTCATGGCCGCAGGCGTGCATCTTGCCGGGCGTCGTGCTGGCGTAGGGCTTGGCGGTGCGCTCGGTGATCGGCAGTGCATCCATGTCGGCGCGTAGGCCGATGGTGCGACCCTCACCCCCGTTCCGGCCGTTGATGACGGCGACGACGCCCGTCCGCCCGATGCCCGTCACCACCTCGTCGCAACCGAACTGCTTCAGCAGCTCCTCGACTCGCCCCGCAGTGCGCTTGACGTCGAAGAGCAGTTCCGGATGAGCGTGAAAATCCTGGCGCCAGCCGATGATCTCGGCCTGGAAATCGGCAATGCGATTGAGGATGGGCATAAACAAATCCGAAGGGGAAAACGAATGCGCGCCAATGTCGCCGCCCGGACGGAGGGCGTCAACTCTTGCGCGGCGATTTTGTTGGGAGAGGGTCATGGCACCATCGTACCCCACCACCGGTTGTCATCCCGGCGCAGGCCGGGATCCAGCCCTGAACGCTTCCGAAAGCACGGGAAGAGCGGCTGCGATCCCTCCGTCCCGTTCACACACCTTGCGGCTGGCGAGGTATCTCAGGATGGATCCCGGCCTGCGCCGGGATGACATCGGCGTGGTGGCGGAGCGAGAGCCACGAGCAGGCTTTTCCTCCCGTGGCAATCGACGTGGGCGTTTTTTTCGCCCCTGCGCTTGTCCCGCCGCCCGCGATTTGCCAGAAACCGCACGAGTTTGTGAGGAGGCTTGAGGCCGGTGAAGAAAATCCTCGTCGCCGTCAAGCGCGTGGTCGACCACAATGTGCGCATCCGCGTGCGCCCCGACGGATCGGGGGTGGAGACCAACGGCGTGCGCATGTCGATGAACCCGTTCTGCAAGCACGCGGTCGAAGCGGCCGTTGCGCTCATGGAGGCGGGCAAGGCCGAGGAGGTGGTGGTCGTCTCGATCGGACCGAAGGCGTCCAACGACGTGATCCTCACCGCTCTGGCCATGGGCGGCACGCGCGGCATCCTCATCGAGACCGAGGCGGCGCTCGAAACGCTCGCCATCGCCAAGCTCCTGGCCGCGGTCGTCGCCGAGGAGCAGCCGGACCTGGTGCTGCTCGGCAAGCAGGCGGTGGACGACGATTCCAACCATGTCGGGCAGATGCTCGCCGCGCTGACCGGCTTTGCCCAGGCGACGTTCGCCTCGCAGATCCAGGCCGAGGACGGCGCGCTGGAAGTGACCCGCGAGGTCGACTACGGACGCGTCACCGTTTCGGTGCCACTGCCGGCGATCGTCACGGCGGACCTGCGTCTCAACACCCCGCGCAACGCGGCGCTGCCGATGGTGATGAAGGCGCGCAGCAAACCGCTCGCCGTCCGCCCGGCCGCCGATTTCGGCATTCCGCTCGCACCCCGCCTCACTGTCGAGAAGGTCTCGCCGCCGCCCGAGCGCGAAGGCGGGCGCATCGTCGCCTCGGTGCCCGAACTGGCCGCCGCCATTGCCGGGGATATCGCCGGAATGGAGGCGCTCTGATGGCCGTTCTCGTTCTTGCCGATCATGATCTCGGCCGCCTCTCGCCCGCGACGCCTCGCGTCGTCGGTGCGGTCGCCGAGCTTGGCCCCATCGACGTGCTGGTTCTCGGCGAAGGCATCGATGAGGTCGCGGCGGAAGCTGCCGCGATCGCCGGCGTGCGGCATGTGCGCGTCGCGCAGGATGCCGCTTTTCTCGGCCAGTCCGCCGAGGCCATCGCCCCGATCCTTGCCGATTTGGCGCAGGGCTATACCCATATCGTCGGTTCGGCTGGCGCCGTCGGACGCGATGTCTTCCCGCACCTTGCCGCCCGGCTCGACCTGATGCCGGTGACCGATGTCGTTGCCGTCCTCGGCCCCAACCGCTTCCAGCGGCCGATCTATGCGGGCAACGCCATCGAGACTGTGGTCTCCAACCAGGACAAACATGTCCTGACCATCCGCGCGTCGGCCTTCCGCGCCGCCGCGCGTGGCAACGAGGCGGCGATCGAGCCCGTGTCGCATGGCGACGTGACGGCGGTGGCCAAGTTCGTCGCGGCCCACCGCACCGAGGGCGACGTGCCGGACCTCGCGACCGCGCAGATCGTCGTCGGCGGGGGCGTTTCGGTCGGCTCGGCCGAGGGCTTCAAGCTCGTCGAGCAACTGGCCGCCCGGCTGGGCGCCGCCGTCGGCGCCACCCGCGCCGCGGTCGATGCGGGCTACGCGCCCAACGACTGGCAGGTCGGCCAGACCGGCAAGATCATCGCCCCGGACCTCTACATCGCCATCGGCATCTCCGGCGCGCTCCAGCATCTCGCCGGCATCCAGGGCGCCAAGAGAATCGTCGCCATCAACACCGATGCCGAAGCGCCGCTGGTCAAGCTCGCCGATGTGGCATTGATCGGCGACCTCTTCGAAGTCGTGCCGGCGCTGATCGGGGAGCTGGATCGGCTGGGGGTTCGTCGTTAACGCACGGCGCGCCCGCTTCCGGCACGGGGTCATCCCCGCGAAAGCGGGGAGGTGGATTCACGTTTGAAGTGCAACACGGTTGAGGAAGCTGGAGAAGACCTCGTTTGGGGTTTGGTAGGCAAGGCACTTTCGCGGGGTATTGTTGTAGGCGTCCACGAGCGCCTGAAGCTGGTCGGGGGTGATGGTGGCCAGGTCTGTCTTGCGCTTGAGCGTGCGGCGCATGCGCCCGATGGCATTCTCGATGCCGCCCTTTTGCCAGGGTGAGTGGCGATCGCAGAAGAATGTGCCCAGGGCGAGCTTGCAGCTCAACTTGTAGTGCAGTGCAAACTCGGTGCCATTGTCGAAGGTCATGGAGCGGCGCAGGGCTTTGGGCAGGACGGCCAGGCGCGCGGCGAGCCGGCAGCGGATGCTGGTGGCCCGCTTGTCGGGCAGCCGTTCCAGGCTCAGCAGGCGCGAGCTGCGCTCGTGGGTGACCAGGCTATACTGGCCGTAGCGTGAGAAGGCCATGAGGTCTGCCTCCCAATGGCCCGGGATGGCCCGGGATGGCGCGGGACTGGGCCTCGGCGGGGCGCTGGTCCAGCGATCGCCGGCGCCGGATCAGGCTGGCCGCCGCGCCGCCGCGTCGGCCCAGCCGGCCACGACGGCTCTTGGCTTGCGGCAGCAGGCGATGCCAGGGGTCCTTCTGGGCCGAACGATGATAGATGAAGCGATAGATGGACTCGTGGCTGATCAGCGTGCGACCGTGTTCGCGCGCCAGCCGGCCGGCGATCTGTTCGGGAGACCGTCCCATTGCAAGCTGGTCCCTGACCAGAGCGCGCAGGTCCGGCTGGCGCGCCAGCTTGAAGCGGGCGTCCCAGCGGCGGCGGCGCCCGGCCAGGCTCTGGGCGCGCTCCCCTTGATAGGGGCCGCGCCACTGCCGGGTGGACTTGGCATTGCGCCGCAACTCCCGGCTGATGGTGCACGGTGCCCGGCCCAGATGGCGGGCAATCGCCCGCACCGACCACCCGCCCCCATGACAGATCTCGATCTCAATCCGCTCGCGCAGACCCAAATGTTCGTAATGTTGTCCCATTGCACGCAACACCTTAGCAGGTGTTGCACTTCGCCCGTGAACTCAGAGGACCTCCGTTTATGAGGCGGCGTCATGAAACAGAGGTTCCCGCTTTCGCGGGAATGACCCGGTGGGTGGGGGAGCTTTGTGCTGATCTTCAGGCCAGCGCCCTACTGGATCGCCGGGATGACGCCGGAGGTTGTCCGAGCCGACATGCCAAACCCATGATTGCAAATCCACCGTCGCCGCTTATAAAGGCGGCGCCTGCCTCACGCGCTCAATTGCCGAAATCAGCACCATGTTCGAAACCCTGACCCAAGCCCCCGGCGACAAGATTCTTGCGCTGATGGGAGAATTTGCCGCGGACCCGCGCGCCGACAAGATCGATCTCGGCGTCGGCGTCTATAAGGACGAGAAGGGCGTGACCCCGATCATGTCGGCGGTCAGGAAAGCCGAGGAGCGCATGCTCTCGGGCGCCAAGACCAAGACCTATCTCGGCATCTCGGGCAACAAGGGGTTCGGCGCGGCCGTCACCGATCTCGTGCTGGCCGATAGCGTGCCGCGCGAGCGCGTGCGCATCGCGCAGGCCCCCGGCGGCACCGGCTCGCTCTGGGTGCTGATGCAGCTCGTCAACCGCGCCCGGCCGGGCGCGACCATCTGGCTCTCGGACCCCACCTGGCCGAACCACCAGCCCATCGCCGAGAATGCGGGACTGAAGGTCGCCAGCTACCCCTATTTCGATGCCGCGACGCGCGCCGTCCGGTTCGATGAGATGCTGGCCGCCCTCGACGCGCTCGGCAAGGACGACGTCGTGCTGCTGCACGGCTGCTGCCACAACCCGACGGGCGCCAACCTCACCGACGCGCAGTGGGACGCGGTCGCCGCCTCGCTCGCCCGCACCGGCGTGCTGCCGCTCATCGACCTGGCCTATCTCGGTTTCGGCGACGGCCTTGCCGAAGACGCCTACGGCACCCGCAAGGTGGTCGAAAGCGTGCCCGAGGCGCTGATCGCCTTTTCCGGCTCCAAGAACTTCGGGCTCTACCGCGAGCGCGTGGGCGCTGCGATCCTTGTCGCGCGTGACGCCAAGGATGCCGACATCGCCAATTCGCAGATGATGAACATCATCCGCGCCAGCTATTCGCAGCCGCCCGACCACGGCGCCGAGATCATCCGGGTCATTCTCGAGGACAGGGACCTGCGCGCCGAATGGGAGGCCGAGCTCAACGCGACCCGCGCCCGCATGATCCGTTTGCGCGAAAAGCTCGCCGAGGCGATCCGGCAGCGCTCGAACTCCAAGGATTTCGACTTCATCGCCGCGCACCGGGGCATGTTTTCGCTTCTGGGGCTGCCGCGCGAGACCGTCGATCATTTAAAAGTCACCAACGGTATCTATATGATAGGGGACAGCCGCATCAACGTGGCGGGCATCCCTGAAGATCGCGTCGGCACCCTTGCCGACGCCCTGATCGCGGCAATCAAATAGCATCCCGTCAATTCGCCTTGCGGCTGTGGGGAGCCGTGCTATTGATCGCCCGAACGGGCCACTGCGGCGCGAGCCGGAAAGACCGGACGAGCGCCCAACCTGAGGAAGTTTGGAGGGAACGATGAAGTTCTTCGTCGACACTGCGGAAATCAGCGAAATCCGCGAACTCTATGAAGCGGGGCTGCTGGATGGCGTGACCACCAATCCCTCGCTCGTTGCCAAGTCCGGCCGCGATTTCAAGGAAGTCGTCAAGGAGATCTGCGGAATCGTGCCGGGCCCCGTCTCGGCCGAGGTCGCCGCGACCGACTATGACGGCATGGTCGCCGAGGGGCGCGTGCTCGCCGCCCTTGCCCCCAACGTCGTCGTCAAGGTGCCGCTGACGCTGGCTGGCCTCAAGGCCACCAAGACGTTCAAGGAAGAGGGGATCAAGATCAACGTCACCCTCTGCTTCTCGCCCAACCAGGCGCTGCTGGCGGCCAAGGTCGGCGCGACCTACATCTCGCCCTTCATCGGCCGGCTGGACGACATCAACCTCGAAGGCATGGAGCTGATCGAGCAGATCCGCACCATCTACGACAACTACAATTTCGAGACCGAAATCCTCGCCGCCTCGATCCGCTCGCCCAACCACGTGACCCAGGCCGCGCTCGCCGGCGCCGACGTTGCGACGATCCCGCCGGCCGTGATCAAGAAGCTCGCCGATCACCCGCTGACCAATTCGGGACTCGAGAACTTCGTCAAGGACTGGAAGTCCACGGGCCAGTCGATCCTTTAAGGAATGTTCGGCGCGGTGTCCGCGCCGTCCCCCTCCCTAGCCCTCCCCACAAGGGGGAGGGTGACTTTCGGGGCTTACGCACTATGCTGCCCCATCACCGGCTGGCACCTCCCCCTTGATGGGGGAGGGTGGGAGGGGGTGGCCGGACTCACCGGTCCGAACCGGCAACGCGAAAGCCGTCATGCCCGATACCGAACTCGCCGCCCGCATCAAAGCCGCCCTCGAAGCCGTCGAGATTCCCGGCGGCGGGGCGCTGGCCGGCTATGGTGGGCTCTCCGACATCATCGTCACCTCCCATGCCGTCGCGTTCGCCATTGCCGTGGCGCCGGGCATGGAAGCCGCCTTCGGGCCTGCCCGCGAGGACGCCCAGAAAGCGGCCGAGGCGGTCGCCGAAGGTCGCAAGGTCATGGTCTCCCTGACCTCCGACCGCGCCCCCGCCACCGGCCAGGCCGCCGCGACCGGCCGTCCCGGCCCGCCGGCCAAGCAACCGGTGCCGGGCGTCAGGCACATCATCGCCGTCGGTTC
>JAESGM010000148.1_pt1 | contig 155342 bp, 138 predicted proteins | sample 9269721 | NCBI WGS metagenome assembly JAESGM01 (sample SAMN15720920, study PRJNA650825) | algae metagenome | isolation source: Komarekiella atlantica HA4396-MV6 and co-occurring heterotrophs from... | place: USA: Theobald House, Kauai, HI | collected 2009-07-29 | reverse complement strand
CCGAAAAACTTTATGTTATTCCAAGTCAGAACAAATGCTGAGATACTCAATTAAATTGTTACTCCATTATTTGAAGTATCAAACTGTACCTGCATAAGTTAATTCATCCCTTTATTCAGCAACGCCTGAGTTATGAAGACGGTAAGCAGTTCAAGCAGAATTGGACTCATGCTCTTATCAATTATTTAAGAGACAATATAAATAAGAATTCCACAATTGAAGCAACACAAAATTATTGAGGAGGTTAATATGGCTTTTAGTAGTTACAAAACCATTGGTGAAGTCCTCAAAGCATTTCAGATTTTCTACACAGAAGCTAATTTCATAGGTGAAACCAAGTTTAATATCCCCGACTACTTTCGAGAAGATTTAGAATTTACAATGCGAGAAGGAGCCGTTGACTGTTCTGAGTTTGCTATATGCGAAAACTTGATATCCCCACTTTTAAAGCAAGTTTGGAAGAAATATAGTAGCAAGGTGACTTTGTGGAGTCATTATTCTCTAAATTATGACGAGAAATTATCAGGGTTCCCCGAATATATTTTGGCTAAACGTTCTCCTTTAGGCAAAGTTGTTTTTGATAAGCCATACTTCATTTTAGTAGAAGCAAAGCAAGATAACTTTGAGGCTGGATGGGCGCAATGTCTAGCAGAAATGATTACTGCTCAAAAACTGAACGGTGAATTGTCAATAATTATCTTCGGTATTGTTTCTAATGGTGGAGTATGGCAATTTGCCAAGTTAGAAAGAGAAGCATTTACTAAAAATATTCTACCTTACACAATTTATGAGCTAGATAAACTATTTGCTACTGTAAATTATGTATTTCAACAGTGTGAATTGCAGCTAAATAATTTAGTAGCAGCGGCTTAACACTCCAAAATTTTATCAATAAAATTTAGTTATGCACAAACGATTTGTTAATCACTGCACGATTTATTTAACTTTAATTACCGACGGGCCAATTCTAATCAAATCTGGTAAAGAAGGAGCCGATCCGACTAAGCCTGATATGGAATTTGTAGAAACTTACCATGCTGGTGGACGTTCTATATATTTACCAGGAAGCAGTTTAAAGGGAGCAATCCGCGCCCATGCAGAACGCATTGTTAGAACGGTGGGTAAAGACGGACGCGATCCAAATAACTCGAATTTGCTTTGGGCTAATGATCCTTTAAATGATAAATATGATTATCTTAAAGATAAGGATGGCAAAAACTTACCTGCACCAGATATTTATAAACTCTCTAGTTTTACAGACCAAATGTTTGGCAATACTTCCATTGCTAGCCGAATCAGAATTGAAGATGCATATCCTGATAAATCTCAGCCTCTCAAAATTGAAGAACGTAATGGCGTAGCAATTGATAGAGTGTTTGGTTCTGTAGCAGTTGGCCCTTTTAATTATCAAGTCTGCACGGCTGGAGAATTTAAGACAAAAATTCATCTGAAGAATTTCACTTTGGCACAATTAGGTTTAATTGGTTTAGTGTTGCGAGATTTAGATGATGGCTGGTTTGGTTTAGGTTTTGCTAAATCTCGCGGATTAGGTACTGTGCAGGTGAAATTAAATCAAGCCGTCGTACAATACCCTGGTTGCATTTTGTCGAAAGATAAACGAGAAATTCACGCCCTTGGTAGTCAAAAGCAATGGAATAATACTTTCCTCTTAGGTGCTGGAGAGTTCTTAGAAATTGAAGAAGCAAAATTATATAGTTTCCCTAAACCAGATAGCCAAGATACACCTGTTGCTGCACAAGAAATGGATTTAGGTTTTGGTGTGCAACTTACTTGGCAAGAAGGTACAGTTAATGATTTATTTGAACGAGGCGTTAGGTCTTGGAATGGTCTATTTATGGGGTCAAGATGAATCCTTTTGTTGGTGTTAGCAAAAAACTTTTATCAGTATGTGAATTGCTAGAGTTAATCGCAATCGCAAAATTGACAACTGAACCTAGCTATTACTTCTTACGCTGGACTCATGAAGTTAGTAAATGTTGGGAGATAGCACCCTCAGAAAATAACTTTCCGATGATTGAGGGGCAGATGTTTAATCGAGAGTGTGAACTGAGGTGGAAGCAAAAACGCAAGGATAGTTATGAAGTGTTGCTTTTGAGCGTAGCTGGAGAGTATCCAGATTTTCTCAAAGTAGGTGAAGAATGGCAGACTCAAGACCGAGATGCTCATTTATATTCTTCTACTGAAACCCGTTTTCCTAAAGGTTTTCCCTCTAAAAAATTGGACATCAGTCAGCGCTATTTTATCGATAAAAAAACGGCAAAGACACACTTTGTTGCTCTCACAGTTGGAAAATAAATATGACTGCTAACCGTCCTCAAAGACCTCAGCCACCTAATAGATCAAACCGTCCTAGTGGTGGAGATTCATCGCCTGAACTTGCACCGAAACCTTATGAGTTTGTATCTTTTTCCAAAGATAAACCTAATTTACAGCATCCTGCTGGACATCATCAATATTTGAGCGATCGCATGCATGGTACTCTGTATCTTACCCTAAAAGTGCAGACATCCCTCCATGTCTCCACCGGAGTAGTTGTCATGGGTAGCGATATTGGCAACAACCGCATTCCCTTAATCAAAACAATGGTACAAGGTGTTGACCAAAAGCTATCTATTCAAGGTAGTTCTCTCAAAGGGTGCATTAGGTCTGTGTATGAAGCGATTACTAACAGCACTTTGGCAGTAATTACTTCTAAGTATAAAAGAGATAATAAATATCCCAGTGAGCGTTTACCTTGTAATAATAAGGAAAAACTTTGCCCAGCTAGTAGAGTATTCGGTGCGTTAAATTGGCAAGGCTTGCTTGATTTCAACGATGCTAAATGTGAAAATATGGGCTTTTCTACAGGATTTATGCCTTCGTTATATCGTCCACGCCCAGATGAAAGTAGTGCATACTTTAATCAAGGTAGAGTTGCAGGACGTAAATTTTACTACCACACTATTAGAGCAATTGATAAAGGGCAAAATTATGGTATTCCTGTACAGCAAGCGGGAAGAGAATATATTTTCAAAACTAAATTAAACTTCAATAATTTGCTCCCAGAAGAGTTAGGAACTTTGTTGATTGTCTTAGGACAAGATTCCAAGTATCCCATTGCTTTAAAAGTAGGTGGCGGAAAGCCTATTGGTATGGGAACGATGACAGTAATTGTAGACAAAATTGCCCGTTCGCAAAATCTGCAAAAGCGATATTCTGCCTATCAACTCAATGAATCTGATGAGTTAATAGGAGATACTTTGCAACAGTTTATGCAAACACAAATCCAAGCGGCTTACTCGCGCCTGATTCAGCAACCTCAATTAGATCAACTTATACCAGTGCTGCGCTACCCAAGCGATCGCGAACCCCCATCTGGAATATATTAATTATGACTATAGTTGATTTTATCTCAGAAACCCTAACAGATGCACAGTGGGAAATTGCTCATGCGCTCTCTCAAACTTTGGTAAAAGAAAATATAGATGTCAACGAGTTAGAAAAAACAGTTGCTTACCTCCGTGCATCCGTTCATCAACCAGATGCTAGTTCCAGGTTTTTCAAATATCTGAAAACCCTAGTTAGTAATGGTAGACAAATTAGTCACAGTGATAAAACTCTAGATTCTTACCGCAGTATTGATAAAGCTTGCAGTGATTATCTCAAAAATGTTCAAGATGCCTATACAATACTGCAAATTTTAAGCTGGGTATCTCGTTTGATGCTTTACTACAAAGACGCAGGCCCAATTGGGGAAATTCCAACTTCCAGTACACTTACTTTTGAGTCTCCCCGCCAAGCTGAAATTAGTAAAGTTACTAAAGCCCAAAAGTTTACGGTTGATCAGATATTAGAAGCGACAGTTACCAAAATCAATGGTAACAGGGTCACTTATGAAATTTTGGGAACAATTAAGTTAACAGAGAAGGAACCGAAGAAAGCTAGTTTGCTTAAAGAGGGGCAGACAGTTCAAGTGAAAATCGTATCTCTTAAGGAAGACAACAGCATTAAAAGTGTAAAGTGCCTTACTTAAAAAGTAAAGTTTTTTATTATATGTGTGTTGTGATTTTTAGTGAGCTAATAAGGAGATTGTGAAAATGATTGCCTACTGGCTGCATTTTCGCTCTCCTTTTTCACATACAAAAGGAAAATCCTGTGAAAGAGCGAATCATGAGTGAGCAAAGAGAATAAAAAGTATACTTAGTTACAGGTGTAAAGGTAGCAATTGATAACGAAGATGGTATTTTAATAGCAGGAATACTTTCAGATCGCCCATTTAGTAATAACCAAGAGTCAGCCCAGCGAAAACACACAGGAGGCGATCGCACTGATAAAATTGCTTCTAGTTAGGCAACAAATTTAGCACGGCGAGAGATGGGAGAATCATTGCAAGTAATAGCCCAAGATTTAGAAATGCCTTACGCCACTGTGAAAACTTACGTAAAATTAGCCAGTAGGGCGCTCAAGCAGAATAATATCAATTAATTTTAATCCTAATTGATTTAAGTATTAGTTTAATTGCAACTATGTTGAAAATCCAAAACTTAAATAAGTCTTATAAGCTCAGAAAAGTTCTGCAAAACTTGACTTTGCATATTGATTCAGGAGAAATTTACGGCTTAATCGGTGGAAATGGAGCCGGAAAAACGACGACAATTAATATTATTTGTAATCTCCTCAAAGCTGATAGTGGTAATATTACAATCAATAATCAACCTGTTTCTGATGTAACAAAAAAAATAATTGGTATTGCACCCCAAGAAAACTTACTGTACAAAACTCTAACTTGCGAGGAAAATCTCAAATTCTTTGCTGATATTTATGGATTAAACCGGGAAACAAGCCAGAAACAGATAAAAGCAACTTTGGCGGCTGTAAACTTATTAGATAGGGCAAAAAGTCCAGTAGAAACTCTCAGTGGGGGAATGCAGCGGCGATTGAATATTGCATTAGCTTTGGTACATCAGCCGAAGTTAGTGATTCTTGATGAACCAACTACAGGGTTAGATATTGAGGCGCGATACGAAATTTGGGAGTTGATTCGACAATTAAAAAATCAGGGAATTACAATTTTGCTGACTACACATTTATTAGATGAAGCAGAGCGTTTATGTGACAGAATTGGTATTTTGAAAAGTGGTCGAATTGTGGCTGAGGGTAGTTTAGTACAGTTACGCACCTTGATTCCAGCAACAGAAATTATTGTGGTTAAAACTGCACAGGAAGAAGAAGCGATCGCCTGCGCTAAAAAATATGGTTTAACACCGCGATATTATGGTAATGAGCTGGCTTTTTGGTTATCAGAATCTCTGGAATTAAAAGAAATTATCTCCCGTTTTGATGGGATAAAAATTGATTCCATTGCACGTCAGCAAGTGAGGTTGGAGCATATTTATGTGGAAGTAACACAACAAGATTAGAACATTTCAAAATTTCCACTCTGGCAGCGGTATCACTTATACGCCATCATATCTGCAATCTTAATTGCTTCCTTGTGTAACAGTCAAAATCTTACAGTGGGTTTTTACGAATAGACCACAGTAGGGTGAGCATTGTAATACCCACCCTGCTAAATATATTTTTACCGATTTAATTGGTATTTTCTTGGTATTATTGATTTTACCAAAAGTCAATTTTATGACAGAAATCTCTGTCAGCGCGTTTTTCCTATGAATAGAAGACAAATTTTTGCCTTTGTTGGTGTAGCAGTTGCTAGCTTGCTCTTAGCAATTGGCTTACCGTTGGTTACTCCCTCACCTGTGATAGCACAGTCAAATACCAGCCTACTCGTGTCTGCTGCCGCTAGCATGAAAGATGCACTGGAAGAAATTAAGCCTATTTACCAACAAAGTCAGCCTAATGTCAATATTAGTTACAATTTTGGGGCTTCTGGAGCCTTGCAGCAACAGATTGAACAGGGTGCGCCAGCGGATATCTTTATCTCTGCGGCCAAAAAACAAGTGGATGCCTTAGAACAAAAAGGACTTTTGGTTCCGGGTACTCGTGCAAACCTGGCAAATAACCGTCTGGTCTTGATTGTACCTAATGATGTTATGGGCATCAGCAGCTTTTACAATCTTACAGATACCAAGATTAAAAAAATTGCGATCGGCGAACCTAGAAGTGTCCCTGCTGGGCAATATACGGAGCAAGTCTTAAAGAAGTTGGGCATTTTTGAGAAGGTCAAGCCCAAATTTGTCTTTGTTAACAATGTGCGTCAAGTTTTGGCAGCAGTGGAAAGTGGTAATGCCCAAGCAGGTTTGGTTTACGCAACTGATGCCAAAATTTCTAACAAGGTAAAAATTGTAGTCGCTGCTGATGACAAATTTCACTCCCCGATTGTCTATCCAATGGCAGTGCTCAAAAGCAGTAAAAATGTTGATGCTGCCAAGGAGTTTGTCCAGTTTTTATCTAGCAGTCAAGCCAAAATTGTACTCAAAAAATACGGGTTTATTGTACGTTAATAGCTAACCATAAACAGAAGGGAAAAAAGTTAAAGAGAAAACGGAAAAAGCACCAAAATCTAGGGCGAAAATGTATGCAGTTATACAATAAATTAAAAATAGCTGTTATATGCTAGCAAAGCCCTTTACTTTTACACTTTTGGCAAAACTTTACTGCCAAAAAAGCACCAGAGCGATAGGGAATTATTTGTGCTCAAGTGCGATTGATGCCCATCAAACGCAATGCTTGTAGAATAGCATAGGTGACTTCCTACGCCCTGCTTATTTAATTATTATGAATTTATCCGCGGATGAATGAAGTTTCTGAAGCTTCATTTGAAAGGTTGCCTTGTTCCTAAATTTTATCTGACATTTAATTATATTTACTATTTACAACAGACGCCAAACAAATTTCCATTAATTTCGATAGGAGATGTCCGATCGCTGCATCCACTATTAAAATCAATTTGCTGGGGTACTCAGCTAAATTAAAATTGTGGAGTTTTGTTACTCTGTGCTTACTACTTCTGTGTTGCCGACTATCAACGCCCTGAAACAAGCTACCAGTGCTGCTTGGATCGAACAAGCGATCGCAAACTTAGACATCATCTTACTCGACCACTCCCACTGTGAACGCAAGGCAGCTGGTGTAGCTTTGAACTTCATGTTTCGTTACCCTTCCAATACTAGAATGGTTCGGGAGTTAACAGCGATCGCTCGTGAGGAACTAGAACACTTTGAACTAGTTAATCAATGGCTAGAACGCCGGAATATTCCCCTGGCTCCCCTACCGCCACCTCCCTACGGTGCGGGTTTGAAAGCTGCTGTACGCCCCAAAGAACCCGATAGATTTTTGGATTCCCTACTAGTTACTGGCTTAATAGAGGCTCGCAGTCACGAACGCTTGGGATTATTAGCTAATCACTGTCCTGAGCCAGAGTTAGCAAAATTTTATCGTGGTTTAATGGCATCTGAAGCGCGACACTACGGTATATACTGGGTTTTAGCTGCTACTTACTTTAACCGTGAGATTGTCATGCAACGGCTCGATGAATTGGCAATTATCGAAAGTGAGTTGCTAGCAACTTTGCACCCAGAACCTAGAATTCATAGTTAGTAGACTAACGTAACAGATATGAAGCTTCAGTTATCACACCTGAGACTGCTTGTAGCCAACTACAAAGATTCTTTTCTGTTTTACCGCGATTTGCTGAGATTTGATGTCGATTGGGGCGATGAAAATAGTGGGTACGCTGAGTTTAATACCGGATATGTCAAGCTGGGTTTATTTAAAAAGGAATTAATGGCCCAAGTCGTCCCCAGTGTTGAACAGCCTTCGTATGTAGCCAATCGAGACAAAATTGCTTTGATTTTCGCAGTAGATAACGTCGATGAAGTCTATCAACAAGTCAAAGATCATGATGCGATCGTGGTGACTCCACCTCAAGATCGTCCAGATTGGGGAATCCGCACGGCTCATTTTCGCGATCCTGATGGTAATCTGATCGAAATTTACAACAATTTAGGCATCGTAAATTAGAATTCTGCTAGCAATTATCTAATGGCTAAACTACTCATTGGGTTAGATTCCTGATTTCTTGAAGAAGTCGGGAATCTTGCTATTCAAGCTAACTTAACCAAGTTAACAAAATTCAGATGATGATCACTGGGATTAATCACATTAATTTATCTGTTAAAGACCTAGATGAATCTTTCCAGTTTTACAAAGAAGTTTTAGGATTTCAACCTATAGCAAAGTGGAAAAAAGGCGCTTATTTTCTAGCAGGTAATTTGTGGTTTTGTATTTTTCAGGATGATAACACCAGAGAATCTCAATTAAAAGAGTATACTCACATCGCTTTTAGCGTTTCTGAACAAAATTTTGAAAAAATCAGTGAACGTATTAGAAAATTCTCAGCTAAAATTTGGCAGGAAAACAGCAGTGAAGGTGCATCTTTCTACTTTACAGATCCCAACCATCACAAACTAGAGATTCACGCCTCAGATTTAGCAACACGAATTAAGATAACAAAAGAACATCCCTATGAGGGGATGGTATTTTTTGTTTAGCGTTTCCGAAGCTATAGTAATTAAAATGAAAAATCATTATCAAGATTTTTTAATTCGTAATTGGGAAGAAAGCGATCGCACCAGAGCCGCTGAAGTCATCAGTTATGTACTATCAGAATATGGTCTAGATTGGGAACCCAACGGCGCAGACCGAGATGTAGTGCAAGTGGAGGAATATTACTTAGCAACTGGTGGCGAGTTTTGGGTAATTGAACACCAAAGCCAGCTAGTAGGTACTGGGGCATACTACCCTATACATCGTGGCGAAGAAGCTGTAGAGATACGCAAAATGTATCTTTTATCAAGCGTAAGAGGTTTAGGATTGGGGAAATATTTGTTACAACAGCTAGAAGCAGCGATCAAAGAGCGTGGTTTTCAGCAAATTTGGATTGAAACTGCCAGCGTGATGGTAGAAGCAGTCAAACTGTATGAAAGCAATGGATACAACCTGACAACAGGTATAGAAACAACACGCTGCGATCGCGTTTATTTTAAGTCAATACACTCAGGTCATTAGTCATTAATTCTTCGACAAATGACAAGTGACCAATGACCAATGACAAATGACAAATGCACACTTGGACTAAAAATCTTACAGGCTTACTCAATCTTTTTCTTCAATCCCATTGCTCTCTGTGCCAACGCGCAACTTCCCAAGAATTTTGTCAAAACTGTACCAAACAACTGCAAAACTGTCACCACAAAAACCCTAGTTATTTGTGGCGAGAGCCAATACCAGTATTTGGTTGGGGAATGTACGGCGGTTCTCTTAAAAGAGCGATCGCCGTAATGAAATACGAAAACCAGCCCCAAATTGCTCGTCCTCTGGGTCAATGGTTAGCGGAAGCATGGTTATTAAATTTATCAAAAAGCTATCAACGACCTGTGGTAGTTCCCATCCCACTCCACGCCACCAAGCAAAAGCAACGTAACTACAATCAGGCTGCATTAATAGCACAAAGTTTCTGTCAAACAACTGGGTTAAAATTGAAACTAAATTATTTAGTAAGGGTGCGAGAGACTGAAGCACAGTTTGGTTTATCGGCGTCTGAACGAGAAAAAAACTTGGTTGAAGCTTTTGCTGTTGGGCAAGAATTTCGTCACCTCTCAGGTGTACCAGTGCTGTTAGTGGATGACATTTACACAACTGGTGCTACTGCTAGGTCTGCTGTGCAAACACTTCGTCAGCGTGGAATTGTAGTCTTAGGTTTAGCAGCTGTAGCTACTGCCGTAAAAGACAGAGAAATCAAGAATTCCTAGGCAAATTATGCCTAAGAACTCTATAATCGACCAAATTACTTGTTTGTGTGTAAATATTGCTTGAAATTTATGAATAAAGGTTTTACGGCGGGTTTGAGTAAAGTCATCATCGTTCCTGCCACCTTATTGGCAATAAGTATAAATGCAAGAGCGGCTGTTGCTCAAAATAAGTTGTATAGTCCAATCCCATTAATTAATACTGCTGAACTTTCCGATACACTCTCTGACAAAGATATACCCACAGGTCAAGGTGGGTTTGCCCGTGATTACATAGTAAAGTTGGAAAAGGGCGACAATCTAGCGGTTGATCTATCATCTGAGAGCTTTGATAGCATCATCACACTGCTAGCACCTGATGGCTCGACACTAGCAGAAAATGATGACGGCCCCGATGGTAGTAGCAATTCCCTGCTGTTTACCCGAATCAACGAGACAGGGACGTATATCGTTCGCGTTCGGTCTTTTGGAGAAACTGGGGTTGGGATTTTTAAACTCAAGGTGACAAAGTTGCAACCGATTAAATAGGGTAAAGAGTAGAGACGCGATTCATCGCGTCTGTACAAGGGTAAAGAGTAGAGACGCGATTCATCGCGTCTGTACAAGGGTCAAGGATCAAACCAATTCGCAATGGGCTACGTCTCCCAATCCCCATTGCCCCTTATCCCCAGAGGGGGCCCCGAGTTCCCCAGTCCCCATTTATTAAAATGTGGTCATTACGCAGAGAAATAAGGCTTCAGTCCACTCAACGACTGCACCGTAGGTATCTCCAGTATGTCCACCTAATTTGTGATTAAACCATGCACCAGTGAGAGTGGCGATCGCACTCCCTGCAAAAATCATGCTTAGCGCCAAAAATAGGCGCTTTTTATCTATTAACAAAAATAAACTACTCAAACCTATTAGTAATAACAGTCCCGGTAACACATCTTTGTAAGAACAAATAGCTTGTTTGTGAAACGCACCTTTGCCAGTTGGTTTGAGATAAGGATAGCGGGCGATCGCCAATTGTTGTCCCCAGCGTCCCCACCCGCAAGCAGCCATCAACACCAGCCAACGGTTTTCTGGCATATCTGTTAAGGCTGTTGTTTTTAGTAGTAGTATGGCGATCGCTGCCATTGCCCCAAATGCACCTGTGGCACTATCTGCCATCACCTCCAGGCGTCTGTCTGCGCCCACTGCTAACCCATCGGCAGTATCCATTGCCCCATCCAAGTGCAGCCCTCCAGTAATGGCAACCCAAACACCCACTACCAAGGCGCTACGAGTTAATACTGGCATACCTAGATAATTCATTCCCGCATCCAATAACCCTAAAATTCCCCCAATCAGCAGCCCTACACACGGAGCAAAACGCGCCACTGCTCGAAAGTCCAAGTCATGCAAATTTGGCAATGGAATAGCAGTATAAAATAAAATACTAGCTGCCAGCTTTAACAGTAGTTTTTTGCACCACTGTTGCTGTTTAGTCATAATTAGCATCCCTGTAATACTGAGTAGCACAGATGTTAAGTAATACCAATTTTAAAAAAGAATGTGACAGATAGACCATGTAGAGACGTTGCAATGCAACGTCTCTACCAAAGGATTTGTTGCAATCATTAATTGAATTGCTATAAGCGTTAAAGGGAAATGGAAAATAGAAAATTCTACGCCTTTCCCCTTTAACCCAAAGATATTGGGTAATTACCACATACTTCAGTTAAAGCTTTAAATAAGATTTACTTGTATTAGAGATTCTTTCTCAAAATTTTGTTATGCTGTTCTCAGTGATATCTAAAAATTTTTGAGTATAAATTTTTACAAAATGTAAATAACTCAAAAAACCACAATTCCATCAGTGATCTTTTTGTTCTATATTCTTTAACTAAGAACTTGCTCAGGCTGTTAGACGATCGCCCTACAAAATTGATATTTTTTTAGATGTAGGGATTCAACAAGCTGTTCAATTGATTGTTTAGCTGTGTTGTCGCGCTCCTTTGCTCAATTGCTATTTCCTTATGAGTCACCATCTACCCGACACCAGGATACCAGCTCCGTGCATCGTTAACACGGGCATCATTGTAAATAAGCTCGACATGCGGCGGTTGCTAGCTGATTTAGGTCGAGTCCACTACATCTACACCCACGGAGATAAGCTACTGAGCGAGGGTGAAGGGGATGTGATGGAAGTTTTTGCTAATCCGCAAAGGTCTACCCTAGTCGCTAACAATGCACTTTATCTGAATGTTTTTAGTTTTGATTATCTGGAACTCAAACAATCCCCGCAACAACAAACCTACCTTGATTTGATGCAAGAAGGCGTGTGTCTGCGGCTGATTCCTCACTCTACCCCCTTGCAAGAGCGACGAGACAGGAGCTTGAATGTCAGCGCCATAGAGGCAATGATGGAGCAAGTGCTCTCAGCTCGATGGGATGCAGAAATTGACGACGACTGTTCTGATTCTTTCTAAATAGCGACTGATAGAGCATATACTTTGAAAGTTGGTAAGAAGTTAGTAGTGAGTACTTAAGTGTTCACTATGAGGCAATTACCAGTTTTTATGTTTGTCCGTAATTTAGCGAAATAGCATTAATTTTGCCTTGAGTGCCAATTTTTCTTTTCAACGTCTTGCTCAATGTAGCCAGACAAAAGCCAGAGCAGGAGTGTTTTTCACTCCTCACGGTCTTGTAGAAACTCCTAGATTTATGCCAGTGGGGACACTGGCGAATGTCAAAACTATCACCCCATCTCAGTTACGGGAAACTGGGGCGCAGATGATCTTGTCCAATACCTATCATCTGCATCTGCAACCAGGGGAAGCAATTGTAGCTGGGGGTGGTGGACTGCACAAATTTATGGGTTGGAATGGGCCGATGCTCACAGATTCCGGTGGGTTTCAGGTCTTCAGCTTGAGCGAAATGCGGAAAATTTCTGAAGAAGGTGTAACGTTCCGCTCACCCCATGATGGACAAATTATTAACTTGACACCAGAGCGCTCCATCGAGATTCAGAATACTTTAGGAGCTGATGTAATCATGGCATTTGATGAGTGTCCACCCTATCCAGCTAGTCGTCAAGAGGTAGTAACCGCAACTGAGCGCACTTACCGCTGGCTAGAACGCTGCATAGTGGCTCATCAAAACAGTAGTGAACAGGCATTGTTTGGGATTGTGCAAGGAGGCGTTTATTTAGATTTGCGCTGCCGTGCGGCTGAAGCCTTGGCTAAGTTGGATTTGCCTGGTTATGCCATTGGTGGCGTGAGTGTGGGAGAACCGCCAGAATTGATGGCTCAGATTGTGCAAGTCACAGCACCGCTTCTACCACCCGAAAAGCCGCGTTATTTGATGGGTGTAGGTACTTATCGAGAAATGGCGATCGCGATCGCATCTGGTATAGATTTATTTGATTGCGTCATTCCTACTCGTTGGGCTAGACATGGCACAGCAATAGTCCAGGGCGATCGCTGGAACTTAAAAAATGCTAAGTTTCGTGAAGATTTTACGCCATTAGATGAAACTTGTCCCTGTTATACTTGTCAAAATTTTAGCCGTGCTTACATATCTCATTTAGTGCGATCGCAAGAAATCTTAGCTTACACATTGTTGAGTATTCACAACATCACCGAACTAATTCGCTTCACCCAAAAGATCCGCGAAGCAATCTTAGGCGATCGTTTTATTGCAGAATTTGGACACTGGCTGAGTGAAGCAGAGGGGCAGGGGGAGAGAATAATTAATGACAAATGACTAATGTCCAAACCATGTTAAGATATTTCTCAATTATGAAAGCTGTGTTGGATAGGTGGATTTAAACGAACATGGAAGCAGCACTTTTATTAGCAAAATTGCCTGAAGCTTACCAAATCTTCGACCCCTTGGTGGACGTTCTCCCAGTCATTCCCGTATTCTTTTTGTTGCTTGCATTCGTTTGGCAAGCAGCCGTAGGGTTTAGGTAAGTTAATCTATTACCAATTTTTGGGACAGGTTATGTAGCCTGTCCTATTTTTTTGTGGCATACTTTTTAAAAGTTTATATTTATTAATATTTTGCAATGAATTAACATAGTTAAGTAAGATGTGAATCAAGCAATGTTAATACAAAGTCTTGAAAGCTAAGCTTACATAACCAGTCAAGAGGAATCGCGTATGGGTAATATCAAATTTGTTAAAGAAAATAAAGAAGTAATAGCAGCGGATGGTGCTAATCTGCGGCTCAAAGCAATGCAAAATGACATTGATATTTATACCTTGATTGGCAAAATGACGAATTGCGGTGGCTACGGTCAGTGTGGCACTTGCATTGTCGAGATAGTCGAAGGACTAGAAAATCTTTCTCCCCGCACAGATGTAGAAAACCGGAAATTCAAGAAAAAGCCAGAAAATTACCGCCTTGCCTGTCAAACTTTAGTTAACGGTTCCGTTAGTGTAGTCACGAAGCCTTAAGTTTTACAGAGCATCTGTAGTTAGTGTTTGAGGAAGTAGAAAATTTGGGCTTAACTCTGGCATTGATGATGCTATCCTAAAGTTGTTGACTGGAAATCAAAGAGAGGCTTTCTTGCCATGCAAGTTAATGACCTAGGGTTCGTAGCGAGCATTTTGTTCGTACTTGTTCCCGCTGTGTTTTTACTAATTCTGTACATCCAAACAGCTAGCCGCGAAGGTGGAAAAGATAGTTAATAGTTTGTGTATAAAATAAAAAGCCTCTACACCAATGGTGCAGGGGTTTTTGTTTATTAACCGCTAAATATATTTTGACCTTAAAAGGATGTTTTAAAAGTCAGATAATAGTAAATACAGACTCAAATATCCTGCTCGTCATTAAATTTAATCATTGTTTGTATGATTTCACTGTCTGATAATCTAAAAAATAAACTATCCCAACCCTTAAAAATTGGCTCATTCGAGGTAAAAAGCCGAGTTCTCCAATCGCCTTTATCTGGGGTTACAGATATGGTGTTCCGTCGGCTTGTGCGTCGCTATGCACCAGATTCGATGATGTATACAGAAATGGTAAATGCTACAGGGTTGCACTATGTCAAGCAGTTACCCAAAATTATGGAGGTAGACCCCAACGAACGTCCAATTAGTATTCAGTTATTTGATTGTCGTCCAGATTTCCTAGCTGAAGCAGCTATAAAAGCGGTTGCGGAAGGCGCTGATACTGTTGATATCAATATGGGATGTCCGGTAAATAAAATTACTAAAAATGGTGGTGGTTCTTCGTTGTTACGACAACCAGAAGTAGCCGAGACTATTGTGCGAGAAGTAGTAAAAGCTGTTGATGTTCCAGTAACAGTAAAAACCCGTATTGGCTGGAATGACAAGGAAATCACGATTCTCGATTTTGCCAAACGCATGGAGGATGCAGGAGCAAAAATGATTACGGTGCATGGACGCACCCGCGCTCAAGGGTACAATGGCAATGCTCGTTGGGAATGGATTACTCGCGTTAAAGAAGTGCTTTCTATCCCAGTGATTGGTAATGGGGATATTTTCACTGTTGAGGCGGCGGTAAAATGCTTAGAGCAAACTGGCGCTGATGGCGTAATGTGTTCTCGTGGGACTTTAGGTTATCCGTTTTTGGTGGGAGAAATTGATCATTTCCTGAAAACTGGGGAAATATTACCGCCACCAACCCCAATTCAGCGCTTGGAATGTGCTAGAGAACATTTACAAGCGTTGTGGGAATATAAAGGCGATCGCGGTGTCCGTCAAGCCCGCAAACATATGACATGGTATGCTAAAGGCTTCGTTGGTGCTGCTGATTTACGTGGACAGCTAAGTTTGGTGGAAACAGTAGATCAGGGTTTGCAGTTGATTGATCGAGCGATCGCACAACTAGTTAATGGTTATGAGCTAGAAGAAGAGATAGAATCTAACCTAGCGTTGGTATAAGAAAGATTTTAGAGTTTTACGCCAAGACTTAGAGGATGTCTGAGAAGTCAAAATTGTCATGCTGGAAGCGATAGCGTAATGTACCCCTACGCAAAAGCCAAGCTACGCGAAGCGTCTCGTAGAGAAGCATCTCAGAAATTAACGGACAATAGAGATTCTTCCTTCCGCTCTGCTCCAGTCAGAATGACAAAATATACCATTACCTAGCTTTTCAGACATCCTCTTAGCACTGGGTAGCGTGATTGTGCCTAAACCAGTGCGCTGAAATATTCAAGTTTCTATGTCACAGTAGAGCAAGAGCGTTGGGTTTTCAAATTCAATCCTTCTCAACGTTTGCGTCAATTAGCAATGCTGGTTGTCTACTTATAAGCTTTAACAGTAATAGACCTCTTGCATAAATGCTTAAATTGTCATGTTGAGCGGAGCGAAACATCTCGGAGATTCTTTCCTGCGGAACCAAGGCGTAGCTTGGCTTTTGCGTAGGGGTACACTCCACTACGTTCTGGTCAGAATGACACTCATAATTTTCGGACTTTTGCAAGAGGTCTAATGAGTTAAAAAGTCTATGCCAACAAAAGCTGTTCTGGCAAGTCTTGTTTCTCTCACATTTGAAATTATTTTGACAAACCCGATTTTAAATGGCTGCAAGTACATTCGATAGTAACTGTAACTGCTTCATAGCTTTTTTATCACTTTGAGAGAACCCAATCGCTCTCAAGCCTTTTGGAGCTTTAATTTCTAGGTTTTGGCTATAAATTTTAGTTTCTATCAGGAAATCAAGGCTCAAAGCTTGATTCTATCTAAGGTTGAAAATTTCGCTTCAATTATTGTTTTCCGCAATTGACAAAACAGGGTTATTTCGATGTAGGAGATCAAGAATGGCTAAGATGTCACTAGTGATCGGAGTCAGCGATTACGAACCTGGTTTGACCCCCCTGCCTGGATCTGCCAGAGACGTAGAGGCAATGCAGCGAGTATTACAGCAGCCCGACGTGGGTGGCTTTGATGAAGTTAAAATGTTGTTAAATCCTACGCCTCAAGAGATGCAGGAAGCGATTGAAACCTTGTTTTCGGGTCGCAAGAAAGACGATCTAGTACTGCTGTTTTTCTCTGGTCATGGTGTTAAAGACGACAACGGTAAGCTACACCTAGCTACTCGCATTACTCGTAAAACCCCACAGGGAGAACTGATTCGAGCAACAGCAGTTCCAGCTAGTTTTGTACAAGACATTATGAGCAATAGTCGCTCTAAGCGACAAGTTGTAATTCTAGATTGTTGCTTTAGTGGAGCATTTGCTGAAGGTTGGTTAGCTAAGGATGACGGTTCTGTAGATGTTAAAAGCCAACTGGGAGGAGAAGGACGGGCTGTCCTTACGTCTTCGACTTCCACCCAGTATTCCTTCGAGCAGGAGGGATCAGACCTTTCGACTTACACTCGTTATCTAGTTGAGGGAATTGCAACTGGAGCAGCAGATCTCGATAGCGATGGTGTAGTTTCAATTGATGAGTTGCATGAGTATGCCAAAGCGAAAGTTCAAGAAGCTGCGCCAGCAATGAAACCAGAAATTTATGCCGTTAAAGAAGGCTACAAGATCCGTCTTTTTCAAGCACCCATCGAAGATCCAAAGCTAAGGTATCGCAAAGAAGTTGAGCATTTTGCCATTCGTGGCATGATTTCTGTCGTAGGGCGTAATACCTTAGATGCCCTACGAGATGGGCTGGGACTGCTACCTGAAGTTGCTGCGGCAATTGAAGAAGAGGTGCTTAAACCTTACCAGGAGTACCAGAAAAGATTGCAGCGCTATGAGCAAGTTTTAGTTGAGGCGATTGGGCGTGAGCATTCTCTCAGCAGCCACACTCAAAACGAGTTAAAACACTTACAACGAGTTTTACAACTCAGAGATGAAGACATTGCTCTAATTGAAGCTCACATTACTTCCCAGAAAAAACCAATCCAACCTTCAAGTGAACCACAGGAAGTGATTCCGGCTCAAACTTCCTTCCGTAGCGAAGATGTGACATCTGTCAACCCGTCAAACAAAGCCCTAGCTGCAAGCCCAGTTGAAATTCCTACGCCATCTAGAATTAGACCTTCAAGAATGCAGGTTTATGTTACTTTTCTGAGAAACCCCAGACTTCTGATTGGGGCAAGCATTGCTACTTTTCTAGCTTTAGTAGCTTATTTGGGGGTAACATTATCTCGCAATCAACCAATTGAATCACCTACATCAATTGCCAGTTCTACTTCATCTAACTCAGCCAAGATTAGTTCATTGAACTTGTATAATCAGGCGTTCAACAAACAAAACCAAGGAAATAACCAGGGGGCGATCGCAGATTACACTCAAGCAATTCAAATTAACAAAAACTGGGGGACAGACAATCCTGAGACTAACTACTATGGTAATGCCTCTGCCTACTTCAATAGAGGTTTTATTCACTATTCGTTGGGCGAATTTCGACCTGCTTTTGAAGATTTCAAGCAGGCAATCAATCTTAAGTCTGACCTAGCTATTGCTTACTACTACCGGGGACTTGCCCGCTACTTCTCAGATGCCGATCGCAAAGGAGCGCTCAGGGATTTAATGCAGGGAATTGCTATCAACAAGAACTGGGGAGCTGTTAATCCTGCGGCCAACTATTTTGGTAAAGCCTCTGCCCACTTCAGCTTGGGAGATCTCAACTCTGAACTAGGCAATAGACCGGAAGCCATCAAAAATTACCAGGATGCAATCTCTCTGTTTCAAAAAAAGGGAGAGATATTCAGTGCTCAAAAAGCGCAGGACAGAATTAAGGAACTCCAGCAGCAGTAAGTAATATCGTATCCGGTGAAAGACTTACCATTAAGACCGCAGGGAAGCAGGGGGGAAAGAGGATTTTCCAGTTTTGCATAGATGCGGGAATTATAACTAATTAAGCGGACATGATATGAGACTAAAATAAACCACAGCGAAAAGTTTGCGCGTCCGGGTTTCCCGGCGCAAAACTTTTCAAGACAGCGAAAAGTAAGCGAAGCTCCGGGTAACAGGAGCGCAAAACTTTTCAAGACAGATAAACATCGATGAACACCGATATTTATCGGTGTTCATCGGTGTACCCTGCGGGAAGCCGCTGCGCGTCTACATCGGTGGTTCGATTTAACAAATCTCGACTTATGCAAGAGGTCTAATCTAAAAAATGCCGAGTAAATCTATGTAAAAATCGCAAATTCTACGTCAAATCTTTTTTAGGGACGACGGCGCAAATATCCTTCCGCTTCTAATTTTTGCAAAGCTCTTTTAGCCGCTGCTATTCCATACTTTTGACCAATTTCTGTTGATTCTTGCGAAATTTGAGGAAGAACACTAATTGTTTTTTTGCCTAAAGGTGTTTCGTAAAATGCAATCATTTGTTTTATTTCTTCATTAGTGAAATATTTCGCATATACAGGAATCAATTCATTTATCATCTCATTTGGCTTGAGTTCTGCCAAAAAAGTATCCCAAGCTTTTTGAGGTACTTGAGGATATTGAGGCTTCAAGCTATCTACTAATTGAAGCATTATTTGCCGGGAAAGATTTTCTGCACCAGTTATCTTGAGTAATTGTCTGATATTATTATTTTTTTCTATTGCTTGAGTATTAGTAGTGGGTGCGGTTGGATTCTTTGGAGTTTGAGCAAAAGCAACTCCATTAAAAATAGTTACTATTGAAAGTACTACTGCTGGGACTAAAAGCTTTATTTTCATGTATTTTGAACCTATTAATATTACTCATTCTTTCACTACCTTTAACGAACGTAGGCTAGGATCTGCACAACCGCTGATAAATCCTCCCATCGCCTGGATTTGTTGCAGGTAGTCAAGAACAGGTTTGGTAATGATTTCTCCTGGCATTAAAACGGGAATTCCTGGAGGATAGGGACAGACCGTTTCAGTACAGATGCGATCGCTTGTTTTTGCCAAAGGTAATGTTTCACTAACAGCAAAAAAAGCTTCACGGGGAGAAAAATGCCAAGAATATCCCATCGTACTTACAAGATTTTGGCAAATCGGGGTTCTTAAAGTCAAGTTTTGGCAATACTCTTGAGCAAGAGTGGTGAAACCTTGCACTAATTGCTCAATATCGGCATGAGTGTTACCCAAACTGATGATAAAAGTGAGATGTTGCATTGATGAGAATTCAGCGGTAACATCCAACTTTTCATCAAGAATTTCATCTGCCTCAAATCCACTTAAACCTAAATTAGAAACTGTGACAGTTAGTCGCGTTTGATCTAAAGTTATAAAACCAGATGACCTGACTCCCTCTTTACAAACAAGGGGAGTAGATAATCCAGGAATTTGGCTAATTCTGGTTCTAGCTTCTTGTGCAAGTTGCAAGGTGCGAGACATCAGCATGTTTCCGTGCAGTGCCATTTGCTGACGTGCTGCATCCAGAGAAGCTAAAAGTAAATAACTAGGACTAGTAGATTGTACGAGTTGCAAAGCTTTACTGATGCGATCGCTATCTATCCTATGACCTTGGATATGCAACATTGATGCTTGTGTCAAAGCACCAAGTACCTTGTGAATGGATTGTACAGTTAAATCAGCGCCACAGGCTAAAGCTGAAGTGGGTAATTCTGGATGAAAAGCAAAGTGTGCGCCGTGGGCCTCGTCTACGAGTAAAGGGATATTGTATTGATGAGTAATGTGAGCGATCGCGCTCAAATCGCCGCAAACACCGTAATATGTTGGGTAAACTGCGAAAACAGCCTTGGCATCAGGATGTTGTTGAAGCGCAGATTTTACAGCACTAGGCGTAATGCTGTGGGCAATATCTAAAACTGGATCATATTCAGGATTAACAAAAATTGGGATAGCACCAGAGAGAATTAAACCGGCGATCGCAGAAGAATGCACATTGCGAGGCAGAATGATTTTATCGCCCGCGCCACAGGTAGCGAGAATTGCCGCTTCCACTCCACAGGTAGAACCATTAACTAAAAACCATGTTTGTGAAGCGCCAAAAGCCTCAGCCGCTAGTTGTTGCGATTCCTGGATAACGCCCTGGGGTGCAAACAGATTATCTAAATCTGCTAATTCGGTTAAATCAGAACGAAACACAGCTTTACCCAGTAAATCAGCTAATGGTTGAGAAATGCCCTTGCCTTGCTTATGTCCTGGGGTGTAAAAAGGAGCGTGGGGACGTGCTGCATTAGCTTTTAAAGCGTTTAATAAAGGTGTTTGATTTTGATTCATTAGTCTCCCACAAAAGTCGGCGTTTTGGAGATTAAACCACAGATGTACACAGCGAAAAGTTTGCGCGTCTGGGTTTCCCGGCGCAAAACTTTTCAAGACAGCGAAAAGTTCTGCGGGAGGGTTTCCCTCCACAGGAAACTTTTCAAGACAGATAAACACCGATGATTTATTTATTCGGATTTTCGAGAAACGAACCGCATCGCTTTTGACGGCAGGATGTACTCATCTGCCAGTCAAACTTAACATTACCTTAATCCTTGCTTGAACCTAGGTTGGTAGGTTCCTTTTGTTTAGTTGAGCAAGCTGGAGACAAGTTCAAACAAGCCACTAAAACTAACGCTCCTGAATGCCAACAGTATTGACATCAAAAGTAAGAGTGAACATGGAACTTAAAAATTGCGGTCTGTTATCCAATCATTGCAGACGGCGGAGTTTTTTGCTGGGTGCAGCGTTCTTAACCGGGTTAGCGGTTACTAGCCAAGGACTTCCAGCATTGGCAAAATCGAGGTTTTCTGACTATCCGTTCAGTCTTGGTGTTGCCTCTGGTGATCCTTTGCCAGATGGTGTTGTATTATGGACACGACTGGCTCCCGCTCCACTTTTTGGCGGTGGAATGCCACTCAGAAATATTGTAGTGCAATGGCAAATTGCGCTTGATGAGAACATGAAAAAAGTCGTACAACGCGGGAAAACGCTAGCGACTCCAGAATTAGCCCACTCGGTACACGTTGATGTACGTGGGCTAGAGCCTGACCGATGGTATTGGTATCAGTTTAAAGTAGGTAATGAAGTTAGCCCCATCGGGCGAACTCGTACAGCTAGCGCATTCCATAGTTCCATCAGACAACTAAACTTTGCCTTTGTTTCTTGCCAAGACTGGCAAAACGGCTACTACACAGCCTATCGGCATTTAATTGATGAGGAACTTGATTTAGTTGTTCATCTTGGGGACTACATTTACGAGTACGGGCCGCAATCGGGTGGGCCACGCCAACATAACAGCCCAGAAATAGTCACCCTTGCTGATTATCGTAACCGCCACGCTTTGTATAAGACTGACCCGAATTTACAAGCTGCTCATGCAGCTTTTCCCTGGATAGTCACTTGGGACGATCACGAAGTTGACAACAACTATGCAAACTTGATTCCCGAAGATGACCAAAGCCGGCAAGCATTTGTGGCGCGGCGAGCTAATGCTTACCAAGCTTACTACGAACACATGCCACTACGTCAATCTTCGCTGCCCCAAGGAGCAAACATGCAGTTGTATCGACGGTTTACTTATGGTGATTTAGCTGAGTTCAGCGTGCTAGATACCCGCCAGTATCGCACCGATCAACCTTGTGATGACGGACTCAAGCCCCTTTGTGGCCAAGCCTTTGATATAAATGCTACTATGACAGGCTCAGAGCAAGAGCAGTGGCTATTTAAAGGGTTAGATAAGTCGCGATCGCGTTGGAATGTGATTGCTCAACAGACCATGTTAGCTGAATACGATTTTAGTGCTAGCCCAGACATCGGTGTGTTCAACGTAGATCAGTGGGACGGTTACGTAGCTGCGCGTAATCGCCTCCTGAGTTTCCTGAACCAACGACAACCATCAAACCCTGTGGTCATTACTGGAGACATCCACTCTAGTTGGGTACACGACCTCAAGGTTGATTTTAGCAAACCAACCTCAGCAACAGTCGGCACAGAGTTCGTGGGAACCTCAATTTCCTCTGACTTTCCGGCCCAGTTCATCCCCCCAGTTGAAGCTGCTCTGAGCGACAATCCCCACACCAAGTTTTTCGATGGTGCATTTCGGGGTTATGTCCGCTGTCACCTCACCACAGAACGCTGGCAAAGCGACTACCGTGTTGTATCCAGTATTACTGACTCAAATGCTTCTATCAGAACTCTAGCTTCGTTTGCAGTCCAAAACGGGCAACCGGGTGCATATCGAATGTAACCAACTGTTCTTGAGTAGGGGACGAAGGGGACGAAGGGGAGGGAAGAAAAGTGATTTTGAGCAAGAATTTCGTGAAATGGTATGAGAATGATAAAATTCCCCAGCGTGCAGCTATCTATTGCCATATGGGACTCATATTTGATTTTTGAAAAAAACTCAGTACATTTTTATTCCTTTTTCCTATTCCCTATGTCTACTAGTGGTTCAGGAATCAAACCGGATTCCTATATATGCATTGTGTAATTTTGCAAATGATTAGGTTCGATTGAAATTACTAGTGGTGGCATTGCAGGGATGGCATCGCAACATCAACATGACTTAGCACGCTTAGGTGTGCAGTCAATAATTGGATAATTGCTTACAGGTTTGCTCACAGTTTGTATTGCTGGAGTGTTGATATAAAAGATGGCAAACAAGCTAAACACAAATAAAGGTATAAACCAGCATAAATCAGGCTAATCTCAAGCACTATTACTAGATGAAAGCTCAATCAGAATATTTCGTATGTCGTCACCTCAAAGAGTATATGCAAATCAATACCTTGGATAATAAATTTATCCAAATTGAGCTGAAATACATTGATGTTGGTTTTTTGCCATTCAGATTAAAAATGGCTTTAAGGGCTGATCTCTAAAGACTATAAACCTCACATAACAAAGCTATCCGTCTTTTTATATGGCGGACTGCTGATTACTAGTTATCAATGTAAGCATTAATTTAAAAAATATGCAAGACCTCTCCTGTACCCCAAACACTGCATACATTTTAAGGAAAATCTGGAGATGAATTAGTCAAAAAGTTTGCTCTGATGGTTCTGCTTCCTCTACAGTATCTTGCTATTTGATTAATTTTTCTTATGTTATTGTTTCATCGTTATATGCAGAAGTATTCGCATTCATCGTTATGGATATGTGTAATGTAATTTTGAACTGCTGACTTTTCCCGCTAAGTCTTGAAACGCCAAAAAAATCATAGTTTTAAAATACTTTATTATCAATTATTTTTGCTTAATGATAATAAGGTGACGAGATAGCAGTACTTTGAGGCTATGTTTTAGAAAGTGATCCCAGGCTTGAAAAAAATAGCGAAAAAAGTCATGTATGATGATTAAGTTGATTTTGACTCTCCTAAATGAAAAATAGCTCAACTGACAATTAAGACTCAAATAGATGAGGACAAGTATCAGAAGGGCAAAAACTCACTGGCAAAGAACTGTCAAGCGTCTAACCAGACAAGTCTGATTTTCATGGGGACTCTAATTACTAGATTTCACCTCGAAATGGTTTGAATCTTTCTTCCCCTCCAGCACACAGGTAAGTTAATTCTGTGCGATGCCTGAGTAGCAAGAAATAGTTAAGCAAGCATAATTTAGAGGAATTCTTGAATGCCTACTATCATCGTCCAAAACGCCAACGATCAGGGTGCAGGTTCGTTGAGAAATGCACTCGCCCAAGCTAAAGATGGAGATGTGATTGCATTTGCATCTGGGCTGGCGAATAAAACGATTAAGCTCACTAGTGGTGAATTATCAGTTAAAAGTGATGTCACGATTAATGGTGCTGCGGCTAAGAACTTAACCATCAGTGGCAATGACAAAAGCCGAGTATTCTTCACCGCATACGGAACTGATGTCACTCTGAAAAATTTGACCATTACTGATGGATACAGCAGAGGACAAGGTGGTGCAGTTAGAGTTAGTTCCAACAGTGAACTAACGGTGGACAATGTTCAGTTCAAAAATAATGTTGGTGGTCAAGGTGGGGCAATTCACGTTGGTTTTCGTAGTAATGCCACAGTGGTTAACAGTACCTTTGATAACAACAATGGTACTATTACCAAAAATGGTTTTAGTGCAGGTGCGATCGCTAACGACAATAATGGCTCATTAACTGTCAAAGGTAGTCGATTCACTAATAACAGTGGTCAAACGGGTGGTGCGATTTACACCCAACTCGGCCCCCTGACTGTAGAAAATTCAGTTTTCCTCAACAACCGCTCAAAAGATGGAGCTGCGGGGATTTTCGCAGATGGCGCAAGTATTGGCGGCCCAAGGGCAAGCGCATCATCTCCAGGTGGCACAATTAAGGTTAGTGGCAGCCATTTTGAGGGAAATGAGGGTTTTGGTGCAGGCGGAGCACTTTTTCTGTATGGTTACGGCAAAGATAAGACAATTGTTGAAAACACCAAGATTATCAACAATAAGTCCAAGTCTAACTACAAAGGCATTGCCCAGGGAGGGGGGGCACGACTTAATGGCAATGTGACAGTTCGCAATGTTACCTTTGCCAACAACACTTCCGAAGGACAAGGCGGTGGGTTGTGGTTAGATGGAGATACAACCTCAAAAAATGCGGTTATCAACCTCGAAAACGTTACCTTTTCTGGCAACAGAGCAACTACCGAGAAAGGATTGGGTGGTGCAATAGCCATTAATCCCAGTGCAGATGCCAAACTCAACGTCAAAAACTCGACTTTTTTCAAAAACTACGCCCAAAAGAACGGCGGAGCGTTTTGGGTTGTTGGTGGGCAACCTGTAACACTCACTAATTCAATTGTTGCTAATAATACAGCAAACAATCTTTCTGGAACTGGTCAGCAGACCGCGTTCCAGTTGCGTGATGGTGGTGGGAATATTGAGTTTCCAGCTCCAGCAAATAGCAGAAACTCCAGAGTAACTGCTAATTCCCGAATTGCTGACCCCAAACTGGGTTCTCTGCAAAACGTCAACGGAGATCTAGTTCATCCGCTGCTGGCTGGTAGTGCCGCCATTGGTGCAGCTGTTGCAGGCGCAACAGGAACCGACCAACGCGGTTTTAAACGTGATGGCGACCCTGACAGTGGGGCATATGAATTTAGCGGTGCGAATAAAGCGACATCTGCACTGGCTAGTACTTCCGCTGAAAGTACATCTGCACTGACTGGTACTTCCGCTAATGATACCTTAACTGGAACTTCCAGTGGCGATCGCTTCCTCAGCTCATCAGGTGCCGATAAACTCACGGGTAGAGGCGGCAATGACCAATTTGTCTACACTGATATTAATCATCGCGGTGATACAATCACTGACTTCCAAATCGGCGCAGACAAAATTGTTCTGACTGAGTTGCTCGACGACCTATTGAATAAAAATTACACTGGCAACGCAATATCCGATGGCTATGTGAAAGTTGTGCAAGGTAGTAGTAACAAAAATTTCACAGTGCAAATTGATCCTGATGGCCGCAATGGCGATAGCAGTTTCAGATCTTTGCTCACGGTGAATACAACAAATACAGCCACTTTAAATAGCGATAGCTTCGTGTTTTAAGGCTTGACCCTTTTAACTAGCGATCAGTTTTTCAGTTGTGGGCTAGATCCCCGACTTCTTTAAGAAGTCGGGGATCTAGCCACCGCCAATGCATCGATCTGCAATGCGATTGTCATCGACCTGCAAAAATTAACGCATCCTTGGTTTAACCTTACCTTAGTACCTCTTCCTACTTGAGAATATGGTATCGTTTGGCGATCGCTTTGCATTTAGGTATTCGTTGTCACTATCTATAATGAGCAACTGCAAGCGAAAATGCAACTGAGCTTCGCACTATCGGCCAACTTTGGGTAAAATGCAGCAATGGACGCTTTGAATTTAGTATGCAAAAACGTATCTAAGATGGAGTCAGCCCTCAACTAAGTAATTTTGGCTCATCTGCATATATTCAGTTTTGCTTTGAGGAACTAAATTATGACTCAGGCTTTACATAAAATAGTTACGTTTGAAGAATTTGTTGCTTGGTATCCAGAAAACGCGCAACGCCGATATGAACTGTATGACGGAGTAATTGTTGAAATGCCTCCACCAACAGGCGACCATGAAAGCATTATTGGATTTCTAATTGGAGAAATTGTTATGGAATACAAGCGTTTAAAGCTGCCTTATTTCATACCAAAAACAGCATTTGTTAAACCATTGGAGGGCGAATCAGCTTACTCGCCAGATGTGCTGTTGTTAAATCGTCCCAATTTAGTAAATGAACCTCTGTGGAAAAAAGCATCTACAGTTAGCCAAGCAGCATCGATTGCGTTGGTTGTTGAGGTGGTAAGTACCAACTGGAGAGATGATTATTTAAAAAAAGCCGCTGACTATGAGGCAGTAGGCATTCCAGAATACTGGATTATAGATTATGCAGCTTTAGGCGGTAGACGATTCATTGGCAACCCCAAACAAGCAACTATATCGATTTATAGTTTGGTAGAAGGTGAGTATCAAGTCAGCCAGTTTCGAGGCGACGATGGCATCAAATCACCCATTTTTGCAGAATTGAACTTAACCGCAGAACAAATTTTTCAAGCTGGTATCTCAACTTAGAACGACTGTGCAATCAGACTAAGCAGCAAAAGAAAGGATTTTTGGTGTTGTTGATTGAGAATATGAATTTGTCTCACGCAGAGACGCAGCGAAAAGTTCTGTTCGCCTCCGGTCTCCGTCAGGAGAAGGAGGGTTTCCCCGACCTAGGAACGCCACTTGCTACAAGCCGGGAAACCCGTCCAACGCAGTGGCTCAACTTTTCAAGACAGAGGCGCAGAGAGTAAGAGATTAGAATATGTTGTTTAACGTAACGCGAAAGTCCCCAGCCTCAATGTACTCATAGGGTGGGGATGAATAGTGAAAGTTTACAGGATATTTCAGCAGCGATCGCCTCATGTTGCTAGATTATCATTGGAAATCAAAATTAAGGGCAGCTAGCTGCAATCGACAATGGTATCTACTTCTACTTCTTTCTCGGATATTCAAAACCATTGGACACGCCGATTCATTGAAGCCTTAGCAGGGCGTCGCATTGTGAATGGTTATCCTGATGGGACTTTTCGCCCAAATAACTCACTTACCCGCGCTGAGTTTGCTGCCATCATCACCAAAGCATTTCCTACAGTTACTCAAAAGCGAGAGTATATTGCCTTTGTCGATGTACCTACCAATCATTGGGCTGCTGCTGCAATTCAAACAGCTTACGAAAAAGGATTTATTAGCGGATTCCCTGATAAAACTTTCCGTCCAAATAACCGAATTACGAGGGTAGAAGTTTTAGTTTCTCTAGTATCAGGGTTGGAAATTGCCGCGAAGATAAAACCTGACCTCTTGTCAGCACTCCCACAAATTTATCAAGATGCTGTGCAGATTCCTGCTTATGCTAGAAATCAGATAGCTATTGCAACTAGTGCTGGGCTAGTACCTAATTTCCCAAATATTAAATTACTTAATCCTAATCTGGCAGCCACCCGTAGTGATGTGGCAGTGATTATTTATCAAGCTTTAGTTTATTTGGGTCAGGCAGAAAAGATTGTCTCTGTTTATTTAGTAGTGCCGCCAACATCCACACCCACAACACCAACGCCAACACCCCCTGGGAGCCTGAAGCTAAATCACAGCCGGGAATTCCGAGGGGCGTGGGTAGCAGCTGTGTGGAATGGTGATTGGCCTTCTAAAGCAGGACTAACCGCTGTCCAACAAAAAGCTGAACTAACTGAAATTATCAATAAATTACAAACACTAAACTTTAATGCCCTCATCTTCCAGGTAAGACCAGAGGGAGACGCTTTGTATGCTTCTCAATTAGAACCTTGGAGTGCTTGGATAACGGGAACTCAAGGTAAAGCACCAGAACCATTTTATGATCCATTAGAGTTTGCGATCGCTGAATGTCACAAGCGCAACATTGAACTTCATGCTTGGTTTAACCCCTACCGCGCCAAGACTAGCATTAAAGGTTCGCCCAATGTCCGCCCTCACCTAGCTGTGACTAATCCAGAAGTTGTCTACCAATGGGGTAATCAGTTATGGATGGAACCAGGAGCGAAAATCGTTCAAGACAGAGCATACAACGTAATTCTAGACGTAGTGAAGCGTTACGATATTGATGGCATTCACTTAGATGACTATTTTTATCCATATCCCATCGAGGGACAATCTTTCCCCGATGATAAAACCTACGCTGCATATAAAGCAGGCGGTGGTACACTCAACATCGGCGACTGGCGGCGAGACAATGTTAACAAAATGGTACAGCGTCTCTGGCAGGGGATTAAAGTAACCAAGCCCCACGTTAAATTTGGTATTAGTCCTTTTGGTATTTATCGCCCTGGACAACCCCCTGGTATTACTGGGTTAGATGCTTACAATGTCCTGTATGCCGACGCCAAAAAATGGTTAGAACAAGGCTGGATTGATTACATCGCCCCTCAACTTTACTGGCGCACTGACCAAACACAACAAAGTTACTCTGCGTTGCTCAAGTGGTGGACACAGGTAAACACAAAGCAAAGGCACGTTTATGCTGGTAACAATCTGACAGAACCAAGCAACAAGAGTCGGGAGAGTGATGAGATTGAAAAGCAAGTGAAAATTAGTCGTAGCCAAGCTGGACAGTTCTCACTGGGAAATATCTTCTTTAATCTCGGTGTTTTGACAGAAAATAGTCAAGGCATTGCTGATAAATTCCAAAGTCTGCTTTATAACAAACCTGCACTACCTCCTACTTTGTCTTGGCAGAACACAACACCGCCATCCCCTCCCACAGGACTGCAAGTCAACAACCGCAAACTTAGTTGGCAACCTGGTGATAATCAACCGATTCGTTCCTGGACGCTTTATCGCCAAAGTGGAGATACTTGGACGCTTCAGCGAGTTTTATCTGCTGGCACAACCTTTGCCACTGTCCAACCGGGAACTTATGCTGTGTGTGCGGTGGATAGGTTGGCGAATGAAAGTGTGGGCGTGGTGATTTCAGTGAGTTGAGAGAATATATTTTGTACGTACTGTTATTTACTGGGCGTATAATATTGACCGCAAAAACCCGAATAGTCAGCAGGAGCACAAACCACGGCAAAGACCAGCCATTTTCGTTAGCTAGCATTAACACTTGCGGCTTGGTTCTGTGGAGAATAATGCTGTAATAGTCGAAATGGAAATCTGCAAAATGAACTATAACCGCTAGACTCATAACTGGTTTCCTCTTTTATCAATTCGCTGGCATTAATTGGCATAAAAGAAACCTCGCAACCCCAAAAAATTTGTCACTCAGTTGCACAAAACTACATCAGACAGGTGCTTTCCTTGTCTGTTGCAACTAGTAAAGGGGTTACGAGACTTTGCTAGCGAATCTTATACATAGAGACTTAGTTACGAGCATGAGTATTTCTGCGTTGAGTTTCAGTATATGGCACTGAAGGCTCAGCAGCATGAATAAGTTCTGGTTCCAGCATTGATTTGACTGGCATAACCTTCATAAATGATGAAATTTCTAGTTTTGAAAGCCACTAGATTGGTCAGCGAACGCTTTAAACTCCATAGCGTCGTGACTACAAAAGAGGCGCACATCCTGACTGCGATCGCGCGATAATGCACGTAGTCGGTCTTGATTGAGCAACCGAGCCTTGCGGTCTACCTCCATCATCCACTGGTAAGCACGTAGACCAGGTGTACAGTGCGGTTTGGCAGATCCCATCTCATGTCGATAAAAGTAAGCATCGCCAGCATGTAGAAGCCAGCCTTCCGGCGTTTCAATAGCGATACCTGCATGACCCCGCGTGTGACCGGCAAGCGGGATGAGGAGGATTTCTGGCGGTAGTCCGTCGAGGTCACGTACTGCTTCAAAGCCAAACCAAGGTTCACCTCCTTTTGAATAGTGCTTCCAGTGCTTAACCTCGTCCCACTGTTCTGGACGATAGCGCCCTCTGGCAATGAAGCCGTGTCGGTCTTGTGCAGTTTCAATCTCAGTCTGCATTACATGCACGGTTGCTTCAGGAAAATCCTCTAGACCACCAGCATGATCAAAATCGAGATGAGTTAGTACAATATGACGCACGTCTTGCGGGGAAAATCCGAGCTGCTCAATTTGAGTGAGTGCCGTGTATTTCTGATCAAACTGAATGCGATTGAAATGAATGAAGAACGGGCTGAGTCGGGAGTAAGGCAAGTTGATATCGCGCAGTCCAAAGCCAGTATCAATTAGAACAAGTCCCCGGTTTGTCTCGACTAGCAGACAGTGGCAAACAAGGTGAGCCGTTGGGCCGCGACTGAAGCCATCGAAGAGTGCCCCGCCAATCGGGCACATGCAACCACAATTGAGATGATGAATTTGCATGAATCCTCCGTTACGACTCTGACTCCTCAGAACCATCCTAAATGTGTAAGATTATCGACTGCGCGATCGCATTGGCGTTAGTATCGCCTCTCGTAGAGAAACGGCCTTGCCTTGATTACTATACGTAAATTACTTATTGGCTGACCCCGGCTCAGTGAGTCGGCGGTGCTGTTCAGCATTGATAGTATCAGGCAAAATTTTGCTTACAGTACCTTGAAGTTTCGTCTTGAGCGAACCCGCGATGATGTGATCCTTACCTGCCATCAAGGCGTCGAAACCTTGCTTAGCGACCTCACCTGGGTCATCTTTTTGACTCGCGCCTACCTTGGTGTCGTCCATACCCGCACGGTGGAAGAAGTTGGTATCAGTCGGCCCGGGCATAAGCGTGGTGACGGTGACACCTGTGTCCTTCAACTCGTTGCGTAATCCCTCCGCAAAGGATTGCACAAATGCCTTAGAGGCCGCGTAGACTGTCTCGAATGGGCCAGGCATCAAAGCGGCGATTGACGATGTAAAGAGAATTCGACCTTTGCCGCGCTCAACCATGTCCTTCACTACTCGTTTGCCGAGATGTACAGATGACACAACATTTAGGTTGATCAGATTGAGTTCATCCTTCAGGTCGGTTTCACGAGCAAATTCGCCGCCGACGCCGACACCTGCGTTAATGGCGATCGCATCCACTGGACGCCTAGTCGCCTTAATCTTATTGTAGAGCGTCTCGACACCCCCATAGTTAGCGAGATCAGCCTGTACTGTCTCAACCTTGACACCTAGTTCCTCAAAAGTTTGAGCAGCTTCATTGATACTCGATCCGGTGGCTGTGACTAGGAGATCAAAGCCGTTTTGAGCAAACTGTTTAGCTAGTTCGTAACCGATGCCGTTAGAGGCTCCCGTCACGACAGCTAAAGGTCGGATCAACGAACTATTCATAACCGTCCAAACTCCTATGTAACTGTTCCACGCTCGTTTGTCATAGCTGATCTCGCTACCAAATTCGCGTGGAGTGTGGGCTTTCAACTTTTACATCCTAAAGAGGCACTAGTGTGATTGCGTCTTTCCAAGGAAGTATCGCCCTTTGTGTCTTTAAGGTTACTTTTTTAGAGTACCGTATATACTTCCAATCCTCATTTAGTTAGACTGACTCTGCTAATCTCATATACCTCGTAAATTTTACTATTGGGCTATAAATTAACTCAAAATAAGCGTGCAGGCTTATTTTGTAACTGGGAAGAAATCAATTTCACTCGTTCAACTACGGTAATCATGTACCGATAATCTGGGACTTTCCCATTAGGTATATACCCTATTTCTTCGGCCAAAACTGAGGGGAACTCGCTCATAACTTGGCGGATATACTCTTGGCGGTTGCGTTCGATATTAGGCCCAATCAAAACCACACCAGATGGAACATAGTGAGGGTCTGTATAGAGTGTGCGTAAATCGGTCTGACCTGCTTCATTAAATTCTGCGATCGAAACAGCCCCAGCAGTTGCCTTTCCTTGAGTCACAAACTCTAAAACTGTTTTGGGTGTGGGTGCAAATAGTACCTCAGCTAATGTCAAACCATAAAGATTATAAAGAGGTAGATAATATCCTGTTGCTGAACCTGGTTGACCTAAAGCAACTATTTGACCCTGTAATTGTTTTAAATCCTGAATTGGATTGTCTTTACGAACAACCAAGATTGAGCGTAAATTACTCACACCCAGTAAAGGAAAAAGCGGAACATATTGATACCGGGCGATCGCAATAGCCGCTAACCCTGGTGGTGCAAAGACCAATGACCAAGCACGAGCCTCAAGATTCTCAATCGCCTTATTTTCGTTAAAAACAGGCTCTAGCTGAATGTATGCCTTTGTTTTTTCACCTAAATAACGATTGAACTTAGCATATTGGTTAATAATCTCTTGGCTGCCACCATAGTTGATAACACCAATAGTTAATACGCCTTCAAAAGATGGTGTTGATTGGCATCCAGCTAATGTCAAACTTAACAGTTGTAAAAGAAATAAACGACGTGAAAATCGCAAAGGCATCACTAAATTTATAGTTAAGGAAATAATTGTACTCTCAGGAATAATCTCAATCAGCTTGGCTGTTGCCTAAACTAGTTAGTTTATATCAAAAAATTAATATTATTTAACTATTGATTAACTGTTTTCTTACAGGTCATAGATGATATTGCACAAGCTTAGATACCAGCTTTATTTAGAAAGTGCTACTATACAACATTATGTTAATCAATAAAAAATTAGCTTATAAAAATGTAACACTTAATCTAATTAATTTGTGGGATGAATGGTTTGCCAAATTAAGTCTGCCAAGTTGGTTGTCAGCACTTTAGTGCTGAATTGAGCGCTCAAGCACTCCCTACCAATGCAATGTTTCTGTGGTAAAAAATTTTCTTGAAGAAATCGCTGGGAACTGGTTAAAGCATTGACCGTCTAAAGTGAAGGTAAAAGTTAAGAGTTAGAGTAATGGATTACTAATTTCAAATCACGCCTCTGGTGAAAAGCTTTCCCTGCTCCCGTATGCTTACCCTTTTCATTCGGGGGTTACGTGGTTAACAATGGGTTGGATGTTTTTCAAATGATTCAACCTTATGCCTAGAACTCCTAATGAATATGCCGTACACCTCCTACTGGAAAGCGGTCACAGGGAAGAAGTACGTTTTTCGACTATTCAAGAATTTCAGAAGTGGTATAGTGGCGAACTTGTGCCCAAGTCTGCTTCTCATGATTTTATTAGCGTGCCGATCAAGAATATTCAAGGGGAGTATATGGTAGTACGCCCATCTCGGATTGTAGCAATCCGAGTAGAACCCGTTTTTAGTTCTAGTGTTGAAAGATTCAACTAAATGATGAGAAAAACCCTTGCTTTGCTTTCCTTGATGGGAATTGCTCTTATAAATCCACTCTGGTCAGCTGTTGCTCAAGTTCCTAACTTACCACTGCCAGTACCAACGACTCCTGATATCCTGCTACCGCCAGTCCCAACGACTCCTCAAGTACCGCCACTAGAACCAATCGATCTGGGAAGTTGTACGCCTCGGCACGCTTGTTTGGGTTGGGATGAGCAAATTTTGGGTCAAAGAGGTAAAGGGGGCGATCGCAAAGCGCTATTGGCTTCCATTGACAACAGTTTGCGTTATTTGGCAAAAAAAGAGGCGATCGCAGCGTATCAAAATTATCCCATTCAGGAGATTACTCTTGATCGCGTCCGTCGGAGTTTGCTACGTTTCCGCCAACTAGTTGTTAGTTCTAAGTCACCAGCACAACTACAAGCCGCTGTCCGTCGGGAGTTTGTTTTTTACAAATCCGTGGGCAACGATGGCAAGGGTACTGTTAAATTCACTGCATATTACGAGCCTGTTTATACTGCTAGCCGAGTCAAAACCTCAGCATATAAGTATCCCCTTTATCGCCTACCACCAGACTTCAACCAATGGGCTAAACCCCACCCAAAACGCATTGATTTGGAAGGAAAGGATGGTTTGCTAGGGAATAAAAGCCAATTGCGTGGTTTAGAAATGCTTTGGTTTCGCGATCGCCTTGATGCATACATGGTACACATCCAAGGTTCTGCTCAAATTAAGTTAACTAATGGTACAAAAACATCAGTTGGGTATGCAGGTGGAACAGATTACCCCTGGACTAGTATTGGCAAAGAACTAGCAAAAGATGGCAAACTGCCACTGGAAGGATTGACATTACCACGGCTGATTAGTTATTTCCAAAAACAGCCGCAAGAGTTGAATAATTATCTGCCACGCTGGGAACGGTTTGTCTTTTTCCAAGAAACAGCCGATAGACCAGCTACGGGCAGTATTCATGTACCAGTGACAGCAGAGCGTTCTATTGCTACAGATAAGTCTCTCATGCCTCCAGGGGCATTAGCGCTGATTTACAACTCATTTCCCTACCCTACCAGTGTTGGCAAACTAGAGCGTCGTACTGTCAGCCGTTTTGTACTAGATCAGGATACAGGCAGCGCTATTAAAGGGCCAGGAAGAGTAGATTACTTCATGGGATCTGGTAAACTAGCAGGCGATCGCGCTGGTGTCACAGGCGGTAATGGTTCACTATATTATTTACTGATTAGAGAATAGGGAATAGGGAATTGGGAATTGATTATTTATTTACCTTATCCCCACTCTCCAGTCCCCAGTCCCCAGTCCCCAGTCCCTAGTCCCTAGTCCCCAGCCCCCAGCCCCTAATACGGCGGATAAGCAAAATCATCTTCATCCGCGTAAACGTAAGAGCTAGAAACCCCAGCCATCGCCATCTTGGGTGTTTCTAGTTTTACAGCTTCCTTACCAAAATCTTTGTGTTCTTCAAAAGTCTTGCAAATCATTGCAGACTCAAGCGAATCTGAAGCAATCAGGTATTGTGTTAACGTCCCAACTGTGGGATGTTTGTAATCCACAGTTGAAGCAACTAGAACCGTATTTGGTTCAATGCCTCTTTCTTCACACTCAATTATTGGAGAAAAAATCCCGTGAGCATGGAATAGCGGGCCTTTTGGTGTTAAAGGTTGCTTGCGGTATACAGCATAAGCTTTTTCTAGTTCAGCAACGAACCCACTAACGACTTTGCCTTGTTGAAATTCGCAGTATGTTTTGCTGAAACTTGCTCCTGCTGCGCCATTAAGAGTTAATTGTAGTGGTGACTCATGTAAAAACTTTTTATTTTCGCCCACTAAAAAGATTAGATAGCGAGTAAAGGTTTTAAATTTAAGTTTATCTGCTAAAAAAGCATCATAATTTTCTTTCAGCGTACCCAGTTTTAGACCAGTTTCCCGGTCTTTTACAGACAATGGCCCCCGACGCACTATGACTAATTGGGGAGTACTAGTAATAAAGACAGTTTCGACTCCAGAGCTAAATTCATGCTCCACCTGTTGCCAATTGTCATCTGGTTGAAAGCCAACAGCGTGGGCATTATCTAGCTTAATCGCTAAACCGTGAGGCTGAATGCCATCTGTGCCATACCGAGGATTAATCATCTGACACCAGGGGATGACTTGAGAAGGCGGTGCATTAAATTTTTCGTCTTCAAAGTCGAAATTAGCAGATGCTTTCATCGTTTTAGGCTATACAAGGAGTGTTTTGTTGAACTTTATCGGCAGGGTGCTGATGCTGGGAAGTCAGTTACGTCCGAAAAGAAGTCTGAGTAGCGACTTCTAACCATCAAAGCTTTAGGGGTTTTCTATTGTAGCAAGTAGCGTCAAACTGGCATAGTGGCTTTTCCAGAGTAAGTCAGAATTCATCTGTGTTGCAATCCCTGTTCAGTTTTTTAACAACAGATGTATTTTTACAGAGCAGACAAGGTTCTGCCACTATAAATTTATCAATTAAAGCGGGAAGCGCAAAATCTCTAGCCTACTTGTCTACAGGTGACGGAAAAACGTAGACGCGGAGCGGCTTGCCGCAGCGAAAAATTCTGTAGGCAAAGAGAAGTCTGTAGCAAGATCCCGCAGGGTGCGCCAGCGAAGGAGCGTAAAGCCCTTTGGGCATGGCTTCTCTACGAGACGCTTTGCGTAGCTTGCTTCCCCGTAGGGGTACGCTTACGGCGCACCCCGCCGTTTGTGCAGCGTTCCGCAAAAAAGGCATCAGAACTTTTCCCAACGCGAAGTAGCGTCTCGTAGAGAAGGGGAGCCACTGCGGTCTTGGGGTCTCCCCAAGTGGAGCAAGTGGCGTGAGACGCAATCATGCGAACGGGGTTTCCCAACCTAGGAACGCCACTTGCTACAAGCCGGGAAACCCGTCCAACGCAGTGGCTCAACTTTTCAAGGCAGGCTACCGCAGAGGACGCAGGGGTTACGGAGAAATGAGAGTTTGAGAGGGTTTATTGCGTAAGTCTTATGGGTAATCTTCAGTGGAAAAGGAGTAATCTCAGAATCAAAGCTCAATGCCAATTTGTTTGCAAGTTCCTAAAGCTTGCCGATACAAGTTTATGGATTTGGGATTTTGATTATAGTTACGGTAGATTGCCCCAATGTTTTTCAGGGTTACGCATTCACTGCGAACGGAGCCAGTTTGTTGATAAATGGCTAGAGCTTGTCCATAAAACTCTAAGGCTTTTTTGTACTGACGCTGTTTATAGTAAACCGACCCAATACTGTTGAGGCTTATACCTTCTCCTGACTTGTTGGCGATTTGTTGGTAAATGGCTAAAGCTTGCCCAAAGAATTCTAAAGCTTTGGGATACTGACTCTGGCTGTAGTAAAATGCCCCCATGTTATTAAAAGTTGTACCTTCCCCCGCTTTGCTGCCAATTTGTTTGTTAATTGCTAAAGCTTGCTCAATAAACTCTAGGGCTTTTTTGTATTGCTTCTGTCCATAATAAACTGACCCAATACCGTTGAGAGTAGAGGCTTCCTCAGCCTTGCTGCCGATTTGTTGGTAAATAGCTAAGGCTTGTTGGAAAAGCTCTAAGGCTTTTTTGTGCTGACGCTGGCTGTTATAAAGTCCCCCCATTCTCGCAAGACTTGTACCTTCCATTGCTTTGCTGCCGATTTGTTGGTAAGTGGCTAAGGCTTGCTGGTGGAACTCTAAAGCTTTGGGGTACTTACCTTGAATGGAGTAAACGACTGCAATACTGTTGAAAGTCGAACCTTCCTCGGCTTTGCTACCGATTTGTTGGTAAATGGCTAAGGCTTGCTGGTAAAACTCTAAGGTTTTGGTATATTGACGCTGGCTAGAGTAGACTGACCCAAGGCTTCTAAGGTTTGCACCTTCCTCTTTCTTGTCGCCGATTTGTTTGGCAATATTATTTGCTTGCTCGAAAAACTCTAATGCTATGGCATACTGAGTGAGATTTTTGTAAACTGCCCCAATAGCATTGAGGGTTTGACCTTCTCCTTTCTTGTCGCCGATTTGTTTGGCAATGCCTAAAGCTTGTTGGTAGAAATCTAAAGCTTTGGCGTACTGATTTTGACTAGAGTAAAATTCTCCAATAACGTTGAGGGTCTGACTTTCCTGTTTCTTGTCGCCGATTTGTTTAGTAATGGCTAAAGCTTGCTGGTAAAACTCTAAGGCTTTGGGGTACTGAGCGATGTTGTTGTAAACTTCCCCAATATCATTGAGGGTCTGACTTTCCTGTTTCTTGTCGCCGATTTGTTTAGTAATGGCTAAAGCTTGCTGGTAAAACTCTAAGGCTTTGGGGTACTGACTCTGGCTAGAGTAAACTTCTCCAAAGCCTTTAAGTGTTGCAACTTCTCCCTCTTTGTCGCTGATTTGTTTAGTAATGGCTAAAGCTTGCTGGTAAAACTCTAAGGCTTTGGGGTACTGACCGATATCGTTATAAACTTCCCCAATATTATTAAATATCTTTGCTTCCTTGGAGCGATCGCCAATTTCTCGATAAATAACTAAAGCTCGTTGAAACGTCTCTAATGCTAGGCTTAATTGACCTTGATTATACTGCTGTTCGCCTACTTGGTACAGACGTAATGCCTCGTCTGTGCGCTTTTGGACTGTTTGCGTCTGTGCTGATGCACTTACTATTCCTAAACTGTTTACAAAGAATGGTAATGTCATTAGAGAAACTAACACACTCGCACTCACCAAGCTCTGGCGATGAAGTCTGTTTGGCAGCCAAGTACTCAAGAAATAATTCATAGAATACTCCTTGCTCATTTAAAGCAGAGATGTTTTACTTTAGTTTTATATCGCTCTTTTTCTAATAAAATTACGCAAAGATTGCAACAACCAGGCGTGTCAGGGTTGTAGGATAATCCCATAAATAGAATATCCCCAATCCCCAGTTCCCAGTCCCCAGTCCCTAATTCCCAGTCTTGCTGTTCGCGGGACTATGGTACAACTTCCGAACCCGATCTGTTAAATCGTCCTAGCTAGTTGTGCCGCCTTTCCCCGAACAGCACCCTCTTCAAAAAAATGCCTAACAGAAGTTGCATCTACAGGAACTAAGTAAAACCCATAGCCCGCCTGCGATTTGAATCGCAGGCTAATAGCACAAGTCAGTTAAAACTGACTCCATGTAACTCAATTGAGTCCGTTGAAACGGACTTTATCTATTAGCCTAGGAATAAATTCCAAGGCGGGATAGCAAGGAAGCGGCAGATTTGAGAGATGTGAGTAATGATGAGGGCTAAAGTCTGTGGGTTTTTGCAAAAAATTTAATTTTTAATTTCTTCTATGGTTACTAACTATACCAACCGTATCGAACAGGTAACGCGAGAAGATTTGGTGATGTTTATCAATGCTTGCCTAGCCTGCACGGGACAGCGTGAATTTTATGATGATGCTTACGGTCAACGCGTATCAATTGACTTTTTGCATGATTATATTCTCGGTAATTACCGCCTGCTGTATGCTCGTTCTCTAGCAGCAGGTATCAACCACTTCAACCAAGCACAGATTATCCTCAAGCTACTGGCGACGGGGCGGGACACACTCCCAGAACATCGCCAAGAGGAAGGTGCATTGATTGCCCATGCACTTAACACCTTGCCACCACAACGAGCTTGGGGAGTTTTGCAACAGTTGCGTCAACGAAAAATTAACAACCGTCGCAGTAGAGCGATCGCCCGCGATTATTTAAGTATGCGGAATGATATAAGTTTCCATGCTGTAAAGTATCGCGCTAAAGTGCGAGCGATCGCAACTCACGCTCACCTCAAACTTCATGGTGAATTGAGTACTTTTCTCTTTCGCAATTGGAAACAAAATATCTACTCAACTGAGTTATTTGAGCAGTTTCGCCAAGCGCACTACAGCGCCGAAGCGATTTATCAGTTGCCTTTCACCATTGCAGAAGGATTTGCAGTTAAGCACAAAGTTCCCCGTGATATCTTTTTATCCCGCATTCAACAGCAGATGACTTTGGGCGAAAAGTTGCGTTTCCAAGGTGCAGCAGAACGTACCGAGATTGAAATTGACCTGAATTTAGGTAGTCTTCCCTTAACTAAATTGGCATTATATATCTTGTCATTGCCATTGGAAACTAGACAACAGCAATGGGATACTTTAAACCAAGCCTTGGAGCGATCAGCGCGGTTAACGTTAAAAAAAGCACCTTTAAAGTTAGGAAGAGTTGCGGCTGTCTTAGATTGTAGCTACTCCAGTTTTGGTTCTGGCGAAAAGCGCCGCCGTCCTTTGGGTGTGGCTTTGGCTACTCACTATTTATTGCAAGCTGCATCAAAAGAATACCGAGCTTTTTGGACAATACCTGTGGAAGATGCGCTGCAAGTGCGTCCCCGTGGACAAACTGACTTAGCGACACCATTGCTAGCCGCTTTAGGATCGGGTGCGGAGTTGGTAGTAATTGTATCTGACGGTTGCGAGAATTATCCGCCCAACGGTGCAGCAGAAGTGTTACGAGTATACCGCACCAAGTTAGACACGATGCGGCGAACCTCAATTGTTCACTGTAATCCTGTCTTTAATTCTGAAGATTTTTCGCTACGTAATCTTAGCCCCACTATCCCCACTGTAGGACTGAGAAACGCGGAAGATTTACCAACAATGCTAGGCTTTGCCCGTTTTGCTGAAGGTTCTGCTCCCTTGTCGGAATTAGAAGCATATTTGGCGGAACGAGTGCAGCAGATGTTAGGGGGAGGTGGGGGGAAGGGGGTAGGGGGAAGGGGGCAGGGAGCAGGGGAAGCAGGAGAGCTCTTGAAACATGACGGCTGAGCCTTTGAGCATGACGGTTGAGCCTCTGAGCATGACGGCTGAACCTTTGAGCATGACGGCTGAACCTTTGAGCATGACGGTTGAGCCTTTGAGCATGGCGGTTGAGCCTTTGAGCATGGCGGTTGAGCCTCTGAGCATGGCGGTTGAGCCTTTGAGCATGGCGGTTGAGCCTTTGAGCATGGCGGTTGAGCCTTTGAGCATGGCGGTTGAGCCTTTGAGCGTGGCGGTTGAGCCTTTGAGGCTAAAACTTATATTTTGACTATTAAATATGGCACTCAAAAGCAAATTATTAACAGACATATCTCTGAAAGGTTTAGAAATTGCACCTTCCCAAGTCCGGGGAGCAGTCCGCATTGTGCCACTACTGCGGCATCAAGTGCATGGTGACTTGCGCTTGCTGCGCCGTTCTTATGACGAAGATATTACAGTTGTCTCCCTAGAAGGTGAGATTACAAAACCAGGTATGAAGTACTTTTCTTATGTACCTCACGGGCTGGTAATGTCTTGGAGTGATGATGGTAGTCCGGTGGCAAGTTTTGGCGGACAGATAGTTAAGCCTGATGGTAAGCGTTTGGACTGCGGTTGTGCAAGTGTGCGGTTGATGCATCGCATGGCTAAGCGAGAATCAGTTAATCAACTCAGGTTTTTACCACTACACTTGGCAATGGAAGGTTTTTTGTCGTTGTTTTTCTCTGGCCCCGATATTGCTTGGAGTGAGTATTCTCGGTATGCCCTATCTCACGGACTGGGTTCGCGCTATGAAACTGCTGTGAGTGGGCGTTATATTGCGGGATTGGAAGATGCTTTGCGGGTGTTTGAGATCCATAGTCAACAAGTTGGAGTATTAGTATTTGTTGCTGAAGCTTTAGCCTCTGCTTTTGTGGTTCCCACGCCAGATGATTATCGGGCTTTGCACACTAGTTTGCTAGAGGATTTTTACAGTGACTTGATTTACCAGTACGGCTTGCTTTACGATACGACCTTGCCAATGGATGTATCTGTAGATGAGTCTAAGATTAATAGTTTGGCAGATTTGAGAGGAGCGATCGCCAAAATGCGATCAGATTGGGCATCATTTCAGGGGTTCATGGCGGAAGGACTACTACAACGCGAACTGCATTCCCAAAGAGTTTATACGGCTGGGCCCTTTGTGCTGCAACGATTTATGACTAATCTGCAACCCAAATACGAAAATTATATCGGGGAAGCGATCGCGCGGGAAACTGGAGAAATAGAGTACCTCAAAATCTATCGTCTCTCAGAAGCCCAAACTCGCCGTGCTTATTTACTCAGCAAGCTAGCTAAATACAACTGGAATCTGGATGCCACTGCCAAAGCACTCTCCCATACCCGCGAAGAGTTTGTGCATCGTATAGAAGCAGCCGGCTTTGGCTATTTGCTAAATCAACAAGTGCGCGACGCCGCACGCAAAAAGACTAAAAAGTCTTAACTCGAAATAAGGTCAATTTTATGAAAATTAAACCACAGATGAACGGCGATAATTTATCTGTCTTGAAAAGTTTCCTGCGGAGGGAAACCCTCCCGCAGAACTTTTCGCTGTGTTTATCAGTGTACCCTGCGGGAAGCCGCTGCGCGTCTACATCTGTGGTTCTAATAAAAAACTAGGATTTTTGCAAGATGTCTAATGACAAATGACAAATGACAAATTCTACCGATACAACCAAACCCGCAATAATGAAAGCAGTTGTTCAGTATCCACAGGTTTGGTAATGTAATCAGAGGCTCCAGCTTCGATGCATTTTTCGCGATCGCCTGGCATGGCTTTTGCAGTTAAAGCAATAATTGGTAGTGAGCGGAACTGTTGTTGCTGGCGGATGGCGCGAGTTGTTTCATAACCATCCATTTCTGGCATCATCACATCCATTAAAACTATACTAATATCGGCATTAGCTTGCAGCATCTCAATACCATCTCTGCCATTTTCAGCAAACAGCACCTCCATTTGATAGCTTTCTAAGAAACTGGTAAGGGCAAAAATATTACGCAAGTCATCATCTACAATCAAAATTTTCCGATTAGCTAGAACTGGATCGGTTTGGCGCAGTTGCTCTAATATCTGACGTTTAGGCGGGGGTAAATGTGCTTGCACTCGATGCAAGAATAAGGCAGTTTCATCTAACAATCGTTCTGGCGATCGCACATTCTTAATGATAATTGTTTCTGCCAGTCCCCTGAGTTGGCTTTCTTCTTGTCGATTTAGTTCTTTGCCAGTGTAGATAATAATTGGCAGTTTCAAAAAGCTGGATTCTTGCTTAATTTGCTCAATCAGTTCAAACCCGCTCATATCGGGCAAACCTAAATCTAGGACGATACAATCAAAGCGATTTGATCGCAAGATTGAGAGTGCTTCTGCTCCCGTACCCACTGCCGTACTCTGGACATCGCCATTGCCGATTAATTCGATGATACTTTGGGCTTGTACAGGGTCATCTTCAATTATTAAAAGATTTTTTACCTTACGCTCAATAAAGCCTTTAATTTCAGTCAATACCTGAGTTAAATCTTCTGGAGAGACAGGTTTTTGCAGGTAGGTAATCGCTCCTAGCTGTAATCCCCGTTGCTGTCTGTCATCACCAGAAAGGATGTGTACTGGTATGTGTCTGGTGTCTGGATCGCGTTTTAAACGATCCAGTACCGACCAACCGTCCATCTGTGGCATGTGAATATCTAGCGTAATCGCATCGGGCTTAAATTGTTGAGCTAGCATTAAGCCTTGTTTACTATGCAAAGCAACGATCACTTTAAAGCCCTGTTCACGTGCCATTTCTAGTAAGATGCGAGCAAATTTATCGTCATCCTCGATTACGAGTAAAATGCGATCGCCGCTTTGAATTGTATCCCGATCATCTGCGACTTCATTAGGTAGATTGGGGATTTGCTTCGCTGATAAAGGTAAGTCCGAAGGTTGGCTTACTGTGGTGAGCGGAACCTCAGATGTTATGGGTTGATGTAGAGAAGGCCGGGGGTTAGCTTCCTGTATTTGAGATTTTGCAGGTTGCAAAGAAAGAACCTCTCTTGTGTCTTGCTCCTGAGTAGTTTCCCCAGTTCCTAAATAAGTCTGCGGTAGATAGAGAGTAAAGGTACTTCCCTCGCCTGGTTGGCTAACTAGCTCAATTCTCCCTCCCAACAGCTGAGCAAGCTCGCGGCTAATCGACAAACCTAAGCCAGTTCCCCCAAACTTGCGGCTGGTTGTGCCATCTGCTTGCTGAAATGCCTCAAAAATGATCTTCTGCTTCTCGATTGGAATACCAATACCCGTATCGCTGACTGCAAAAGCAATCATCGGACTGCTGTGTTTGCTGCCATCAAGTTGTGCCACCTCCGCAACCATGCTAATCTGTAGTTTCACGCCTCCCTGTTCGGTAAATTTCAAAGCGTTAGCCAATAGGTTTTTCAGCACTTGTTGCAGGCGTTTCGGGTCGTTAGAGATTGCCTCTGGTAAGCTGTCGTCTAATTCAATTGCAAAACTGAGTCCTTTATTCTGGGCAACTTGACGGAAAGTATGTTCTAGAGAACTCTGCAAATCTGTCAAGTATATTCGTGAAATATCTACCGACAAAGTGCCTGACTCAATTTTTGCCAAATCTAAAATATCATTAATCAACTCCAGCAGATCCGTGCCAGCAGAGTAGATTGTCCGACTATATTCTACTTGTTTTTCTGATAAATTGCCTCCAGAGTTGTCTGACAAAAGTCGTGCTAAAATCAGCAAGCTATTAAGCGGCGTCCGTAACTCGTGGGACATATTCGCTAGAAATTCCGATTTATATTTTGAAGACAATGCCAGTTGCTCGGCTTTATCTTCCAAAGACTTTCTCGACTGTTCAACTTCCTGATTTTTGCGGGCAACTTCTCGGTTTTGCACCTCTAATAATTCTGCTTTTTCTTCTAGCTCCTCATTCAACTGCTGCAATTCTTCGTTAGATTGCTTCAGGAGAAATCTTGATTCTTCTAAATCTTGTGCTTGTTCTTCTAAACGTTGATTGCTTTGCTGTAATTCTTCTTGCTGGGTTTGCAATTCCTGTGTTAAAGTTACTGACTCTTGAAGTAGTTGCTGAGTTTGTTGACTGGCAGCGATATTATTCAAAAACACACCCAAAATTTCACAAAATTGCTCCAAGAATGTTAAATGCAACTCGCTAAAAGGTTGAAAAGAGGCAAGTTCAATTACGGCTTTTACCTGCATCTCAAACACTATAGGTAACACAATAATATTGAGCGGCAAACTTTCTCCCAAACCAGAACTGATGCGAATATAATCACTCGGAACTTGAGTCAGGAGGATTCTTTGTTTTTCTAGGGCACACTGCCCGACCAACCCTTCACCTAAGTGAAACTGATTTGCAACATTTTTGCGCTCTTTATAAGCATAGCTACTCAACAACTTCAGCACAGGTTGGTTGTCTACCGAGTCCATCATGTAAAAAACGCCCTGCGGTGCTCCAATTAGTGGTGCAAGATTCGACAATATCAACCGAGACACATTTTCTAGATTTCGCTGACCCTGAAGCATTTGGGTAAATTCAGCCAAATTAGATTTGAGCCATCTTTGCTCCTCATTTTTTTTAGTTGTGTTTTGCAGATTAATAATCATCTGGTTGAAAATTCGCGTTAATACGCCAATTTCATCCTGGCGATCGCTGTGTGGTAAACTTACCGACAAATCACCATCCCGAATATTTTCCGCTAAATCAGAAACTTGTTTCAACGGTTTTGAGATATGCCGGCTTAGGAAAAATCCTACTAAAGCTAAGATTAAAAAAGATGAGGGAATACCATAGACAATGCTAGCGACAGTTTGCTTGGTAGCTGCTTGTGCTTTTTGCGAACGCTGCTTCAGCAGTACATTTTCCTCATTTTTCATTGCCTCCAACAGTTTCCGAATCTCATCCATCAACTGCTTGCCACTATCTGTTATGATAGCCTTCTGAGCAGGTTCCAAGCCTTGACTTTGCCGTAACTCAATCACATTTTTCATTACAGCCATCCTATTATTTATCAATGGCTGTAATCTATAAAGCCGATTTTGTTGATTAGGATTATCTTCTGTTAATTTCTGAAGCTCTTTAATTTGTTGATCCAATCTTTCTATAGCAGTGCTGTAAGGTTCCAGATAGCGCAGTTCGCCAGTGATGATGTAACCGCGTTGTCCAGTTTCAGCATTGATTAACTGAGAGCTAAACTGATCTAGCTGATTGAGAACCTGGTAGGTATGTTTTTCCCGGCGCGAAGATTCAATTAGTTCATTAGTGCTTTGGTAAGAGATTAGGCCAATTGTAGTCAGAATTGCCAGGCTCAAGGCAAAACCTGCTCCAATTTTGGTTCCAATCTTCAAACTGTTTAACATTATCTAAGGTAATTATTTACGCTATCTCTCTATAGATAGTATGATGACATTCCTTAGATTCCTGACTTCTCTAATAAGTCGAGAATCTTGTTCGACAGCGAATATACTTATTAGTTAAGGATAAAATATCAACGGCAAAAGGAAAATAAAAACCTTTAACCCTGATAACTTAAGATTTTTTCAGTAAGTTTTGTTATTAAGAACCTGGTAATCGTTTTTATCTGCATTAACTACGGGTTGGCTATAGATGCGAAAATGTTGGATTCTATGATTCTCTAAAATGGTTTTTGCAGCTGCTATATGAATATCAGTACCATTCAGCAACACTAGGTAATCACCCTTGGTTACTCGATTTTCATAGTATTTAGCTAAATCGTCGGGAATTTGTAATGCAACAAAGTTATCTTTGGAACTGCTGATATATACTTCAGCAAGTCCAGCCAGAGTGCTGATATCTTTAGCAATCACTGTGATGTGACTCATCGGAAAGCCAGCTATCCTCAGTTCAGTGAGTGCTTTTTCGACGTCTTGTCGCGTAGAAAAAGCACCAATTCCGTACTTGTATCGACCACTTGGAGGTAAAACCATATTATAAACGTCCCATTTTTGAATGCCACGATAATGGAACATCTTTCTGGCAATACGAATCTCTGCTTCTGTAGCTGTTACTATTACTAAATAGTAACCTTTGGATACTAGGTCGCTATAGGCCTGCGCTTGGGCTTCAGGAACTCCTAAACCCAACAGCGCACCAGTTAAACTACCTGCGGTTGCACCGATCGCACCACCAGCTAAAGCCGTAGCGATCGCTGTTGCTTCGGCTCCAGCTAGGACGATTGGCCCTACTCCAGGAATTGCCAAAAGACCTAAACCAAGTAGTAAGCCAGTCAGACCACCTAATGCACCCCCCGTAATTGCTCCAGCAGTAGCACCCTCCTCAGCTATATTGCCAGTATTTTCTTTGACTTCAATACCAGCAATATCACTTTGCTCTTGTGCATTTCGCGCAATTACAGAAACCTTATGCATTGGAAAATTAGCAGCTTTTAATTCCCGAAGTGCAAGTTCTGCATCTGAACGTTTAGCAAAAACGCCAACAGATCTTCGCTCTTTTTCTAATGTCATTTTATCTGTTTCTTGCGACTAGCAATGTTTTACAATGATATTAGCTGAGTCTCATAAAATTACACAGCTCTACGAGTTAGTAAACCCCAAAGGAAGATCAATAGCATTGCACCAAGAACGGCAAATAAAATACTTCCGAGTGATAAAGCGCCTACGGATGCTGCTGCTGCCGAACCACTTCCTAACAATACTTGTCCTAGATAACCCCCAACTACCGCTCCGAGAATTCCTAACACGATAGTAGATAAGATACCGCCACCTTGTTGTCCTGGATAAAAGAATTTGGCTAACGCACCTGCAATCAACCCTAAAACTAACCAAGCAATGATGTTACCCATAACAAATGTCTCCTTTTCTCTGCAAAAATGCGGTTTTACTTGCTTTTGACTATTTCATATTAAAATTAAGTTACAAAATTCTTGATCTATCTAGCGAACTAATATCGAAAATCTTTAGATATTATTTGAATCTATAGGTTCGACTTTATCCAAATCCCGGAACGCCACCTTTGAAATCTGGCAAAAACTTTCTACTACGGGATTAGTTTGGATCAAATCTGAAAAGACACAATTTAACTGAGATAAGGGTCTTCAAAGTATGCGATCGCCTACGCCAGGCGCGTGCTTGCACCATCGTAGCATCCAAAGATGGCATTAATATAAATATTGCGATCGCATATTGATGCACCTATGTAAAATATAAATTTACTATTATCATTACTTAGATAAAATTTGGTTGATAAATTAGTTTATTTCCACTATCAAGCTAATAGTTGCTTACTTTAACTTCACATAAACAACCATTGGTAAATCAAGGAATCTACTATATTATTACTAGTCAAAAACTTAAATCTTACTTAAGATAAGCGTTAATAATTAAAGCCTAATACTATTTATGGAATTTTTTCTTTGGATATATACTAAAAGATTAAGTTAATCTATATAGTTTTTAACAACCTCTGACAATAGTAAGTAATTTATCAATATATTCTCTATACAGAGTCTACCTGTAGGCTGAAAGGCATTTATCAAAAGATATAGCTATGGAACCATTGGCTTATATCTTTTGGCTACTTTGTTAAATTCTCCAAGATGAACCAATCTTTTAAAAAGCTATATACAACGGACAAAAAATTTTTTCATAAAAATAACTCCAGATAGAAGAATTAAACATTGCACAAATATAGTATAAGAACATTGCATAACTTACTAAGCAATACTGACCAAATAAATCAATAAACCTAGGAGCTAAAGATGAGTATTGAAGATAGAGCAAAAGCTGTTGCTAAAAATATTGAAGGCAAGGTACAAGAGATAGTAGGCGAAGTTACTGGCAACCCTAATGACAAAGCTGAAGGTCAAGCTAAGCAAGCCGAATCCCAAATTCGCCACACTGTTGAAAACATCAAAGATGATGTTAAAAAGTCTTTAGAATAGGCTTGTTCAGATTCCCGACTTCAGATTCCCGACTTCAGATTCCCGACTTCTAACAGAAGTCGGGAATCTAGTTAAGCTGGCATACCTAAAATGTCCTCAAGCCTTGGCATATCTTCCAACGGAATCACGCGCCCTTCATCCTCAAAGCCAACAATTTGATCAAAGTTTAAATACCGATACAAATCATCGGCAAAAGGATGAATCTTATTCGCCACAATATCCATATATTCCTGTACTGTGGGAATGCGTCCTAACAGCGCACAAACTGCTGCTAATTCTGCTGAACCAAGATACACTCGCGCATCTTTACCCATGCGATTATTGAAGTTGCGGGTAGAGGTAGAAAATACCGTTGTTCCATCAGCAACTCGCGCCTGATTACCCATACATAAACTGCATCCTGGCATTTCTGTCCGCGCTTTTGCAGCATCAAAAATATCGTACACACCTTCTTCTTTAAGTTGGTGTTCATCCATGCGAGTTGGTGGACAAACCCACAAGCGAGTTTTTACTTCGCCTGCACCTTCTAAAACTTTAGCTGTTGCCCGATAATGACCGATATTCGTCATACAAGAACCGACAAATACTTCTTGCACAGCATCATTAGCAACGTCCGATAATAATTTTACATTATCAGGATCATTAGGAGCCGCTACAATTGGTTCTTTGATTTCGTTCAAATCAATTTCGATAATTTCGGCATACTCTGCATTTGCATCAGCTTCTATTAGCACGGGATTGGCTAACCATTCTTCCATTTTGGCGACGCGGCGCAGGATAGTACGCGCATCTTTGTAACCTCTGGCTGCCATATTCTTCAGCAGCACTACATTAGAACGCAGATATTCGGCAACTGTCTCTACACTCAGCTTAATTGTACAGCCTGCACAGGAACGTTCGGCACTAGCGTCAGTAAGTTCAAAAGCTTGTTCAACTTTCAAATTTGGTAAGCCTTCCATCTCTAGAATCTTTCCAGAGAAGACGTTTTTCTTATTTTGCTTCTCTACTGTCAGCAAACCTTTTTGAATTGCTACGTAGGGAATGGCATTTACAACATCTCGCAAGGTGATACCGGGTTGCAATTCACCTTTAAATTTGACCAATACCGATTCTGGCATATCCAAAGGCATTACACCCAAAGCACCCGCAAAGGCTACTAACCCGGAACCTGCGGGGAAGGAAATACCTAAAGGGAAGCGAGTGTGAGAGTCTCCGCCTGTTCCGACAGTATCGGGTAGCAGCATTCGGTTGAGCCAAGAGTGAATAATCCCATCACCAGGACGCAAAGCGACACCGCCACGGGAGGCGAAAAAGTCGGGTAGTTCTTGCTGAGTTTGGATGTCAACTGGTTTGGGATAAGCGGCTGTGTGACAAAAACTCTGCATCACCAAATCTGCACTAAAGCCAAGACAGGCGAGTTCTTTTAATTCGTCGCGGGTCATTGGGCCTGTGGTATCTTGAGAACCGACGGTGGTCATCATGGGTTCACAAGATGTACCAGGACGTACACCAGGTAATCCGCAGGCTTTACCAACCATTTTCTGTGCTTGGGTATAACCTTTACCTGTGTCGGAGGGTTGTTGAGGACGGATGAAAACGGTGCTGGGTTCTAAACCAAGTGCTTGACGAGTTTTATCGGTGAGGGTACGCCCAATAAGTAGGGGGATACGTCCACCTGCACGGACTTCATCGAGAATGGTATCGGGTTTGAGGGTGAAGGTAGAAATAACTTCGCTAGACGTTCCATGTAGAGACGTTGCATGCAACGTCTCTACAGTGGTGATTTCGCCTTTGTAGGGATGGATGGTAATCACCATACCAGTTTCTAGTTTGGTGACATCGCATTGAATGGGCAAAGCACCTGCATCTTCAGCTGTGTTAAAGAAGATTGGCGCGATCGCACCACCTAAAATATACCCCCCAGCGCGTTTGTTCGGCACAAAAGGTATATCATTTCCCAGATGCCACAACACAGAGTTAATGGCAGATTTGCGCGAGGAACCTGTACCAACTACATCCCCTACGTAAGCTACAGGATGCCCTTTTTTCTTTAACTCGGCAATTGTTGCTAAACTTCCCGGTTGCCGTGACTCTAGCATTACTAAGGCGTGCAAGGGAATATCCGGGCGTGTGGTGGCGCTTTGGGCGGGGGATAAATCGTCGGTGTTGGTTTCGCCAGGAACTTTGAAGACAGTAACGGTGATAGCTTCTGGTAGTGTGGGACGCCGGGTAAACCACTCGGCTTCTGCCCAAGAGTCAATTACCCGCTTGGCGAAGGGATTGGTTTTAGATAATTCTAAGACATCGTGGTAGGCGTCGTACACCAACAAAATTTTGCTTAAAGCGTTGGCGGCATAAGCGGCGATGGGTTCCTTTCCTTGTCCCCCCATCACCAGCGGTGTTTCGGAAGAGTCGGAAACGGATACAGTGGGGAATTGCAGCAAATCGATTAAAGATTGCACATTATAGCCACCTACCATTGTCCCTAACAATTCCACCGCTTCTATGCGCGAAATCAAGGGGCTGGTGATTTCTTTTTTGGCAATGGCGGTGAGAAACCCAGCTTTGACGTAAGCTGCTGCATCAACACCAGGGGGAATGCGATCGCGCAATAAATGCAATAATGTATCTGCTTCACTCTTTGGCGGATTTTTCAGTAATTCACACAACTCTGACGTTTGCTTTGCATCCAAAGGTAAAGGGGGAATTCCCAGTGCTGCTCTTTCGGCAACGTGTTTACGATATGATTCCAGCATTCTGAACTCCAAATATTCAGCCAAACATTTTTTAAGTGTTTATAATCACTTCCTAAGTTTTAGGAGCATTCAACCTCACAAATCTTTACAGGTAGAATTCACAGGAAGTGAGTCTCCTTACTTTAAGTTTTTGTTTGGCAAGGACTTATAATTATCACTGTATAGCTATTTTTCCTGATAAAGCTGTTTGCAAATAATTCTCTTTTTCCATTTTTTAACTTGGTCACGTGCCTGTTTATTAGATAATATAATTCGCTTGTCTACTGAACTTCCACCCGGCGGAAACCGCCACTCAAAGTTCTTATTTCGTCACGCTTCTATTATATATGCCCAAAACTTACACTGTGGAAATCCACCACCAAGGCAAAATTCATACTTTGCAGGTTCCTGAAGATGAAACCATCTTATCAGTTGCCGATGCCGCTGGTTTAGACTTGCCGAGTTCCTGTCATGCGGGTGTTTGCACAACTTGCGCTGGACAAATAGCCGAGGGAACTGTAGATCAAACCGAAGGCATGGGCGTTAGTATAGATTTGCAAAAACAAGGTTACGTATTGCTTTGTATCGCCAAACCTCTTTCTGATTTAAAAGTTGAGACAGAAAAAGAAGAAATAGTTTATCAGTTGCAATTTGGTAAAGACTAATAATCAGTAAACAGTTATCAGGAAACAGTTATCAGTGAACACTTATCAATAGAAAGTTTACTCTTGATAATTAGTAACTGGTAACAGATATCACTAAAACTGATAAATAACATAGTGTTTATTAGCACCTGATATCAGCTATTCTAGAAACGACAAATCACCAGGCTTTACTACAATGACAACTCATTTTATTACCGCAGAAATTGACCTTCAAGAAACTCCGACAGAATTACAACAAGTAATTGAAGCAGAGTTACAAAAACAAGGTGAACCCCTACGTTGGGCAATTACCTCTGTGGATGTTGCACAGCAAAAAGCCACTGTTGAAGCCGTTGTCACCACAGCCAGTGCTGAGTAGTTCAGTTATCAGTTATCAGTCAATACAGTTCAGATAAGCCCAAAACCCTGATATATAGGCGCGATTTATCGCGTCTTCCAAGACCAATAATCTACTGTTTACTGTTTACTGTTCACTGTTGACTGATTTAATATGCAACGTCCATATACTGTGATTTTAATTGTACCAACTGGCGTTGGGGCTGCGATTGGTGGTTATGCTGGTGATGCTTTGCCTGTTGCCAGAGTTATAGCACAAGTTTGCGATCGCCTGATCACTCACCCCAATGTCCTCAATGGCGCTAGTTTGTACTGGAATCTTCCCAATGCTTTTTATGTTGAAGGTTATGGGCTTGACAAATTTGCTGCGGGATGCTGGGGATTACAACCTGTATATGCCAATAAAGTAGGTTTGCTTTTAGACCAAGGTATTGAGCCAGAATTGCGGCTGCGACACCTGCAAGCGGCAGATGCAGCCAGGGCAACTCTGGGATTGTCAGTAACAGATTATGTAATCACAGATACCCCGTTAAATGTAGAATTACGCACAGCCCCATCGGGAGCTAGTTGGGGGACAATTGGCAACCCAGACAGCTTGTTAAGGGCAGCTGAAATCTTAGTTAAGAAAGTAGGGGCAGAAGCGATCGCAGTTGTTGCCCGTTTCCCCGATGATATGGATGAAGAGGCAGTACAAAACTACCGCCAAGCTAAAGGTGTCGATCCTTTAGCGGGTGCAGAAGCCGTAATTAGCCACTTGCTAGTGCGAACCTTTCAAATACCTTGCGCCCATTCTCCTGCCCTTGCAAGCGTACCCCCAGAACCAGATTTATCACCTCGTTCGGCTGCCGAAGAATTAGGCTATACCTTCTTACCGAGCGTCCTTGTCGGCTTGAGTCGCGCCCCACAATTTATAGTAAATAAAGGGTTAGTTGCATCTTCACAAGCAGATATTTGGGCAGATCATGTAGATGCTGCGATCGTACCTGCAACTGCTTGTGGTGGTAGTGCCTTACTCAGTTTAAACCAGAAGCGATGCCAAATAATTACAGTGGAAGAAAATAAAACTCAAATACAAGTTCCTCCCCAGCCATTGGGGATCAAATCCATACAGGTAAACTCATATTTAGAAGCAGTGGGTGTATTAGTCGCACACAAAGCAGGCATTAATCTATCTGCCCTCAGTTCAAGTGGCTTTGTCTAATTCGTAAGTCAAGAGTAGAGACGCAATTAATCGCGTCTGTACAAGAGTCAAGAGTAGAGACGCGATTAATCGCGTCTGTACAAGAGTCAAGAGTCAAGGGTCAAAAGTCATTAATTATTCTCTCCTCTGCCCTATTCCCCCAAAAAATCGTGGTTGAACAACAAAAGCAAGAGCCAGAAATTCCATACCTGACGCGCTTCCAAGTACTTGGAGCGATGGGAGCGACTGCAATCATTTTGTTGATAGTCGCCAAGCTATCGTTATACTTTGGCAACTTTTCTTTATTTTCCTGGAAATGGGATGAAAAGGAGTTGCTGCTAGGCGTGGGGTTGGGAATTATCATCACTGCGTTAAGTGGCTTAGCTTACCGCTTTTCTCCTCCCTACCGTAAAAGTGCAGATTATTATTTAGAACTAGTACTTAAACCCTTAGCTTTACCAGATTTAATTTGGCTAGGATTACTACCAGGTTTGAGCGAAGAATTGTTATTTCGGGGCGTGATACTGCCAGCTTTAGGTTCAGATATTACGGCTGTCATAGTATCGAGTCTTTGCTTTGGCGTCTTACACCTCAGTGGTTCCCAACAATGGCCTTATGTGATTTGGGCATCCATTGTTGGGATACTACTAGGATATAGTGCCTTGATTACTGGTAACTTATTAGTACCGATTGTTGCTCATATTGTGACAAATTGGATTTCCAGCTATCTGTGGAAAATGTGGCAATTGTCGAAAGTTAAAAGTTAAAACTTTTCAAGACAGGCATCGCACACTATCAACCATAGAATAAATTACGTGGTTTGAGCGCTCTGACTGGATACTTTCTGTGCAGCAGTTTTTAAACGAGTTGCCCTACTTTTACGGAGACTCTCACTTCTGCGAACTCCACCAGCCATCTCATATTCGCGGCTATCTTTGCCGTATTTAAAAGCAATCCCCATAAGCATCTTCTCAGAGAACGTGCTCAACATTTGTTCTAACTCTTCAAGTTCTAATTTGGAAGAGTCAGCCATGCTGAGAATAGTGTTATAACTTTCTAACTTGGTGCGTACCTGTTCAATTAATTGTGTCAAGTTTGTTAAGTTGTAAGCATCCCCAAGATCCAAATTAGTATTTATTGCTTTGAGTCCAGCGAATCTTAACTCAGCATTTTCTAGAACGCGGGATGCGCGTTTTCTCTGAGGCATAAATTTACTTCCATGTGAGGTTTCTAAAATTACTATGCCCTGCTGCAACTACATTTTGGCTCAGCAAAATCCACAATTAATTGTATTATGTATTAAATAGTTGCTAGTAAATTTTCTTAATTTATTTGGAGAATATCAAATAGGGACAATACAGTTTAGGAGTAGTATTTGGATATGGGGTGTGTTGTGGCGGAAGACTTAACGCACCTGATAGACTATATCAAGATAGTGCGTTGCGCTGCACGACAACACACCCTACTATTGTTTGATGTTTAAGTTGGCATACTTATAATTACAGAAAAAGCTGTGTCAACTACAAAAGAAGCATTTATAGCTACAGAATAAGCTGTGTTAACTAAAACTTGTTCATTTGTAACTACAGAATAAGCTGTATTCACTAGAACTTGTTTATTTGTAACTTCAAAAGAAGTTTTAGTTAATAAAACTTCTAGCTTACTTATTATTTAAGAAGTATTTATAATTAATTATTAATTATAGATAATATGACTTTAGTTTTACTTATCCAATCATCAGTATTTGTAACTACAGCTTCAACATCTACAAGTCTTTCAAGGTGACTCGTAAAACCTATCTCTTCTCTCTGTGTCCTCTGTGCCTCTGTCTTGAGAAGTTCTGATGCCTGCGGCGGGCTGCGCCAACGGATAGCGCAGCGTTAGCGACGTAGGAGCGTCGGAAACCTCCGCTCAGACTTCTCGCTGTGGTTAAATAAATGACTCTTGAACCGCAGAGGGCGCGGAGAACACAGAGAGAAGAGATTAAAAAGAGATTTTTTGAGCAAAATGTTGATCCACCTTGAAAGGGTTGCTTTTTCGGGGTTATAACATTTTGAAAAAAATGCGACAGATAGTAGAGATGTTGCAATCATTAACTGTAGTCTTCTAAATGTTTAATGCCTGTAAAGTCTGGCTTATGTATTTCTACGTTCGATTAAGTGTAGTTTTTGACGAGTAAGCTGCTAGTGCGATCGCCTGTGGTAAAATTCGATGTTCCTGAATTTGAATCCTGGCGTGGAGTGTTTCTGGTGTATCGTCTGGTAGTACTGGCACTGCTGCTTGCATTAATATTGGGCCACTGTCCACCTCTAAACAAGCTATATGCGCTGTACAGCCAGTAATTTTTACCCCAGATGCCAAAGCTTGTTCGACAGCATGAACTCCTTTAAAACTAGGCAACAAACTAGGGTGGATATTAATAATCTTGTTGGGAAAAGCATCGATTAACACTTCTGTCACCAGTCGCATCCAGCCGGCCATAATCACCCATTCAACATCATATTTCTGCAATGTCTGGACAATTTGCTCGTCAAACTCTTCCCGGCTTTTGTAGTTGCGGTGATTTAATAAAACAGCCTCTACACCTCTGTTTGCTGCCCTTACCGCTGCTTTAGCCGAGGGATTATTATAAATCAAAACTTGAATTTGAGCGTTTAACTGTCCATCTTCAATAGCTTGAGCAACCACCTCAAAATTGCTACCATTCCCAGAAGCCATAATCCCCAATTTCAAAGGAGCGCTTTGTGTAAATTGGTTGCTAGAGATGTTGGGAGAAATCAGGCAAGCAGTATCAGCATTTACTGGGAAATTATTACTCATAAAACTTCTATCTTACTAATAAATGCGAGCCTACTGGACATTTAACTTGCTGAAAATTATTGGAAGGAAGCGTTGGCGGAAGTGGCGGTTTAGCTGAGGGTTTATCAGTTTCACAAATAGCCGTACTTGTGAGAGTTTCACCTTTAATTTTTCTGACAAATGTAATGCCCGTATAGCTTCTTAACTCAGGCTTTTTGGCAACAGCTGTGCTGATTACACTTTGGGTTTGCTTGTCTTGGGATAGTATTCGATAACGGTAATTCTCGGTTTCTGGCTTAATATCAAGACCTAGTTGCTCAATAGTTGTACCAAACTTTTGGTATTCCAGATAGTAGGCCTGTTGTCCGCGGTTTATAGTATCAATAATTTGTTTACCTTCAACTTCTTGCTGATTGGTTGCTTGATTTCCTGTTTTTGGGTCGATAAGTTGGATATTATCAGGCAATGTAGTAGCATCGGAAACTTTTTTGAATAGCGATGCTTTTGGAGAAAAAGCTGTGGGTCTAGGTTTTCCCGGATTGGTTTCATCTAATTGCAATCGCATCTGACCATCAGCAGTAAATTCAAAAATTGTCAATACTGGTTGCTGATTACTGGGAATTGTGACATCTAGATGCATAGGTTGTGGCGTCGGGTTGATGCGATATTTAACTTCGGCGGCAACAAGAGTATTAGGATTGGGCAATAAGATAAATAATTTGCCTTCTGGTGTGAAAATGAAGGTTAGTCTTTGAAGCGATGAAGACTCTTGAGTTTGCCATTGCCCCGATAATTTTTGGACAATCGGGTTTGTCTGCTTAGTTGGTTGAGATGGCGTTGGCGTTGGTGCTGTGGCAGGCTGAGCAACTACAGTTGGTTCGAGTTTCATCAGTAGTATTATAAATACGCTAAAGCTAAGTAATTTGCTAGCGATTTGAAGTTTGCCCAAGTATGCGAATTTAAGCATTTGCGTAAGAGTCATTAGATTGACAGGATCTTAACAGTACTTCTACGAATAACAACCCTACACTAGCCACCATTGCCATGAAAAAAAACCGATCGCCTATGCAACTGCTGGATAATGATACTGTGGCAGCCTGGATTTTTCTCACACCAGCACTAATTTTACTAGGCGTCTTTATTATTTGGCCGATCGCCTATTTGTTTTACCTTAGTTTCACCGCTGGTAGTTTCACCTCATCAGGTACTTATTGGATAGGCATAAAAAACTACTGGCGTTTGCTACTCAACCCCGATTTCTGGCAAGTTCTTGGTAACACTTCTTATTTTACAGTTGCCACCGTTATTCCCAGCTTAGTTATTCCCTTGGGACTAGCAGTACTACTAAATCGCTCCCTAGCCTTGCGGGGAATATTGCGAAGTGCCTATTTTTTACCTTCAATTATTTCGCTTGTGGCGGCTGGTTTAGGATTTCGCTGGCTGTTTCAAACATCGGGCCCAGCTAACGGACTTTTAGCTGTTTTTGGCATTCCGGCAATACCCTGGCTTGGAGACATATTTTGGGCAATGCCAGTACTGATATTATTAAGCATTTGGAAACAACTGGGTTTCAATATGGTGGTATTCTTAGCGGGGTTGCAAGCAATTCCTCCCAGTCGTTACGAAGCAGCAGATTTGGATGGGGCAAACGCTTGGCAACAATTCTGGCATATTACCCTGCCCGGATTGCAACCGACTATCATATTTGCAATTGTCACCACTGCGATTTTTACATTGCGGAGTTTTGAGCAAGTTTATGTGATTACTGGCGGTGGGCCGCTGAATTCGACTAATTTACTGGTTTACTACATTTACCAAGAAGCTTTTGGTCAATTTGATTTTGGCTATGCAGCAGCCGGCGCGACAGTGCTGTTAGCAGTGACGATGGTACTAGTGTATTTGCAGTTGCGAACTTGGAGTGAGGAGTAGGGGTTTGGTGTTGGTGAGTCTGGGTATGAATTTATCTCACGCAGAGACGCAGCGAAAAGTTCTGAAAGAGGGTTTCCCTCTCTTACGAGACGCTAACGCGAACCGCAGGAAACTTTTCAAGACAGAGGCGCGGAGAGTAGGAGTTTGTGTATTCTCAACTCTTACCCTCTGCGACTCTGCGCCTCTGCGTGATACCAATTCATATTTCTACTCAAAAACGCCAGAGATTTTGTCTGAGCAAATGAACAATCTCGCGAATTTAACTCAACTGTGCTACAAGTTGATTTTCCAACAGTGTGTTATTTGTCAATAAGTCCTCAACGGTAATTCGCAAAAAGCGTTGTTCATCAACCTTAAAGAGGATTTTAATCCGATCGCTTCCTGGATATCCAGTTGGTGTAAGCTGGGCTATTGTTCTAGCACCTTCTTGATCGTTTAAGGGCTTAACGGTGGTTTCACCATTATCAGAACGGCGAGTAATTAAGCGATCGCCATCAAAATAAACTTCGGTGTTACCTGTATCTGCTCCCAATTCTCCCATAATTAGTTCAATACTGGGTTGATTTTCCAAAGACGCGCCTAAAACTAATTCCATTGGCTGACTCATGGGGTATGCTTGTCCAGCTTGAATAATCGGATGCCATTTGTGATGCCCTTTGCGGCGATCCCAGTAACGGACACCGTAACTATGGTAGAGAAAGTCTTTAATTTCTATGCCTTGAGCTAACTGTAATGCACCTTGGGCGATCGCTTCAAAAGGACGTTCGCAACGAATTTTCTCTGGCTGAAAATACTGTTTTACCCATGTCTGCACTGCTGGTAATTGCACAGTCCCACCAACTAACAACACTGCATTAATATCTGCAAGTTCTATTCCCTGGCGTCTTGCTTGCTGCAATAATGTCGTCATCGACTCATCTAGTAACTCAAAAAATGCGTGTTCTTTGAGGATATTTTCTAGGGTATCACGGTTTAGTTCCAGTTCGTAGCTTTCAAATGTCTCATCGTCAAAATAAACTTCACTGGCTTGGTTTTGAGTTGATAGTTGAATTTTTACCTTTTCTGCGAGTCGTGTTGTCAGGGGACTTACCGCTAATCCTTGAGTTTTAGCAAAGTAATCTACTAACCAATTATCAATATCAGTACCGCCTAAATTTTGCCCAGCTTTTGCTAGTACACGCGCAGTTTTTACCTTTTGCTTGGAGTCTTCAGCCAAAGATTTATTGCCCCACTTGAGAATAAATCCTAGGGGTTTTGTGCCTGCTTGCACACCTTGAGCCAACTGTACAAGGGATAAATCCAAAGTACCGCCACCAAAGTCAATTACTAAAAGAATTTCTTGATTTGCTAAGCCATAACCCAAAGCTGCGGCTGTGGGTTCATCTAGCATCCGCACTTGTTCGACGGGGAGAGATTGACAAACTTTTCCCAACCAATGACGATAAGCTTCAAAGCTGTCTACGGGGACTGTTAATACCAAAGAATCTAACCCACCTTGCAGGGGTATTAGTTGTTCGATTACCTTGGTGAGAAACCATTGCCCTACCTGTTCAAAGGTGATGACTTCTCCATCTAGTTCAGGTAAGAATCCTTGGATATCTGCTCCGATTCCCCGTTTGAAGCTGCGAAAAAATCGTGCTTCGCCTTTGAGGTCAAAACCGCGATCGCGTACTTGTTGCCCTACTAAGATTTTACCCTGTGTTGCTTCTTCAACATAAACTAAGCTGGGAATCAATGGCGGATTTAAACTTTGTTGAATTGATAACCCAGGTAGATTTAGGGTTTCTGGCTGCTGGGTGACGGGATTCCAACGAGTAATAACTGTGTTGCTAGTACCAAAATCGATTGCGATCGCCATATATTATTGATGATTTCGCGCCAAGATACAAACATTAGGGTAAAGAGTGCCAATTGTGATTATTCTATATAAGCCACCAAGAGCGCAAATGAGCGATCGCTTCTTCTTTGTGTTTGGCTTCGACTTCTATCCACGGTGCTTCATGGTAGACATTGGGCATAGCAGTAATCAAATCACTGTGTTTTCTGTCGTTGAAAGCGACTTCACCATTAGAAATATGCACTAACTGCCAATCTGGATTTGCCCAAGTTTCTCGCGCTGCGTAAAACATTTCTGCTACACTCGGATGATCGTAGCTGTCTAAGTTTTCGTGGCAAATATGGTGATGGGCATCGAATACCATCGGTATACCAGCTTGCTGACACACTGCTAAAATTTCGCTGGCACTGTAAGCGTATTCATCATTCTCTAAAGTTAAACGGCTTTTAATTGCTTGTGGTAATTCTGAAATTACTCTTGCTAGTTGTTCGGTGCGTTGAGATTTGCCACCATGAATATTCATCAATGACCAAGGCGATCGCGGTAAACTCAGTAAGTCAAATGTGCGGGCATGTCGTTCTAAAATTTTGATACTTGCTTGCACCACTTCGGCAGAATCAGAACTCAACACTACATATTGGTCTGGGTGCAACACCATTCTAATGCCTAATGCTTGAGCTTGCTGACCAATTTCGCCTAAGTTAGCGCTCATTTCCTCTAAAATGTTTGCGCCGATTTCGTCTTCCATGTCACTCAAAGGAAACAAACCAGAGGAGATGCGATACAGCCGAATTCCGTTCTCCTGACAAAAGCACAGAGCATCATGCAAACGCTGTAAGTTGTGTCCATATAGTTCTCTTAAGGCACTTTCACGCTCACTTAAGGAGAGTTTTAAGTAGCGTGTGCGCGTCATTGTCCGAAAGCGCACCTGTTTATCAAAAGTGATGCAAACTAGCCCTAAGTCGGGCAAAGTGCTTTCTGGGCACTGCTGTGCATTAACTAGATTTTGAAGATGAATTGCAGTCATTAACTAAGTTTATCAACTATTGCCCTTCTTTAGATTTAAGTAAATTGTGCAACTGAGTCATGAGTATCTAAAGAATGAAGTCCGAAATTTTCAGGATATAAATACCTGATACGCATCCTTTTGTAGTCAATAGCCATAGGCGCGTTCTCTTTAGTATTAAGCTGCCATTAAAATACATCTGCCTTATGGAGTATTTTTTGTAATACATCTATAAATGTTTATATGGTTTTTTAATGATTTAGTAATGAAAATATTTAAATTCCAGGCTGATAAGCTCACAACTCAAGCCATCGCAGTGCATCCAAGGTGACTTAACCAAAGGAGGAATGTCAAGATTAGGAGATGTACCTACAAGTAGGGAAGTCAAGCACCTGAAATATTTATTAATATAAAGTAAATTCAGCGTCAGGAGTTAAAAAAGTTTTTACTAATCAATCACCAGATTCTTCACAAACTGAGCAGAAGATTATGAACGACCAAGAACCATCAGACTCTAAGGAATTTGTCGGAAATCTCAAGAATGGAATTTGGCTGTTTGGCCTCTCATCTTGGGTATTTGGCATTACTGACCGCAGTATTGCTTCATTTGCCGATGGCTATCTATCTGCTTTGGATTTAACGCAACTATTTACAGCGGCGACATTCTTTGTGGCGTGGCTATTTTTGAAACCGACATCCAAGGCTTAAGCAATTCAAAATTCTGGCTAATGTAGAACAAAGTTACATCAGTTTTGTAAAAAATTCGGGAAGATATGTAAAGCTAAACACTTTTTATCGCAATGAGGGGTGTGCCAAAAAGTGCATCTTTATTTTTTGCATACTAAAAAATCGGAGTTGTTCTGATTCCTAGAATGACGCCGATCTTTGATTTGCGATTAATCAATATTAACTCAGAATAGCGATCGGATTTTACAAATATAGTTAAAACCCAAAATGGCAACGGTTATAGTTGCGCTTTACACCACAGTCTAGATAATAATTTAAAACCAACAATAAGCAAGCTTCACTTAACTATTTTTAACTCAACCGCTCACAATTGAATCAGTAAACAGTAAACAGTAAACAGTAATCAAGGGGTATGGTGAGGGATTTAAACCAGCCAGATAGCGCTTGCCACCAATCGGCTTTGAGTTATGAGTTTTCAGTTGGAAGTGAGCACCCCTTAAACCAAATTATCTTGACTGATAACTGTTTACCGTTTACTGTTTACTGTTAAATGTAGTCTATTTTACTTAAATAAGCTTTTTTGAGCTAAATTAATCACTCTTTAGACAGACGAGTTCAAAAGTCTAACAAGTTAAAAAAGTCTAACAAGTTAAATTTTTGAGCTAAGTCATATCTTTTCAACCTTTAAAATTTTCTACTGAGTCAGAATGTTAGATGTTTTAGCACAACCAATAGTTGACAATCAATATACTACAGCTACTATTACACTGCAAAATATTATCTTACCATCAGATATTTATAGTAGTGTAGAAAAACTATTTGTAAGATTAAACTATAATTCTGTGCTTAATTACGAACAAAATATTGTTGAGCTAAAAAAAGGTGGAAGCATTAGATTTAATACTTATTTTAATGCTTTCTCAGTCCAAAAGTGGAAGAATTACATTAACATAAAACATATAAATATAAGGTTATATTTAAAAGGAGTATTTCAAGTTAAGCTTTTGACGATAGATAACTTATCAACATCTGCACGTTTAGTTAACCAAAAGTTTATCAATGTTAATACTTTAAGTGAAGTAACAGTATTCGATAATATAAATATAAATCTATATAAAGGGTTATTATATCTTGAAATCAAAGCTATAGGAAATAATTGTTTATTCAAAGATGGCTACTTTTACATAATAAATATTCGTCAAAATTTAGATTAGATCAAAAGTTGCAGTGATAATATAGCGTTTCCTAGTATACCCGTAGGGGCACGGCATTGCCCATTGGTGTCAACTTCAGCTCAAACACTCAATTTCCCGTAGTTTCAGATCCCCCAACTCCCTTTTAAGGGGCAGGGCTGTTTCATTAGACCTCTTGCATAAATGCTTAAATTGTCATGTTGAGCGGAGCGAAACATCTCGGAGATTCTTCCCTCCACTACGTTCTGGTCAGAATGACACTAATAGTTTTCTGACTTTTGCAAGAGGTCTATTCGCTTAGATCAGGATTTTGTCAAGAGTATCAACCAGAAATTTTAGTGAGTTGGTAATCAAAAAATTACTGTCTCAAACAATAAATTTCAGTGCGAACGCCTGGTTTTCGACCCAATTAGATTGTTTAGCAACCTGATTTTTTTGACTGATACGCTTGTAAATTAAGGTCTTTTGGGGAATGAAACAGCCCTGCTTCAAAAGGGGGCATTCGATTTTAATTCCCCATATAATGCTTCTTTCATTAATTGACGTGTTTTTCTGTAAAATGCTCCATGTCTACGTTAAAAGAAAGTAGTTTCGAGTTTTTGATATGCATTCAGGTTTAATTTTGCCAGACTAATACAGGATTTGGGCATATCGCACAACAGAATTAAGTTTGAAATTTTAATTTAAATTTTTGATTCAACTTAAAAGGCTTTCTTATACATATCTGATTTTAGTCCTATCGGACTAGCTCAACAAAGAATACGTAGTCTCATAGATAATTTAAATTACTTCGCTCGCATGAGGACAGGATTCTGAGATTTGCAGAGAATAGGTACTGTAAAAGTTAGTTATTCAACAACTTCTGGAAGTCATGGAGGTACATAAAATGAAAGCGATATTTCTCACAGCAGCAGCTTTACTCAGCACAGTAGCTTTAACTGCTCCCATTCCCGTAAAAGCTGAAAACACTACCCCCCTCCGGCGCTTGCTAGAAACTAGAGAATGTTTTGGATGTGATTTAACAGGTGTGAACCTGAAAGGTGCTCACTTAATAGGCGTTGATTTGAGAAAGGCTAATTTACAGGGTGCTAATCTTGAAGGCGCTAACTTAGAAGGTGCAGATTTAACTGGTGCAAATTTGAAGTCTGCTAACCTCACAGACACTTTTGCCAGTGGTACTACCTTTGAGAATGCTAATCTGACTAACGCCAACTTAAGTGATGCTAATCTGCATAATGCTCAAGTAGATGGTGCTGTGATGATTGGTACTAATCTAAATGGTGCTGATGGCTTTGACATTAATCTTGGTGTTGGAGGAGAAGAATGAGTTAAGAGTTATCAGTTTTAAAATGAAAACTCCTAACTCCGAGGTTTTACTCTCCAGTAATGGATAATTCATCTACCCAGATTTTTGGACAAACGCCTCCTGGAGTCAACTCCGCCTCTTTCTCGATATAAATAATTGACTTCAAGAGTTCCAAGAAATCGCCCGCAACTGTTGCTGACTCAATACTTGTTTTAACACCCTTGTTGACTAGCCACCCATCAAACGGCAAAGAAAACGAGCCTTGTAAAGACTTAACTCCAGCATGGAGAGCTTGTAAATCATCGATAAAAATCACATTCTCAGAAGTTTCTAGACTAAGTTCCTGCTCAGGAGTTGCTGCTGAGAAAACGTGATAAAAATTTGGACTAACATTGACTTTTGCGCCAATACTTGCATTACCTGTTGGCTGAGCATTCATTCTTTTAGCAGTTCCAGCACTGTGAAGAAAGCCTGTTAAAACGCCATTTTCAATTAGTGAAATCTGACGAGTGGGAGTTCCTTCACCATCAAAAGTTTCTGCGCCTACGTTCGCTGGATGTAATGCATCATCATAAACCGAAAGCAGAGGGGAAGCAATTTGCTTACCTAAATCATCAGGATTAGACAGGCTTTGGTTGTCCAGAATACTTTGAGCATTGAACAAGTTAGAAAAACCACCCAACAGACTTAAGAAAGCTTCCGGCGAGAAAACAACTCTATATTTACCAGTCTTGATTTTTTCATAGTTCAAGTGACTGATAGTTTTATCAGCAGTTTCTTTAATACAACCATTAATGTCTAAATGATTGAAACTCCGGTTGATTCTAAAAGCGCCTGCACTGCGTGGTTTTTTTCCTTCTTCTTCAGTTTTGCTGTAAAGATAAACTGATGCTAAGGAGTGAGATTCAATTCTGGCTGCGCCGTCGCTGTTGAGATAGAACCTGTCAATATCTCTTTGCGCCAAGCCATTATAAGGCACACCTTTAATTGCTGGATGAACTGCCAGTAATTCTTTTTCAGCAACCAGCAGTTTTTCAATCAATTCAGCAACAGGTGCTTGGGGTGCTTTGTCTTCAGCTTTATTTGCGATGGGAATAGTAGCCTCTGGACTAAAATCAGGGACATTTTCTTTAACACCAAAGAAACTGGCTTCATAAGCAGTTTTTAAAGCTAACTCCAGTCCATTGGGATCTACATCTGTGGTGCTGGTGACACCCATTGTATTGTCTTCATTCCAGACACGGACAGTAACACCAGAGCGATTTGAGGCTTTGACTTGTTTTGGCTCACCTTGATCTACTTGTACACTAGTTTCGTCTATTGTTGAGCCATAAATGTCGAATTTTTTGATGCCAAGTTTATTAGCATTGTCCTTGGCATAACTGGCAATATCATTGATATTCGGCATAGTCAATTTTTGATTTTAGATTTTAGATTTTGGATTGAAAACGAGTAAATTTTAGATGTTAGGTTTTGGATTTTGGATTTTGGAAATTGTATTTTTCTCGTAGTGTTTTGATTGACGCTACGGTCATGGCAAGAATTTCGGTAGTTTCTTGCATTAGGCTTTTTAGTTTTTCTGCTGTCATTAATCCTGATTCAACAAGAAGCTCTAACCAATAAAGCGTTTCATCCGCTTCTTCTTCCACGATGCCGAGTTTAGCAATCAAATCAGCTGTTGATTTAGATCTACAAGCTGCTCGATAATTAGCACCCACAGAAGTAGCCGAACGCAACAGCTGCTTGCCAATGACATCAGCAGTTTTAGTTGGTGGCAGCACCTCGACTAGATGAATAACTCGCAATGCAAGCTGCTTTGTTCTAGTTTTAAACTGCTGTTCATTCACAATCCAAAATCCAAAATCCAAAATCTAAAATTCTCTAGCGTCCACCTACGGTAATCGAATCAACTTTAATGTGGGGTTGTCCGACTGTGGTGTAAATACTGCCACTGATGGAGCCACAAAAACCGGGTGCGATTTCCAAATCTTGAGAACACATGGAAATTTTGTTCATAATTTCCTTGGCTTCACCGATAAGGATAGCTCCCTTTAGCGGCTTAGTGATTTTGCCATTTTCAATTAAATAAGCTTCATCGACACTAAAGTTAAATTGGCCTGTTGCGCCAACACTACCGCCGCCCATCTTTTTGCAGTAAATGCCTTTGTCAATAGAGGCAAATAAATCTTCAATGCTATATTCACCAGAATCAATGTAGGTGTTACGCATCCGGCTAGCAGCGGCATAGGTGTAATTCTGACGGCGTCCACTTCCTGTTCTGGGGTGTCCGGTGCGTGAGGAACCTGCTCTATCTGCTAAAAAGTTTTTGAGAACACCTTTTTCAATTAATAGGGTTCTTTGAGCAGGCATACCTTCGTCATCCATGTCAATTGTCCCAAAGGCATTTTCAGCACGTCCTTCATCCCAGGCTGTTAAACTTTCGTGGGCAATTTTTTCGCCTTTTTTGTCGGCAAAGGGGGTAGTATTGCGTTCAATTTGAGTGGTTTCCAGTAAGTGTCCACAGGCTTCGTGGAAGATGACGCCGCCAAAGTGATTGGCCATAATGATGGGGTAAGTGCCTGATTCTACGTAATCTGCATAGAGCATTTTCCCAGCGGATTCGGCTATTTGCTCGGCGGCTTGTTGATAATCCCAAGTTCTTAAGAAGTTAGCATCGCTAGTGTTACCAGCACGTTCACCGATGGAGGAGCGATTAGCACCATCAGCAGACAAAAGGTTAAATCCTACTGACTGGGTAAGGCGAATATCACGAGCAAAAGTACCATCGCTGGCGGCGACTAAAACTTCTTGCCAATCCCGGAAATAAGTAGCGCGGCGTGATTGTACATGGCTAGCTTTTCGCTTTAGCTGGGCGGTACCATCAAGGAGGACTTCTCCCATTTCTCGGATGGAGCTACACAGCGTCAGCCAGCCATCTTTGCCTCTTTTGGTGGCGTAGTCTCTCAATAATTCTAGGTTGATTTCTGGGATGAAAGCGTTAGGAGCAGGTAATTGTAATCCCAGGATAGAAAGACCTTTTTCTAAGGCTGCTTTTAAACCAGAAAATGAAAGGTCATTGGTGCTAACGTAGCAGTCGGCTTTGCCGCGAAAGACTCTGACGCCTGCACCTGTAGCTAGACTTGGTGAAATACTAGTGATGGCGTCGTCTTCTGCAAGACAACTGATGTAGTTGCGACGCTCTAAGAATAACTCGATGAAGTCAGCACCGGCGGCGCGTCCTAGTCCTAGGAGGGTAGCCAGAGGGGCTTCCCAGGTTTCATCGAAACGCTCTGGGGTGGAGGAATATTGTAGGGTGGGAAGTTGATTCGAGAGAATTAGCGTACTTGTAAGCATGGGTAGCCTCGTCTGCTGGCGTAATCAGAGATTTGACTGAAAAATCCTGGTGTGTTCACTCTAGCAAATTTACCCAGATGACATCTGGCGTGGCTTTTTGAAAAGCAACTTGGTTTTAGCTACTTTGCTTGATTTGCTTTGTTCATCTCACGCCTACGCAACTTCACCAAAATTCTGACTCGTCGCTTAAATGCTTCAAAGTCTTCAGCGCTCAATTTAGTTTTCTGCCACACTGGGCGTTGCATCAAGCGCTCAGACCATTGATTTAGTTTGGGGTAATTACTGAGATGAAAACCTAAAAGAGGTAATGAATGGATGGCTATTCCAGCAACGATATCAGCCAAGGTTAACTGCTGACTGCCAAAAAAAGAGCGATCGCCTAGCGCTTGTGTAAAAAACTGCAATACTTTATCTATATTCTGCTTTGCCTGTGCAAATTGCGGTGAGTCTTCATTTTCATAAATTAGTGCAATCACTTGCGGAAATAATTCATTTGCAGTCACCATTTGCACCATCCGCACTGTTGCTAATGCTTGAGGTTCAGTAGGTAGCATTGCAGGTGTAGGATATTTACTTTCTAAATAGTCCATAATTGCCAAAGATTCTACAATTTGAAACCCGTTATCCACCACAACCGGAATGTGATGAAAAGGATTAATTGTCAAAAACTCTGGTTGCAACTGATCACCATCTAAGTTGAGTAAAACTGATTCAAAGGGAATTTCCTTTTCTAGTAAAGTAATCCACACACGGCGAGCATTAGGCGAGAGGGGATTGTAGTAGAATTTGAGCATATAAGATTCCTGAAAAAGTTCATACTTTGATTTGTGCCACAGATTTAAATCAGTGAACAGTAAAGAGTAAACAGTGAACGATGGTCAGAAACAAACTGATTACTGATTACTGTTTACTGATAACTGTTAAAGATGACTTTTTATGTATTGATTTAGATGATTCACTGCTCTTTGCATGTGAATAGAATCTCCGTAGAGTTTGCTCATCATAATTGCTCCTTCTAAAGTTGCAGTTATAATGGTTGCGATTTCATCAGCATTTACTTCAGGGCGAATTTCACCCTTTTCAATTCCTGTTTCAATAATTCGACGAATTAGATTTAGCCAAGAGTTCATCACTTGTTGAGTGCGATCGCGTAACGCAGGATGAGCATCATCACTTTCAATAGCAGTGTTTAGCAAGGGACAGCCTCCCGGAATTGGTGGGTTGTCTACAAAACCACTAAATACGCTAATAATTGCTTGAAGACGCTCAATCGCATGATGCTTGCTTCGCAGTACAGATCTATAGTGTCTACTAACACAAGCGATCGCAAAATCAAAAGCCTGTAATGCTAGCTCGTCTTTGCTGTGGAAGTGATTGTAAATTCCTCCTTTCTGCAATCCGGTGACACGCATAATATCTGACATGGACGAGCCTGCATAACCTTGTTGGTTAAAAAGTTCCGCCGCTTGTTGGAGAATTTTAGTTTTTGTTTCTTCGCCTTTAGACATTAAAACATTTCAGACCGATTGGTCTGATTGAGATTAACATGCCATTTGCTTGAGAGTCAAGCATTGGGGATCGGGGACTAAAACACCGATTCAGTATTCAAGATCAAGGCGAAAAAAACCGATTATTTCGTAGAGACGCTGCAATGCAACGTCTCTACAGTCAACGGAAATTAGTCGTTTTAGCCAAAATCAATCGGGTTTTTGCGATTACTGAATCGATGCTCTAGGGATCAGGTATAAGAACCACCACAATATTTTTCGGTTAAGCACTACCAGCCTTCAAATTTAGGGCTGAATATCACAAAATAGTTGTAATAGCCTAAACATATATTTTTTTGTCAAAATCAATACATTTTTCTTTTTGATTTTAAGATTGAAATATACAAGCTTAATTAAAAGCTCCTCCAGTGCATTTGGTAAAACCACAGGAGTCTAATTACGACATTCAAATCTATATGTTTAAAACAGGAGATGGACTGTCATGACACAGCACAATGCTGCCCAACTTTTTAAAGCCGTAAAACAAGACCAAGCATTAAAGGAAAGACTCAAAGCCACAGATGACCCGGAAGCTTTCGTCAAAATTGCTAAAGAGCGTGGCTATGAATTTACTGTCGAAGAACTACAAACTGAGATTGATAAATTGTCTGAAGAGGATTTAGCAGCTATCGTCAATCCAGGTTTAGCACCTAGACGCCACATTCATCCCAGGTAATTCTTAAATCAGTAAACAGTAAACAGTAAACAGTTATCAGTTCTGACGGCGTATGGTGGGGGATTTAAACCTGTCAGATAGTACCTGCCATCGGCTTTGGGTTATTAGTTTTCAGTTGGAAGTACTCGCCCCCTTAGTGGCTTCCCTTCAACCCAATTATCTTGACTGATAACTGTTTACCGTTTACTGTTGACTGATTTAAAACCTACCTAGCCGCAAAGTAGGCTTCTAACGCCTCAGAACCCCCGATTAATTTACCATCGATAAATACTTGGGGAACTGTTGTCGCACCTGTAACTGCCCGTAAAGAGCGTGTGGTAATATCCTTACCCAGGGTGATTTCTTCGTAGTCTATGCCATTTTCTTTGAGCATCCCCTTGGCGCGGGCACAGAAGGGACAACCCACTTTTGCAAACAGGGAAACGACTTCGGGCTTCACTGCTTGGGGGTTGATATATCTGAGCATCGTCTCGGCATCCGACACTTTAAAAGGGTCTCCTGGCTCGTCTGGCTCAATAAACATGTTGTCAATTACACCATCTTTCACCAGCATAGAATAACGCCACGATCGCTTACCAAACCCCAAGTCTGATTTATCTACCAGCATTCCCATGCCTTCGGTAAATTCACCATTGCCATCGGGTATTAGTTTAACATGTTCTGACTCTTGATCCTTTGCCCATTCGTTCATCACAAAGGCATCATTGACAGAAATACACACAATGTCATCTACACCGTTTTCTTTGAAAACCCTAGCCAACTCGTTGTAACCAGGGAGATGAGTTGATGAACAAGTGGGAGTAAAAGCGCCTGGTAAGGAGAAAACCGCGACTGTTTTACCAGAAAACAGTTCATCGGTTGTCACATCTACCCACTGGTTATTTTGACGAGTACGGAAGGTGACTTTGGGAATTCTTTGTCCTCGGCGATTGGAAAACATAATTTTGCCTCTTGAAGTAATCAATCCACTAATAACCCATGATGGGGGGATTGGTCTAATCTAACTGTCAATCAGTTAGCATTCATTGATAAATGGGGCGATCGCTGCGACAAATTCAGCGGTAGATTCGTATGGTAGGACGTTGCGCCCATTCATTTTAATTCCACGACTTTGAGGCAAACAGGCGAGGTAGTCAGCTAGGCGTTCATCTGGTGTTTCTTTTTTACCTTCTTGGCTGATACTCGATGCTGTTTCTCCGACAACTACCAGTGTGGGTTGCCTAATTGAGGCGATCGCGCTACTATAATTCTGCCGCCAAAATCCTGCTAAAAAAGAAAATACTGCATGGCGATTCTCAGGATTTTCTGCACCTGCGACTAAAGCATTCAACCACTCTGCATCGACGGCATCGTCTGAAGCGAAGAGTTGGCGAGTCGAGAAAGAAGTTAAAAACTTTGGCGTGCGTGCATAGCGATAAAAAGCATTCCCAAAAGGCGAATCTAAGATATTCCAAAGCAGTTTTTGCTGCCATTCTGGTGATTGTTTGGTAATCACAGCCCAAGCTGGCGGCCCAGTAAGTATCAGTCCAGTGATTAAATTTGGTTCTTTTTGGATTAATTCAATTGCAACTGGCAATAAAGCACCTTGCACTACCACAATTACAGGTTTTTGCACTACTGTTTGTAAAAAGTATTGCAGTTGTCTTGCCCAATCACTAGGAATGTAAGCCACATGAGGCATATCACTTTCACCGCATCCCAATAAATCAGGATTGTAAATTGGATTTTGATGACCTGTGTTATACCATTCGTGACAAAATCGCCGCCAAAATTGCCGTGATAATCCAACGCCAATCGGATGAATTAACAGCAAAGGAATACCTTCAGGCGTTGAATTAGTTGGTTGATGTTCGTAAGCACAGCGATAATTCTGCCAAGTGTAAAACTGGGTGGGAGATGCTGTCATGAATGTGTTAGTTACAGCAGATGGTTGCATAATTCCAAGCTCTTGATATCTGCTAAAAAATTATTTGTGGATGGATAAATTGGTATCCGGCATCTTTGATCTTCTGATTAGATACCCAGACATTATATGGACGGTCGCTTTTAACAGAAGCATCCCATATAACTTTAGGTAAATTGTGTTTATCAAACAGAGTATCTAGCAATTCTCTGCTAGGGAGATGTGCATCATCTACTAAATTATAGACCCCTTGCAAGCGGTTGCGACGGGCAAATTCTATTGCACCAACAATATCATCTAGATGAATCCAATTCGTGACATCTTCGCCGTTACCAGGACGGGTTGCACCAGGATATCTACTAAATATTTTTATCAATTCTCTACTAGGGCCATAAATTCCTCCTAAGCGCAAGATACAAACGCGGAGATTTTCATTAGATGCTGATAACAAAACTTCTTCGGTTTTACGCAGAATTTGGGCATTAATATTAGCAGGTGCAAGTGGTGTTTCTTCATCTACCCACACACCATTTCGATCACCGTAAACTGCATAACTCCCTGTATATATTAACTGTCTAACGCTGGGAGCTTGCTGTAAAACTGAAGCTAAAGTTTTGGCAGTTTGTAGATAAGTTTCTTCATACGTATCTCCACCTTTTGCGCCAATACTCAAAAGTACAACATCTTGATTATGCAATAATGATTTTAGACCATCTCGGTCATTCCCTTGGGTAACTATAACTCGTTGGGCAAGTGGTTGTAGTGCTGGGACACGCTCAGGGGAAGTTGTCGTAGCGCTAATCACAAAATCCATATTTTGCTGCCAATATTGAGCAACCACATAACCAACATAACCACAACCAATGATTGCAATGTTCATGACAATTTAGACACAAATAAATTAAACTGCTTTCTGGAATCAATATTTTCACCCAATCAGTAGACCTCTTGCAAAAGTCAGAAAACTATTAGTGTCATTCTGACTGAAACATAGTGCAGAGAAGAATCTCCGAGATGTTTCGCTCCGCTCAACATGACAAGTTAAGCATTTATGCAAGAAGTTTAGTTCACAGTCTTTCAGTTGAGAGTTAGATTACCCACTTCTAAAAGCAGGAACTTTGAGATGGGGATTTAGATTTTAACTCAAACTTTGATAACTGTTTTAATTAAGTAGCTGAGTAGAGTTAAACTTAATAATCCAAAACTAATAGTCAATATTATAAGAGTTTTTAAATATTGACTATTGACTATTATCTATTTTGCTAATTCTTGCTCAATTATGGTAATTATTTCTGGTGAATATGGCTGAACACTACTTTTAAATCGAGCTACCACTTCACCTTGCTTATTGATTAAAAACTTTTCAAAATTCCAAGCAACAGGTTCCGTTGGTTCAACTGCGCTGGTGAGTCGAGCATAAAGTGGATGGAGTTGCGAACCTTTGGCATGAACTTTATCAAACAGTTCAAAAGTAACGCTATAGTTACTCGTGCAGAATTTTACAATTTCTGGATTGCTTCCTGGTTCCTGTGCTCCAAAATCGTTGCAGGGAAACCCCAAAATACGTAACCCTGCTTCCCTATACTCTTGGTTCAACTTTTCTAGTCCATGATATTGGGAAGTATAACCGCAGTAGGAAGCCACATTCACAATTAAGAGTACTTTTCCGATGTACTCGTTTAGCTGCTTATCTTCGCCGTTGATGGTTTTGACTGCAATGTCAGAAATTGTGCTACTCATCTTGAATCTGATTTATAGGGAATATTGCCAAGTTTCCCATATTGCAGGTACTACAAACTCGGTTTGCTTGGAGAAATCAAGTTTGTTAGTCTTATTTTTCACTACTGATGAATCGTACCATCAGGCATGATAGCCCCAGTCAAGTTAGCACCAATCAGTTTAACCAGTAAGCGATCGCCTGAGCGAATCCGCGCTCCTGTAAAGTCGGCTCCTCGCAAGTCGGCCCCACTTAGATCTGCTCCAATCAAATTAGCAGCACGCAAATTTGCTTCCCTGAGATCGGCTAAAAGCAAATTTGCTCGAAACAAATTTGCTTCAGACAAATCCGCTCCTCTAAGGTTGACTTTGTGCATAAAAGTATCGCTGAGATTAGCACCACTCAAGTTGGCATAACTCAGATTTCTGCCAGATAAGTCCTTGTTGCTCAAATTTGCTCGACTGTAGTCTTTGCCACTCAAGTCTGGGTTTCGTTTTGCTGGTGGCTCGGTTGGTTGCTCAGTTCTGTGCTCAGTTCTGTGCTCGGTTCTGTGCTCGGTTCTGTGCTCTGTTCTGTACTCGGTTCTGTACTCGGTTCTGTATTCGGTTCTGTGCTCAGCTTTTTTCTGCCTTTGCGGTGGCGGTGAGCTAGGCGCGATGTGATGTTTGACTTTTTGCGATCGCAATTTATCACGAGCTTCATTAATTGCTTTGAGCTTGTCTTGTGCTTTCTGATGTAAGCGCAGATTTTCTTTGGGAATGCGATCGGGATGCCAAACAAAAACCAAATCCTTATAAGCCTGGTTCACTTCTTCAAGCGTTGCCCCAGGCTCCAATTCCAAGACTCTATAGTACCGCTCCAGCTCGCTCATACAACGTTTTGGTGGACAATCAACTTAATTATGAGTGATACAACCCTATATCGGCTGCATGTTTTCTCAAATCTCTTTGATGAACCAGCTTTTTGGCGGTAGCTAATCCAATTTTGTTCTCATCTCCAATTTCAACAATTATTGAGCCGCTGCATAGCAACTAAATCTATGGAGAAGTTGTATGGAGGAGAACGCCCAAAAAAATATTGTACAAGCTTATGGCGGCAAAGGACAACTTTTACAAAAAAGATAGCCGATTACGAGTTACGTAAAATCTGCGGCATAGCTACGCTTAGAGCGTAGTAGGGCGCATTGGTATCAATTTAACGCGAAACCCTTGTCAAGACCTAATCTTAAATTCACTCACTTCCCATCACGAGCCGCGTCACCTCACCCCAGTTTTGGGTTTTGGCTTTAGACAAAACCGCCCCTTCCCTTAGCAAGGCTACGGTGTACAACAAATGCGTTCGCCGAAGTAGCAAATGAGTTCGCCGAAGTAGCAAATGAGTTCGCCGAAGTAGCAAATGAGTTCGCCGAAGTAGCAAATGAGTTCGCCGAAGTAGCAAATGAGTTCGCCGAAATAGCAAATGCGAGCGCCGAAATAGCAAATGCGAGCGCCGAAATAGCAAATGTGATCGCCAAAATAGCAAATTAGTTCGCCGAAATAGCAAATGCGAGCGCCGAAGTAGCAAATGCGTTCGCCGTTATTGCAATACTGCAAATCTTTGGTGATGAGATTTTTCCGACTTGTGTGTACACCGTAGCCTTAGCAAGGGGAAGAGATTAAGGGGTGGGGTAAATGCCTTTGGGGTAATCGTTTGAGCCTAAGTTGACACCAATGAGCGGGGCGTAGCCCCAGAGTGAACTTGTGCTGAGTTTCGGCTACGCTCAACTACCGCGTAGTCGTTGGCGCAGCCTCTCGTAGAGAAGTAGCCGAAATATTACGAATTACGCTAGAATCCAGTTTTCACTAGGGTTAGAATTATCCCTACTAAAGAACCTAAAAGCAGTATTAGGATCATCAGGGCACTAATCGCAAAACCAACAGTCCGTTTTTCAGGAGCTTGATAGTAACCAAAAGCATATACAATGCGACTTATGATCCAAACTGCGCCAATTACATTTGCCCAGACTGGGGATACAAATGAAGAGAATAACCAGAGGCTAGGCAAAAATAGGATTAGTTGCTCTACAGTATTTTGCTGGATACGCAGCGATCGCTCGAAGTAAGGGTTGCCTGATATCTGAGGAGCCAAAATCTTAAATTTTACTCTAGTTCTAGACACATTGACTGTAATACCAAAGTAAACAATTAAAGCTAAAACAGTTATCAAACTAGTCCCAGGTAACATGCCGTAAACTCCTAATTGAAAAAAACGTCAGATGCTTTACTAGTCGTTTTTAGACGACTTGAGCTATTAGCCATAAGTTTACTTCCAAACAGTGAACAGTAAAGAGTAAACAGTAAACAGTGGTCAGACAAAAACTGATTACTTTCAAACAGTGAACAGTAAAGAGTAAACAGTAAACAGTGGTCAGACAAAAACTGATTACTTTCAAACAGTGAACAGTAAACAGTAAACAGTGGTCAGACAAAAACTGATTACTTTCAAACAGTGAACAGTCAAGAGTCAACAGTAAACAGTGGTCAGACAAAAACTGATTACTTTCAAACAGTGAACAGTAAACAGTAAACAGTGGTCAGACAAAAACTGATTACTTTCAAACAGTGAACAGTCAAGAGTCAACAGTAAACAGTGGTCAGACAAAAACTGATTACTTTCAAACAGTGAACAGTCAAGAGTCAACAGTAAACAGTGGTCAGACAAAAACTGATTACTTTCAAACAGTGAACAGTCAAGAGTCAACAGTAAACAGTGGTCAGACAAAAACTGATTACTTCCAAACAGTGAACAGTAAACAGTAAACAGTAAACAGTGGTCAGACAAAAACTGATTACTTTCAAACAGTGAACAGTCAAGAGTCAACAGTAAACAGTGGTCAGACAAAAACTGATTACTGTTTACTGATTACTGTTTACTGTTAAAAACTCACTACGTTTGAAGTAGGAAAGATAGGTATTCAGCAAATTACTATCCACGGGAGGACATACAATGTCAGTGTTTGCAAGTGCGGTAAGTGTTTCTTGACAATTAATCTGCATTCTTCTAGATTGCTGATATATTTCAGTAATGGTGAGTTGTTTTTCAGTCCATTTTTTAACAAAGAAAGGCAGCAGGGGATATAAAGGATTTTCAGGCGATCGCACATTATTTTCTAACTGTGCTTGCCAATCTTCATAGGAAAGCTGCTCAATTTTATAACCAAAAGACCGCAGCAAATCCCCGAACTTTTTCCAGTTAATTGGTTGCGGATTACTCAAGTGAAAAGCTTTACCCAAAGACTCTTTTTGTCTCGATAAATAGACAATTGCTTGGCTAACATAGTCCACAGAAGATAAGTCTAACTTTTGGTCTAAGTCTGCTATACTGCCCATCTCAATACAGGTTTTAATCATCCGGCAGATAATATCATCCGTATTCCAAACGCCTGTTTGACTATGCCCAGAAATAAAAGGAGGTCTGTAAATGCAAACTGGCAGCCCTCGGTCACGCGCCATCATCACTAGTTTTTCTGCTACCCATTTACTCTGGGAGTAACCTAAGTACATCCCCTCACTATGAGCGAGTTGATCGGATTCGGTTACTACTTTTTGGTCATAAGCAGATGACTCAAAAACTGCAACGCTAGAAATGTAATGAACTGGCTTAACCTTAACTTGACTAGCTAATCTTAGTACTTCTTGAGTTCCCAAAACGTTGATCGGCTTAAATCGTTCGTAGGGAAACACATAGTTCAATAAAGCTGCACCGTGATAGATAGTATCAATCTGACTGGCTAGCTTTTGAAATTGTTCATCTTCAAGACCCAATTGGGATTGAGATATATCACCCAAAACTGGGATAATTCTGGAACTATAATTTTCATGCCAAAGTTCATAAGATTCTAGATTCTTTTGAATCCTCATCTTGCCTGACTCATCATTGGCAGAACGCACTAGACAATAAATGTCTGCCTGAGTCTTGTCTAAGAGTTCTTGAATTAAAAATGCACCCAAAAAACCAGTTGCGCCAGTTAAGAAAATAGCAGCGGGTTCTGTTACTAATTCAACCTGTCTATTACCAAGACAAATTGTCGGATCTAGCACAACCTCGGCGTTCCAATCCATACTCGAATCTAGGTCAGACACCTCAGACCCACTAACTAAATGCTGTGTGAGTTTTTCAATCGTAGAATAGTCCCATAACAAACTTGGTGAAAATTTCCGTCCCAGCCAATTTTCCAACTCACCTGAAATATTCACAGCTTGTACAGAATCCAGTGCATAGCTGGTTAAGGATTCCCGAACATCTATATCTTGTGGATTAATTTTGAGCTGCTGGGAAATCTTATGAACTAACCAGGCTTGAATGGTTTCTACTGTTTGAGGCTGTTGTTCAAACTCCTGTTGGTGAGAAATTTCCGCTTGTGGCGACGCATAAAACTTACTTTCCGTCAAATGCCACTGACCTATCACATCAAGGCTACTATCCAAAAATCCCACCCGACATGCATGGCGCTGAATTTTGTTACTCGAAGTTTTCGGGATACTGCCAGTATTTAGCAGCAATACAGCGTAAACTTGTAGCTCATGCTGCTGCAATACTGCTTGACGGATGGCTTTAACCACCTGATCTACATCTAACTTTTCTAAATCAGTTTCCTTGATTTCTTGAGTAATGACTAGTTGTTCCTCACTCTCGGCTTCCACCGAAAAAGCAGCGCCACAACTCGGTTGCAGGGCTGGGTGACTTTTTTCTACAGTCAATTCAATATCTTGAGGATAATGGTTACGACCCCGGATAATAATTAAGTCTTTAAGACGACCTGTGACAAACAATTCACCATCAAGCAAAAATCCTAAATCGCCACTACGCAAAAATGGGCCGACACCCGTATCTAGATAAGCGTGAAAGGTTTTCTCTGTTGCTTCCGGTTGCTGCCAATAGCCTTGAGCTACACTCGGACTTGATACCCAAATCTCTCCTACTTGATTGGCTGGACATGGGGTTAAAGATTCAGGGTCAACAATGAGTATTTTCTGATCTAACCAAGTGCGACCGCAACTAACAATTTTCTGAGTGCTTCGGCTTTCACCAACTTCTACCACAACCCGGTTTTGCTCTAGTGCAGCCTTCTCAATATTATGGACAATTGGTAGCTGTTTTTTGAAACCTAAAGAAATCCCCACCACGTTTTCAGCCATCCCATAAGCCGGATTAAATGCCTCTCGGCGAAAGCCATAGGGTTCAAAGGTGGCGACAAATCGATCTAGAGTTTCTGCACGCACAGGCTCAGCACCGCTGACAGCCAATTCCCAGCTACTCAAATCAAGCATTGCCCGTTGTTCAGCAGTAGTCTGGAAACAGGCAAGATCATAAGCAAAATTAGGGGCAAGACTTTGAGTTGCTTTGTAACGGGTAATTGCCATCAACCAGCGCCAAGGTTTCTGTAAAAAGTCCAGCGGTGACATGATCGTCACAGGAAAATCGCTGTAAAGAGGCTGTATAACTCCAGTGAGCAATCCTGTGTTGTGACCAAATGGCAGCCAAGTAACCGTGTGGCTATCAGAGGTAAACTCACCTGCTTGATGACTTATAGCCAAATTGTGCAGCAAATTATCATGACTAATCATCACCCCCTTGGGTGTTCCCGTAGAGCCAGAAGTGTACTGAAGAAAAGCGAGATGATCGCCGCTGACTGTGGGTTTTTGCCAATCTGCGCTTAAATCACTGGTAATGTTATCGGTAGCTAGTAAGTGAATCTTTGCCAATTCTGGATTTTCAGCAAAGCGACCTTGTAAGTATGCTAGTAGAGGTGTGGTGGTGAGGGCTAGTTTTGCCTGACTATCTGCGACGATCGCCTGAAGTCTAGAAAGCGACTGATTCGGCCGGGGTGGATAAGCCGGAATTGCGATCGCCCCTGCATACAAACACCCAAAGAAACCAGCAATAAATTCTAGACCAGGTGGATATAGTAATAATACTCGTTCGCCAGTAGCATTTAGAGACTGGAGAGCAGCTGCGATCGCTCGTGCTTTTAGCTCCAATTCTTGATAATTCAAACTACCTGCTTCTGTTTCACCATCCTGGAGATAAGTATAATTTTTTTGATTATGTGTATCTAAAGACCGATAATGCAGCAGATCTATTAAAGTAGAAAATTTCATATAACCTCGTAGAAAGTGGGAAAATCCATAAATAGCAGTCAGTCTAAGCCTGACTGCTAGGTTTTAATACACGTCTACAGACACGGCAAACAAGCTACTATCAGCTATTAGTGGAGCGGCGTAGAACTTGACGCGATCGCCACAGCCACATAAAACTACCAAAAACTATCAAGCCTGGGATAATTGTCGGCTCAGGAACCGGTTTAATAGATTTGTAGTTTTTAATTGAGAAGGATTTTTCCGGCTCAAGTGCAAAATCCCACTGGAAAGCGTAACTATTTTCACCAGTCAATGGCCCAGAAAAATTATTTAAGGTAGTAGGAGCATCGTCTTCCAAAGCCTCTAAAATTTTAGAAAAAGGAGACACCTGATAATAACTTGCTACGGGATCAATAACTTCGGTTGCCCAGGTAAATGTATCAAACTGTTGAGCTTTATTACTACCTATTTTGATTGTATCCTGCTGACCGTTTTCATTCAGATCAAAGTCAGTGTAGTTAAAGAGATGGAAGTCTAACTGATCAGAACCAGTATTTTTAATTCTGATATTTTCAAATAAATTAGAACTACCACTACCCAGCGCCCCACCATCCAACGTTAAATCAAGGGCTATTTCAAAGCCAATGCCGGCGTATGCCACAGAAAGTTGCTTATCAGCTGGTTGAGATTGTTCGAGGCGAATCAAATTGAGCGAATTGAGCGAATTTTCTCTACCTTGAGAGCCAATACGATACCAAAATTGGTTCTGAAATAATTGATTTACATCATTAACAGTCCAGAAAATTAGACCATTATTTGCCGGATTATCTGATTTATCAGGGTCAAACGCAACTATCGAATTGTCATCACTGAGAGCGACAACAGCAGACTTAGCTGGTCTAGCTGTAATTGCTATGGTCAAAGAAATGGCGACAGTCGTCACCAGCATATATTGTCTTTGGAAAAACTGATTACAGCGTTTTCTTAACATTTTCGCAGCTTCTTGCTAAATAAGTTTAGTTAAAGGCAATCTCGAAAGCAGAACATTTCAAACAAGGTTTGTAGTGAGTGCTTCAGCGCTCAAGCCAAGGACTAAAGTCCTTACTACGAACTTATTCACCCATCAAAATTGCTGTGTTGGACAGTTATTTAAGAATATCTTCTGCCAAAATCCGTTCTAAGCAGCGCTCTGCTAAAGCCGCAATGGTGAAAGAGGGATTTGTGCAACCTGTCGAGCCGGGGATGAGTGCGCTATCAACTACATACAGTCTTTGATAACCAGAAACTCGACCGTAGAAATCGCAGGCTTTTCCTAAAACTGCTCCACCTAGAGGATGAGCAGTCAGAGTGAAAATCGCTCCACTTTTAACTGGATTTTTTTGATAACTGTGACTACCCAGCGCTACATCTGTTTGTGGTTGGAAACTGGAAATTGCATTTTTTCGATCTAGCAATTTGAATGCAAACTTCGTTAGTTGTAAGACTTTTGGATCTCCTGTACCGTTACCACTATCTGGCCAGTTAAGTTTGACTGAACCTGTTGTGTAATCGTAGTTAAATTTGCCTTTAACAGAAGGAATTGCAAAGCTTACCGTTCGCAAGAATCCATCGGGAGCATTCCATGTGGGGGCTAATTGAATGGCGATGGGGCCGAAGGGGTTATCGAAGTATTCAATAACTGAAGTTCCTGGCCCACCTTGTCCTGGGTTGGTAGGTTTTGGCAAACCTGAACGACCAGCTAAAGCATCTCCATTGGTTCCCCACTCTAAACCAATGTAGTTATTTAAACGCGGTAGTGTACCTGTAGCCTTGGCTTTAACTAAAAGCGCAGAGGTTCCCATAGAACCAGCAGCTAAAAATAGATATCGACAAGTAATAGTTTTACTAGCAATAATTTCTCCATACTCGTTAATTTGGTTGCAGGAAACTCGATAACCATGTCCAGGAACTTCCGAGATTGTTGTTGCTAAATGTAAAGGCAGAATCTCTACATTCCCAGTTTGCTCAGCCTGAGCTAAATAGTTACGATCTAGACTATTTTTTGCTCCACTATTGATACCGTACCAATGTTCGCCAATAATAGCGCCAGGAACTTTGGTTCCTTGGATTTCTTGGCGAATCACATCCCAATCTACGGCTACATCTAATAAACGACTGGGTAATCCGGCATCTGCTCCTTGCTTAAGAAACAGCCGGGTTGACAAGTAGTAGCTACTAGCCAAAATATCTTGAGGAATTATTGCTGGCTTGAGAACAGAACGGACACGAGGATAATAAACTGTATCCATCTGGTCGTAGTCAATATCTTTAGGAAAGACACGATAGAAGAGTTCGCGGGAAGGTTGATAAGTATAGCCGTTGTAGACTAACGAGCCACCGCCAACCCCAGCGCCACACAGTACAGCAACGCCGTTTTCGATTTTAGTCTCTAGAACACCTGTGTAGATAGGTACGCGATCGCCAAAAAAAGTTACCGGACTCAACCACGCAGCACGACCATCAGGTTGCCGAAATGTCGCAAAGGTGTTTTGTTGGGGTGTAATTGGCCAACGACGACCACGTTCTATCAGTAGTGTTTTGATACCAGCTTGCCCTAAACGCAAAGCTGCAACAGCACCACCAAAACCACTCCCAATCACTAAAGCATCCACAGACTCATCACTAGCTCTAGCTAGATTAGCTGTGCCTAATGAAGTCATTAACCCAGCAGAAAACAAGGCAGCACTTTGCAAAAAATTGCGCCGCCCGTAGGGCTTTTTATCAAGCATGAATTTCCCACACACCTGGTAATTATTCTCTTGTTTATACCAGATAAAATTGTTATTAATTAGAACTTAATGGCAATTTTATCTATTCGCAAATATTTTTGTATCAAAAGTTTGCAGACTTAGCGAGACAGCTCAGTAGGACTGTCAGTTTCTTCAATCCAATAACGCTGACGCTGGAATGGATAAGTCGGCAGTTGGAGACGACGATATGGATAGTCTCGGTCAAAGTTCGACCAGTCTACCGATGCACCGAGTAAGTATAATTCCCGTAAACTCTCAAGTATTTGTTGCCAATCTGATTGTGCTTGACATAGACCGGGAAGTTGTAGTTCCAAGTTATCTGACGAGCCGTATTGAGCAACTTCTTCAATTTCTAGGTATATATCAGAACCTTGCTCAGAGCCAGATGCAAATCTCTCTGACTGCTGCAAATGGTTAAACCAATAATCAGGGGTAGCAATCTCATCTGTAACCAGCTTGCCAGTAAAACTGGAAACTATATCTATATTAGGGGTTGAGTAAGTTACAGCTTGAGCTATTTGCTTAAATGTATATCGCGTTTCCTTGACTGTGGTTGGCAAAGTAGCTAACGCATTGCAACCATTAACGGCAGATTGAATTGTTGCTGCTACCTGCGCTAAAGGTATGTGCATCAAACCAGCCCTTGCTGTAATCAACTTCAGTCCATCTTCCAAGCTAAAAACCCCAGCAACACAAGCAGCGACATATTCCCCTACACCGTAACCCGTGACAGATGAAGGTTTTATGCCCCACGACTGCCATAATTTAGCTAGTGCATACTCTAAAGCAAATAAAGCTGGTTGATTATAAGTATTTTTAGTTAGATGTAAAGTTTTATCAGATACAGGATAAAGAACTTCTAGGAGAGACTTTTCTAAATAGGGACGCAGAATTTCATCGCAACGATCTAAAGTTTGGCGGAAGACGGGCTGAGTTTCGTATAATTGCCGTCCCATGTTGACATACTGAGAATCCTGACCGTTGAATAAAAACGCTATTTTCCGACTCTTGGGGGTTTGTCCCTGACTGCTGGCTAATCCGACAGTCTCCCTTCCTGCAACGAAAGCACTTAGTTGCTCACGCAGTTGCGTGGTAGACTGTGTTACCACAGCCAGACGATAGGGAAAATGCGATCGCCCTACATTAGCAGTAAAACAAACATCTTCCAAAGCCACTTCAGTGTGAGACTGCAAATAGGTTTCATAACGGGTTGCGAGTTCCCGCAATGCTTTTTCACTTTTTGCAGATAGAGTTAATAGGTGTACAGGGCGTTTGCTATCACTAACTGCCGTAGGCAAAACGGGCGCTTCTTCCAGGATTAAATGGCTATTAGTGCCACCAAAACCAAAAGCGCTAATTCCGGCTCGGCGGGGTGCTGTATCAACAGACCAAGGTTGACACTCAGTGGGGATAGAAATCGGAGTCCCTGCTAAAGAAATGCGGGGATTTAGATTTTCCAGGTGTAGATGCGCTGGAATTTCTTGATGTTTGAGTGAGAGAACCACCTTAATCAAGCTAGCCATTGCACAAGCAGATTCCAGATAGCCGATATTCGTCTTAACCGAGCCAATCCAACAAGGCTGATTTAGTGAACGATCTCGCATCAGCACTGTTTTTAAAGCATTAGCCTCAATAGGATCTCCTAAAGGAGTGCCAGTACCGTGAACTTCAACATAGCTAATTTCGGCAGGTGCGACTTCGGCGTTTTCCAGAGCTTGGAAAATTACTGCTTGCTGAGCCGGGCCATTGAATGCTGTCAGTCCATTACCAAGACCATTTTGGTTAACTGCTGAGCCTTTAATTACAGCCAGGATATTATCTTTGTCTCTAACAGCATCAGCAAGGCGCTTGAGAACAACTACACCGCAACCCTCACCCCTAACATAACCATTAGTGCTGGCGTCAAAAGTCTTGCAGCGACCATCTGGAGCCATGACACGTGCATGAGAAGAAGCGATCGTCTCTTCCGGGGATAGAATCAAACTTACCCCACCAACTAGCGCCATCTGGGATTCTCCAGTCCGTAAGCTCTGGCAGGCCAAATGTACCGCAACCAGTGACGAAGAACAAGCAGTATCTACAGCCATACTTGGGCCGCGTAGATCTAACAGATGAGACAGGCGATTGGCGGCAATGCAATGATAGGTGCTGGGGCCGTGGTGAGCATTGACGCGAGAGATATCCTTGCATATAATTCTGTCGTAATCATTATGGCTAATAGCAATAAATACTCCTGTCTTGCTACCAGCCAGCTTTGCTGGTACTACTCCAGCATCTTCTAGAGCTTCCCAGGCAACTTCTAGTACCAATCTATGCTGAGGGTCTATTAGCTTGGCTCTGCGTGGCAAAATCCCAAAAAAACCTGGATCAAATTGATCTACTTGATTTAGAAAGCCCCCCCAGCGGGTGCTCATTTTGCCTGGTATACCTGGATTAGGGTCATAGAAAGTATCGATATCCCATCTGTCTGACGGCACTTCTGTGATGGCGTCTCCACCAGACCGCAGAAGATCCCAGAATGACTCTGGGTTCTCAGCACCGGGAAACCGACAGCCAATTCCAATAATAGCTATGGGTTCCATTTCAACATCTCTACTTATTTAATTGCTCGTGTTTCTAGAACACCGATTCAGGGGCGAAAAAACCCATTATTTCGTAGAGACGTTGCATTGCAACGTCTCTACTTTAATCAATCACGAGGATTATCTATGCGTCGCAGTGTAACTCGTAATAGTCCCATAGTCCCTACATGGAAACCGATGATCGAAAATTTCAGGTATTTTTCATAGCGGCTGACTACTTCTTCACCAACCAGATTGACTGCTGCTGTGCGGTTGGCTTTCAGCCCCTTTTGCCAAGCTCTCAGTGTACGTGCATAGTGTTCGCGGTCATTTCTCAGCGCCACAACCTCAAAAAGTCTCTCACTTGCTGTGGCAATGTCTGCTAAACGAGGTAAGTCTGATTCTGGGAAAATTTCATTAGCATAGAACTGGCTGAAGTCTTCACGGCGAGAATTCTCATAGGAAATGCTCTGGAGCGATATACATCCCCCTGGTTGCAGCCACTCATGACACCGTTGGAAGAATGCCCGATAACCTGCTATTTTCTCATCTTGAGAAAGATTCAACTGAGCAAAGTGTTCAAATGCACCAATGGAAATAATTGCATCATAAGGCGCTGTGGGAACATGGTCTGACCAGCTCTCTACCCTGGCATCAATTTGTGGCTGGTTGAATGACGAAATCCACTCTGCTTGGCTATTGCTTAAAGTTAAACCTACAGCTTGCTGAACACCATGTACTTCTACCAAGCGTTTGAGTGTAGAACCCCAGCCACAGCCGACATCTAAAACTCGTTTAGCATTGCTAGCTCTAGCTTGATTGATATGATAGTCAAGTTTTCTAATCTGCGCCAACTCTAGGGTGTCATTATCTTCCCAAAGCGCGGCTGAATAAGTGTTAGTAGAATCAAGCCAAAGTCTGTAAAACTCATTGCTTACGTCGTAGTGATGCTGAATTGCCTCTGCTGATGCACCGGGATTCTGAGTTGTTAAAGTGGTCACAGTATTACCTCAATTGATGACAAAATATTGCGAATTAATCTGATTCTTGGGAAAGCGGGATGGTTCACAGCAGTTTTCATTTGTTTAGACTACAACATCAGAGCATTCTTCTTTCTCTGCGTCTCTGCGTCTCTGCGTGAGGTAAAAATGTAGTCTATTCATTTTAAAATTGCTGTATGAGTTAGTTCAGACTGCCACTAATTGCTCAGATAAAACTTCAATAGTCGGATAATCGTACAAGATGGTTGGTTCTAATTCGTATCCCAGTAAATTTTCTAAATCACCAGTTAAACCAATGGCGGCTGAGGAATCCAAACCGTAGCGCTCAAAAGGAACGTTGACATCAATTTCAGATTGGTCGATTTCTAGTAGTTCAGATAGATAAGAAATTAACCATGTTTGAATCTCTGCGTTGGTTAGTGGTTGTTTACCTGCATCTGTTGTAGCGTTGTCAGGTAGTGAAGTTGTAGAGGGAGTGGTTAGAGTGTTCATTGTGTTACCTCAATTGATGACAGAATAATTACTAATGAATCTGATTGTTGGGATTGATTTATGGGTGTTGCTGATTGTGAATATGAATTTGTCTCACGCAGAGGCGCAGCGAAAAGTTCTGTTCGCCTCCGGTCTCCGTCAGGAGAAGGAGGGTTTCCCTCTCTTACGAGACGCTAACGCGAACCGTAGGAAACTTTTCAAGACAGAGGCGCAGAGAGGATGAGGAGTTTTAGAGATCAATACATCAATTTCATCCTTTGTTGGTGCAATGCCGATTTATGAGTTAGTTTAGGCTGCCACTAACTGCTCAGATAAAACTTCAATAGTTGGGTAATCGTACAAGATGGTTGGTTCTAATTCGTATCCCAACAAATTTTCTAAGTCACCAGTCAAGCCAATGGCAGCTGAGGAGTCTAAACCGTAGCGCTCAAAGGGAACGTTGACATCAATTTCAGATTGGTCGATTTCTAGTAGTTCAGATAGATAAGAAATCAACCATGCTTGAATCTCTGCGTTGGTTAAGGGTTGTTTACCTGCATCTATTGTAGCGTTGTCAGGTAGTGAAATTGTAGACACTTGTTGGATAGCCATTGTAAAAATCTCCTTTGGGGTGTTGTCTTTGAACTAAATCTGCATTCAGGATTTGAATTGCTTCCTTTAGTTATTAATCAGTTAATCTTCTGAGTTTTATGCATTTGGGAATATGCATTTAGAGAGATTTGTTAAGCGATCGCGCATTTAATTATGATGTCTGCCAAATCACCGATAATAAGCAGTTTGTAGTGGGGACTTCAGCCCCCAAAGTCAGGACTAAAGCCCTAACTACAAACGAACTTTTTTATTCAGCTTGATTAACCAGACATGATTTAACTTCTATGCTTTCTACTTGGGATAGATACGCGACGGCTTAACAGTTGAATTAGGCGGTTCTGGTTTTAGCTTCCATCATGCGTGCTGTCGGCGTCTTAACATCCCAAACTAAGCCCAGGTTTTCCAGTGCGCGAATTACCCAGCCACTTGGGTCAATTTGCCACCACTTCAACCCTGCCATTGCTGAGTTAGGGAAAGCATGGTGATTGTTGTGCCAAGATTCGCCTAATGTGGGGATAGCTAACAGAAAGTTGTTTGTACTCATGTCATGGCTTTCCAGGGGACGACTACCAAAGACGTGTGCAACTGAGGTAATACACCAAACCATGTTATGCCAAAAGAAAAGTCTTACCAGTCCACCCCAGAGGAAACCGTAGAAAGCACCTGTCCAAGAACCTCTAAGGAAACCCCCCGCAACTGTGGGAATCAAAAAACCCAGGAATACCCAGAGGAAGTACATCTGGCTGACTTTTGAGAGGATTTTATCTCGCAATAAATCGTTGGCGTAGTAAGTTGCATTGGGAGCGTCATAATCGATTGTCCAGGCGAAGTGTGCGTGCCATAGCCCTCGTAGCATCCCAAAAAAACCTTTTCCATGAAAATGGGGTGAATGAGGGTCGCCAGGGCGATCGCTATGTTCATGATGCAATCGATGCAATGCTACCCAGAAAATTAACGGCCCCTGTGCAGCCATCGATCCCAAGACGGCAAGGACAACCCGCACGGGCATTGCTGCTTGAAAGCTTTTATGGGTAAAGTGTCGATGAAATCCGGCTGTAGTACCGATGCCAATTATAACTGTCAGCGCTAGATAAGTTCCAATCTCGATGGGGCTGAGGGTATTTCCTGCTAGCAATAGCGCCACTGCAATCACAAATCCTAAACAAGAGACTAAGCCAACTGTCAGGGCATGAATCTGCTGTAAAGTTTTCAGGTAGCTACTTGTGACAGTTTTTTTCTGTCTCTTGACTTTGGCTTGAGTTTCTGTATACGAATTGTCAGCACTTGCAACCATAGATATCTCAGGTATTTGCGAATTCAAAACTTCCATTTTTCACCTTTTTGATTTTTACTTGTTGTATTTGTGGAAAGGGCGTCTCACCCGCCCTTTAAATTGCTGCAAGCTGTGAGGTTACAAATCTACTGAAGATTCAGACGGATTCTTTTTTCTGGCATTAATCAAGCGTTGTGTAGGTCTTTTCACATCCCAGGCTAAGCCCAGCTTTTCTAGCGCTTGAATTGTCCAGCCAGTTGGATCAATTTGCCACCACTCCAAACCAGCGAGCGCAGAGTTAGGAAAGGCATGATGGTTGTTGTGCCATCCTCCGCCCAAGGTAGGTATAGTCAGTAAGAAATTGTTTCTGCTATGTTCACGGGTATCAAAAGCACGGTTGCCCCAAATGTGAGCCACTGAGCCAATACTCCAAGTGGCGTGCTGTCCTACAAACATCCGCACGAAGCCACCCCACAATAACCCTTTCAAGGCTCCCATCCATGTCCAGGTGATAATTCCTCCGAGAACAGCGGGGATAGCAAGACCGATGATGATCCACACTAAATACAACTGACTAATCTTGACAATTAGAGGATCTTGAATTAAGTCTTTGGCAAAGAACACGGCATTTGTCATCTTGCTGCTGAAGAACCAGCCAATGTGAGAATGCCATAAGCCGTGCCACCAACCTAATTGCTTACCTTCGTGAATGTAAGGTGAATGAGGATCTTCAGGCAGATCGCTGTGCTGGTGGTGGTGACGATGGGTAGCTGCCCAGTAAATGACAGGCCCTTGACCCGCCATCGACCCCAGGATTGCCAGGATTGCTCGTACTGTCGGTTTTGCCTCAAAGGATCTATGGGCAAAGTGTCGATGAAAACCCACTTCAGTTGCACCAACAGTTACGATGTACATGCCCACAAACAGACCGATTTCTACTGAACTAATACCTGTAAACCAAAGTAGGGCAATAGCAGCAACAAAACCTATGGTGGGGACTAATACAGTACCCAAAGCAAAACGTCTTTGGAGATTTTGGAGGCTTTGATTCTCTATAGTTTTGCTTTTCTTGCGCCAGACTTTTACTGTTTGAGTGGTCATGATATGTTGTTAACTCCATTCAGAAAGATGAGAACGATATAGTTACTAATTGTTTTTAGCCTTGAGTTTAGACTCGATCATCTGAGCTGTAGGCTTCTTGACATCCCAGACTAAGCCGACTTTTTCTAATACCCAAATCACGTAGAAACCAAAATCTATTTGCCACCATTTCAACCCGAAAATTGCTGAGTTTGAAAAAGCGTGGTGGTTGTTATGCCAAGCTTCTCCACCTGTGGGAATAGCTAGCCAAATGTTGTTTCTACTATGTTCTTTGGTATCAAAAGGACGGTTGCCAGATAAATGAGTGATGGAGTTAATACTGCTGGTGAAGTGAAATATCAGGAATAATCGAACGCAACCACCCCAGAGAAATCCCGATACTGCACCCATAATCGTTCCTGTAAGAATTCCTCCCAAAATGGTGGGTATAGCTAGACCCAGTAAAGCCCAAACGTAATAAAGTTGGTTGACCTTAGAAATAACCGGATCGCGAAGCAGGTCTTTAGTGAATAAGAAAGTGTTGGTGATTTCGTGCTTAAACATCCAACCGATATGTGAATGCCATAGCCCTCGTAACCCGCCTAGGGATTCACTTTCTTGGAAAAATGGTGAATGAGGATCTCCGGGGCGATCGCTATATTGGTGGTGGCGTCTATGATTGCTCACCCAATAAGTTAGCGGCCCTTCACAAGCCATAGATCCCAAGATAGCTAAGATAACCCGGACAGCAGTGCTAGTCTGAAAGGCAGTGTGTGCAAAGTGGCGATGAAAACCTACGGTAATTCCTACCAAAGTCAAGATATACATGCTCACTAACAATCCGATCTCCACTGCACCTATCCCTGAGTAAAAAGCGATCGCTAGTGCGGCTACTGAACCCAGTAAAGGAATCCACAAAAGAGCTAAAGCATGAAGCCGCTGCGGCGTTCTCAGGTAATCACTCTTGATGGTGATACTTTTTTTTGCACTAGGATTTACCAGCAGTTCGGCTGGTATGGCACGATCAAGCTGCATTGACATTTTGTCTTTCCTGATTATTTTGATTTACAAATCTCTTGATGGACTGAAGATACTCTGGGTAAAGCTGTTGTGAAGTACCCGCGAGAATTCAAACTCTCATTCTCTGCGTCTCTGCGTGAGACAAATTCATATTTTCACTCAACAACGCTCTTTATCAATCTACTTTTAGAGACTTTGTATCACTTGAAATTTTAGAAGTCTGCAATTGCTGCAACAGAGAATCAACTTCAGCATTCAAATGCACAAACTTTGTTTTGCTCTGAGGATTCTCGCTCCAATCCTCCACTACATCCAAACTTCCAGTCAAGAAAGCAGCTCGACAAGCATGACGCTGAATCTTACCACTCGAAGTTTTGGGAATACTTCCAGTCTTCACCAGTACCGCAGCATAAACTTGCTGTTCATGTTCTGTCGCCACCGCTTGACGAATATCTCCAACCACTTTATTCACATCCAGTTTTCGGAGATAATTCCGCTCTACCTCTTGAACAATAACTAATCGCTCTTTACCCTCTACTTCCACGGTGAACACCGCACCAGAACTTGGTTTTAGTACCAGGTTACTTTGTTCTACTGTCAGTTCAATATCGTGAGGATAATGGTTGCGACCCCGGATAATAATCACATCTTTGATTCGTCCGGTAACAAACAACTCGCCATCTTGTAAAAAGCCTAAGTCTCCTGTACGCAGAAACGGGCCCTCTCCAGTGTCAGCAAGGAAAGCATTGAAAGCTTTTTGTGTTTCTACTGGTCGATTCCAATAGCCTTGAGCCACACTCAAACCTGATACCCAAATCTCTCCCACTTGACCAGATGCACAGCGAGTTAAGGATTCAGGGTCAACGATCAAAACTTGGTTAGACAATTCTTGTCCGCAACCGACAATTTGTCTGACCTCTTCTTTTTCAGGAGTAGCTACTACTACTCGGTTTTGCTCAATATCTTCCTTTTTAACGGAGCAGACAACAGGAGCGGCTTTTTTCAAACCCCCGGTGACGATGAGTGTTGTCTCAGCCATCCCATAGCAGGGGTAAAATGCTTCTCGGCGGAAACCACAAGGCTCGAAAGTTGCAGCAAACCGATCTAGTGTATCAGGACGAATCGGCTCAGCACCATTAAAAGCTACTTCCCAACTGCTCAAATCAAGGCCTTCTCGTTGTTCTGGCGTAATTTTTTGAACACATAATTCATAAGCAAAATTGGGGCCGCCGCTGGTAGTCGCTTTATAACGAGTAATCGCATTTAACCAACGAATCGGTTTTTGAAGAAAGGCTGCGGGTGACATAAATGTTACCGGAAAACCACCGTAAAGTGGCTGTAGCACTCCACCAATCAACCCCATGTCGTGGTAAGGTGGCAACCAAATTAATCCCCAACTCTTGGATGTATGCTCGAAAGAGTTATGGATTAATTCTGAATTATGTAGCAGGTTGCCATGAGTAACCATTACACCCTTGGGTATTCCTGTAGAACCTGAAGTGTATTGCAGAAATGCCAGCGTGTCGCTGCTAACTTTTGGTTCTTGCCAGTCTAACGCTTGTTCGTTGGGATTATCGGTTGCTAACCAACGTAGTGAAGACAATTCTGGAGTTTCAGAAAATCTATCCTTTAAGTTGGTCAACACAGATGTAGTAGTGAGTGCTACTGTAGCCTGAGCATCTCTCACGATCGCCATCAGCCTAGACATTTTCTGATTCCGGCGGGGTGGATAAGCCGGAACAGCCACTACATTGGCATATAAACATCCGAAAAACGCAGCAATGTAGTCTAATCCTGGTGGGTAGAGCAGTAATGCGCGCTCACTACTTGCTTTAATTGATTGTAATTGAACAGCGATCGCCTGAGCCTGTTGGTCTAACTCTCGATAAGTTAAGCGAGCTGATTCTGTCTCTTCGTCTTGCAAAAAAATAAAAGCAATTTGATCTGGCTGGTATAGTGCTCTGTGACGTAAAAGAGCAGTTAAGGTAGGAAATTGATTCAGATGTTGCCGGGAGATACTTGGTATAAGGTTCTCTAGCATTAACTCAAATAGAAAAACTGTGGGTGTTACTTACACTTCAATCGCAAAAGCAAAAGTTATGCAGCAAATCACAAAACTTTACAAAATCATGAGTTACACAATTTACAAATTGACCATAGTGAAATTACGTGATTTGGTCAATTCAATTAATGATTGCAACAAATCCTTTGGTAGAGACGTTGCAATACAACGTCTCTACAGTGGTCTATCTGTCGCATTTTTTTCAAAATGGCATAAACACCGAGATTTATCTGTGTTTATCTGTAGTTCGATTTAACAAATCTCGACTTATGCGAGAGACTCCATGAACAGAGTGAGCGCAAAGCGCACGCTATGCGAGCACAATGAGGGAATGAAAATATTTCTTTCCTAATCTCCAGTCCCTATTTTTAAGCTAGACATCATCAGCTGCGCTCCCAATGAACAATGAAAATGATATAGCCTGTTAAGAGTTTCTTGCTGTAAGTTATCGTTGCTTCGCAAAAGCCAATTCCCTTTCAAAAAACTTAGCACCTGTCAGATTAGCCCCACTCAAGTCACAAAATTGAAAATTTACCCCTCTTAAATCTGCTAGCGCTAGATTAGCTCCTCTCAAGTCTGCATCAGTCAGGTTAACTTCACTTAAGTTAGCCATACTGAGGTTAGCCCCTTTCAGGTTTGCTAGTTGTAAGTCTGCCTTAGTTAGGTTTGCTCTCACTAGAGATGCTTTACTCAGATCTGCTCTACTTAAATTAGCTAGATTTAGGTCTGCTGCTGTTAAATCAGCTTGAGTTAGGTTAACTTGACTGAGATTAGCCGAACTCAACTTGGCATAACTTAGGTTAATCTTACTCAGATTCATTGATGCAAGCACTGCACATCTCAAATTAGCGTTAACAAAATTCCTTTCTCCCATTGCATAGCGGCGCAAAAGTTCATCATTTGTTAATCTATCCAAAACTGCTTTTGAATCACCTTGGTAACACCATGCTGCTTCCAATAGTTGGGCAGCAGTATTAATAGCTACCTCATCACACTTAGCCATAATTACACCGTTGCAGCCATCCCATTGACCATTGAGCATCAGGGCAATTTCATCCGCAGCAGTAATTGAGTCAAATAAAAGCATTGATTGTTTCTGTTCTTTGAACAAGCTATTTAAAGCAATAGATATAAAATTTTTCATTTCTATAATTTCTAGAGTGCCAGGGTTATTGAGGCTCTAACTCTAAGGTATTAACAAACTCTTTCTACTTGCCTCTATCTTATGGGGAATGGGGAATGAGTAATGGGGAAGAAAAATACGGTTTCCCAATGACCAATGACCAATTCCCAATCCCTAATCCCCATTGCCCCTTATCCCCAAAGGGGGCCCCGAGTTCCCCAGTCCCTTTTACACTATCTCCCCAGAACCTCATTTCGCCATCGACTCATAGCTCTCAAATAAGCCGCAACTGGAATCTGGTAAACCTCAATAAAAATCCAAACAATAATTGATAAATGCGACAAGAAAGTTAATACCGTCCAAATATAGGGCATCCAGCTAATGGGTGCTTGTGGAGTAGGCGGAAAATAGTAAGCGACTGTGCCAATTAAAATTGTAGGAAAAATTACAAAAGCAGCAGAGGCTAATCCATAACCCCAACCTAATTCCACACCTTCTAACTGGGCTTCTGTCCAACCGAAACCATTCCAACGCCAAATTAACGGAGGTTGCCGAGAAGGCATCTTGATTTGCTGTACTTCTAGGTTGACGGTAAAAATTTCTTGGCAAAAGTCACAAGCCATAGCCTCCATCAAAGGCATATGAGAAATCTTACCTATCCTACAGACTGGGCAGGGGTAAACTCCGTGATAGTCGAAAGATGTGGCTAAGATTTTGGAACTGGGCATAATCAACTGGTGATCCTAAAAACTTGATCGGGTCAATGAGGACTTAAGTAAGAATGATGAATTTTTAGCATTCATTTTGGATCATTCAATTACGCGTTAGCCATGACCTAACAATTTTGGTAAAGTTATGTAACTTTGGCAAGATCTAATGACAAGCACCCTTCTTAGTCTGGACAAACAAGCAACTAGTCTTGATTCCCACAGTCAGTTGTACTGAGTCTATCGCTTTTTTTGGGTGTTGTGGGGGGCTTGACAGCGCCGACTGTTTTTGCTAATTTTTTGGATAAAGGTGTAAATTAGAATTTTGTAAGCAAACGTCCCGCAAATGTTCAGCAATAATTCTTACTTTTATTTTTGGTTTAGGGTGGTTCACTGGGAGTGAATTGAGTTTCCTAATGGGAACCGCCCAGTGAACCGCAGAGCAAACTCTGCGGTTTTTGTTTTTTAAGGAGCATAATCTCATCGTGATTACCTATCTAAGTAACTATTTTTATAGCTTTTACTTTTGGCCCAGAATAAGTTCCGGGTAGATAGCGTCATGTCGATGAATCAGAACGCGCCCGGAACTTCTCGAAGGTTCCGGGCTTTGTTGTTAATGGGGATTGAGTCAAGGGTCAAGGGGAGCCAGCGCCGTGGGCGGGTTTCCCGACTTGAGGCGACTGGCGTTCAAGAGTCAGTATTTATTCCTCTTGTCCTACCCAGTCCCCAGTCCCCATTGCCCCTTATCCCCAGAGGGGGCCCCGAGTTCCCCAATCCCCAATCCCCAGTCCCCAATATCCAGGAGAATGAAACCATGATTAACGCTAAACTGGCTGCACAATCTCATACTAACCACCAAACAATCGTTAAACTTTCAGAAAAAGTCGCTTTCGGCGGCGAAGAACTGGTAATTATCGGTGGCCCCTGTACTGTTGAAAACTTGGAGCAAATGGAGACAGTTGCCCAAAAGCTAGCTAATGCATCTGTACAGGCGTTGCGTGGCGGTGTCTACAAACCCCGCACATCTCCTTACGCCTTCCAGGGTATGGGAGAGGAAGGATTGGAAATTTTGGCTAGAGTGCGATCGCATCACCAAATCCCAGTTGTCACCGAGGTGATGTCAATTTCCCAAATTGAAGTAGTTGCCGCTCATGCTGATATGCTTCAAGTTGGTAGTCGCAATATGCAAAACTTCGACTTGCTCAAAGCTTTAGGGCAAGCTGGTAAGCCAATACTGCTCAAGCGTGGTTTAGCAGCGACAATTGAAGAGTTCGTGATGGCAGCTGAATATATTCTCAGCCACGGAAATCCTCATGTGGTGTTGTGTGAAAGGGGTATCCGTAGCTTCGATGATTACACACGCAATGTCTTGGATTTAGGAGCAGTAGCAGCACTCAAGCAAATAACTCACCTGCCTGTAATTGTAGATCCTTCCCACGCCGTAGGTAAACGGGAACTGGTAGCACCGATGGCTAAAGCTGCGGTGGCTTGCGGAGCAGACGGATTAATTATTGAGTGTCACCCAGAGCCAGAAAAATCTGTTTCTGATGCACGTCAAGCGCTTTCTTTGGAAGATATGGTGCATCTGGTTAATAGTTTAAAGCCGATAGCGGCAGCTGTTGGACGGAATATATCATCAGAAGCGATCGGGGCAGGTTCCAAACCCACCCCGATTTTTTGTGCTGCTTAAATTTTGGTCAATACAGGAAACCATTGTACAGACCTTGCATTGCAACGTCTGTACTCTTTATCGGATCATGAAGAATGATTACGAAAAATCAGTTTAGACAAACATGATGAAGATACTAGCTGAATTAATTGGGCTTGAGACAAAATTACAAATTGATTGGGTTTTGGTAAATACCTGCTTGCAGTTTGCCAGTTGGGGATTATTTTCACTTTTACTCGCTGAGGTTTTAAGAGACAGTTATCATGCTTTGTGTCATCAAGTCAGTTGGCTGGCTAAATGGCATAACAAGCACCACATGGCATATCGCCGGGATTTATCGATAGTTTCCCAGAAAGCGTACCAAGATTCCCAGCTATATCACGACATTTTAGAGTCGAGTTTATTAGTAGTGGTATTGATAGTAATTGCCTTAGTTATGCGGCAAATGGGTTTATGGTTAGGAGTAGCTTATGCTTGCACCTTCTTGTTTGGTGCATCCCAACGATATATCCTAGGAACAATTGATACAGATTACAACCACTTACCTGGCCCTTTAGAAACAACTCCATCCGTTTGGTGGGTGAATCGTTCATACCATTGGCGACATCATTTTGATGATGTTAACGCCTATTACAGTGGAGTCTTTCCCCTAGTGGATAAAATTCTGGGAACTGGATTATCCCTTAAGGGGAAAACAGTCGCTTTAACCGGAGCATCAGGTGCTTTAGGGCAAGCGTTGGCTGCTGAACTTTTAAAGAATAATGCTAAAGTCGTCGCTTTAACCACTAATCCAGAAAAATTGGGAGAGCAAGCTGGGGTGAAGGTGATTCCTTGGCAGTTAGGTAATGAAGCCGAACTGAGGGAAAGTTTAGAGAAAATCGATATTTTGATTATTAACCATGGGGTAAATGTCTACGCTAGCCGCACACCTCAAGCAATCAACTCTTCTTATGAGGTAAATACTTTTTCAGCATTGCGGTTGATGGATTTATTTTTGACAACTGTAAAAGGGCCACAGGCAAAGGCAACTAAGGAAATCTGGGTTAACACTTCTGAGGCTGAGGTATCCCCAGCACTTAGTCCGCTCTATGAACTCAGCAAACGAGCGCTGGGAGAGATTGTTACTTTAAAACGGTTGGACGGAGATTGCGTAATTCGTAAGTTAATCCTCGGCCCGTTTAAGAGTCAACTCAATCCTTATGGAGTGATGTCAGCACAACAAGTAGCTCGTGCCATCCTGTTTTTGGCACGACGAGACTACCGAAATATTATTGTGACAATCAATCCTCTCACCTATATACTTTTTCCTTTAAAGGAAACTAGTACTTGGCTATATTATCGAATTTTTAGTAAGACAGCGAATCATTCATAAAAGTATCAGGCAGAGTTCTCTCTGCCTTATTTTGTAACCGCTAAAATCTTTTGAAGTAAACCTAAGAGCAATACTTATACCAATTCACGAAAATCTTGATACATATAGATTTATCGTTGGGGCACGGTATTGCCCATACGTGTCAACTTAACATGAAATCCACATCACGCAAGGAGCTGAAGTTCCTTGCTCATAGCAAAAGTCATCTGAAGATGACTAAAATATTCCTAAAAATTTTCAGTCTACTGAAGTAGACTTTAGCTATTAGCCAGAGAATTCATTCTCTGGCGGGTGAGGAGGCCAACAGAAAGCTATTTTTAGCTGAAGTTGATACCAATGGGCAATGCCGTGCCTCTATCAACGTATTTGTATGATTTTTAAAGTTAAATGGTATTACCATTACAGTATCGCACTGTAACTTCATTGATAGTACTAATACTATATAAAAATATCAATTACAAAAATGTGGTTTTAACTACGCTATTGTGTTGAATTAGTAAGATAAAATCACCGTGTACATTTCATCAGACTACTGAGTTTAATTTAGTAGCCAAAGGATAGCCAATGAGCAGAGAAGTAGTCAAAGTAATCTTATGGGAAGAAAATCAAAAAGATTATCTAAAAAAGTTCTATGATCTACAATTTACTCCCAGAATTGGAGAGGAAGTTTATCTAAAAAAGGAGAAATGGAGAGTAACCAGAGTTGAGCATGATTTAGAAATTAGTGAGGTTAATGTATACATGGAATTAATCAAAAAAGTGAAGCAGGATAAATCATCTAATTCCTAAATAAAAGTAAACACACCAAACTAGTATAAAAGGGAGGTTATTAGCCTCCCTTAATTTTTAGAAATTTTTAATTGACTCCAGGTTAGCTTAGAATTTAAGTAGTTGTTATATTGCTCACTTCCAATTTTATTATGTCTGAAAATTTCTCTGCTGAAATTAGTTCGCGCATCTGCAACCACATGAATGAAGATCATGCTGATGCCATAGTTCTTTATGCTAAAGCTTATGGAGGTGCAACGGATGCGTAGGCGTAGCCCGTCGAAGACATCGCAGCACAAATGTTGGCAATTGATTCTGAGGGTATGGATTTAACAGCACAAGTAAATGGGGAAGCTGTGCCAATTCGCATTCAGTTTGATCATGTCTTAGCAGACGCGGAAGATGCTCATCATACACTAATTGCAATGGTGAAGCAGGCGCGAGTTAAGGCAAAGTAAAAATCGCCCTAGCTTATTTTCAATTTTGTTGGGTGTAGCGATCGCTCAATTTGTGGGATACCACACAAACTGTCCCACTTTATTGATATAACCAGCTTTGCCACCAACATACACTAATGCCAACCCAGAGGTAAAACTAAGAGCTAAATCAAATTGAGGTGGAATGACTATTTTTCCATTGGTGTTAATATAGCCGTATTTATCATCAACTTTGACAGCAGCTATCCCTTGGGAAAAACTTGTTGTTCTATCAAAGCGTGGCTTAATTGCTATCTGTCCATTGGAGGCGATATAACCCCATTTATCGCCAATTTGAACTACTGCTAATCCTTCGGTAAATTCCCACGCTTGTTCAAATTGTGGTTCAATTGCCATTGTGCCTGTTTTGTCAATATAGCCCCATTTATCGCCAACTTGGACTGCTGCTAATCCTTCAGAAAATCTTAAAGTCTCATCAAACTGTGGCTGAACAACTAACTTACCATTAGAGTTAATATAGCCCCATTGATCGCCAATTTGAACTGCTGATAGTCCTTCATAGAAATGCTTAGCACCATCAAATTGTGGTTTAATAACTATCTTTCCAGATGAATTTATATAACCGTACTTTTCATCAATTTGAACTGCTGCTAGTCCCTGATTAAAGGCTAAAGCCTGACTAAACTGAGGTTTGATCGCTATCTTGCCGTTGGTGTCGATATAGCCGTATTCATAATCAATTACTACTAATGCTAATCCATTTGAGAAGGCATAAGCTAAGCGAAATTGCGGCGGAATAACTTTTTTCCCCATCTCGTTGATATAGCCGTACTTGTCATCGATTTTAATTTGCGATCGCCCATCGACAAAGTTCCAAGCCAAATCAAACTGCGGTTCAATAACTATCTTTCCAGTTTGGTCGATAAAACCATATTTGCCATTTTTGATAATCCGAAATAGTGGACTTGACACAGGCTTAGTCTCCGATGAAGAATTTGATGTTTGCTTATGTTGTTCTGGGATATTTATTGCCTGCATTTGCTGCTGATAAATACCAGTTATTCCACTTAAAATAGCCAGAAAGATCAAAGATAAAATAGTTCTGTTCATATTTAGCACCTTGAAGTCTTGTAGATTCCCGTTCTTCAATAATTAACGAATCTGCATCTCTGCGCCTCTGCGTGATATGAATCTTCCACCAATAAGCAACGCTACTTAATCTTCTGCCCGTAGCAACCAAAAGCCACTATAAGTCATCCCTGAATCATCAGGTTGCACTAACAAAAAGTGTAATCCTCGACTTAGTTGTTTTCGCTGTTCATACATTTTGGCTGCGGCTGTAACTTCTGAATCTTCAAACGTGGCAACTATCCATCTATCTACTAAACCAGCTTCTAATACTAAGCCATCTGGAGCGCCAGAAATATAATTTAACGCCACGGGACGAGCTTGATGCAACCATCGTGCTAAAGGCAGCGATTGCCGTCCACCATAGATGACGACGCCGGGGATGGGTATTGTTGACGCCAAACCCATATTCATGGGTTTAAGAAATTCTGGCATATGTAAATGAGGAATGGGGCGATCGCTAAACCTAGTTTCCACATCACTAGCGGCTAAACTCGCAAACCGCCATTGTTCTCCCCAGAGATTTTCTGGTAATGGTGCTGGGGGTGGTTTCTCTAGCGCTAAGGGATATTGCTTTTCCTGCAACCATTGCTTTAAGGCGAAAGTGCGGCGGTTAGGTTGGACATTAATACCTAAATTGCGCCCCGCCGCTTCAATTAAACTCAAAGACTGAGGACGAAACACCTGAATTATATCTGGGAGTTTTTCACCACCTGCTAACTCAAGTTGCTCTGCAACCCAACTCGAATTCGCTGCTGATTGAGGACAAGTCGCTACATATTCAAAGCTGCGAGTCGCATCACAAATCAACAACTCCCACAATACTTGTCCTGCTGCATCCTGCAACGGACTACGATAAAAATCAGCTTGCCAAATTTTCATGAGTTAAAACCACAGATAAACACAGCGAAAAGTTTGCGCTTTTTAAGACAGATAGGCTGATTCTATCTATAACTGTGTACATCTACGGTAAGTCTGAGCGCCAGTTTCCAGTGCTCAGACTTACTAAGACAGTATTTATCCGTGTTCTATCTTCTCATCATCTACCAGTACAAGTAAGCGACAAGAGCCTTGTATTTGGGCAAAAATGTAGAGAAATCAGCTCTTGTTTAATCTTGAATCGGTATTTTAAGGATGCAACAGGTATACAAACTTGATGTTACCAGTTACCCCAGCCCCAGTCTTTGTAATTTCTCCGCCAAGGGCCCCAGATTGCGAAAGTAGTACCAGGACTTTGAACATTCACGAACAAAGTCTCACCATTAGGTGAGAAGCAGGCTCCTGCAAATTCGCTTGTATTTAAGGCATTACGCGCGAATTGATAAAGTTCTCCTTTGGGAGTCACACCAACTAAGAACTGTTGGTCATCTCCATCTTCACAAAGAATGAGATCGCCGTAGGGTGAAATAACTATGTTGTCAGGGCTATCGAGTTCGTTTACATCTGTAGATTCTACAAATAGTTCGATTGTCTCTTTTTTGGGAATATAGCGCCAGACTTGACCTAGCTCTTTAGCACCACCACTTGTACAGCAAAAGTAAATTTCACCATCGCCGTACCAAATACCTTCTCCACGCACAAATTGAGCAGCACCTAGCTCAAAGCCTTGAAATCTAACGTTATCTCCGTCAAGTGGGTTTGGCTGAGGAATTTTCACCCAGTCTACTTTCATTGGCTTCCGCAATTCAAAACCAGTAGCGGTGTTTGCTTGAGGTTTACCAACAATTCTCAGAGCTTCAAGAGTGCCTCCTTGTTTCAATTTACCAGGTACTTTTGGAATGAAACGGTAGAAAAGGCTATCTCCCCGGTCTTCCGTCTCATAGACAATTCCGGTTTTGGGGTCTACGGCAACTGCTTCATGATTAAATCGTCCCATAGCGACTAAAGGCTCAGGCTTTACAGGAGTTGTGGCGCTAGCTGGAACTTCAAAGTTGTAGCCGTGGAACTGCGAGACATAATTTGGATCACCCAGCGGTAACGAAGTTGGAGTAGAGGTATTCTCTTCACAGCTAATCCATGAACCCCAAGGAGTTGGCCCACCTGCACAGTTGCGATAAGTTCCACTTAGGGAAGTGTAATGTTTAATTAGCTGGCGATCGCGTCCAACAACCAGAGTCGTCGTGCCACCTTTGCAAAAAGGATCGTAGGGATTTGGCCCTTTAAGTTGTGTACTTGAATTAGGACTAAGTTCGTGATTGCGAACTAAGATAACTGTGTTTCCGCGGCCCCGGAAAGCTGCCATACCATCATGACCACCCGGTACTAGAGTGCCATCGTTCATCAGGTCGTTTCTTTGAGATAAAACACGATACTGAAATCCGGGTGGTAAATCCAACAAGCCATTGGGATCTTTTACAAGTTCTCCGTAACCTTTACCAAATACACGTTTGCCTTTAGCATTGCTGGCATAAAGACCCTCCAGAGGAGACACTAGCACAGTGGCAGCAGCAGTCGTACCTGCTAATGCAAAAAATTTACGTCGTGATAAATTCATGAGGAGATTTTGGTTACATAAAATGCTTAAAAGAAATTATTTGATTTCGATTAAGTTTGGGTAATGCTTGATTTAACTTAGGATTATTAAATGAAAGATTAATTTTTTAAAAGTTTTCGCTAAACAAAGCAGATTTATACTAAAACGATTCAGATCATCCTAGAAACTAAAGCTTGACGATAGATAAAAAAAGCTTGCAAAGGGAGGTTAAGATAGTTATTTAGTAAATAGAAAAACAATATTTCTTTAATACAAGTTAAAAATAAATTTAATTAAATAAAAACTATATTTATATGCTAGTAAAATACAGTTTTTTTGTTGTTTACATCTGAAATGTAGTTTTTTGGTTTTTTACATCACCCTTGGCTCTCATCAGATTTGGAGTTCTGAGCACGAAGTTCCGAGTTCCGAGCACGAAGTTTTGAGTTCCGAGCACGAAGTTCCGAGTTCTGAGCACGAAGTTCCGAGTTCTGAGCACGAAGTTCCGAGTTCCGAGCACGAAGTTTTGAGTTCCGAGCACGAAGTTCCGAGTTCTGAGCACGAAGTTCCGAGTTCTGAGCACGAAGTTCCGAGCTTTGAACACGAAGTTCCGAGTTCTGAGCACGAAGTTCCGAGTTCTGAAGGTGAAAACTGGAGTTTTGAGCTTTAATAGACCTGCTTTGAAAATAGAGGCTCAAACAACGCAGAATCTAATATCAATTCACGAAAATCTTGATACATATAGTTTTCTCGTAGGGGCACGGCATTGCCGTGCCCCTACCAACGTATTTGTATCATTTTTAAAGTTAAATGGTATGAGAGGATGTCTGAAAAGCTAGGTAATGGTATATTTTGTCATTCTGACTGGAGCAGAGCGGAAGGAAGAATCTCTATTATCCGTTAATTTCTGAGATGCTTCATTACGCTATCGCTTCATTCAGCATGACAATTTTGACTTCTCAGACATCCTCTGAGGCGATCGCTAACATACTATACCTCTTGTAAATATTTTTAAGAGCAAAGCCGGAGTCTCCAGCTTTGCTCTTGAGAGGCATAAAGCAAATTATGCAAATTAAAGAGTAACGTGCTCTACAACAGAACTTTAGCCAAAATCGGTTCTACACTCTTAGAAATCTCTGGGACATACACCTGTGAAACATAGTCAGCAATCATCCTGTCTGTGTTAAACAGCGGCGCATTTGTTTTAATCGACGCCTTCATCATTTGCACCCAGCGGTGAGGAATACCTTGAGCATCTTGGTCATAGTATAGGGGAACAATCTCTTCTTCCAATAGCTGATATAGCGATCGCGAATCAATCCGATCCTGCAATTGTTGATCACTGGTGTTTGCATCTTCGCCAATAGCCCAGCCGTTAATTCCTTTACCATCTTGTCCTGCTTGGTAGCCTTCGCACCACCAGCCATCTAAGACGCTGCAATTAATGCCCCCGTTAAAGCAGACTTTTTGACCACTTGTACCAGACGCCTCTAAGGGACGCCGGGGATTATTTAGCCAAACATCCACACCTTGCACCAGTTTTTGACCAGTGTAAATGTCGTAGTCTTCAATAAAAGCGACGCGGTTAAGAATCCCGGAATTGTGACACCACTCCATCAAGCGCTGGATAATCCGCTTCCCTTCTTCATCGGCTGGGTGGGCTTTACCTGCAAAGATAATTTGTACAGGACGTTGGGCATTACCAAAAATCTTCAGCGCCCGTTGTGCATCGCGCAAAATCAGATCCCCACGTTTGTAAGGGCTAAAGCGTCGAGCAAATCCAATAGTCAATATATTGGGATTTAGTAGGGTTTCAGTCGCTTTAATTAGTTCGTAACTTTCGCCACGCAACTCCCGCGATTTCTTGATTTTATAGCGGGTGTAGGCAATGAGTCGCTCTTTGAGGATAAGATGGCGCGACCACAGTTCCTCATTGGGAATCTCATCAATTTTCGCCCACATCTGGGGATCAACGGCGCGAGTTTTCCAGTCTTCTCCCAAATACTGATTGTATAAGTCACCGAGCAGGGGTGCAGTCCAAGTGGGTGCATGAACGCCATTGGTAATGTAACCAATGGGTACTTTATCTTCCGATCGCTGCGGATAGAGAATTGTCCACATTTTACGGGAAACTTGACCGTGCAATTCACTCACGCCGTTACAAGCACGAGACATCCGCAATGCCAAAACAGTCATTCCAAAGGGTTCCCAAGGATCGCCTAGTCGTCTTGCACCCAATGCCAAAAATTGCTCGCGGGAAAGTCGCAATTGTGGCCAGTAACTAGCAAAGAAGGAGTCAATTAAATCGGGCGAGAAGACATCGTGACCGGCGGGAACAGGGGTATGGGTAGTGAATACACAACTGTTCCGCACCTTGGCTTCAATGTCGTAGAAAGATTTACCAGTCCGCTCAATTTCTAAACGGGCAATTTCTAAAGTGCAGAAGGCGGCGTGTCCTTCGTTGAGGTGATAGACAGAAGGTTGAATTCCCAAGGCATCCAAAGCACGCACACCACCAATTCCCAAAACTACTTCTTGGGCGATGCGGGTTTCTAAGTTACCGCCGTATAGGTGTCCAGTTAGCCAGCGGTCGATGGGATCATTGTCGTGGCGATCGCTATCTAATAAATATAAACTGACTCGCCCAACTTGCACGCGCCAGATTTGCACTTTCACCAACCGCTGGCGAACTTGTATCTGGATAATCAGCGGCTCCCCTTGCTCATTTTTAATTAACTCCAGAGGCATGTGCTGGAAGGGATTGTCAATGTAGTAATCTTCTTGCCAGCCTTGGCGGTTCAAACGCTGGCGAAAGTAACCTTGACGATACAACAAGCCGACACCAACCATCGGCACACCCAAATCTGAAGACGATTTAAGGTGATCCCCAGCCAAAATACCCAAGCCACCAGAGTAGACCGGTAGGGATTCATGAATGCCAAATTCAGCGCAAAAGTAAGCAATGGGGCGGGATGCAGAAACTTGCGGTGCAACCCGACTTACCCAAGTATCTTTCTGGGCGATGTATTGATCAAACTCCCGCGCTAATGCAGAAATCTGCTTTAGGTAATATGGATCTTCCGCTAATTGAGTGAGACGCTCATAGCTTGCAGACTCTAAGATTGCTACTGGGTTGTGTCCACAGCGTTCCCATTCTTGGGGATCAATCGTTTGAAATAGCGAGATGCGATCGCCACTCCAACTCCACCAATAGTTATAAGCCAAATCTGCTAAGCGCTTGAGCGGCAAAGGTAACTTTTCACTCAAGCTTCGTGCTGGGGTGATTGCACTGGTATTAGCCATACGAAATCTACGTCCTCTCTCTTAACTCTTTCTCTATCCTGCTCCCAATCAACTTTTCTTCAGGTTTACAACGCCGGAGTTTGCATATATGAACTCTCCCCTGAAGTCGAGCAGTTTATCGACATCAAACCTTATTCAAGATAATGGCTCTTATCGTTTTGGTCTTCTAATTATCCCTGCTTTCTAGACAAGTTTGAGATTTTTTTATATCAAATTCGTTGACATTAATTTAAATTATTTATTTTGTTGTTAATATTTATTTGATAGTTAGCATCAAGTAGACAAAATTATGCATAGGTTTTGCTAGAGGTTAGTTCTCACTTCGTAAAAGATTACCCTCTTCTCTCTTCCTCTGCGTTCTCTGTCTTGAAAAGTTTCCTACGGTTCGCGTTAGCGTCTCGTAAGAGAGGGAAACCCTCCTTCTCCTGACGGAGACGCTACGCGAACAGAACTTTTCGCTGCGCCTCTGCGGTTCGTTAAAAAGCTTATGCAAAGGCGCAAAGGTACTAATTGCTTAGAATCGTTTCGGTAACTCCTAAAGCGATCGCATGATGGCGGATATGATCTTCAATAAAACTAGCGATGAAATAATAACTGTGGTCGTAGCCTTCTTGGTAACGCAGGTTAAGCGGTTGATTAACATCTGCACAAGCTTGTTCAAATACCTCTGGCATTAATTGCTCAGCTAAAAATTTATCAGCAGTTCCTTGATCAATGAGAATTAGACTGTGATAACCTAGTTGCCTAACCAATTCGCTAGCATCATAAGCACGCCAACTTTCTTGATTACTGCCAAGATAACCACTGAATGCTTTTTGTCCCCAAGGACAACGCATGGGTGCAGTAATCGGAGAAAAAGCTGATACTGATTTGTATAGCTTGGGGTTTCTCATGGCACAAACTAAAGCCCCATGTCCCCCCATCGAATGACCGAAAATACTTTGTTTGTCCGGTTGCACAGGGAAATTTGCCACAATTAAAGCAGGTAATTCGTGGACAACATAACTATACATTTGGTAGTGCGATCGCCACGGTTCTTCTGTAGCATCAACATAAAAGCCTGCACCTGTACCAAAGTCCCAATCATCCTCCTCACCAAGAATACCTGTGTCACGAGGACTAGTATCTGGCGCAACCAGCATTAAGCCGTACTCAGCCGCAAAGCGTTGCGCCCCCGCCTTCGCCATAAAATTCTCTTCAGTGCAAGTTAAACCAGAAAGAAAATATAGAACTGGTACTGACTGTTGAATTACTTGCGGTGGTTGATAGACAGCAAAGCGCATTTCACAGTTACAAGTTGAGGAGAGATGACTGTAAAAGCCAACTTTGCCACCGAAGCTTTTATATTCAGAGATGAGGTTAAGATTAGTCATTTATTTAACGATTAGAAAAATTCAGTAGCGTGGCTATTTTAATGCTTTAATGCAATCAATTTGTAGCTAGTCATTAAGTTGTTTAAACTTTACTTACTTTTATTAAGTAAAGCTAGTATAACTTTCAACATCGCTTAAAATAAGATTTTGTTCTTATTTAAACCTATCATCTTCAAAACCTCATGGTAAATACTGTTAGGGAAAACACGGAAAGTAATGGTCAAGCTAGCGAAAACAAAGAATATAATGGTCAAGCTAGCAAAGCAAGTTTGAAATTTAAAGAAAAAATCAATGATCAAAAAGGATTTAATCTTGAAGACGTTATTGACGCTATCAAGATAGCCATAGTTGATGTTATTGAGTTAGACATTACTACTTGGGTTCCAGAATCATCTAATCAGTTAGATAACGAACTACAAACTGACCAGGAAATAGCCAAACCAGGTAATCGTATGTATACGGTTATTAATCTAGTTGATGGCACTATAAACAATGAAGTTGGTAGTCAATTTATTGGTGCTGGCCCCTACACAGAACTTCGTGAATTTCATTTAAGTCAAGTTAAAGAAGGTCGCGAGATCATTCAAAAAAATATAGAAAGTGTGCAGAAATTGTATGGAATTCTTCTAGAAGTTCTTAAATCTCGTAAAAGTTCACAACAATCCACACTTAATAAACCCTAAGCCTTCTTTAGTTAATTAGATTCAAACTAAACCGCCTACAGCAACAACAATTTAGCTATAGGTAATTTTGTTCATGTCTCTAATCAACCACAATCCTACAACCAGATTAGTCAGAAGTTAAGAGCGTGTCCTATGGTTAATAAGGTTAATAAAGCTCAGGTTCAAGCCCAAGAATTGTTAGACAACCTAGTAAAGTCCGTACGGACACTACTCGATGACATCACAGCTTTAGAAGTGAATACAATGGTTGTGAATCAGATTACTGGAGCAAAGTTTAATGCTTGGAAGACATATCAAGAAATTTACTCCATAAATGATAAAGATTATTTTGATATAAAACATATTCCAGACAATTTACATGGGCGTTATAAAAGTCTCTTTGAACAACTTGAAAGAGAATATTTTTACATTCTCCTCGATAGCTATCTCGACCAGGATTCAGAGTTTTATAATCCACAGGATGACAGAATAAGAAGATATCAAGAGCGTCTTGAATATTTGAAGGCGAATCAAGGGAAGATAGTTGAAACTGATGAGAAGTATGTGGAGCTAGCTGAGCCTATACTTCCGGCTCCATCTCCTGTTATGGATAAAAAAGATCAGAATAATCAATTTTCAAATGAATTGGAGAAAAATCATCAAGAAAATTGGGTCAAAAATTGTGCAGAAATTCGCAAACTTTTTAATCATGACGAATTTCTCCGCAGCCTTCGGAAAATTGCTGAACTGAAAGCTGCACTTGATAGTGGTGATGTTGAAAGTACCAAAATTGATATTATTTATGCTCAAACAGTCATGCAGTTAGATGGGGATATTATCAGCCGCTACCACAAGCAACTATTTGAGGAAGATGAAGAAACAAAAGATTTAATTATTCACATACATAAAGAAGGAGTAATTGCTGGAGAGAAACAGTGGCGCGGAACATTAGATTTTCTGATTAATTTGGTAAAGGGTATCGCCAATATAGCTCGATGATATACGCCAACGGCACACATTTAGATAATCAAGCTGATGTGATAGTTTCTTCTTTTTTGGAAATCGCTCAAGGTGCTGCTTTTGAGCTAAAAATTGAACAATCACAGTATAGTTTTTACTTAAACGAGACAGTTATAGAACAGATTCAGCTAGCACAAAAAACGGGTTCTTCTCTATATATTCCGCCAAGCTTGCTAGTTCCTCTTTGGTACTGCGCTAGCTTCAGTAATCATCTTGATATGCAAAGTAGGGAACCAGAAGTTGTCATAAAACAGATCAGAACTTTTGATGTTATTTTTATAGTCAATCTTCTAAGATTATTTCTGAGAAAATCATTACAAGATAAAACAAGCTTACAGTGTGGACTCACCTTTAACTCTTACTATAGACAGGATACATCAGCTTCAGTCGATTATAAAGACCAAGACATTGTTTTGCAAAGCACGATTATTCTTAATGGTGACATATTTCACAAAATTCGGAAGGATTTTCTCCAAAATTCAAACTGCTCGATAGTTGTTTCTGCACATCATTGGCTAACTGAACAACTACTAAGTTACCTGAGAACTAACTTAAACCTGCTAGCTTGGGAGCTAGCTTCGCTGTTTCCTGCTGGCTTTTTAGCTTGGAAATTATATTTAGTAAAGTCAGTTGGAGTTCTTTTATCAATATTCGCCTGGCTAGGAATATTTTTAGTATTTGCTACTATCCGCTACTTACTTGTTAATCAACTTCAGAAACGAACTTCTATTAACTCTGAATATTTAAATTGGATTGTATGGGGAATGACTTGTCTCACCCCTAGTATTTTTCTTAATTATATTGATTTTTTATTGTTGCTTTTTTTGTCACTTATTGGGCCATTATTGAAACGTGCTTTCAGTTTTATACTGTCACAAGTTGGTAAACGTATTATACGTTGGTTCCTGTCTTCGGAAGTATAGAGACGTTGCATTACAACGTCTCTACAGAGGTTATCGATTATGACAGCTAATAGTTGTAAGCTGGTGTGGAATCCTATTTTTACTTTTTCAAAAGTTGCCAGCATTGTTGAGCGATCGCCCAATCTTCTTGAGTATGAATCACTAACACCCTTACTGCTGAATCAGAGCTAGCAATGTCCTCATCAACAGGCTGTTGCTGATTTTTCTCCGGGTCAAGTTTCAGTCCCAAAAATCCAAAGGCTTCACAGGCGGCTTGGCGAATTCCCGCAGAGTGTTCACCTACACCAGCAGTGAACACCAAGGCATCTAATCCCCCCAGGCTGGCAAGCATTGCACCGATCCCAGCTCGCAACCGATGTACATAGATATCCCAAGCGAGTTGGGCGCGGTAGTTACCTTGAGCGATCGCTTCAATCACTTGGGGTAAATCACTGGATACTCCCGAAATTCCTCGTAGCCCTGAAGCTTTATTTAGCACATAGTCTAGTCTTTCGGCTGAGTAATTAGATTGCCGCAATAGGTAAATTAAAATCCCCGGATCAAGAGAACCAGAACGACTACCCATCATCAATCCATCTAGGGGTGTGAAGCCCATAGTAGTATCAATACTGCGGCCGTTTTTAATCGCTGCCAAAGAGCAGCCGTTGCCCAAGTGGCAGGTAATTATCCGCAGAGATGCTAAATCTCGACCGAGGATATGGGCAGCACGTTGAGAACAGTATTGGTGGCTAATACCATGAAACCCGTAGCGACGGATACCTTGCTCTATCCACTCATAAGGGCCGGGATAAATTGCTGCTGCCTCTGGTAAAGTGGAATGAAATCCGGTATCAAATACTGCCACTTGGGTGACATCTCCTAAGCTTTTCTCAATTGCCTCTATGCCTTCTAAAGCGGCTGGATTATGTGCTGGAGCTAGATTAGAAAGACGAGCGATCGCCTTTTTAACATCCTCAGTAATTACCACACTATTTCGGTAATCTTGTCCACCATGCACCACACGATGTCCAACTACATCGATTTCCGACAACTGACCAATCACTTTGGTAGCGCCGCGACTGAGCGTATAGAGCATATAGGCAACGTGTGCCTGTCGAGAATCGCCATAGATTGATTCTTGCAGCGTTTCACCCGTAGCTGTTTTCACTTCAATTTCTGCTACACCCCGGTCTTGAGTCCAATTAACTTTTCCTTGCCAAAGAGGCTGGAGTGCTTGGTTGGGGAGAGCTTCATCTGTGATTTCATACAGACAGCTTTTTTGACTGCTTGATCCGGCATTCAATATGAGTACTTTCATACTTTTACATCACTTACGTTTGTGAATTTTGAACTACATAATCATTAATTTCAAGTAATTAATAAACTTATTACCAATAGTCTAGGAAAAGCAAAAACGTGAAAGGTTTCAAAAAGTTATCCTCAATCGTGTTGCTACTATTAGCCTTTGTCTATCCGCCCACTTTGGCTCAAGCCAAAGATAGTAGTCTGAATAATGTTCCTAGTGAGCATAATGAGTCAGAAACAAATTTAGTTGAGGGTACAAGTGGAGAGCTTTTACTAACTCAGCGACGGACTCGACGACATTATTATAGACGCGGAACTCGACGACATTACTACGGAAGACGGCGGCATCAACGACATTATTATCGAAGACGCTATCGTTCTGGACGTTATTCTAGACAATACTACCGTCGTGGACAATGGGAACTTGTGCGCGATCGTCATGGAAGATTAATCTATGATTGGCAGCGATTTTAACAGTGAACAGTGAACGGTAAACAGTAAACAGTTGGGGATTTAAATCTGCCAGATAGCGTTTGCCATTAATCGGCTTTGGGTTATTAAGTAGGAAGTTGCAATTATTTGTAAGAGGCATTTCGACTACTTCGACTGCCGCGTAGTCGAAACTCAGTACAAGTTCGCTCAATGCTCGATCCCTGAGAAGACCAGGGTTGAGCGCAGCGATGCACTGAGCCTGTCGAAGTGTCGAAACCCGGCAATCTAAGTGAGCTTTAATTTAGCCTTCCTACTTAGTTTTCAGTTCTCAGAACTCGCCTCTTTAGTGCTTCCACTCAAACCCAATTATCTTGACTGTTTACTGTTTACTGTTTACTGTTTACTGTTTACTGTTAAAGCTATGCTTTATGGCAGTTGTCAATTGTCTGTAATATACTCTAGCTAATTTGATCATCATTTACCTTTTATGTGTCAATTTATATAAGAATTTTTAATTTCTTTTGTTAATTAAGTAACTGTGCTACTGATAAAAACATACAAAGTTTTATATTGAGGCTAATGCAATAAAAATAAACGATTTGTGAAATTTGCCTAGTTTCAAAAGATAGAAAGTATGCTAGTTTTTATACAAAATTTTACTGCTATTGACTGATAATTACACAGAGATTTTGATGACTCATAACACCTCAATTAATGTAAAAAAAAAGTGTCTGCTCTGTAATTCTTTGATTTAAAGGTGTTTAATAAACTTATTACCTAAATTTAGTAGAAGCAAAAACATGAAAGGTTTCAGGAAGCTGTCCTCAATTGTGCTCTTGCTATTTGCTTTCGTGTATCCGGCTTCATTTGCTGAAGCGAAAGATACTTCTTTAAGCAATGATCTCAATGAACAAAGTAATGTGGCAGAAACTAACTTAGTTGGAGGTAACACTGAAGAAGTTTTAATTGCTCAAAGGCGTTATGGACGACGAGGCTATAGAGGCTCACGATATAGACGCCGAGTTTATAGACGACCAGTCTATAGACGTTCACGGTACAGACGATCGCAGTATAGACGACCAGTTTATAGACGCCCACAGTACAGACGATCGCTCTACAGACGATCGCTCTACAGGCGATCGCAGTACAGACGACCAATTTATATCAGACTAAATTGATGACATTTAAGGCAAGCACAAATTGCTAGTAGTTAGTGGTCGTTTTACCAACCACTAACAGCGATACGCCATCTAGTCTTAATGGCTGGCTACTACTTCTGCTTCAAGGCGAGCTAATCTTTCTGCAAGAAGTTTTTCTAAGTCTTCCAGCGCCTTGGTAAATCCTTTAATACCCTCATCTAGTTTGTCAGATGCCATGCGATCAGCGGTGTGCATCTTATCAAAAGTAGCTTTGTCGATGGATATTTTTTCAATTGACAAATTTGCTACTTTGGCAGGGTCGAGTTTGCGTGGTAGTTCTCCAATAGTTGCTTGTAATTCAGCTAAAAGTGATGGAGAAATGGTTAGCAAGTCACAACCTGCGAGTTCAGTAATTTCGCCAACGTTACGGAAGCTAGCCCCCATAACTTCGGTTTTATAACCGAATTTCTTGTAGTAGTTGTAGATTTTGGTGACAGACAACACTCCTGGATCTTCGGCTGCTGGGTAGCTATCGCGTCCGGTATCTTTCTTGTACCAGTCGAGAATCCGCCCGACGAAGGGAGAAATCAGAGTAATACCGGCTTCTGCACAGGCGATCGCTTGGTGCAAGCCAAACAACAAAGTAAGGTTACAGTGGATACCTTCCTTTTCCAGAACTTCCGCAGCGCGAATACCTTCCCAGGTGGAGGCGATTTTAATGAGTACGCGATCGCGGGAAACTCCAGCTGCCTTATATTGAGCAATTAAATCCCTTGCCTTAGCGATCGTAGCTTCTGTATCGTAAGACAAGCGTGCATCCACTTCTGTAGACACCCGACCAGGGATAATTTGCAAAATCTTCAATCCAAAAGCAACAGCCAGACGGTCAAAAGCTAGAGAAACCACCTGTGCTTGGCTGGCTCCGGCTCCTGCATCTTTCTTTGCTTGGAGTAAAGTTTGATCGACAATTTCCTGATATTCCGGCATCTGTGCCGCAGCAGTAATCAGAGAGGGATTGGTGGTGGCATCTTGGGGTTTGAACTTCTCAATCGCCTGAATATCTCCCGTATCTGCGACCACAACAGTCATTGTCCGCAATTGTTCTAGTAAACTCTTAGGCATAAAATCCTCCGTGATATTTGTTTAGGACTTACTAACTTCCCTCTTGTTCACACTTTTTGCTGTTGCTTCAATTCTGATTCTGGCAATTTTTCTGAAACATTGCCCAAGTTTTCTGGCTATCTTGAGCCTCAGCCTTATTTTAGGCGCGTTATGCCGAAATTGGCTGTCCAATGGAATGCACTTTGATTAAGCTAGTTGTTCCTGCTTTACCAATTGGGACGCCAGAGGTAATCACTACCTTATCGCCCTTATTCGCTAAACCCATGTCTACAACGGTGTTCACCACATTCGTAAACATTTCTTCCGCGTTGTGGACTGGGGGGATCAGCAAAGGTTCCACACCCCAAGAAAGTGCTAGCTGACGGTAAGCAGTAACGTCAGGGGTTAAGGCAATGATGGGTGTACTTGGACGATATTTGGATACCAGTCTCGCCGTACTTCCTGATGAAGTATTACAAAGAATTGCCCGTGAGCCTGTTTCGTAGGCGATGCGACATACCGCTTCTGCTACAGATTCGGTAACGCTAAGACTACCTGCTTCATGACACCAGGAATGTTTACCGCCTTCATCTAAAGCCTGTTCTGTCCGCATAGCAATATTATGCATTGTCTGGACTGCGGCGATGGGATATTCTCCCACAGCAGTTTCACCAGAGAGCATTACCGCATCTGTACCATCCAAGATGGAGTTAGCAACATCTGTTGCTTCGGCGCGGGTAGGATCAGGAGCGCTAATCATTGACTCCAGCATTTGCGTGGCTGTAATCACCGGCTTACCAGCACGATTGCAACGGTGAATTATGTCTTTTTGAATCAGGGGCACTTCGTGAATTGGCATTTCTACCCCCAAATCGCCACGGGCAATCATAATCCCGTCAGCAACATCTATGATGGCATCTAGTTGTTCTACTGCCTCTGCTCTTTCGATTTTGGCGATGACGCGAATATTTGCACCTGCTGCTTCAATCATTCGTTGAGCAGGTTCTAAGTCTTGTGGCGATCGCACAAAAGATACTGCTACCCAGTCTACGCCTAACTGAATCCCAAAACGTAAATCTAGTAAGTCTTTTTCGGTGATCGAACTAACAGGTAAACGAGTTTCTGGCAGGTTTACCCCCTTGCGCGTGGAAATTAACCCACCAATTTTTACCTGTGCACGAATTCTATCGGCATCGCGATCGGTGACAATTAATTTGACGCGACCATCATTAATCAAAATTTGTTCACCTGGTCGCACCATTGCAAACAAAGTTGGCAACGGTAGAGGGAGTTCGTCAATACTCTCGCCTTTCTCTTGCAAAACAAAGGTAACTTCACTGCCAGCTTCCACAGTTAGCCCTTCTGGTGGTAAGGTTCCTAAGCGAATTTTGGGGCCACACAAGTCTTGCATGATAGCGATCGGTTTTTGTTGCTCATTACTAATTTGTCTGAGGTGCTGAGCAGTTTGGGCGTGGAATTCATAGGCTCCGTGAGAAAAGTTCAGCCGTGCCATATTCATGCCAGCTTCTACTAATGCTTGTAGCCTTTCAGGTGCAGATGTAGCAGGCCCAACAGTACAAATAATTTTGGTTCGACGCATAGGAATTTAGGAATTTTAGGAATAACTTACGACGTGGACACCTGAAGCGATCGCTTAAAACGTCTAAAGGCGTATGTGCTTGATATTACTTATTGACTAAACTCAGTGCTGAGTCAGAAGAAGAATACTCAGCAATACCCAGCCAGCTGTAGATATCGCCGAAATAGCAAATGAGGTTGCCGAAACAGCAAATGCAAGCGCCGAAATAGCAAATGCGTAGGCGTAGCCAGCCGTAGGCATCGCCAAAATAGCAAATGTGATCGCCAAAATAGCAAATGAGGTTGTCGAAATAGCAAATGCGAGTGCCAAAATAGCAAATGCGAGTGCCAAAATAGCAAATGCGTAGGCGTAGCCAGCCGTAGGCATCGCCGAAATAGCAAATGCGAGTGCCAAAACAGCAAATGCGTAGGCGTAGGCATCGCCGAAATAACAATGGCAGTCTTCAATTGCCTCTACAAAACCTTCACTTGATATGTACCTCAAACACTTAGGGACTTCCAAGTGATAAAATATTCCAATATTTCTTGTAGGATGGTCATCTTGCCCGTCCTGTGAACTGGGCGCTCATGTTGCCCACCCCACAAGATTAGATAATTTATTTGTTGGAGTTCCCTTGTCTATTGTTTTTTAGTTTGTCGAACTCACGTTAAGTAAAGTTACTTTACTCCGTCTTCAGGGTATCTACCATTTGACCCAAATCCCAAATCGGGGACTTGAGATTAAGGACTGATAAATTTACCAATCCCTAATCCTTATTCCCCAATTCCCAATCAAACTACAGCAACGGCATCGGCGAGTCTTTCTTTCTGTGACATCGCCAACATTAGATCAACTACACGATTTGAGTAGCCCCATTCGTTGTCGTACCAGGCAACCACCTTAAAAAAGTTTGAGTTGAGTTCAATACCAGCACCCGCATCAAAGATACTGGAGTGGGTATCACCTTGAAAATCTGTAGATACCACCTCTTCGTCAGTGTATCCCAAGATACCTGCTAGTGAATTCGCGGCAGCCTCCTGCATAGCCGCGCAGATTTCTTGATAACTAGTGGCTTTAGCAGTCTTAAAAGTTAAATCAACTACAGAAACATCAGGAGTTGGAACTCGAAATGCCATACCTGTCAATTTACCTTTCAATTCTGGTAAAACCAATGCTACGGCTTTAGCTGCACCTGTAGAAGAGGGGATAATATTTTGAGCTGCACCTCTACCACCCCGCCAGTCCTTTTTGCTAGGGCCGTCAACAGTTGGCTGAGTAGCAGTCATGGCGTGAACTGTAGTCATTAAACCTTCAGTCAACCCAAAGTTATCATTAATGACTTTCGCTATGGGAGCCAAACAGTTTGTAGTACAGCTAGCATTGGAAACAATGATATCTTTACTAGGGTCAAATAGGTGATGATTGACACCCATCAGTAAAGTAGGAATTTTATCGGGGTCTTTGGTTGGAGCAGAAATCACAACTCGTTTTGCACCAGCTTTGAGGTGATTTGTTGCCCCCTCCTGACCAGTGAAAAGTCCGGTAGATTCCACAACATAATCTACACCCAATTGTCCCCAAGGCAATTCTGCCGGATTCCTTACCGACATACAAGGGATAAAGTGCCCATTAATAACAATACCATCATCCTTTGCTTCAACTTTACTCTTCAACTTACCGTGGGTTGAATCGTATTTAAACAAGTAAGCAAGGTTATCTGGTGGTACTAGGTCATTAATTCCCACAAACTCAATGTTGGGGTTATCGATGCCAGCTCGAAGCACAAGTCGCCCAATACGACCAAATCCATTGATACCAACTTTCAATTTAGTCAAGATAAAACCTCCTATTGTGGGAAGTTGGACAAAAGGAGAAAGGTAAAAATCAAATTACTTTCTACTTTCTGATCGTGACAGTCTCAGTCGGTTAAAGCATATTTGCTTGGCATCTTTTAAGGTTTGAGTCCTAACTTATGGTTGACTCACTTTTCCATTAATTCATCTAGGGCATAAACCTGAATACTTTACTTTTCAGGCTGATTGGATTTGGTTGATTACAAGTACTTACGCTGCATTAAGTGCTTAACAGTTAGTAGCTTTAGATTTATACAAATTTTCGCTACTACTGGCACTCTTAACTATTAAGCTATAACCGTTTAGACTTCAATTTAAACATTAGTAACAAATGTGTAACTAATTCTGTAGCAAAATTATCAATTGGTAAAAAATATAACGATTTTCATACCAAATTGCCTTGAGGGTGAAGACAGCATTGGATTTAATAAATTTATAATTGTTTTTTAGCACTTTTCAACTGTTTCCAGAGAACATGAATTTGTTTGTAAGCCTGTTCTGGGGAAAGTTTACCACCTGTTTGGAGACTACAAATGTAGTTTACGCGCCGAGAAAAATCTTGGAGATGAGCGTTAAACGCCAAATACTCTGGTTTAAACTGTCCATAGTATGGACTACGTGGATAAAGAAAATCACATATTTCGGATAGCAAATCAGAATGCTGGTACATAAATGTTTATACCTATTAGTTGCAAGTAACGAATTGTTTAATCACAGAAGTTTAACAAGGCTTTTGCCGACCTTTTTGGCAGGCATTACATGCAGCAGTTTTAGGCTCAAAATCAATGCAAGCGATCGCTAGTTCAGAACAAGCTTTTTTTGGATGTACAGTACACTTGAGGCGATAGTCGTTAGTGAAATATTCACAAGCGTGACAAGGAATTTGATGTAGCTTTTTTAAATGATTTATTCCTTGTTTTAAGGTAAACAAGATACTCAAAATAAAGAAAATCAAAGTACCCCAAGCAAATGAAACACAAAAAATTGTAGCCAACATAAGTCATCCTCCTAAAGATTAGAAAAAAGCGCCCGCAGTTAACTGTTTTTAAGCGCAGGTATGAAACTCACGGTGCAGGGTACGGAGATGGGGTAGGACGAGGGTTGTACAATGGAACTGAAAATGATATGGCGTAAAGATGGCAGCTAAGGATCTGTTCCATGAAGCGGTAAGGAGGGCATTGGAAAAGGAACAATGGGTTATCACTAACGACCCGCTAAAAGTGGAAGTAGGAGGTGCAAAGTTTGAAATTGACTTGGTGCTGAAAGTCTTCTCGCAGCAGAACGAGCAGGCGAGAAAATAGCCGTTGAAATCAAAACGTTTTTAGGCGACTCGCCCATCACCGATTACCATGCAGTACTAGGGCAATTCCTCAACTATCGCCTTGCTCTAGAACTCACTGAACCGGAGCGCACCCTTCATTTAGCAATTCCTGTTGCCGTTCATCAAGCCTTCTTTCAACGGGAATTTGCTCAACTTTCAGTTGAACGATATCAAATTAAGCGGCTGATTTACGATCCAGTTCAAGAGGTGATTGTGCAATGGATAAACTAGAACAGTATCGCCAGTGTATTCAAAACCTACTTAGCAAGTATGTCGCCACACCAATGGCTAACGGCGAAATTGAATCACAAACTGTTTTTGATCTTCAACAAGATCGCTATCAAGTGATGAATGTTGGTTGGGATGGCAATCGTCGCGTACATGGCTGTGTCTTACACTTAGATATCAAAGACGGCAAAATCTGGGTGCAACACAATACAACAGAGTTGCGAATTGCTCATGAATTAGTCGCAATGGGAGTTCCCAAAGAAGATATTGTGTTGGGCTTTCAAGCGCCTTATGTTCGAGAATATACCGGATTTGGTGTGGCGTAAACTCGCTTCTAGGTGAACTTTCACAGTACAGGGTACGTCGTGACAGTTTTAGGGATGGAGTGAAGAAGGGCGATCGCACTGTTATGATCATCTCTGCGATCGCCTAATCATTCAACTTTTGGATCGTTACTAATGCCTAAATCGAGTTAATAGCGATCGCACTAAATATCGCAACACTATTCAACAACAGATAAGCAAAGATTACTCCACCAATTCCACCAATTAAAAAGCCGTCAGTAAACTCACTCCATCTTTGCGTAGAATTGAGAGTCTGTGGCACACGGGGAACTGTTGCAACCGCTGCTACTCGTGGATAGATTTCTTGCTGTCTTTCAAAGCTAGTAGTGCCATGAAGTGAAAAAGCAATTGTCAGGATGAGAATTAAACCACCTGCGGCTAGTAAACCCACCAAGTTACCCGCATTAGAATTGCCGAATAAACCTAATGAACCTAATGTGGCAAAGGGGCCAACCAGCCAGTAACCATGAGCCATACCAATTTCTAATCCCCGCGCCAGAGGAGATATACCAGGACGGTAAATTGGCAAGTATCTGAGAAACTTCAGCGTCAAATCAGAAGAGTTGAACGCGTTAGCTTGATTACTCGTTTGGCGTTCTACCCGTGGCGGCTGAACCATGTCACCATTTTTAAAATCAAATCCGGCTTCAATAGCACGGGCGCGCAGCGCGTGCCAAATGTGACCCAACAGAAATATCAGCGCCAGAACAAAATGGAAAGTTACTAACCAACCACGCGCAGAAACTATACCAGTAGAAGTTTCTATAGCTCTAACTGGGCCATAAAAAACTTCGGGATAGACGGTGTTATTTACCGACGCAAAGTAAGCTGCCAAAAAGCCCATGTATGCTACAGCACCAATGCTGTAAGACAAATACGCTTCTCCTGAGTAAATCAAAACTCGTCGCGCCCAAGCAAACGGCTTAGTTAAGATGTGGAAAATACCACCGCCAATTAACATCAAACCAACCCAGATGTGACCGCCGATAACATCTTCTAAGTTATCAACAGCTGCCATTCCGTCCGATCCCCAAACCCCAAACAGATAGCCAAAGATGCGGAATGGGTTGAGCGTCGGATGATTAATTATCCTTACGTCTCCACCGCCAGCAACCCAAGGGTCAAACACTCCACCCCAAAACATCGCCTTGGCAACTAAAGCCCAAGCACCCAATCCTAGCAATACTAAGTGAATGCCTAGGATTGTTGTCATCTTGTCTTTATCCTTCCAGTCATAGCCAAAAAAGCCAGCCCAAGTAAGATTATCTTCTAACACCTCTGGGCCTAGCAAAGAGTGATAAATACCACCAGCCGCCAAAATAACTGAGGGTATCAGATGCAAGACGCTGATTACGAAGTAAGGATAGGTACTAACAACTTGCCCACCAGCACCGACACCAAAACCCAAAGTTGCTAGATGAGGCAGTATGATTAATCCTTGCTCATACATTGGCACATTCGGATCAAAGCGCGACAACTCAAACAAGGTCATCCCTCCAGCCCATAACAAAATCAATGCAGAATGGGCAACATGAGCGCCTAATAATTTGCCTGATAAATTAGTGAGACGAAAGTTACCAGCCCACCAGCCAACATCAGGTATTTGTTGCTTATATGGGCTATCTTCAATTACTGCTGTCATTTCTGAAACTCCTTGAGAATATTTTGCAATTTTTTTGAGATCTACCTAAAAGTAATTGCAAATTAATTGCATTAACTTGGTTTAGCTAATTGGCTGGGGAATTATCGCTTCTTGACTCACCCGACCCTTGCGGAAATCGAACCCACGCGCCCGTAAAGCGTGCCAGATATGACCTTGAAGAAAGAAGAAAGCTAACCAAAAGTGAGTATTAGCTAACCAAGTGCGAGCAGTTACCAAGTCAGGGTCAGGTGATGAAAAGTAAGGCACGATATTTTGCCTAACTACCAGCGCTGGCCCATAAAAAACTTCAGGATAAACAGTGGTGTTTACTGATACAAAGAGAGTTGCAATAAAGCCCATCAGTGCCAAAGCGCCCAGACTGTAAGAAAGGTAAGCTTCTCCAGACCAAACAAATAGTGGATGTGTCCAACTAAAGGGCTTAGTTGCTATGTGGAAAAATCCACCAATAATCAATATTGCACCAACCCAAATATGTCCGCCTACTACGTCTTCGAGGTTGTCAACACCAGCAATCCAGAATTTATTAATTGCGCCAAACAGATAGCCAAAAATGACACCTGGATTTATTGTTGGATTCGTAATTATCCGTACATTTTCCACATTTGGGTCGTACAAACCACCAAAGTACATTGCTTTAGCGACTAACAAAAATGCACCAATACCTAGTAAAACCAAGTGAATACCCAGGATTGTGGTCATTTTGCCCGTATCTGCCCACTCGTAGCCAAAGAAAGGAACTCTACCTTCTAATTTTTCGGGGCCACGTAGGGAATGAAAGATTCCTCCAAAGCCCAAAAACGCTGAGGAAATCAGATGCAAAGCTCCGATGACGAAATAGGGATAAGTATTCACAACCGCACCATCTGCACCGACACCCCAACCTTCAGCAGCTAGATGAGGTAGCAAAATTAAGCCTTGTTCGTACATCGGTTCTGCTGGATTAAAATGCCCTAGCTCAAATAAAGTCATAGCTCCAGCCCAGAAAACTATCAGACCAGAATGAGCGACGTGAGCGCCTAGTAATTTACCTGATAAGTTAGTCAACCTTGCATTACCAGCCCACCAAGGCGAATCGCCAAGGTCTTGCTCCACTGACAGCGGACTTCTAGAAATTGTCATTTTGCACCTACAATTTGTTGAGAATATTATTCAACAACTTTAGAAGGTAGTCTACACCAAAATTCAAATTAATGAAAGAAAATATCATTAAGTCCTGCAAACATGAATAAAGACGTTGCATTGCAGTCAAGACGTTGCATTGCAACGTCTCTACAGTCAACGAAAATTGAGCCATGCCCAAAGAGCCTTACGCCAGACGCTACGCAAACCCGCAGGGTAAGCCACCACTTATATTCGCGGCGAACTCTGACGATGCAGATAAATACATCACTCTTTACTGATAACTGTTTACTGTTTACTGTTTACTGTTCTGCGATCGCTAGAAAACCTTCGCTCGGTTGGTTTAACGACAGAAATTAATACGTTTAATAAAATTTAGAATTTTAGGGAGTGCTGGAAGTCAGTGCAGATACTTCTAGCAACTGTGGATGGTGGCGTTGCCAAAAACTCACAATTTGTTCGCCAACTTGTTGAGGATAGAAGTAGTGAAAAAAGTGATAACCTTTTGGGTATTCCCAGATATGATCTTCTGGCTTGAACCAATTTAGCCAGTCATTTAATGCATTTGGGTCAACTACTGGATCATTCTGGCTACCACATACCATCATTGGCATGGAAACCCCACCCTTGGGTAAATGAACCAACTTGAACAGAGAGTGCTGTGAGGGAGATTGCTCTAAATCTTTATCTAAAGCAGCTATTAACTTCTTGGTAGTATGAGGCGGTTGAGTTCCAAATAGGCTACGAACGCTATTCGCTAAAACTTGCTCACGGCTGATGCTAAATAATTGTCGTTGAAAGTAGTAGTGAGCGTGCCAAGTGTTTGCAGGTTGCGCTGCTACAGACAACAGAGTTAGCGATCGCACTTTCTTGGGAAATCGCCGGGCAAAAGTTAAAGCGATCGCACCACTCATACCATGACCTGCTAAATGCACCGTGTCAGGATACGATTCTAAAAATTCATCTAGCAGCGCCACAGCTTTATCTATGGAACTAGCTTCATCTTGGGTTTGATGATATTCCCACTGAGCAACTCTCATATATTCAGATAAGTATTGAAGCAATGGTTTATCAAAACGCTTCAAAATCGGACTAGCATTTAACCAAAGAACATCAAATGAGTCACACATAAACACCTACCATACCCATAAGTTATGAATTATCAATAGGACTTACGCACTCAAAAACAGTGAACAGTGAACAGTAAACAGTAAACAGTTATCATGGTGTATGGTGAAAGGCAGATAAGTGCCACCAATTGGTGGTTCTCCTTAAACCCAAGGATAAACACCTCATTCTTTACTGATAACTGTTAGAAGCCACCTTTTGAAGGAACGCTGGGGAATCTCTTCTGCGTAAATCCTAATAAATTTTGAGTCAATTCAGTAGGAGCAATGCTGTACTCCTACAAACTCTTTACAACCCAAATTCTTTCTTCAACTGAGCAACCCACGCCTTGACACGTTCATCTGTTAAATCAGATTGATTATCATCATCAATTGCCAGTCCACAAAACTTACCATTTCTAACGGCTCTAGACTCATTAAAGTCATAACCTTCCGTTGACCAATAACCAACAGTTTTTCCACCTTGCTGGGAAATTTTTTCTTCCAGAATACCAATTGCATCCTGGAAGTTATCAGCATAGCCAGCCTGATCTCCAGCACCAAAATAAGCTACTGCTTTACCATTAAAATTAATTTCATCAAGGTCAGGAAAAAAGCCTTCCCAATCACTTTGAAGTTCACCAATATTCCAAGTAGGACAGCCGATGATAATACATTGATAGTCATCGAAATCAGTAGTTTCCGCTTGAGAAATGTCGTGTAATGTTACAACATCATCACCAAACTCATCCCGAATCATTTCGGCTATAGATTCAGTTCTGCCAGTTTGAGTACCATAGAACAAACCAATGTTTTTCGACATTTTGACACCTGATAAATAGTTTTAAGATTGCAACAACTTACACAAAAAGCTAGCTTAATGAGTATCTATCTCAATAAGTCTTGCAATATACTATCAGACTTATTGACATTTTTTAGCACTTATTTTATGTAAACTTTTATAAAGCTGTAAATGCTGTAAGCTAGAAAATGCCCTAAAAAACTAGCTTATAATCATGCTAGCTCTGGATCATGCTTATATTAATGGAGGAAATTCAGACTAAAAATTGCTATTTTATAGCAATAAGCTTGTGTTAGACTTAAAGCTACTTACAGAATGGTGATAAACCTTTCCACGCCTATGAGGCTGAATCCTGGTTTTGGATTCTGAGATTACAAAGTCAGTAATTTAGCCTTTTTTTCTGAAAAGAGTAATAGGGATAGCTCGTAGAATACTTGATAGAGAAGATGTTTGGTACTAAATTGCCACGCATCTTTGCACTTTCAGGATGATGGCTGATGGAAGGCGTGGAAGGCGATCGCACAGCAAATTATTTTGAAAAGCGAAATTATAATTTTATTGATAGATTTTATTAATTACAAGTAATCTATTTAACATTAGTTATAAATATTACTATCGGTTTTTAAGGCAGCAGATTTTATCCGACCTAGCGAGAGAAGCGATCGCCCATTAGCTGCTAGAATTTCTCCATGTTTGATAATATTTGTAAGTTTCTTGCCATAACATTTTCTACCGACTTCGCTACTCGACTGCACCAGAACCGATTTCTGGACTGACCAGTTCTAATATTTGACTCCGTACTGCTCTTTCTATGTCTTCAAGGTCTGTCAATTACTTTTGTGTGCTTGTTCATACAACAATATCTTCCAATAGTGTATGCTCCCATAAAATATCAAGAATAATGATAAAAATTGCACATCTATCACTTCAATTATCACATTTCGTTCTTGATACTTCATCTTTGATCTTTGGTTAACATAGCTACACATATTGTGGAGTTTTTAATCACATACTTTTTACATATCTTATTTCTATGTAACCTTAAGTTACTGTTAAGCTGTTAAAGCACAAGCAAATACTGCAAAGCATGACTTAAGGGATATAAAATTAGATACTAAGTAAAAATGATGAATAAGGAATTATGATTTTCCGTACTCATCATTTTTAGTTATTATAGATACTCTAATTTTGATACTCCCAGACAACAAAGGAGGAGCGTCATGGAAACAGGTTTACAATTACCAGGTATTAATTTAATTAGCTTAAAAGAGGCATCAATTCATCTTTCTAGTCAAATTCAGCCTCATGGTGTCCTGTTAGTATTAGAAGAACCTGAGCTAAAAATCTTACAAGTTAGCAGTAATACATTAAAAATTTTCGGAATTGCTCCCGAAAATATATTGCAAAAAAAATTAGAAGATCTACTTGATCCATTCCAAATAGAGAGAATTCAAACAGGACTATCACAGACAAATCTTGACTTTATCAATCCTACTAAAGTTTGGGTTAGAAAAAAAGGTGATGACTACACAGTATTTGATGCAGTATTTCACCGGAATCCACAGGGGTTTTTAATTCTGGAATTAGAACCTGCAATTACCCAAGAAAATATTCCCTTTTTAAGTTTTTATCATCTGGCTAGAGCTTCTATTAACCAACTGGAAAAAACAGCAAATCTCCGTGACTTTTGTCAAGTAATTGTGCAAGAAGTCCGAAAAATAACGGAATTTGATCGGGTAATGCTATATAAATTTGATGATGATGGACATGGCTCTGTTGTCGCCGAAGAAAAACTAGAAAGTCTGGAACCTTACCTAGGATTACACTACCCAGAGTCAGATATTCCAAAACCAGCTAGAAAATTATTCGCTTCTAATTCGATTAGAATAATACCGGATTCCTATTCTCAGCCAGTAAAAGTTTTTCCTAGCAATCATCCAGTTAGCGATCGCCCGATTGATTTAACCAACTCTATTCTAAGAAGTGCTGCTTCTTGTCATATGGAGTACTTACATAATATGGGTGTTGGCGCTTCGTTAACTATCTCTTTGATTAAAGACGAAAAACTCTGGGGACTAATTGCTTGTCATCATCAGTCACCCAAGCATGTGTCCTACGAATTGCGTAAAGCGTGCGAGTTTTTGGGACGAGTAATATTTGCAGAAATTTCAGCTAGAGAAGAAACAGAAGACTACTACCATCGCATCAATCTGACACATATTCAGTCAATCTTGATTGAATATATGTCCCAAGAAGAAAACTTTATTGATGGTTTAGTTAAAAACCCTCAGCATCTCTTAGATTTAACCAGCGCTCAAGGAGCAGCAGTATGTTTTGGGGGAAATTGCACGGTAGTAGGTGAAACTCCTAAAGAAGAAGAACTGAATTTTTTAGTTCAATGGCTAAAAAATAACGTTGAAGAAGAAGTATTTTATACAGATTCACTGCCACACATTTATCCAGACGCCGAAAGTTTTAAAAACGTCGCCAGCGGTTTGTTAGCTATTCCGATTTCCAAGCGAAATTATGTTTTGTGGTTTCGACCGGAAGTAATTCAAACTGTAAATTGGGGTGGCGATCCTAATAAAGCATTTGAAGTTAACCAGTCAGACGGAAATGTCCGGCTATGTCCACGTAAATCATTTGAATTGTGGAAAGAAACCGTTCGTTTAACGTCTTTACCTTGGAAATATGTAGAAGTCAAAGCAGCATTAGAATTACGCAAAGCAATCGTCAATATCGTCCTGCGTCAAGCTGATGAACTTGCTCAGTTAGCTCAAGATTTAGAACGTTCCAACGCAGAACTGAAAAAGTTTGCCTACGTCGCCTCTCATGACTTGCAAGAACCACTCAATCAAGTTGTGAATTACGTGCAACTGTTGGAGATGCGCTATCGCGAAGAACTCGATGAAGATGCTCAAGAGTTTATCAGCTATGCCGTCGAAGGAGTTAGCCTGATGCAGACGTTAATTGATGACGTACTAGCATACTCTAAAGTGGATATGCAGGCGATCGCATTTCAAATGACTGAGGTAGAAACAGCCTTAGATCGGGCCTTGAGTAATTTGCGTCAACGCATTAATGAAACTGGCGCTACTATCACCCACGATCCCTTACCAACAGTCATGGCTGACAGTACGCAACTGATGCAGCTATTTCAGAACCTCATCGGTAACGCCATTAAATTCCACAGTGACGAGTCGCCGCAAATCCACATAGGAGCAGAGAGACTAGAGGATGCATGGCTATTCTCCGTACGGGATAATGGTATTGGCATTGACCCACAGTTTAGCGATCGCATTTTCGTCATCTTTCAGCGCCTACACACACGGGATGAATATTCCGGTACAGGCATGGGTCTAGCTATCTGTAAGAAGATTGTCGAATGCCATCGGGGGCGGATCTGGGTAGAATCGCAACTGGATGAAGGCGCAACCTTCTACTTTACAATTCCAGTTGGAGGACGCGAGCTTGAGCGTAGAAACGGAAGAAAAACACAAAACCATCTTTTTGGTCGAGGACAATAAAGCCGATGTCCGTTTAATTCAAGAAGCACTGAAAAATAGTTCAGTGTCTTACAAAGTGGTGACTGTCAGGGATGGCATAGACGCTATGGCTTATTTACGCCAAGAAGGTGAATACGCCGATGCACCACGCCCTGACCTCATCCTACTGGATTTGAACTTGCCCAAGAAGGATGGGCGAGAGGTACTTGCGGAAATTAAAGCCGACCCAACACTCAAACGCATTCCAGTAGTAGTGTTAACAACCTCAAAAAACGAGGATGACATTTTTCACAGCTATAATTTGCATGTGAATTGCTACATCACTAAGTCTCGTAACCTCAACCAACTATTCCAAATCGTCAAAAGTATTGAAGATTTTTGGCTGTGTACTGTGACACTACCATCGGAGTGAGAGCGGGGAGGGCAGAGGGGCAGTGGGAGAATAATAACCATTGGTTTAACTTAACGTGAAATCCATATCCCGCAAGGAACTGAACTTCCTTGCTCATAGCAAAAGTTATCTGAAGATGACTAAAATATTTCCAAAATCCTGAGTCTACTAAAGTAGACTTTCGCTATTAGCCAGAGAATTCATTCTCTGGCGGGTGAGGAAGCTAACAGTAAAGCTATTTTTAGCTGAAGTTGACACCAATGAATAATAACTCACTACTCAGCACGGGCTAAACCAGAGCTATCCGCGCTTCAGCACTCCTGTACAGACGCGATTAGTCGCGTCTCACTCAGTACTCAGTACTTTCAAGATAGAGGGGCAATAGGGGGTGAAACCCGAAGATTATGGTTGTGAGCGACTCAGTAAAAATCCTATTAATTGAGGACAGTTTAGCAGAAGCTAGATTGTTAAAAGAGTTTTTGAAGCAAGCCCAGTCCCAAGAGTTTACTCTGCTTCACGTGAAGCGATTGGCGGAAGCACTCAAGGAACTAAGTGAATGTACATACGATGTTATTTTGTTAGATTTAACCCTTCCTGACAGCCAAGGACTGTCATCTTTGCCCCCTCTGATTAGCCGAGCTCCAGGTATCCCGATTGTTGTACTAACAAATACAAACGACGAGGAACTGGCAATTGAGGCAGTGCGGCAAGGGGCACAAGATTATTTAGTCAAACGGCAGGTAAGTGTAGATGCCTTGGTTCGCTCCTTGCGTTATGCGATCGAGCGTAAGCAGGTTTTGGAAACATTACGTACGGTCAATGAGACTTTACAAGTCCGGGTTGAGGAACGAACTGCTGAACTGGTGAAAGCTAATGAACTTAACCAGTTCAAATCTGAATTTGTCTCAATGCTCTCTCATGACATCCGCAACCCCTTAAATACTATTCTTTTAGCTGCTGGATTACTACAAAACCACGACGAAAAATTGACCAAAGAGAAAAAGCTGGATCATTTGCAAATGATTCGCTCGGCCATCAAAAACATGGCGCAGCTTTTGGATGAGGTTTCATTTATAGGTAAAGCCGATTCCGGTAAACTCTGGTGTGAACTCATCTCTATGGATTTGGAAGCTTTCTGCCGCCAACTGGTCAAAGAAGCTCAATTAATAGCCAAAGAGAAGAATCTAACTCTGGTGTTTGTTAGTCCTAGGGAATTGGGCGAGTCTGTATGGGATGAAGGCCTGCTACGGCACATTTTAGGCAATTTGCTTAGCAATGCTATTAAATATTCACTACCAGGCGGCATAGTACGTTTTGAACTAATTGCTCAGGAAAAAGCAGTAATTTTCCAAATTCAAGATCGGGGAATTGGCATTCCTCAAGAAGATCAAAAGCGTCTGTTTCAGCCTTTCCAGCGTGCTGATAATGTCGGAACCATTCCCGGCACTGGCTTAGGGTTAGCAATTGTTAAGAAGTGTGTCGAGGCACACGGAGGCGAGATTGTAGTTAATAGTCAAGTTGGAGTGGGCACAACTTTTATCGTTACCCTACCTTTAATAGAAAATTAAGCTGTAATCTGAGCCAAATACAATTCACAATTCCTGCTAATCTTCCTCCGTGAATACCAAATTTTTTTTGTTGTAAACGACGGAGGTGAAAACAGAGTAACTTTTTCTCTGTTTGTAGCTAAAGCAGCTAATGCGGCAGCAATATCACTTAGATAAAGTCTTTAATTGAAAACCTTTATAGTGTAGCAATTATTGCATAAGTTATTTCGTGCAAAATATGGCTATCTTTTGTAGTAATTTTTAAGTTTAGTCAAGATGGTGCAGAGCGATCGCCAGTCATAGTCAATAAGGTAGGCAAGGGAAATCAGAAATTTGTTGACTAATTGAAACGGCTCACTTTCGTCTCAATTTATTCCTTTACAATTATTTACAAACTACTTTTTATACTAGTAAGTTATAATATGCAGTGGTTATACAGAGAATGTAACTTTTAAACAAATATTTCAACATTGAAAATTTAACGATTCTTCTTCGGAATTTACAAATACGATGTGTAGCTTGATATATGCCTGCAAAGAGCAACATCAACCTTTAGGGTAAGAACTAGCACCTGAAAGACTGATTTTGAGGTGCTTGATAAATGATGTCTCAAGCAGAAAACATTCGTGCGTCTGCAAAACTAGTAAATTCTACTTATATGTTTGACTACCAAGCGAAACCTGAAGCCATGTATCCAAGTGCAGCTGGTGGTAAGTGTTTAACACCGTTTCAGCGGAAACTGCTGCTAGAAAGTTTGCATAAGAGTTTACCTGAATCCTATCGCCAACGAATTGAAATCATGTTGTTGGCAGATGAGGGAAAAACGCAAACGGAAATTTGTCAAACCTTGGGGTGTTGTGCAGCAACAGCACGACATTGGATGCACATAGCGCGGACGGGGATGGCGCATCAATGGCAAGATTGTCCCATTGGTCGTCCTAAAGCTGTGAATGATCAGTATTTAGAGCGGTTGAAAGAATTGGTTAGCACTAGTCCCCGCAATTATGGCTATTCTTTTCGACGGTGGACAGCCAACTGGCTTGGGAAACATCTGGCAAAAGAACTTGGGATTGAGGTGAGCGATCGCCACCTCAAGCGACTGCTCAAACAGATGGGATTATCTACCCTACCAAAACCCAGGAATTCTGAACAGGCTCAGGGTTCCAAAATTTTGATTAGTGACCTCAAATCGACAGCTATTCCAGATAATACCGAATTTTTACCTATTAACTTTGCCAAATTAGGAAAAGATTTAGACATTCATGGCGCAAGATATATCCGCTCAGTTGGCTTCTCTGCAACAGTTCAACAATACTCTGGGGTATTCTCTTTCGACAGAGGAATTTCAACATTGTCTTAAACAAGTTAAATTTATTAACCCAAAAGTTGGCAAATTCTGGCAAGGTGATGCTCCAGGCATATATATTGCGATCGCTGGTAAAGTCAGGTTGCTAGATAGCGCCGATGAGTTAATTACCACTTTGGAGGCGGGAGAATCATTTGGGGAATTTACCTTGTTTAACGAAGTTGACTTCAGACCATATACTGCAAGAGCTTCAGTAAATTTGCAACTATGCTTTGTTCCGGGTGAAGTACTTTGGCCATTGATGGCTAAATATCCTCAAATTCGGGAGCATTTGTGGACTAAGGCGCTATCCCGTAATCCTCAACAGCTAGACTCACATAACCCGCCAGTACTGCCATCTGACTCAAAACGGCCACATGAAACAAATATTTTGTCAACTCCAGCAGTAGAGCGACGCCAGAAAAAGATTAGCAAAGCCTATTTTCCCAACTCCACACAGCGAGTGGGGCATTTATTACAGCGTGTGATGCGGCGCTATCCGTTTTTTGCCCAACAGAGTGGATCGGATTGTGGTGCAGCTTGTTTAGTGATGGTGTCTCGTTATTGGGGGAAAAACTTTAGTGTAAATCGCCTGCGGGATATCGCCAATGTTGATCGTAATGGCTCGTCACTGCGGGGATTATCAGCGGCGGCGGAAAGTATTGGGTTTACTACGCGACCTGTGAAAGCGAGTCTTGATCAATTGGCAAAGCAAAAATTGCCTGCGATCGCTCACTGGGAAGGCAAGCATTACATCGTCGTCTACGAAATTACTCGCAAACACTTCATTATAGCCGACCCTGCGATCGGGCAACGCAGCGTCAGCCACGCCGGATTTAAAGCTAACTGGACTGGTTACACATTGCTGCTGCAACCAACAGCCATGCTAAAGGATACCAAAGAGACTTCTACTCCTTTTTGGCAATTCTTTGAGTTGATGAAGCCTCACTCTTTAGTCATGCTGGAGGTATTAATTGCTTCGGTGTTTATCCAGATATTTGGACTTGTTACCCCTCTATTTACTCAGTTAATTTTAGACCGTGTAGTGGTGCAGCGTTCTGAACTAACCTTAACGGCGGTGGGGTTAGGGTTACTAATTTTTAGTTTATTCCGGGTGGCGATGACAGGGTTGCGGCAATATCTGTTAGACCACACGGCGAATAAGCTCGATTTAGCACTGATTGTCGGATTTATTCGTCATACCCTGCGGCTACCGTTGAGTTACTTTGAGTCGCGTTATGTGGGGGATATTATCTCTCGTGTACAGGAAAACCGCAAAATTCAACGCTTCCTTTCCGGTGAGGCGTTGTCCATCCTCCTAGATTTAGTCACTGTCTTTATCTATTTAGGATTAATGTTTTGGTACAGTTGGAAAATGGCGTTGTTAGTGTTAGTGATTGTACCGCCTTTTTTCCTGTTGGCATTGATTGCCACACCTTTTTTACAAAAGATTTCTAGAGAAATCTTTAATGCTGTTGCTAATGAAAGCAGCTATCTAATTGAAGTCCTTTCCGGTGTGCGAACGGTTAAATCCACCGCAGTGGAACAGACAGTGCGCTGGCATTGGGAAGAGTTATTAAGTAAGGAAGTAAAAACTAACTTTTCCGGGCAAATTATTAGCAATCGCCTGCAAATATTCAGCAACACAATTGAAGCAGTGATAACTACTGTATTACTGTGGTTTGGGGCATACCAAGTGATTCACAACGAGTTAACCATTGGGCAATTGGTGGCATTTAATATGTTGCTAGGAAATATTATTAGACCCTTCCAACGATTAACAGTTTTGTGGAATCAATTACAAGAAGTTGTGATTGCCGTGGAACGCATTAATGATGTGTTAGATGCGGAACCAGAAGAGGATTTGCAGCACCAAGTGCGGCAATCTTTACCACCCATTCAAGGTAACATTCGCTTTGACAATGTGACATTTCGCTATCACCCTGAAAGCGATATCAATGTTTTGGAAAATCTCAGTTTTGAAATACACAGTGGGCAAATGGTTGCCTTGGTGGGACGGAGTGGTTCGGGGAAAACCACGATTTCTAAGCTGGTTTTAGGGTTATATCCCCCCACAGATGGCAAAGTCTTGATTGATGGACAGGATATTACCAGTGTTTCGTTGCGTTCTCTACGCGAGCAGATTGGGGTAGTCGATCAAGATACCTTTTTGTTTGGGGGAACGATTCGGGAAAATATTAGCTTGGCACATCCTGGGGCAACTTTAGCAGAGATTATTGAGGCGGCACGATTAGCGGGTGCTGATGAGTTTATTAAAAAGTTACCTATGGGTTATGAAACCCAGATTGGTGAAGGAGGTGGGATGTTATCTGGAGGACAGCGACAAAGAATTGCGATCGCAAAGGCGTTATTAGGCAATCCTAAGCTACTGGTTTTGGATGAAGCGACTTCCCATCTAGATGCTGAGTCAGAAAGGATTATTCAGACGAATTTAAACACAATTCTCAAAGGCAGAACTACTTTAGTAATCGCCCATCGTCTTTCAACTGTGCGAAATGCAGATTTGATTTTAGTGCTAGATCGCGGCGTGTTGATTGAGAGTGGGACTCACCAAGAGTTGATGGCGAAGCGGGGACATTATTTTTATCTCAATCATCAGCAGACGGATGTTGCTGGGTGAAACAAGAGGATAAGAAGGAAGCTCTCATTGTCTCCCCGCTCCTAAAATCGAAAATCCTAAATTGATATCAAGAAAAATCATGCCAAACACATTGAATGGAAGGGTTCAAACCCAAATCCATGAGGTAGAACAGCGCGAAGAAATTTTAAAAGAGCAAACACCAGCTAGCTCAACTGATGATTGGGCTTACGCAACCAAGGATTTACTTGATAGTTTGCCCCAGGTTTGGACAAGGGGATTACTGTATTTTTTGGTGGTGTTTGTCTCGATCATTTTACCTTGGGCGATGCTATCTAAGGTGGATGAGACGGGTACGGCAAGAGGGCGACTTGAGCCAAAGGGAAAGACGGTTAGGCTGGATGCTGCTGTGGCGGGTACTGTTGCCGAAATTCGGGTAAAGGAAGGTGATTCAGTTAAAGTTGGGCAGACTTTATTGGTGTTGGAATCAGAATTAGTTAAAGCGGAAATGCGGCAGGCACAGGATAAATTGGAGGGACAATTAAATCGACTTTCTCAGTTAAATTCATCTAAAAGTCAGTTAGTTGTATCTTTGACAACGCAACAGCAACAAAATCAATCTCAACAGTTAGAAAAGCAGGCTCAAATTGACCAAGCGCGACATAATATGAACGCTCTTAGTAATTCTTATGATTTACAAAAAGACGAAAAATTATCTCAAGTCAATCAGGCACGGCAAACTCTTGAGCATAGTCAAACAGCTAATAAATTAGTAAACAGTAGTTTGACGAGTACCGAGCGAGAAGTTGAGCGCTATCGTAGTCTTTGGCAGTCAGGAGTTGTTCCAGAAATTAATGTTGTACAAAAGCAAGATATAGCTAAAGACAAGCAACAGTTATACGAACAAAATCAGTCAGATATTCAGCAGGCTAAACTACGTTTGGTAGAACAACAAAGTAGTTATGAACGGACTATTCGGCAAGCAAATGCAGATATTGAGCAGGCACAGTTGCGACTGAAAGAACAGGAAAGGAGTTATCAAACCTTAACTCGTTCCAGCAAACTGGCTGTGCTAAAAATCGACGAACAACAAAAGAATTTGGAGACAGAAATTACTACGCTTCAGGCAGAAATTGCTCAAAGTAAGAGTCAGATTGTCTCGTTAAAATTTCAGTTAAAACAACGAGAGTTAAGAGCCACCGTGAATGGTAGAGTGTTTCAGTTACCAATACAACGGGCTGGGTCTGTAGTACAGCCTGGGGCAATGATTGCGGAGATTGCACCCCAAGGTTCGCCTTTAATAATTCGGGCGCAAATGGCGACAACTGAGAGTGGTTCTTTACGAAGAGGATTGCCAGTTAAGGTAAAGTTTGATGCTTATCCGTTTCAGGATTATGGCGTGATGGAAGGAGAATTGTTAGAGATTTCTCCTACTACCGTAGACGTGGAAACACCTAATGGAAAGGTGGCAGCTTATGACTTGGAAATTGCCCTAAAACAAAATTGTATTTCCTCGGCTAATAAATGTATTGCCTTGCGTCCTGGGGATACAGCAACAGCTGAGGTAATTGTCCGCCAGCGCCGGATTATTGATTTTCTGCTTGACCCATTTAAGCAGTTGCAGCAGGGCGGGGTGAAATTGTAAAAGTTTAACTATACCTATCTATTCCTAGACCTCAGCTACTAACCCCTTTCCCTTGAAGGCAAAGCGGAAAGGTTAGTATGTCACTTTTAAGTTCACCTAACTAATTTAAGAGCAACATCATGTCACAATCTATTACCGTTACCAACGAGGATATTTTTCAACAAGTCAAGCTATCCTGCAAAATTCCTGAGATAATTGAGCAGATTGTTAGCCGCAAAGTAATTATATCTGCTGCTGAAGAAGCTGGCATAAAAGTAGAAACAGAAGAATTACAAAAAGCAGCAGACTTATTCCGCTTAATGAATAAACTCACTAGTGCTGAAGAGACATGGACTTGGCTGGAAAAACATAGTTTGTCTTTAGATGATTTTGAAGAAATTGTTTATAGTGATGTCGTTTTCGGAAAGTTAAGTCAACATTTGTTTACAAATAAAATCGAATCATACTTCTTTGAACATCAGCTAGACTACACTGGCGTGGTGATGTATGAGGTTGTATTGGATGATGAAGACTTGGCAATAGAACTTTTCTATGCTGTTAAGGAAGGTGAGATGAGTTTTTATGATGTGGCTCACAAATATATCCAGGATACTGAATTACGCCGAAAAGGGGGATATTTAGGGATAGTGCGCCGCCAAGATTTAAAGCCGGAGATTTCTGCTGCTGTCTTTGCTGTTACACCACCTCAGCTTCTCAAACCGATAATAACTTCTAAGGGAATACACTTGATTTTGGTGGAGGAGATTATGCAAGCGCAGTTAGAGAAAAAATTGCGTTATAAAATTATGGGTGATTTGTTTGACTTATGGCTGAAAAAACAAATTGAGGAAACTGATCTGATTACAAATTTATAACTATACTCTTGGTGTAGAACCAACTAATAATGCAGCAGAACGAGCTATTCGTCCTGCTGTAATTTGGAGACGTACTACTTTTGGTTCTCAAACTCAGGCTGGTAGTGTTTTTGTTGCCCGGATGTGAACTGTAGTTACAACTCTCAAATCCCAAAAGCGTAATATTTTGGAGTTTATGACTCAGGCTGTTGTTGCTGCTCGTGATTGTACAACCACGCCTTCTTTGCTTCCAGAAGTTACTACTTGTTCTGATGACTCTGAGTTGTTGAAAGCTGCTTAATTTTATTACTCTATTAATTCTTCCGTCTATTTTAGGTTAGAGCCACTTTATTTTGGAGGGTTGTTTTTCGTCTTCTTTGCCCCTAACGCCTGTGACAGCCCGATGTCCTTTGGTCTATTACCTTTCCCTCTTTCTCAGGTCTTCTGAGAGGATTGCTTTTTGAACAGGATTCCAAATCCTAGTACAGAAACTAAACTGAGGATGCTGGAGGGTTCTGGAACGGTGACACTATCATAACGCCCTCCGACTAGCAGTGGCCCAACATCTCCCATCTCTAGCGGAGCCGTTAAATCCGGTTCTGTAAGGGTTTGAGCGACAAAACGCGTCCCCAAAGGAATAACTCCTCCTGTAAAAGTAACGCGTGGAGCTCGGAAAAGCTCTCCAGAGTCCTCCAAGATAAAGTTATTATCAACTTCAATATTGGCAAAAAGGTTAGATACGCCAATCTGGCCATCACCATTTACATCTGCCCAAATTACCTCGTCATCAATTGCATCTAAATCAGGAAATAAAAACAGATCTATTTTAGTGATATCCAGTCCTGTATCCTCATTGAGAAAGTTTTGTTGGCCACTGATATCAGGTGCATTCCATACAACAACTGTACGGGGAGGATTCACGCCAATTCCAAAATCGCGGGAAGGGAGGTTGGGATTGGGAGTTGTCAAAACGGGTTCGACTAATATAACAGCAGCAGCTGGAGCTAAAGAAAGAAGACTGCTGACTGCCGCACTAGCAACGAGCGTTCCTATATTTTTAGTATTCATGACCTTAAAAAGAGAGACGTATAAAACAACATCGTTAACAATACTTAATTTTGACAGTTGTCAAAATTAAGTATTTATTTATTCCCCTCCCCTACAAATTTACGAAGTATATTTTAGGGGAATCATTGCGCCTCAAATAGTGTTTACGCCTGACACTATCCGCTCAAGGTTTCGGAAATGAATGGAAACTTTGAAGTCAAGTTAAGCATAAATTAATGATTAAGCCCAGGTATGAGTACCACAGCAACTACTACAGATAGCTATCATTAAACCCCCTCTTAGTTCAAGTTCGTTGTCTTCGAGATCGTTGATGAAACTTTCATAATCACTAAACAATTCAATACCAGCAAGTTTGATGTCATTAACTACGATGTTAGCCATTTGAGTTTTACTCCAATAATTTGTGTTGTTGACTAAGAATCAATTATCAATCTTTGATTCCTGTTATCATCATAGTTTTAATTAATTAAGTATCTCTATGCTTTTTATAGTTTATTAGTGTTAAAATTAAATTATTTATGTCACTCTTATTCTTTTTAAAGATTAATTTGAGTCAACAGAGATAGCATTTTATTTCATTGGCTTATGCCAATTTAAACCGCGTCTACCTTGAAAACTGTAGTTGTTTTAAATGAGGGTAAAGCTCAGAAATAAAGCCACAGTCCAATAATATACTCTCCTTAAAAACTCCAGATTTAAAAATTGACGGGATTTAATTTTCGGATGAGTCTAATAAAAAGGTAATTACAACAGCATTAGAGTCTGTTCAAAAGACATAAAACTGAAACACTTATGTCTCTATAATTTTTGAACTAACCAAAAGCCATAAAAAATCAGCCCAAAAACCCTCTTGAACTGAACGAGAAAAATTAAAATTCTTTTATTCTGGCAGTAGCAGCAAACCCCATGCTATCCGCTACAATCTGTCTCACTCATGTGAGACGTGCTGCAAACTGTGCGATCGCTGAAGGCGTTGGCGCAGCCATCGCTTTCCACAGCCTCTACAAAGTTGGTATCCAAACTCTAGGCTGCTCAACAGATATTAAATGGTTGCATTGCCAAAAATGCGTAGGCGTAAAGCCTGCGGCATAGCTTCGCTTAGGGCGTAGCCTCTGTCTACGACACGCTACGCGAACGTAGAGAAGCCCGTCGTAGACATCGCCTCAATTCTGTAAATTCAATGAGTCTGACATACTCATATTGTACTTACCAAGCTAATTCATAGTTATGAGGTAACATGACTACGCCGATATAATCTAATCCAGAAACGGTAGAAACCAAGCGGCAGAACTTCAACATTACTCCAGAACAAGAAGCAAAGCTCAACTGGTTACGTGATGCGATCGCGATCGCAGATCCTAATACCAAAGAAACAATCCTGCGCTCCATCGATTTAATTGTTACTTAATGGAACTACTAATAAATATCCTCTGAATTAGCATTGACATAAGGGCGCTGCAAGTCAATCCCCAAAAGAGAAAATTGCCCAACGATAGCCTTCATCCTCCTCTCTGGCGAATCGTCCCCTTGATACCAAGCTTCCAGCAATCCATTCGCCACAATCTGACAGCGATTCATCCCAAAACTTTCCTGAACACCAAACTTTTGGTTTGGTTCTTCTGCCAACCCTAACCCTGGTGCAAGTTGCATAGTGAATAGCGGCACTTCCGGCTGAAAATGCGATTGGTTTTCTGTATAGACAGCCTCAAGGACTTGCCGGACAGCTTCATAGTTGCCTTTTTCAAAGTACAGCACCCCTGAATCGTAACGCTTGTAGTCATCTGGGTTATACAGCACCTTAAAGTGGAAGAAAATGGGAATGGCGTTCAGCCGCCGTGTCAGGCTACCCATAACTGCCACTGCACCTTCGGGGCTGACATTAAAGTACACCCTTACCAGATTTTCATAACTTTTAGATGCGACATTGCTAACTGCCATATAAAAGCCATTTTGTACCAGATTCTTCGGCATCTGGATAGCGACAGAATCACCTACTACAGCTGCTTGTTCAACAGTTTGAAGATGCTTATTGCGTTCAATATACAGTTTCAAACCGCCTTTAGTCACGGCTAAACTGCCATCAGGTTCTTCTTTAATAACAGACCAACCAAAATCAAAATAACCCTCTCCACAATTACTTTCATGCAATCGTTCATAAAATCCCACATCTACCCCCAGTAAAGTATTATTTTCCAAATCTAGAGGTAAATTATTTTTTTCTCCATCTAGTGCCAACGTACTTTGCATAGAACCGTTGTAATAGATACCGTAAAGAAAACTTCGCAATTGCAGACTCAGATATTTCTGTTGCATCTGAGTTGGCATCTTCTGAAAACGTTCAACTGCCTCAGATGGTAATTCCAAAGGTTTGTAATCTGGATGGTGGATGGAAAAATCAGATTTTATCTCAATTTTTTGAACAATATCTTGCATAACATCCAGTAATTGCCCAGTTAAACCAGCCTCTAGCTGAGTTTGAGGAGAATTTAATAATTGCATAACTACTTTAGTAATAACAAAATGATTTAAACAGCAGAACTATTTAGGTGAGTTAATTCAACAGCAGCAGCACCAAAAATTGTTGGCATCGATTGTACAGGACGGCTTAATAATGTCTTAGCAACCTGAAGCATAGCAATCCCCATATTGCCAAAAGATTTTTGATATTGAATCATTGCCTGAATCTGTTGAATCAAAGCAAAACCGGTAAATTGCACTACCCGCTGCAAGAAATCAGAGCGGTGTTCTAGAATTTCTGGAAAAGTGTTTAAATAAGCTTGGGTTAATGTACCAATTGAAGGCTGAAGTAGTTCTAAAGGTGTTATTGCTAAGCGTAGAGACTCTTCAATACTCAAAGAATTACTGATAACCAAGCTACCCAGCCAGATTTGTACATAGCTGCCAATAAGTGTTCCTAAATCAAAAGCTGGATCTCCCCAAGTCGAGCGTTCCCAATCAATTAGCCGGACAATATTGTTACTGGAATCCTGCCAATCTTTATACAGGAGAATGTTATTTAGTTTCAAATCATTGTGGGTGAGGCAAGAGGGCGTTACAGCATTAGCCAATTGGGCGATCGCCTGCCCCAAGCTATCATAACGTTGATATAGAGCAAAAAACTTTAACCCATCGCCAGGAACCAGTCCAAAAATTTCCGGTTCAACCCGTTCTAACCTCCGAACTAAATGTGATACTTGATCAGCCATTAAATTATCTGAATTTTTAGAAAAGAATTCCTGATATTTTTGGCGGTTGAAAGTATCACGATGGATAGTCCCTAAAGTATTACCAATTGCTGTAGCGATTTCTGTTGTAAAGCTATTTTCCTTGGTGTAGAAATCCATTAAATCCCGATAATCATCCAAATATCTAAAGACAATAATGGAATTTTCTCTATCAAAATGCAGCACCTCTGGTAAGAATGAGCGGTAGTTGCCCAGGTTTGGAAATTGTTGTAAAAACTCTTGAATTCGCCACTCCCTAAAAAACTCACCAGCCGTTTTTCCATCTTGATTGTGTCGTTCTTGCTTAACAAGAAGCTTACGACCATCTGTAAAAGTCAGTAATAAATTAAAGTTTTTAGCTGCAACTGGTTCTATCTTGCTTGGAGATTGCTCGGACTGATTGCATAACCCCTGTTCAACTAAATAATCAAAAACATTATGGAAATTCAGGCTAAATGTCATAAAGCTTGAATGTATTAATTAACTATTAATTCTAGGAAATAGTAAAATCATTTAATCATATTTGCTAGCTTTTGGATCTAAATAAATAAAATAATTATGGCAAATTCGTGCATGAAATAAAACATTTATGTCCCTAAAAAATTCCTAATACCAATTTAAAAAAAGAATGTGGCAGATATACCATGAGACGTTGCATTACAACATCTCTACCAAAAGATTTGTTGCAATCATTAATTGAATCCGTATAATTAATATGCAATTTTTAATGCTAAGTCACTCCTGAATTCTTTCGATTCAAATCCATGTCAGAAGATTCTGGCGCAAAGCACTAAGGTAGCACTAGCTACCCAGTTTGAATTATGGAAATTTTCCTATTCCCTCTTAATACACAACACCCGCCTGAAAAACTCGTCCAATCACTTCTTCTACAGGCGGTTCAGTGACGGTTAGATCAACTACCTCTAAATCTGCCAAAATCTTAGATACAGTGCGGGTGAGCGCCTCTCGCGGCACCATATAACGCACCGATCGCCCTTCTAAGGATTGTACATCACCGTAAGACATGAGTTTTTCCACCGATAGTGGTTGGGCTAACTCGACATAAACTTCCCGGTAAGGGGCAAAACGTTCTAGCAGTCCATCTAAGTTACCGTCATACATTAGTTTCCCTTGGTGAATTAACAGCACCCGTTGACACAATGCTGTGATGTCAGCCATGTAATGACTTGTCAACAGCACTGTCGCCTGATATTGCTGGTTGTAATCACGCAAGAAATCGCGCACTCCTACCTGAGCATTGACATCTAGTCCTAAAGTCGGTTCATCCAGAAATAATACATGGGGACGATGCAAAAGTGCAGCCAATAGTTCGGCCTTCATCCGCTCACCTAAAGACAGCTTCCGCACTGGTTGGGTAAGCTTCCCTTCTAAGGAAAGCATCTCGGTTAATTCTCCCACCCGCCGCTGAAACTCTTTATCAGAAATGTTGTATACAGCGGCGTTGATTTTTAAAGAATCTAACGCTGGTAAATCCCAGATTAACTGCTGCTTTTGTCCCATCACCAAGGTGATTTTTTGCAAAAATGCTTCGTCACGACGAAAAGGAACGTGTCCAGCTACTCTGACTGTACCGCCAGAAGGATGAATCAGACCCGTCAGCATTTTGAGTGTAGTAGTTTTACCAGCACCATTTGGCCCTAAAAACCCTACAATTTCACCCGGAGCAATTTCAAAGGAAACATCCTCAACTGCTTTAATTGAACGGTAGGTACGGCGGAAAAAGTGGGTAATTGTACCTTTAATTCCCGGCTCTTTAACCGCCACTGGATAAAATTTACTTAGCTTTTCAGCAATGATAATTGACATAAATTTGATATTAAAACCACAAATAAACACCGATAATTTATCTGTATTTATCAGCATTCATCTGTGATTCCAAATACCCAAACACAGATTTTTCCAAGCAACAGCTATCATGATTTCCTATGGTGAGTATTGCCCAGTGACAAAACAGAGGTTTACCGTAAACGTCCCGATCGCAAAGTACTAATAATTAACCACAATCCCAACAGACTAGCGACTGTAAATAGGATGGTGCTTAAAAAAGATAGCTGAGTTGTCTGTGCTTTCGTGGAAATAATTGCCGCACCCATAATCAGCGAACCCACCAAAATGCTAAATGATAGTCTATTGGCTGCATCGTCCATAGTGCGACGTACGCCATCTAACCCTCTTAGTGATAAATTCCACTGTAAGGTTTCCGAGGTAACTCGGTCTAGTAGCAATTCAACCTGGCGGGGAGATTGTAGAGAGAGACTTTTAATATCCAAGGCTGCCCTAAGAAGCGATCGCACTGGATTATCGCCGAGTAACTGGCGACGAAACAAGTCTGTGATTAATGGCTTGACTTCATCAAAAAAATTCAGCTCCGGGTTAAAGGTACGCGCCACCCCCTCTAAGTTAGCCAGGGTTTTGGCATACAAACCCATGTTGCTGGGTAAGCGAATTTTATTATTGCGAGCAACCTGTAAAACTTCATAAATTATCTGACTGAAGTTTATTTCCGTGAGGCTGACGTTGTGATACTTTCGCAACATGCGATCGTAATCATTTTCTAGGCGTGACAAAATTACTGGCTGACCGGAATCTGACAGCTGCAAAGTTAACTGAGCGCACCTTTGAGCATCTAAATCAACGATCGCCAACAACATTTCTGTTAATATCTGCTGTGTACGGGGATCAAGTCGTCCCACCATGCCACAGTCTAACAGCGCCACGCGACCATCTTTAAGATAAAATAAATTTCCTGGATGGGGATCAGCGTGAAAAAAGCCATCTATATATAGTTGCTGAAAAAAAGCGCGAAATAGCAGAGTGGTTATTTCTTGACGTTCTACGGCGGGGTCTTTACCGTTATTACTGCTGTTCAAATCTGCCAACAGAAAAGGTACTCCGTCCAGCCACTCCATTACCAGTAATTTTTCTGTAGTCAAATCCCAATAGATTTCAGCAACTACTATTTGTTTGGGATCAAACCAGCGACTACGGGATAAATTGCGCCGCAATTGGTCTGTAAAACCAGCTTCTCGTGTGAAATCTAACTCGGCTTCTAGGGCTTTGGTAAATTCTTCAGCAATGGATTTGATTTCGTAGGTTTGTCCAAAATCTGTACGCGCTACTAAATCAGCAATCCCTTGAATTAAAGCAATATCTTGGGCAACAGTAATATCAATTCCCGGACGCTGTACCTTCAGCGCAACTTCTCGACCATCTGCTAATGTGGCTCGATGTGTCTGGGCGATTGATCCCGCCGCTACTGGGATGGGATTAATTGTACTAAAGGTTTCTTCTAGCGATCGCTTTAGTTGTTTGCGAATCACTACTTCTACTTCTGGCCAGGGAACTGCCGGCACTTCATCTTGTAGGGTTGATAGTTCCTCAATATAGGAAGCACTAAGTAAATCTGGACGTGTGGAGAGTAGCTGACCAAGTTTGACATAAACTGGCCCCAAATCCACCAAGATGTTTTTGAGAACAGCAGGTGTGGGTAGCTGAGGTTCATCAGCTTTGCCACCAGTCAGTAGCCTTCGCATATAGTCCCAGCCATTGCGAAGGAATACTTCAAGAATTTCTCGTTGACGGGGAACAGTTTGTGTGAGGAACATTGTTATAACGAACTGCTAAAGATGCAGAGGAGTTAAAGGGGTAAACAGCAGGGGATGACAATACAGCGGAAGTTGGATCTAGTTTTGGCAATTGTTAAGGTTTTACTAGATGCGGCACAGTCTTTGAATCTTTGTATGGATGATTGTACGGCTTCGTGGAACTTCTGTTCACTCAGCATTCGTTTGACATAATTTGAGCAAGAATCACCGCCGTGTAAGAGGCGATGGGGACAAGAGAACCCCTTGACTGGAGAAATATACTTTTGATAAGTAGCAATAGAATTAATGACCATTGTTTTAGCCAGAGGCTCAAAGCTGACGATTTCCATAACTTTCAGATAAAACAATAGACAGTCAAGTTATAATAGAAAAACAGACTTTTTCGCCTCTGCCAAGGGTTTTAATTACATCTACAGCAAGTCGGTAAATCGGGGATCGCTTTGGAGAGTTTTGAGGATTTGTTTAATTTCCTGCGTACGGTCTTTTTTAACTACGAGAGTGACATTGCGATCGCGCACAATCACCACATCCTCTAAACCAATAGTAACAACCACATCTTCTGGATCTGAGGCATAGACAATAGCCCCCTGCGTATCTAATCCCACATGGGTAGCGAGTTCCACATTGGGAGTCTCATCTTTTTTAAGTAAGCGTTCGATCGCATTCCAATCCCCTAAATCATCCCAACCAAACTCCACTGGTAAAACGTATGCTAGAGTGGTCTTTTCCATTAGCGCATAGTCTATACTCTTCTTAGGCAACTGGGGATAGATATCAGCACCGTGTTGCTCCAAAGGTTCGATAATTTCTGGAGCATGGGTATGTAGTTCCTTGAGAACAACCCCAGCCCGAAAAACGAACATGCCACTATTCCAGCTAAAACGTCCCGTAGATAAAAAAGTTTCTGCCGTCTCTCGGTTGGGCTTTTCAGTAAAGCGGTTGACGTGATAAGCTGGCAACTCATTAAAGCTACCTATTTTTTCACCTTGTTCAATGTAACCGTAGCCGGTTGATGGAAAAGTAGGCTTGATCCCCAATGTGACAATCGCTTCTGTGCTTGTCGCCAGTTGCGTAGCTGCACTTAACGTGTGTGCGAACGCCTTTTGGTCGGCAATCCAGTGGTCAGCAGGGAAAAAGCCAATCACAGCGTCTTCTCCATAGCGTTGTTTGATTGCTAAACTTGTCCAAGCAACAGCTGCGGCTGTGTCCCTTCCCTCTGACTCAATCAGCAAGTTTTGAGATGGTAGTTCGGGTAGTTGTTGTCTTACCCCTTCAGCTATCTGACTAGAAGTTATCACCCACAAGGAATCCCAATTGCCACCGAGATCAATCAATCGATCGGCGGTTGCTTGTAATAGGCTTCTAGAGCTACCATCGAGACTTAAAAATTGCTTAGGTCGATCTTTGCGGCTTAGGGGCCAAAAACGTTCACCTTTACCACCAGCAAGTATTACAGGGAACAATAAAGTATTCATGTTGTCATACACACGTACCGAAGAACATTACAAGTTTACAGTGAGCTTTTGCACTGGCAATATTTGTAGCTTGCATTAACATACTTTTAGGGAGTGGTTGAGTGGGGAGATAATCGTGATCAAACAAGTCAAATGGTCGGAAAATCCGGTCACATCTCAGCAAATAGCAGAATTTGAAAATGAGGTGCGATCGCAACAAGTTCAAAAAACGGAACAGGTAACGCCTGCACCAGCGCCAGATTCAGAGACCGAGGTAATACCATCAGTAAATAATTCTCGTAGCGTCGTCGAATCTGTGGGCGCAATTCCCAACCAGCTTTATGAGAGACTGGGCTTGACCATGCCTCGATGGCTGTTGTGGGTATTGACGGTTGTCTTAGGAATCATCTTATCTGGGTTACTAGTTTCGACTTTAGCGCTATGGACTCCGTTATGGAGCAACTTAGATCGAACAGATGAAGATTTAGGAACCGCTGGGAAAGATGAGCAAAAAATGCCACTACCTGGGGAGTTATGGAGCAAACTCTCTCAGTACCAGCTATCACGACCGATGAATATTTTAATTATGGGCATTGAACCAGTTAACGGTACTGTTGATGGTTCACCAGAAAGCTTTGCTGGTAAAAGTGATACTATGCTGCTTGTCCGGCTAAACCCCGGTGATAAATCTGTACGTGTGCTTTCGATCCCCAAAGACACGATGATCGCGATCCCAGAAAAGGGAGAGCAAGGATTAACTAAAGTATCCGATGCCAATGCCCAAGGCGGCCCAGTCTTGGCAGCACGGGTAGTCAGCCGTACCTTAAATAATGCACCTATTGATCGCTACATCCGGATATCCACCAGCGGCTTACGGCAGTTAGTCGATCAGTTAGGCGGGGTGGAGGTGTTTGTTCCCAAATCAATGGAATATAAAGACACCGCCAGTCGCCTGTCGATTGATTTAGTTAGTGGCTGGCAAACCCTTAACGGTGAACAGGCAGAACAGTTTGCCCGGTTCCGCGAAACAGGGTTAGGCGATTTACCAAGAGTACAGCGACAGCAAGCACTAATAGCAGCATTGCTGCAACGTCTCAACAGTCCTACCGTCTTACCTAGGTTGCCTCAATTAACTCGCTTAATGCGAAAATACTTTGACACCAATCTGAAGATGGAAGAAATGATGGCGTTGGTGAACTTTGGCCTCAACCTAGAGCGAGATAATTTTCAAATGACTGTGTTGCCTGGTGCCTTTAGCCGTTTTAGCCAAGACCCTAATAGCTATTGGCTAAACATGACTGGACAACAGAGCCTATTGAATGATTATGTTGGGGTGAATGTACCTGGTCTAAAGTCAGATATGCGCCGGGTTCCTAACCTCAAAATTGCTATTCAAAATGCTTCTAATCAACCTCAGCTAACTGAAAAAGTTATTGCTTATCTCAAACAGAAAGGCTTTACTAATATTTACAAAGCACCCGATTGGCCCGATACTCAACGTCAAACTCAAATTGTTGTTCAAAAAGGGAACCGACAAGTAGGAGTTGACTTGCAAAAAGTCTTAGGCTTGGGTCAAATAGAGGTGTCAGCGATCGGTGATTTAGAATCTGACCTGACAATCCGTATAGGTAAAGATTGGAAATAGTTATTAGTCATTGGTCATTGGTCATTGGTCAAATGACAACGGACGAATGACTAATGACAAAAAAATAAAGTTATGAAAAAGATTTTACTTCGATGCTTCAGCTTGATTGTGATTTTGATGCTGGCTTGGCTGTGGATATTACTTAGTTCAAAACCAGCTTTGGCTCAAATCAACACAATTAACTATAACAATATCAATTTAGAGAATCGTGACTTTTCTAACGCTGATTTGGCAGGCGTAACCTTTGTAGCGGCGGAAATGCGGGGTACAAATTTTCAAGGAGCCAATTTAACAAACGCAATTCTCACTAAGGGAGTTTTATTAAAAGCAAATTTGGAAAGCGCTAACCTGACAGGTGCTTTGGTCGATCGCGTCACTATGGACGGTGCAAACCTAAAAAATGCCATTTTTACAGAAGCAACTTTAACCCGCAGCCGATTTTACGATGCTGATATCACTGGCGCTGATTTTACAGACGCTTTGATTGACCGCTATCAAGTTTCGTTAATGTGCAAACAAGCTGATGGGATAAATCCAGTGACAGGTGTTTCCACGCGAGAGAGTTTAGGATGTCGTTAGAGCGTATTATCAATTCAACCAGATAACAGAAGCAGCTAAATAAATTGCACCCAAAAAGTTGGTGGCAGTAAACGGTGATCGCGTGCGTGTTCTTCTACGCACTCTGTTGTGCAGCGAGATGGACAGCTTCTACATCAACATTGAGCTGTTGAGCAATCTGTTCTACATTCATTCCCGTTTTTAGCAACAGGGGGACGGTAACTTTCAACATTTCAGCTTCCCGTTCTTCTCGACCTTGTTCCCGACCCTCAGCTTTCGCTTCCTGATAAACCCTGGTTTGCTCTAAAGTCAGTCCCAGCATAGCTTCCACTTCCTCTCTACTCAAAGACGAAAACTTGTAAACAGCAATTGTGGTAATAATATCTATTATTTCGTTTCTTGGCAGTGCGTCCGTTGACTCTAATTGTACCCGCTCAATTAATAGACGAGCTTGCTCCGCCATCGCTTTCTCTGAGGCGATTGTCAACTGTATTAAATTGAGGCCTATCGGCAGAGTATTGAAAGTGCCCAATTCATCTAGATAAATTCGCTGCACTTGGTCGCTGTTCAAAAATAATCGATGAGTTCTTGTATCGCTAAGTTCCAAACTACGTGATGGAAAAATTACCACACAATACCAGTCATCGTATTGAGACTGATTCCGGTTCAAATACATCATCGACTCAGTAAAGAAGCGATGGTAGAGAGCTTCATCTTTCTGAAATTGAACATTCTGCAAAAAAGATAATCCTGGGTGTTGCACCCTCTGGAGGTAAAAAGACCCCATCAATACGAAAGGCGGTTTCTTTTACCTCAACCGACTCAAATCGATAGTTCTGCGCCTGTTCAGGACGCTCATCAACGAGTTCAAAAATTAATCCAGGAAAACGCTTAAAAATTTGGTAATAAATCGAGTCACGTTTCACTAAAATATACGAACAGAGTCTAGTTATTCAGTATTAATTTTATCAGTGAAACGTCAGTTCTAAACTTCTCACACAACCTTTATGATTGTAGGCAAATTGTATGACTCAACAGGATAGTTGGTGATCAAAAGTTCCTTGCTTTTGTCAGCATAAGACTGTTTATAGTTGTTCATCCCGTATTGCAACTTCCATTCATAAATGTAGGCAAAAAAAGTGATGCCGCACTTGTTCACAGTTATCGTAAGTGATCAACCTGTGGTAACACTCTGACATCAGTAAGGCAAAGCAAGAATGTATCTCCGGCTGAACAATATGGCAGAAAAAAAGAGAGATTGAGAGCTAAAACGCATATCATTATAACAATCTCAGGAATTCAATTTTGAGCGATCGCACTTAAAAATGATTACTATGACTAATTTGTCAAAATTTGCCTGACAGACTGCGGGATTTAAAGTTAAATGTTTTAAAATATGCACTCTGCAAAAATTGTCGGGTATTATTCGTGACACAACAAAACCAAAAACCTTCTCGTTCTTTCGCTGGAATTGCTGGTATTGTTGCCGCAGCTACATTAATTAGTAAAATCTTTGGTTTAGTGCGGCAGCAAGCGATCGCTGCCGCTTTTGGTGTTGGTGCTGCTGCTACTGCTTATAGTTATGCCTACGTTATCCCTGGCTTTCTATTTACAATCTTAGGCGGTGTCAATGGGCCAATACACAGTGCGATCATTAGCGTATTAGCCAAGCGCAAACGAGAAGAAGCTGCTTCCCTCGTAGAAACAGTAACAACGCTGGTGGCTGGATTGCTGTTGCTAGTGACAGTTGCTCAGATTTTCTTGGCTGATGCGATCATTGATATTGTCGGTCATGGGTTGGATGCGACAACCAGAGCGATCGCTGTTCAACAAATCCAGATTATGGCCCCAATGGCACTATTTTCTGGCTTAATTGGTATTGGCTTCGGTACTCTCAATGCAGCTAATCAGTATTGGTTGCTCTCCATTAGTCCTCTATTATCAAGTATTACTGTTGTTATCGGCATTGCTATCTTGTCCATCCAACATGGCAAAGATATTATCAAGCCGGAATACGCTTTTATTGGTGGCATGGTATTAGCTTGGGGAACCCTAGCTGGGGCAATCCTTCAGTGGTTGGTGCAGCTAGTTGTGCAGTGGCGATTGGGACTTGGGACATTACGTCTGCGGTTTGATTTTAAATCTCCCGGTGTCCAAGAAGCCATTAAAATTATGACTCCGGCGACTATTTCTTCAGGCATGATGCCGATTAATTTCGCTACTGTCCTGTATTTTGCTAGTCCTATTCCTGGTGCTGCTGCGGGTTTTAACTATGCCAATTTACTTGTGCAAACTCCCCTAGGCATTATTTCTAACATCATTTTGTTGCCTTTATTACCGATATTTGCCCAACTTGCAGCTCCAGAACATTGGCCTGCTCTCAAACTACGTATTCGCCAAGGATTACTGCTGACCGCTTTTACGATGTTGCCTCTGGGGGCGCTGATGGTAGTGCTAGCTGTACCCATTGTGAAAATAGTATATGAGCGGGGTGCTTTCACACAAGACGCCACAAAGTTAGTTTCATCGCTGCTAATCGCTTACGGAATTGGGATGTTTGCCTATTTGGGGCGTGATGTTTTGGTGCGGGTGTTTTATGCTTTGGGTGATGGACAGACACCTTTTCGCATCAGTACTTTTAATATCTTTCTTAACGCCGCACTAGATTGGGCTTTAGTTGGGCCTTTTGGTGCTCCCGGTTTGGTACTAGCAACGGTAGGCGTAAATTGTAGTTCAATGTTGATGCTGTTATTTTTACTTGATCGCAAACTCAACGGTTTACCCTGGCGTGAATGGAGTGTGCCGATTTTGGGTTTAACTGCGGGTAGCGTCGTTGCTGGATTAGCCAGCTTTCTCACTCTTGTTATTTGTCAGCAGTTCCTAGGTAAAGAAGGTTTACTAATTCTGCTGTTGCAGTTGTGTATATCTGGCTTCGTGGGGATCGCTGTGTTTGCTGCGATCGCTTCATGGATGAAAATACCAGAGGTGAATAGTTTTATATCTCGTCTGCGTCAGCGTTTTTTGAAGAGATAAGCTAGATCCCCGACTTCTTTTGCCAGATCCCCGACTTCTTAAAGAAGTCGGGGATCTGGCTGATAAATTCTACGATTCTCGTCCCGATGCCCAAGTATCACGCCATTTAACAGTGCCTTCTTTAGCAATCACCCAGCGGCGGTTAACGAGATTTTCGCGCAGAGGCGATTGCCCTTCCCGCCACATGGCATATTTGTAAGCAATTAGCTTACCAGCACTCTCATCAAAGGGAATTTCGGCAGACCAGGTATTTGAGTTGATGTACTCTAGAGGGTATGCTTTGCCGATATCCCAGTTACCTAACTCTGGACAGTCTCCAGTCACGACAATGGTTTCGCCGGGTTGAGTATTCACACCATTGAGTTGCACGCGCACTATAGTTTGCCCTTTAATTCGTTCTCCAACGTGGCTGAAAACAACTACTCCCCGTTCTTCAAGTGGCAAGTTATAAATTTTACCGTCTTTGACTTCGTACTTATTGCGAGTCACAACACAGGTATGTTCTCCATCGGGCAATTCTGTTTCTACTTCTGGTAAGGTAACTTCTCCTCCCCGATTGAGGGCGACAAAACATACAGAGTCACGATAGCGACGTACGTAACAGTAAATATCCGGTGTTAGGTATTTTTGCCAGTGGCTACCCATCGACACAGCGGGATTTAGTCGTCGTAATCCAGACAGTAATCTAATGCAGCGATAAACCTCACTATCCTTGTCCCAATTTTCCATCATCGGGCGATTATAAGGATCATTACCGCCATCAGTATCATTGTGTAGATACTGTTCTGTACCGTAGTAAATACAGGGAATGCCGCGAGATGTCATCATTAGGGCGATCGCCACCTTAAGCATCGCTGGATCGGGGTTCAGCGATTGGAAGCGAGGCATATCATGGTTGTCGATGAAGGTGACTAACTCTGTAGCCCCACTGTAGCGAAAGTCTTGGTCAAAGATGTATTGAATTGTCTGGAAGCCGTTTTCTGAACCTTGTGCCAATGCTGCTCGAATCGCTACGCACAGCCCAAAGTCTAGCATGGTCATGCCAGAGTGATTGGCAAATTCAACGGAGCGATCGTCACTGGGATTACTGTAAATCCACTCGCCAAAAATAAAGACGTCTGGCTTGTGATTGCTCATATCACCAGTAAATTCTTGCCAAAACCAGATGGGCATATGCTTGACGGTATCCACCCGCAGTGCATCTACACCCCGATCTAGCCATTGTTTAATTGCAGACTTAATATACTCACGATATTCAATATTATTTTCGTTGAAAGTTGCTAGACCAGCTAGTTCACAGTTCTGCACTTGCCAATCATCTTCCCAGTCTTGCACTTCGCCATAGTGATGATACCAGTGATTGACATCATCGTTGAAGTCAGCAATTTTGACGCCATCGTCATACAATTCACCTTTACTGCCGCTAGTATCAGGGCTACTATGGTTGCAGACTATATCTAGCACTAACTTCATATTGCGCTTGTGGAGTTCTGCAATTAATCGATCAAAGGTTGTATTTTTTTCTTCCTGAGTCGCGTTTAAAGAAGGGTTCTCTCCCTCACCAATGTAGCGAGGATTAAGCCGCTTAAAGTCTTTTGTCCAATAGCCATGTAGCGCTGCATTGCCAACAAATAACTCTTCAACCTGCTCGAAAAGAGGAGTTAACCAAACAGCAGTTACTCCCATGTTTTGCAGATAATCTAATTTATCAATGACACCTTGCAAGTCACCACCCCAGTACTTACCCCAATCTTGTCCAGTTGGATCGTACAGTTCTGAGTTTTCACCTTCGCTATTATTTGGATCGCCGTCATGAAAGCGATCTACTACAAGAAAGTAAATTGTTTCCTGACGAAACTCAATATCCCTAGTGTAAAGAAACTCTAGAGCAATTTCAGTGTCTGATGGTGGAGTCTGTATAAGAGCTTCTACTTTTTCTGTTGCAGAATCAACTTTGTATTGATCTGGTGAAAACTGGGATGGAGGGGTTTTGACCATAAAACAACTCAGGATTTCCTATAATTCACGTCTGTAGAACTATACAGTACAGCGTTTTCGAGTGTATGTGTAACTACAAACATCGGTATTATGCCATCCTTCCCACGGTGTAGCTATCTATCGTTAGCTAGTTTATATTTCTGTCCATAGACATAATTCACAGGCTAGAGGAAAAAAATGAATAAATATAGCAGATATTAGAGGAATTTGATTTTTAATAAAAATTTATAGTATCTTGCCAAAGTAATATGAGGGAAATACTGAGGCTATCTTGTGTCTTAGTTCAAGTAGATCAATCATGTGTGGCGATGTCTACGACGGGCTACGCCTACGCAATTTTTAATATTTAGCCATTTCAGACTACAAATCTGGTCAATTGTCAATACTTTGCTATATATATATTCTTGGCATTGGAGCAGGCGAGAAATTATAAAAGTGTTAAAACAATTCATAATCAGATTTTTTATGATATTCAGTAATTTATCTTCAGACTAGTATAACTACAAGTAACATTTGTTCTTTTGGAAAAGGCTGTGAAGAAAAAAGAGTAGTGGCGACTCGAACCTCAGAGTCAACTATTAAGACCAAGGTATTTTCTCTAAAAAAGGTAATCATATATGACCAATCAAACTATTATGAGATTTCCCAAGGGTCGCACAGCATTTTTGCTCATTCACGGTGTCGGCGAACAAAATCCTTTTGAAACTGTGGACTATTTCGCTCAGAACTTGCTCAAATACTTTGATAAGCAGAATTTACCCTTCAAGCTAGAACACTTAATTGCTAAGCGCAGACTATCCAATGGCTCTATTTGGACAGAAAGCTTTGTGAGATTGAGTTCAACAGATACCACTCAAGACTGGCTAATTGATGTTCATGAATACTACTGGGCACATAATACAGAAAATAAAATTAGTGTACCTGAGATGTTGCAATGGGCAGAACGGACGCTTGATGGAACAATTGAGTTTTATAGTCGGAAGGAAAACCAAGCTTTATTAAATGCGCTTCTCGCTAATAAAAATAGGAAAAGCTTATTTACATATCGCCTACGCTGGCTCACGATATTCCTACGCCTATTTAACTTTGTTTATCCAGGATTGCGACTGGGACTTTGGTTAATTCTTTCATTTGTTGGCCCATTTCTCAGAGGTCGTTTTCTGCAATCAGCTTGGAAGCTAAGTAAACAAATCGTCACCCCACCTTTAGTTAATTTGGTTGGTGATATAGCCATTTACAGTATTACTGACCGGAAATCACCCTACCAAAAGATTCGCCAACAGATAGTTACAGAATCCTTAACATTATTAAAAGCAATTCTCAAGGATAAGCAAGCAAATTACGACCAAGTAATACTGACTGGACATTCTCTCGGTAGTTGTATTGCTTACGACACATTGAACCTTCTCTGTATTGAAACCAGTCTTTCTCAAGATAAGACAAAAAGTCTCTTGCTGAATAAAATTCAAGGACTGATTACCTTTGGTTCACCACTAGACAAAATCGCCTTTTTCTTCCGAGAAGTAGCACAAGAAGGACAATATATTCGACAGCGGATGTTAGAACACCTCAACTCCTTCCGCGTGAAACCAGAATTTGCGCTGCAAAGTTTGTACTTGACCAACAATCCAGTAGAATGCAAACTTGAGCAAGTCCGTTGGGTCAATTACTACCATTTGCAAGACCCAATCAGCGGTCATCTGGATTACTATGAGAACCTAGATAACGTTGAAATGAAATATCAGGCATCCTGGGGTGTCCAAGGACACCTTTGTTACTGGATCGATCCAAATTTCTACGAAAACATCGCCGATCGCTTCTTGTATGCCTCAAATAAAGATGGAGAAAATCAGAATTTTTTACAGCAAGCGGATTACAGCAAGGCTTAATTAACGCTGGAGATACACTTTAAACACGGTTTATTCACACCTGTGCGACATTAAGTCAGCCTTGCTAACTCTGATGTAGGAACTTCACTGCATTACTAAACTAAACTAAACTGCTCATTGACACTTTCAATTTATTATTACTAGAAAGCCATTGGCTAAGGTAGCAATTATGACCAAATACGACAAGATTTTTAAATCACAAAAGACATCAGAAGAGTCACTGAGTCCAGAAGAAGCCGTAGCAGCGATCGCAGTTGTCACCGCAGTTGCAGATTCATCCATTGAAGATGTAGATGCAGAAAGCTTAGCAGGTATCCTCTGGGAGTTTGAGGTCTTTGAGGAATACTCAGAAGATGAAACTACAGAAATAGTCGATAGACTCATAGGCATTGTAGAAGACGAAGGACTCGGCCCCTTGTTTAATGCCGCAAAAGGATCTCTCTCAGATGAACTAGTACTGGATGGTTTTGCTGCTGGGGTAATAGTACTTTTGGACGAAGAAGAACTCACTATCTCCAACCAAAAACAACCTTATCTCAAAAAACTCCAAGAGGCTTTAGAACTTGAAGATGAAGAAGCCGAGGAAATCATCAAGGAAGTCATTGCAGCCTTTCAAGAAGCAGAAGATGAAGAATATGCAGATGACGAAGATGAAACAATAGCAGTAGAAAGCTATAACCAACAAGCTTATAAGTCGCCATTAGGTAACTTTACAGTCCCCATTCCAGTTGACTCTCAACAGGGAGGTAAGATTCAAAGTCAAGAAGGTGTAGTTGGCTTTTCCGATGACTTTGGCACATTGCTGAGAATCGATTATTATCCTCTTCCCCCAGATCAAGTAGAGGAACTAGAGTCTGTTGGACAAGAAGAATATTTCCAATCAATTCTAGTAGACAAATATGTACCTCAAGCAATTTTTGCTAATATACCAGATGCTCAAGTGGAATTTACTGAATATTTAGAAGACACTTTAGATGGAGCTTACTATGTATTAGTCAATATGCCAAAAGGTTCAACAATTTCCAAGCAAGAAAATAACGGAACTGCAATCAGATTAGATGCATACCGAGGGCTACTCACCTTTATCAGTGGTGAATTTTTGTACATAGTTAGCAGCCAGCGCAGCTTTTTTAACGGCGAAACTCCCGGTTCTTTTGAAGAAGAAGCTGAGAATATCAAAGACAATATTTTAGAGTTTGTTGAGACTATAGAGTTCACTTAATCTCAAAATCTTGGTCTGGACAATGAGCAGATATTAAATGTTCCATTTAGCCCTTGCAAGGTGTAATATTTCTTCTTAGTGTCTTAGTGCCTTAGTGGTTAAAAAGTCAATTGTTGAACCACTAAGAGGATGTCTGAGAAGTCAAAATTGTCATGCTGAATGAAGCGATAGCGTAATGTACCCCTACGGGGAAGCAAGCTACGCGGAGCGTCTCGTAGAGAAGCATCTCAGAAATTAACGGACAATAGAGATTCTTCCTTCCGCTCTGCAAAGCGTCAGAATGACAAAATATACCATTACCTAGCTTTTCAGACATCCTCTAAGAGGCTGTTTGAAAAGTCAGATAGGTGGTAAAAAAGCTCTCTCGGTATACGCTGTGAATAGATAGTAAACAGCACCGAAAGAGCAACATGAGTAAAGCATACCCCAGCAATTTGACCCGCGACC